>JGI25321J50212_10001116_pt1 | contig 24626 bp, 24 predicted proteins | sample AutmiccommuBRH23_FD_50212 | JGI IMG/M metagenome (IMG submission 50212)
CGGCCCGCCGTATCATCGTCAATCTGGCCCCGGCCGACCTGCCGAAGGAAGGGAGCCACTATGACCTTCCCATCGCGCTGGCGGTCATGTCGGCCATGGGGATCATCCCGCCGGACGCCCTGACCGGCTGGGCGGCGGTGGGGGAATTGTCCCTCGACGGGCGTATCGTCCAGGTGGCCGGGGCCCTGCCGGCGGCGGTGGCGGCCGGGGGCATGGACCTTGGCCTGATCTGTCCCGAGGCTTGTGGGGCCGAGGCCGCCTGGTCCGGCGACACCCGGATTCTGGCCGCCCCGTCCCTGATCGCCCTGGTCAACCACTTCCGCGGGACCCAGATCCTGTCGCCGCCGCAGCCTGGCCCCGTGGTGGAGGGCGAGCGGGTCCCGGACCTGCGCGAGGTGAAGGGCCAGGAAGGCGCCAAGCGCGCCTTGGAGATCGCCGCGGCGGGCGGCCACAACCTGCTGTTCATGGGGCCGCCGGGCTCGGGCAAGTCGATGATGGCGGCCCGGCTGCCGGGCCTGTTGCCGCCTCTGTCGGCGGCCGAACTGCTTGAGACCTCCATGATCCATTCGGTGGCCGGCCTGATCGCCAAGGGCGAGCTGACCCGCCAGCGGCCCTTCCGAACCCCTCATCATTCGGCCAGCATGGCCGCGCTCACCGGCGGCGGCCTGAAGGCCAAGCCCGGCGAAATCTCCCTGGCGCACAATGGGGTGCTCTTCCTGGATGAACTGCCGGAGTTCTCCGCTCAGGCCCTGGACAGCCTGCGTCAACCGCTCGAGACCGGCGAGGTGGTGGTGGCCCGGGCCAACGCCCATGTGCGCTATCCGGCCCGCTTCCAGCTGGTGGCGGCGATGAATCCTTGAGGTTGCGTCGCACTTTGGTCGCTAGTTCCGACAGGTAGGTAGAGGAGATCGATCTCGATCTCCTCTTTTCCGATGGTGATGCGGTTGGTCGTGGCCTCCACCATCTGGCGCTTCTGAGCGCTAGTGAGTGCTGACCAACTCTCAGTCAGACTATGGGCTCCCGTCATAGCTTCCTCCTGGGAGGCCATAGAGATGCGCATAACGTCGAGGTCCGCTTGAAGGCGTGGCAGCTCCTCGTCGAGCTGCCGCCGGCGCTCGGAGAGGGGTTTGTGTCGTCTGCCAAAGTCCTCAGTCGCAAGCCCGCCTTCGCGGTGAAGGGTGAAGAGTGCGTCCTCCTCGGCATCAAGCTTTCGGACCTCGGCGAGGGCGCGCTCAATGAGGCGCTCCTTCTCGTGCATCGCATCGGCTGCGGCGCGATTGTGCGCGGCGATCTCTTCGGGCGAGACAAGGAAGCGTCTTAGCTCAGACAGAAAGACGGTCTCAAGATCGGCGGTCGGTATCTTGTTGCGGCAGCCTTCGCAGACGTATTTTGGGCTCCCTGCGCGGACATACATCTTCGTTCCGCAATGGCAGTGAGCGATGCCGGCGAACAGGTGCACGGCCGTACGCGCGACGGGCTTTATCTTTGCCCGCTGTGCTTCGAGAATTGACTGACATCGGTCCCACAGCTCCTCGGAGACGATGGGCTCCACCTCGTTGAAGACCCATTCGCTCTCTGGCTTGAGTTCCCACGCCTTCGCCCGATCAGCCGAACGGGTGTAGTTCTGACGATGCAGACCCTTTGCCACAGGATCGGCAAGGAGCCGGTGCACGCTCGTTCCGGTCCAGGCATCTCCGCCGCGGGTGCGGTATCCACGCTCGGTGAGAAGACGCGCAACGGTGCGCTTCCGTTGATGTTCGGCGAACAGCTCGAACATCAGCCGCCGAACGGGCGCTTCATCTGGATCGATGACGAGGCGCTTGTCTTGATATCGGTAGCCGAAGGGAGCCTGGCCGCCAGTCGACTTTCCGAGCCTTGCTCGGACGGGCACTGACGCCGCCACGCGTTCAGCAATCTCCTCACGCTCCCACTGCGCCATTGCCGCGATCATCGTGAAAAAGAGGCGGCCGGCCGGGGAGCTTGTATCAATGGCTTCCTGAAGCGAGACGAGGTCTGCGCCTTCAGCCCGGAAGATTTCGGCAAACTCCAAGAGCTCTTTGGTGTTGCGGGCAAGCCGGGCGAGCTTCGAAAACACCAGGCCTGATATGCGGCCCGACCGGATGTCGCCGAGCATCCGTTGCGCCTCGTGGTGCGCCATAACGGCCTTGCCGCTGACGGCTTCAAGCCGGTAGGTCTCCGCCACTGCCCAGCCTTTGGCTTCGGCATAGGCACGGGCGCGCCGCTCATGGTGTTCAGGGCTGTCGCCCTGCGCTTGGTCCTCAGTTGAGACCCGTATCCAGATCCCAACGTGCCTACTGCTGGGGTTGTCCTCGGGGGACATCTAGTCGCCTCCTCCATCCAGAACAAAGAGGGTACGATATTCTGCGGAATCTGTCAGTGAGCACTGGCGAGAGAACGCCGATATTCCTACCTTAACCCAAGCTTGAGCAAGAGGAGTCGAGCATGGCGAAGAACACAGGTAGCGGCTTTCGACAGGGCGCGGTGAAGAGCCGTAGCCAGTTCACCAATCCCCGCACGGGCCTCGCGGTGAAGCGGGACGGGGCGACCGGCAAGTTCCTGGCGGTGAAGAAGTCCGGCGGCGTCTTCAAGGGCGTGACCAAGGAGCGGTAGGAGCCGTTGGTCGGCGGCGCCGTACATCGCCCGCGGTGCTGCAGATGCGATCGGTAGAAGTGGTGGGGGTCCCTTAGGACCCCCTGGCCTCCTCATCGCGCTCCTGAATGAACCGCATCACGATCCGACCGGTGAGAGGCACCGCATCACAGCTGATGCTGAAGCCCAGACCGTCCTTGTTCGGCCACGCCGCGCCAATGGGTGTCCAGATCGCCGCCTGGCCATCGCCCTGGACGCGATAGAGCCGATGGGTAGGTTTGCGGCTCAGGGGTAGGGATTGGTGGGCCATCGTAGTCGTCCTCCATAAGGACCGCGGGACATCCCGCGGCTTCATGGGGAGCAACGGGAGCGGGACATTGAGCCGGCGGTCACACGCCGCGCCATAGGCGCGCCCGAAGGGAGCAAGCTGCACGGAGCACGCAGTGCGGAGGAAGCGACGCTGGGTTGACCGGCGGCGGTCACGCTCCACAACGCTCAGAACCACGAAGCCGGGTCGCCCGGGGCTCTTGGCGGGGGAAGAGGAGGCGCAGTCTCTTGGCTGAGCCGCGAAGGATCGAGCGTGACCGCGCTGAATGGTCGGGACGGCGCACCATCGATCATGAGGCGCAGGTAGAAATGGCGGTTCGGGAGATTGAGAAGATCATGGACATCAAACGTGGGCTGAAACTCACGGGCAATGAGCGTGGCGTCTTCAGGCCCCACACGGAAGCTGATGAGGGTCCCTGCGTTGCCCAGCACGGCGTGACGAACGTCCGGCTCCAGCTGGTGGAAGTGCTGGTGGGCGAGGGTGAGGCCAAGCCCGTATTTGCGTAGCTCCGACATCATGTTGGCGAAGGCGAGGGTGGTGAAGCTCTGGAACTCGTCGACGTAGAGGTGAAACGGGCGGCGCTCGCCGGCTGGCGCATCAGCACGGCTCAGGGCGGCAAGCCCAATCGTCGACACGATCAGGCCGCCAAGGACCGAGCTGCTGTCTTCTCCCAGCCGCCCTTTCGCGAGGTTCACAAGGAGCACACCGCCCTCGTCCATGAGCCCGCGAAAGCGAAGATCGACATCCGGCGTCACCAAAATGCGATTGAGCGTGGGATCGGAAAGCAGTGCGCCCAGCTTGTTCTGGATAGGCGCCACCATCTCTGCGCGCATCCGATCCGGGGCCTTCTCAAACTCGCCTGACCAAAAGCGGCGTATCGTTTCATTCCTGACACCACGGGCGATATGTCGCCGGAAGTCCTTGTCAGTGTAGAGGCGGAGAATGTCGGGCAGGGTGGAGTCCGGCTGCTCGATCAGCGCGAACAAGGATGAGCGCAACACATGCTCCATGCGGACGCCCCAAGCGTCCGGCCAGAGTTTGCGAAGGGTGTCGAGAAGACCAGACACGGCCAGCGGTATTTTGTCGTCCCGGACCCTTCGAAGGGGATTGTACCCGAAGGGCTGCCTGGGGTCTGGCGCGTCGAGGTACCGCACGCGCTGGCGCTGATGATCTTGAACACCCGCAGCGATACGCTCAACCAGGTCGCCGTGTGGGTCTATGAGCGCAAACCCGCGGCCGGCAGCGAGATCCTGGAGCACCAGGCTTTCGAGGAAGGTGGACTTCCCGACCCCCGTCTTGCCGATCGCGTATAGATGAGAAAGCCGGTCGCGTTGATGGACGCCAAATGGGCGAAACCGTCGGTGGAAGGTGGAGCGGCCGAGATATGTAGGCTGATCGGGCGTTGAGTGCATACCTAATGGTGTCGCAGGCTAGTCCCACAGGCACGGGGTCAGAACTTCACGCTTGTGCGCCTCGCAGGTGGCCGTCCCTGGTCCGAACTGGCTCATCGCTCCAAGCCGAGCACTCTCCGCACGCGACCCGCGAAACCATTTCGCTGGACTCCCTCAAGTTGCAGTAGCAGTGTTCTCCCAATGAAGCTCGGGGGAGCCCACCATGAAGTTGTTACTACGCCGCGATCAGCGGTCAGGCATGCTTGGGAAGATGGTGTTCAGCCTTGATGTGAGGGCTGACATCAAGCCCGAGGAAAAGGCCGCCATCGATAAGTACAAGCTTGGCGACACCATCCTCTATGAGAGCCACACGATCGAAGGCGGCTCAGGTCTCCTTGGGATCGCCTCGCGCATGGCGATCAATTCCACTGTCCGCGTGAGCGTAACGGTTCGGGATCTTGCCGGCGGCAAGCGCATCGAATGCAAGGACATCGTGGAGATGCTCGCCATCGAGGAGCACGTTCGTGAGGCGGCGAAGCTCTTCGCCGACGTCCTGAACGCGGCCAAGCACTTCGGCGGTGAGGAGGTTGTGGAGCTCGCCTAGCTCCATGGTCTGGAACACGAATTTCTCAAACTGGCTGTCCGGAAGCTCGCGCACGCGCGAAATGGACGAAACACGGCTTGCCTGGAGTGAATCTCAGGCGCTTTGGAACGCCTCTCCGCTCGCCACAGTTCAGCTCGGCGACCGCGTCTGGGAGTTTATGCAGAACCTCACCGATCCGATGGATCGATGCCCTGCTGCCCCTGTCCTGGTCGCGATGTGGGACGTCGCAGAGACCGTCTTCAGGGCCGAGAACGTCGGGCCTATTGAGCCTATTTGGCCGGCAATCGAGGGCGATGCGCAAATTGCGCTGAACTTTCGCAGGATGCTCGCCCGACGACGACGGTATGCGGCCGACTATGAACGCACACATGGGATCGTCACCACGCAGCTCGCCCATGCCTGTCGTCAACTCGTCGAAGCGCTGCCGGAAAGCTGCTTTGGGGACTGGCCCGACGACGGTTCCGCGTTTGAAGTGCCCCTTATCGAACTAATCGATGATCCGGCGACGCTCATCGAGCAGCTATTCATCTTCCCGTATACCGACGAGACGATGGCTCGCGAGCTCTTTTTCGAGCTGCGGGAGCGGTACGGAACGAACCTCCTTGTTGCTTCGGGCTTCCCACCCGACGCCAACCCACAGGAGGTGACCCACAAGCTCATCATACCGACCCGACAGCGGGGAAAAAGCGCAGCCGAGCTCGTGGATATGTATCTGGGTGGGACGCCGTTTGCCCGCATACTTGAGTTGCCCGTTCCGTTGCATACGCCAGACGAGGTGCGCTTCGAGCATGCGCACATCCTTGGCGGCACCGGTCACGGGAAGACGCAGCTTCTCCAGCGCATGATCCACGCCGATCTGGTTGCAGCGAAGGCGGACGGACGTTCAGTCGTCGTGATCGACAGTCAGGGCGACCTGATCAACAAGCTGCTGCGTCTCGACCTCTTCGACCCGGATCAAACCGGGAGCCTGGCAGACAGACTCGTTCTCATCGATCCCAACGACATCGAGTTTCCGGCTGCCCTCAACCTTTTCGATGCACATCTGGATCGGCTCGCTGACTACCGGCCGGTCGATCGCGAGCGGGTCCTCAACGGGGCAGTTGAGCTCTACGAGACGCTGTTTGGCGACATGCTGGGGGCCGAGCTCACTCAAAAGCAAGGCGTCGTTTTCCGGTATCTGGCGCGCCTCATGGTCTCAATCTCAGGCGCCACCATTCACACCCTCATGCAGCTCATGGAGGATGGTCGGCCCTTCAAACCGCAGATGGCGCAGCTCGAAGGTTCGGCGCGCTACTTCTTCGAGACCGAGTTTTTCCACCCGTCGTTCGCTGCCACAAAAAAGCAGATTCTGCGCCGGCTTTGGGGGGTGCTCTCAACGCCCACGTTCGAGCGAATGTTTGCGCAGCCCGCCAACAAGCTCGACCTCTTCGAAGCCACGAGGGAAGGAAAGATCATCCTCATCTCGACGGCCAAGGATCTTCTCAAGACCGATGGCAGTGCGCTCCTCGGGCGCTTCGTGATCCGGATGCTTGCTCAGGCAGCACTTGAGCGCTCGGTCCTTCCGGAGGGGGATCGGACACCCACCTATGTCTACGTCGACGAGGCGCAGGAGTACTTTGACCAGGGCGTCGAGACGCTCTTGCAGCAGGCGAGGAAGTACCGCGTAGCCTTCGTGTGTGCGCATCAGAGCCTCGACCAGGCGTCACCGCGGCTCCGTTCAGCCCTCTTTTCGAACACGAGCTTCAAGTGCGCCGGTGGGGTTTCGGCTAAGGATGCGCGGGTGCTCGCTGATGAGCTCGGAACGACCGCTGAGTTCATTGGGAGCATGAAGCGTAGGGGCGGCCGCACGGAGTTCGCCGCCTGGATCAAGAATTGGACACCCTCGGCGGTGCGCCTCTCCGTTCCTCTTGGGTATCTTGAACGCCAGCCCACGATTTCCGAGGAGGTGCTTGACGAGCTCGTGGCCCGCAACAGGGTCCGCTATTGCGGAACCACAGAAGCATCAATCCGGCCTCTGTCGCCAGGTGCTGAAGGCGAGGCAAGCCCGACAAGCCCTCCACAGGTTGACCCAGAAGGTGACCATCCGCTCGTTGACCCCAAGAGCCCGCCCGCTGCCGGAAGCGCGCCGGAATCTGGCCGGAGCCCGAAAGAGCAAGCTCCGCCAGCCGAGCACGCCGAAGTCATCTCTCCGCGTGAGCGGGAACTTGGGAAGGGGGGCAAGAAGCACCGATATCTTCAGAACTTGGTGAAGGGCCTCGCGGAGCAACAAGGATTCCGCGCCACAATCGAAGCCCCACTCGCCGGCGGCCAAGTGGACGTCCTGCTCACCCGGACAGATCTAACCATTGTGGTCGAGGTCTCTGTCTCAACGCCCGTGGAATGGGAGCGTCAGAGCATTGCACGGTGTCTGGCTACCGATGTGACGAGCGTGGTTCTCGTGCTGGCTAAGTCAGAGAAAACTGCCGCACGATACCGCGAAGCGATCGTCTCCGGACTCGATGATGTCGCGTTGGCGCGCCTTACCATCCTCTATCCAGATGACGTGCCGGATTTCCTCGCTTCGTTTGGCGCGACGGCTGAGAGCGGCCCGCCTCTGGTAAAAGGTTACAGGGTGGTTGCCACACGAACGAGGATCTCGGCTGACGAAGCCAGAGTACGACGCGACGCGCTGGCGCGGCTCGTCGCTGGATCGATGCGACGACAGGATGACTGACGCGCCGTCGCCGGATGGCCGAGTGGCGCGTACGCAAGGTCTCGGCCTGCCAACGAGTCATGAGGAAGGGGCGGTTCGCCCCGTTGGGAATCGTTTCGAAAAAGCCTGTGGTGATGGGCGGGTATTTTGAGCAGAAGCTTCAATCAGATCTGATGCAGCTAGACCGAGTTGGACCGCGCAGCCTCCGCCGCGATGTGGCCTGCAAACGAGGTCACGAAGGTCTTCAGACTCGTCATGTCCGAAAGCTCCTTCACTTCGCCGGTCGTGCCGGCTGTCCGCGGCGAAGCCAAGAGCGAGGCTGTGGTGTAGAGCTGTTCCTGCACAAGCCGCTGGCACAGTACATCGTACCGTTTGAGGTAGGACGCCCCCTGAAACTCGGTGAAGACCGGGAAGTGTGGCGAGCGGTCCCGAACGGGAGAACGTGAACCCGGCGCGTCCTCAACCAACATCAGCCACCCGACGAACGGGCGGGGTTGTTTGCCGAACGCCTCTTCGCGGTAGGCTGTCCAGAAATCGTGAGCGGTGCCGATGGCTTCTTCGGTTCGGTTGTTGAAGTTGTTTCCGAACGAAGGACCGACTTGGCTTTTGAGTTCGATCGCGGCGATCAGGCGGCCTTCATGGATGACGAGCAAATCCCAGAGTTTGGTCGGCCGAAAATAGCCCGGAAGTGTCACGACGGCTCGATCACGATGGATCTGTGCGTGGCTCAGTCCATTAGCGTGGACCAGGTCGATGATTAGGGCGATGAAGCCGTCCATGTTTTTGCCGGCTGTAACCCCCGCACGTTCGCCTGCGTCGACCTTGCCCGCCTCAATCTGCTTCTGGCGAGCCTTCTCACGATTGCCCCAGAAAGCCATCACGGCCTCACGGGACTGTCGTTCATAGTCGGCGAGATTTAGAGTCATACAGTGATCCGGTTGGGGCTAAGGAGCGCACGGTCGGCGGCTGAAAGCCCGTAGAGCTCTGCTGCAGCCGTATTGCACGCATCTTGGTCGCCCCGTTCGGCGGCGTCCTTCAAAGCGTTGCGCAATGCCGGAGTCACGTCCTTCCAGAGCGGAAGCCGAATGCGACGAAGATACTGCGCCTGGAACCGCAGATACCCACCGCGCATCTTGGTCGAGTAGGCCGCGACGAAGAGATGGGCGATGCCAGAAATTAAGACGGCTTGGAGCGCGCGAAGATCCCATGCATCCGAAGTCACATGATACAGATTGTGGTGTGGATAGCAGGTGCCTGGGTCGTAGACGATCTGCGCATCGCCCTTGATATCGGGAATGAGCAGCTTCGGTTTTCCGACGAGCGCAGGGTGGATGCGGTCAATAGTGCGATACCAGTTGGCGGGCGTCTTCTTAGCGACATGGCGCCCTGCGATCTCAGGCTTTCGAGCCTCCAAATAGCGCTTCAGGCGCGGGTATTCGTCGAGGGAAACCAGACCGCCCGCGTCGGCAAAGGGGTTGACCACCCCGAGACCACGCCAGACGAGCGATCCGGTCACGATATCGCGGGTCATCGCCAACGGAAGTTTGCGATCATCCTCCACATCCAGCTCCGCAAGCGGGCCGATGAAGGCTCTATCAGCTCCCGTGGCGACGCCGATGCCGACCTTGCAGCCTGCTTCCTCTAGTGTCGGGAATCGAGCCTCGAGTTGGCGAACCAGTCCAAGCTGATCGAACCCCTCTAAAAGCCAGGGATCGTCGCCCGCCGCGACCACGCTCACCTCGGTGACCGTAGCGTCTGGCGTCGTTGTCCGTGTGATCTGCTGCGCAAGCTCGGTCAGGTACGTTGTGTCGATGTCCGGTCGCTTTGCCAGGCGCGTGACATTGCCGCGCTCGTTCGCGATCACGAATATCGCCGGGTAAGCGATGACATCGGAATGAAAAGCCGGTGTGTCCACCATGTCGATGTAGGCGCGTAGATGATAGTGGTTCGCCACTAGTCGCCTTAGCGGACCGCCGTAGCGGTTTTTCGTCCAACGGTCGGCACATATGAAGCTAAGTGCGCCACCCTTGGACAAGAGCTGCAACGAGCGCTCTATGAAAGGAATGTAGATGTCGGCCCGGTCGTAGACCGTCTCATACCGTCGCCGGTATTCCCCGATCAGCACGTCCGACAAGAGCTCCTGTCGAACGTAGGGTGGGTTCCCGATGACATAGTCGAACGAGCCGTTGATTTCGGCCAAAAGGAAGTCATCGGAGATCAGCCAGCTGGAGCAAAGGGATTCTGCATCAGTATGGCTGAGGCCTGCGCCCTGAAGGAGGGTGGCGAGACGGCTGCGTGTTTCCCTGAAGGTTTCCTGATGAACCTCCACAGCGAGGATCGCGCCAGCAAGCTGCGTCTGCGACACCGCTTCGTGCGCCTTCGCTGCGGAAAGCAGTCGCGCAACGGCCGCCAAGAGAAAATCTCCCCCTCCGAAGGAGGGCTCCAAAAGCCGCTTTGTGTGGAGGGGCTTATCATGCGTGTAGCCGACAATATCGAGGATGAACTCGACGACCTCGCTACGTGTGAAGATCGCGCCTCTTTCTTCAACGCCAGCCGTCGCCATTGTGCGTACAGCTTCTCGCAGTGGGCAGAACGTCGGAAAAGATGGCTGCACCACCCGAGGAATAGAAGTTGAAGGCAGCTGCATAGGTCACAACAATTGTAAGGGACGAGTCCCGTGCGCGCCAGGAGGGTAGGTGCGCGCGAGCGATTCGTCGTCAAGGTTGAATGTGGTGACGGATCGGACAGGCAGTATGTGCGCCAAGGCAGATCGCAGATCCGAAACAGCTCTGCGCGTGCCGCGTGGGCGACCCATTGTTGAGTTCCCTGGCTGGGCCACCGCTCCCGCAGCCTAAAGCGGTCGTCGCGAGCTTGTAGGTGGCCTTCGGTAGGGGTTGCTTGGCGTCTTCAGGCCCGGCGAGTGCCGGCATGACTCGCGCTACATCTGAGCGCGTGAACGTTTGAGGAACTCGTCGCCCCTTTATGCGGGCATGATTCTGTCCCAGACTGTCAGGGTTCGCCGCTTTCGCCCAGACCGAATACCATATATGGCTGTGGATAACGCGCGGCGCGCAAAATGTGGGGTATTGCCAAGCCCCATTTGGCAGTCCAGCGTTATGAGTGCCAGTGCAGGGCCGCTGCACGCAAAGTGGAAGGATTGGGAAATGGCTAAGCCGCCCAAGGGTCCGCACCGCTCCGCGACTTCGGGTCGCTACGTGACGACGCAAACCGCCGTCCGTAACCCGCGTGGAACGGTGTCGGAGCCGCCGAAGAAGAAGTAGCCGTGGCTACCCACCTGAGTTCGGCTGGCGTGATGCGGCTGGGCTGAGGAAGCAGAGAGGAGAGGTCGGCTCTTAGTTTGGCGACCGAGACCGACTTCTCCCCTCACCACCAGTAAGTCACCGGCGATTCGGAGAGGCTATGTCGCGTCCTGCGCAAAACGCAACCCTCCAACGATTCGTCCGGTGGCAAACCCAGTTCACAGTTTGCAACGAGGACGAACAGCTATGGCTGACCGAGCAGTACGAAAAACGGGTAAGGACAAAGACGGTGACATCACCGCGCTTTGCGACAGTGGGGCGCCGTGGTCACCCCGGAAGAAAGCTGATGCGATCTACGATATCGAGAACAAGATCCACACCTATCATGTTCCCTGGACCAGTGGCCGGACGGAGATCAGGGTGGTCAATGATCCCGTGAAGGGGAAGTATCTGCGGACTGACCGAGACAGTACCGCCAGGAACAATCTCGACGAGTTGCCCGACTGCTAGGCGGATGCGGACGTGCGAGCGGCGCTCGTACGTCCGCTCCATTCGGTGTGGCTGAAAAATCTAGCCCCAGTTGCTCCAAGCGTTTGGAGCGGAGCCGCGGCTCGGCGCGGCTCAGAGACTAAATCTGGGTGTCATTCGGAACCGAGGCTTCGAGGGCTTCGAAAAGGCCTTTTGGGCTCCCACCGAGCGCCCTGACAATTACGACGAACTCAACCAAGTCCAACCGCCGCACGCCGCTCTCCACGTAGGAGACGAACTGCTGAGACCGCCCGAGCCTTCGGGCGAGTTCGACCTGGCTCACCCCCTTCTCCTCGCGAAGTGTGCGGATAGCCCGGATGACTGATGCGTAAGCGTCGGTGAAAGCCGACTTCGACATGCGGAAGAGCCCGGTGAAACCGAGCCCTTCCGCTATACGCAAAACTCGGATACATGTTTTTTCGGTACACGAGTTTTCGGTGTTGAAACAGCGGGGAGCAGCAATGCGCGCTATCGTGGGGTTGATGCTGGTCGCGAGCCTTTCGGCCTGCGCAGCGACCGGCCAGTCACTTTCGAATTCATCTCCGGTGACAGCATCGGCGGCCGTACCTGTCTGGACGCCCACCATCGATTGGAAGGGTGTGAACCGGGCGAACTACGAGAAGGACTACGCCGAGTGCCGCGCCTATGCAGATGCGGACCCCAGCACCAATGGCGGGGCGCAGGCTAGGAAAGGCGCAATGAAGTGGGGGCTAGGCGGGCTGGCCGTGGTCGGGGCCGCCACAATCATGACTGGAGGTGCTGCGCTTGCGGCTCTCCCCGCGATGGCCGCGCCAACTGCCCTGTATGCTGGCGGCGCTGCTGCGACCGGGGGCGTCACTGCCAAGACGGTCGCGGACGCAAAGTACCGGAGCACCATAGCGCAATGCCTAGAAGGGCGCGGCTACCGAGTCCTCAACTAGGCGAAACATACCTCATCGATATTGGAGAGCCACATGGGGAAGAGTTTCGGTATCGCTGCGTTCGTACTGCTTCTGGTCTCCGTGCCCATCCCAGTCGTTGGCAACTATCTGAGCCTTCTCGCCGTCCTCATCCTCTGTCTCGGCGCGCTCCATGGCGAGAAGACCTGGACCGTAGTGGTGGACCTGCTGGCATGGGTGAAGATGTTCCTCCTGTCGCCCACTTGGCACCTCATGATGTTTGGGGGTGGCTACGTCCGCGGGACGCAGAACTGGGCGAGCAAGGTCAATCGGGACGCTGGCGTCCGCGATCCAGGCCTCGACCAGTTGATAGTCGGCAGCAACAGCGCAGTGAGCGGCCTCAACACGACCACGCTGCTCTTCACTGTGGCAATCCTAGCGGCCCCTATCGTGATCATGATCTGGCGGAGTCGGAGCACTGTTGCCGCAACGCCGCCTCGCGGCTCGTAGACGAGGCTGGCACCACTGCAGGCCCGCGAGGCAGGGCGGGAAGCCGTGTCCTTACCTCCGGAACGTATATCGACGGCCACTGCCGAGTGGCGCTCGCTGGAGCCGAGTGGCGCTCTCTGGAGCTCTGAAGATCCATACTGCATCGGCCAACTACGGGGCCTGAGGAATTCACACCTGGGTACGAAGCACGTCCAAGCTCACCACCAGTGGCCGCTACAGAACTAATCAACGCGGAACGTCGGCAGGGTGCCGCCTATAGAACTTGCATCCGATAGTAGTGAGTTAATTTGACGTTCTTGGCCGTGAAGATTGATCATCCTAGCCTGTATAGACGCGCGATTTAGGGCCGAAACGCCTGCCTGAGTCATTCCCTCGTTTAGAAAATGCTGCCCTATATTCTTTACAAAGCTGACGTGCGAAATGGGCGGTAGCTTATGTCTTGCTGAGAGATAAGCCCGCTTGAACTCCGGCAATATCGCTCTCGCCTCATCAAATAGAGACATATTCATCGAAAACTCAAATACGCGCTTTATTGTTCCAAAATACTCAAGAGGCTTCTCCGCGGCATAACTTCCCGCCTGTAGTGCCATTTTAAAAAATAAAGAACGATCTTGGTGCATCAAAACTTCTTGCCGGTCCAACATCACGACGTCTGCGGGGGACAGCGATAGCTTCTGCTGCGAGAGTTCTCGAATTACCCGCATGATGCTCAACGCATCATCATGCTGGCCCAACGATTTCAGGATGACGCCGTAATGCAATCCGTTCGAAATGTAGGCCTTCGCTACATCGCCGGAAAACAAATCTAACTTTAATAGAACATCGAATGCACGCTCAATGTAAAACTTAGCGCGCCCAAGGGTTATTCGGTCGCGGCCCTCAGCGAGAAGCATCTCCGCTATGAGCGCAAGTAAATTCGAAAACTGGAATGAAGCGCTGGAACTCGGAAGCGCCGATATTCGTGCAGCTAGCGGCTCCGCTGCTAGGAAAATTAGTCTTGGATCCCCAAATTTCCCGTAGCTCCGCCTAAGAAAGTTCACACGACCCATGAGAAACGCGTCGATTCCCGCTGCGCCAGCAGTCGAGAGTCGGTCCATTCCCTCTTCGTCGATCACCCGCAAGGCTGAGACGGGCGGCGGCGGAACAGAAAGTCCGCTATAGAGGGGCTGCCCGAGGGGCCAGCCAGCTCCGAGTTGTGGTGATCTGCCTCTCATCCATCAACTCCAGATCGGCCAGTTCGTGGAAATTGCTAGTCGATAGGAACTATGAAATCGTCATAGCCAGCCTGCCTCAGGAACTCATAACTATCCCAAACGGCGGCAGGGACGTTCTGTGGCGTCTGAAATCCCTGATCAGCATATATCTTAAGCCTCTGTAGATCTCCCACCATGAGGCTAATCGTTTTTCGGATCGGAACCTCAGCGTTCGGATAATTGTGAAAGCTAATCTCTGGGGAAGACACCGACCAAGCGACATCCGGCCACTGTTTAGTTGCAGTGGCGAGTGCGCGGCGCGACATATAGGGTTTTGTAACAAGGAGGCCGCTGCGCACCGAAATGCCGCGGTCGTGAAGAAGATCCCGCGTGAAAACAATATTATCTCCCGTATTGGCGGCGTTCCGTTCAACAATAATTGCGTGTTGGGGCACACCAGCCTGCTTTGCAATTTCAGCGAACCGTTCGCCTTCAGTGGTGCGCCAAAGGTCCTTCGTGACCTTTCCAAGGCCACCGGAGGTTACCAAAAGTGGGGCGAGGCCTTTCAAGAACAGCGTTGATGCGCAGTCGGCGACGCGCTCATCGTGGCTCCCTAGAGCTAATATGAAGTCGGCGGGGGCGAGCGGATTCCGGATTGTATGAAAATCCCAAAGCGCTTGTGCGTGAGCAAGTTCAATCGGCGTTGGTTTCTGAAGCATGATCGTAGGCTCGCAAGAAGGAGAGGACGAGAAGTCGACGCTGATCCTCAGGCACGTGCTCCTGCGGTCCGAGGGGAAGTCTACCATGAAGCGTGCGACGCTGGTCCAATATGAGCAGGTGGCCGCGTTTCATGCGATAAGTAATGGCGCTCCCTTCAAGTAGTTCGTGGATTTCTTCGAGAGACCGCATAGCAGAGGGTTCAGTATGGGTGCTGCGGAGGTGGCCGGTGTATCGACACAGAAATGCCCCGCTTCGGTCGATAACCTTGAATGGATTCGCGTCCTCTCCGATGTTGACCAATCCCTCGACCACTCCATCCCGAAAGGCAGCCTGACTGAGCTCTGCGAGAGCTGCGGCGGTGAGGCGGTGTTCGATGGCTAGGGCGTCTGCGATCAGAGTCTCCCCACCGCATGCAGGATCGGGCCGGAGGCATAACAGGCAACTAAATTCGGGTGGGTCTGATGCGTTAACGAAGTCAATGTGAAGCGGAAGCCGTCCCACACCACGCGATCGGTCCGCGGGCCGGGTTAGATCGACCCCCACTTCCCGCCACGTAGCGGGCGGCACGGTGAATACACGGATGGGGCGCCCAATCGTTGTGAGTAGTAGAGTGATTGCAGCCGACGAAGACGTGGCCGGCCAGAAATCGAGAATTGGCTCGAGATCGACCGCCACAAATCCGAAAGAGCGAACATTAGCCTCAAGCTGATTAGCGAACTTCGCCAGCTTCGCACTAATTTTGAGATGAGGTAGCCGCTGCTCATACTTCCAGTCACTAAAGGCCCATCCATCAACGGGGAAGGCTGAAGCTAGCGCAACCAGCTCGTCTAAGACGCCCGTCTCGGGCTTTATCGCTGAAATTGCGGACAGCTCGTTGACGTCGTCCATGGTTGACTCACGGGCCGAGGAGCTTCTTGCGGATTTCGTGTGCTTTGCGAGCGGCGCGATACCAAAACAAGCCAAACCCGACCACTGAGACAGCCAGTCCTCCAGAGGCGCCAAGGAGGATCTGGTTTACTGCATAGCCCTCCGGAGTAAGGACGAGGGTCGCTGCAAGGGTGCCAAGAACCGCACCGCCCACTGTAAGTGTGAGTGATTGATGGAGGTTCGCTTCTCCGCGGGCTTCGTCGAGCTGACTGAGAACGTCCGCCCTAACCATTCTCACAGCAAGCTGGATGCCGTCGGGCATGATAATCGGGGCGGAATGGGGCACCTCACCAGCCAGCTCTGCAGCAAATTTTGCAAAAGGCGCACTAAGGCTGCCCGGCTCGTCCACCATTGGTGACGATGCAGAAGGACGAAGCACCGAGACATCGATGCCTTGGCTCTTCTCGGTGGGCCGCTGCACAGCCTCACGCTCGCTTTCTCTCACCGATCACTGGATCGGCTCTAGCCCTGAGGCGGCTACGCTACCGCTAAAGGCGAGAAATGGCACTACTAGAAAACCAAGTATGAATAGGGGGCCTCAGGAGGCCGCTCCAACGGTGCCCCGGCGGGCTATACGGCGGTTCGCACCGCACGGTGAACACCTTGACAGCAGATTGCTCCTGCTGGGGTATACTACAGGTTGTTGGGGAACCGCCTATGCATCTGAGTAAGCTCACAATTTCCCGGTTCAGGTCGTGCCTTGAGACGGATTTGACGTTTCAACCGGATCTGACTGTTCTAGTCGGCGAAAACAACGGCGGGAAGTCGAACATCATCGACGCCATACGATTGTGTACGGCGCCGTTGAGCGGACGGCGTGATCGTTACTGTGAAGAGGAGGATCTAAGGCTGGGAGCGGATCCGGCAAACTTCGAGATCAGAACTGAGTTCGAGGACCTTAGTGCCACTCAGAAGGGTCTCCTGATTTCAGCCGTGCCAAATCCCGCTCAGGATCGCGCAAAATTTGGGCTGCGGCATGAGCCTAGCTCCGCGGCTCAGAAGCGTGGTCGCACATCGATGTGGGCTGGCGACCATGTCGGCGGCGAACCTGAGATGGGTTCAACAGATCTCATCCGCCACGTCTATCTTCCGGCCCTTCGCGATGCACGTCAGGCGCTCGGCTCCGGCGGAGCGTCGAGGATCGTAGCTCTCTTCAGGCATTTCCTGACGTCGGAGGACGAAGAGAAGTCCCTTCTCGGCTCAGTCCAGAGGGAGGGCAAACACGACGTGCTTACGCGCATGAACGCCGAGATCGAGGCTGCCCTTGGCGAGCTCACAAGTGGTGTTCGGAAGCAGGCGGCGAAGGTGAACTTCGCGACCACGACCCTCCTCGATGTAGCGCGAGACCTCCGCTTTAAACTTGGTGATGCCGGCATCGACCTCGGGGAAATCAGCGCTTCAGGGTTGGGTTACGCGAACCTCCTCTATATCGCCACCGTCGCAGTCGAACTCGCGCGGGCGCGTGACGCCGACCTCACCCTCTTTCTCGTCGAGGAGCCGGAGGCCCACCTTCATCCGCAACTCCAGATGCTCGTATTGGAGTTCCTGCTCGATCAAGCCCAAAAGTCCCGGGTTCAGGAGGCGCGGGCGGGCCATCCTGAAGGCCGAATCCAAATTATCGTCTCAACGCACTCGCCCAATCTGACCGCTTGGGTTTCGCCAAAGCACCTGGTGGCGGTTCGTTCAATCCACGAGCCGGGCGCGGAGGGAGCGTCAGGTTACTCACATACGAAGTGCGTGCCGGTGGCCGCCTTAGGGCTTACTGAGCGAGCTCTAGGTAAGATCAACCGCTATCTCGACGTTAGCCGCTCGGCGCTTCTATTCGGAAATCGCGCGCTCCTTGTAGAGGGGATCGCCGAGGCCCTGCTGCTGCCGGTTATAGCGCGCCGCTTCGTCCTAGCTGGCGACCGGCTGAGGCCCGCGTTTTTGCGCTTCAAAGGCGCTGTCTTGCTGCCGATCGATGGCGTTGACTTTAAGCCGTACCTCGATGTGCTGCTGGCGTCGAAAAATGGTGCGCGGATTGCGGATCGCGTCGTGGTGTTAACTGACGCCGATCCGCAGTTGGACGGGAATCGCAAGGAAGATCTGGATGCCCGCGCGGCGGAATTGGATGCCGCTGGCACCCTCCATGTGTTCACGAACCAACGCACGCTTGAGCATGAGCTGTTTCAGGAAGGCAATGAGGCGCTTCTGAAGCGGGCATTCCTGGTCCTGCACCCCCGCTCTGAGACCCAATGGAACCAGCAAGTCGGAGCGAAGCCAGAAGCTGAGCGCGCGGACGCGTTTGTGAAGTTTCTGGCCGACAGGCAGGTGCGGAAGGGCGACTTCGCCCAAGCCATCGCGACGCTTTGCGAAACTGAGAACGCAGTGCTTCAGGTGCCGGCCTACATCCGCGACGCCATCTTAAGTGTATCTGCGCCGTGATTTTCGATGATCTGACAGCGGAGCAGCGGCGTCTCGCTGATCACCCCGATGAAGCTTTTACCGGTGCGTGCCCCGGCGCCGGCAAGACCAGAACGATCCTTGAGCGTGTACACGTAATCTCGCAGACACGGCCACCACGAAAGGGGGTCGCGGTGTTGTCGTTCACAAACACAGCCGTTGACGAATTCCTCGGCCGCTGCCGCGAGGTGGGAGAGAACCAGCTTGTCGAATTCCCGAGCTACGTAGGTACGTTCGATGCCTTTCTAAGACACTTCATCGTCATGCCTGCCGGAGTGCCTGGTTACGATGGTCGTCCGACGGTAGTGGACAGCTGGGACACCCTCGAGGTGGAAATCCGTCTGGGTGGTGCGCGGGCGTTTCGGGGACCTGGTGTCAGTCTAGATGCGTTCGATCCCACGACGGGCCAGCTTGAAGTATCGCGGATCCGCGATACTCGGCTGAGGCAGCATGCGACCCAGTTTGCACAAGCGTATGAGCAGGCCGCGCGGCTGCGCCGACGAGCGCTCTTCCAAGCAGGCTATCTCAGCGCCGCTGACGTTCGCGATGTGGCGGTGGCGCGTATCAGAGATCCAGCTGTAGGCTCGGCGCTTAGAGCCGCGCTGGCCGGCCGGTTCATCGAAGTGATCGTGGATGAGGCTCAGGACTGCAATCCACTTGATCTTGAACTGGTCCGCTGGCTTCGGGCGCATGGTCTTCGGGTCAGCCTCGTCCACGACATTGATCAGGCGATCTATGGCTTCCGTCGGGGCCAACCCTCAGAGTTAGCGCAACTCGCGGGTGAGTACGACCAGGCGAATAGGCTACCGCTGACTGGCAACTTTCGAAGTTCACCGGCCATTTGTGGGCTGGCGAGTACGCTCCGGCCAGATCAGCGGATGGACGAGCCCCTCGGACGATACAAGGACCTCGAAACGCCCGTGCTCCTGCTGAGCTATCGTGGCGCATCTATTTCACCAGAGATCGGTGGAGCTTTCACGGCTCAGATGGAGCGGTTCGAGATTCCTTCAAAAGAGTCAATTGTCTTGGCGCATGCAAGGCGAACCGCTCGTATCGCCGCGGGAATTCCTACGGAGCGCGATGTTGGCAACTCACGAACCGAAAGGATCGCTGATGCTGTTGGCCAGTTTTGGTCCCCGGCTTCTGGCGCACGCCGGCGCGAGTCTGCGCTCACTTCGATTGAAGGACTGCTTCTAGATTTTGCAGGCCTTCGACAGGCAGGCGAACCACCGTCTCGCACCGTGGCGCGCCTCGCGCTCGACGCTAGATTGCTGCGGCGGCAGGCCTTGGTGATCGCGAGTAACTCGCCACCAACATGCGAAGATTCAGATCATGGCCGCAGCGGCTGGCTAGCGGCCATGCGTGGCGAGATTGATGCGCTCGGCATCCAGCCTGGTCCTGGTGTGTCTACGCGAAGCTTCTTCCGTGCGCCGCGGCATGGCTCGTGGTCTCGCCATCTGGAGGGCCATCCGGTGAAGGAAGCGGCGATCCACTACGCTACCGTGCATGAGGCAAAGGGACGAGAATATGCAGCCGTGTGCCTTGTGATCCCACCCAACCGCGCACCGACCAACCGGACAAACGCATTATTCGATGCTTGGGAGACTCGGACGGACAGCGAGCCAAAACGCGTCATTTACGTTGGCGCCACAAGAGCTATGCAGCTCCTTTGCCTCGCGATCCCACAGAGCGTAACCGACCGCACTCGGCAGATCCTGGAGAACAGTCAAGTCCCGCATGAGATGGTGGATTGCTGATGATGAAGGCGGCAGCTGTCACCACCGGGGCGATAACCTGCGAATTCGTCAGACCTTATTCCACTCAAAAGGGACATGAAGCTTAAGGGTGAGATTGAATCATCCGTCGGTGACTTCGGGGACGTTGGGGAGTTCGTGAACTAATTGATCTAGAAGCGTCGCGGTTAGATGGTTGTTCGAGGCGGCTGAGCGCTCACCCACGCATCTGATTTTGCCCACCCGGTGGAAAAGGTAGCCAGAAGTTCGATGTGCGCTCCAACACGGTCCACTAGTCAAAATGTGACCTCTTGACGCTCGTGCAGTAGCATAGGATTCAGACTTCAGCCGCCGCGCAACCGACGTGTCCAGCCCGCCGTACTTGGCCTTTCAATCGAAAAACGTCAGGCGGCGCTCTCAGAGGGCGCGCAAGCAAGTGGATTGGAGCTGAACCCCTCAATGAAGCGCTGCCGTGGGTTCTAAGGTTGTGCTATATGTCGGAGCGTCGGCCACAGCGTTCAGTGGTAATCACGACACACTGAATACAGGGTAGTTCAGTCGGAGGCAGGGAATTGCCGATACCAATCATTGTGTGGGGGCTGGCTGCAGCCGGCGGTGCCGCGATGGCATATATGAACCGTAATAAGATAAAGGACTTTGTCGAGAGCGACGCTGGAAAAGGACTTGTGGACCTTCTGGTCAATTTCACCGAGGCTAATAACGATCCCCAAATAAGAGCCCGTATGAAGGAGCACATGGATCACTTGGTGAGTATGCCGCTAGCGACCAGGTTATTGCTTGCACCAAAATACTTAAGTGAATTGGCGGATGACGAGCGTAACTACCTCCGCAGCTATGGGCACCTGCACTGCGTAGAACTCGAAAATGCCGGCCGTTCCGATGAAGCTGCGGCAGTGAGGGGAATTGTGCATACACTGGAGGGAATGTGTCGCTAGTTGACCTGAGCTGCTGACGAGATGCGCGGCCATCTCATGCTGCGCGTCATTTTGGAACGGCGCCGCAAACTGCAGGATTCAATAAATGGGCTCTTACGCAACGGTCAGCTAGAGGCGGCTGCAGAGGCGCAAAGCCCAGACAATATTGCGGATAGCTACCGAGCCGGACTTGTAGAATTTCTGGATCTCCTCACTGCTCCTTCTCCGGAGCTAGTTCGGTATGTGATCTCCGTCCATGACTATGTAGGAATCGAAGCGATAAAATTGCGTCGCCTCCATTATGATTATATTCGAGTTGTGAGAGACCCTAAATTCTCGCCGCAATTCTCTGATATATGGGCAGCTGTCATCGGAGCCGCCAACCCTTCGCCAATCGAAGCAATATTAGGTTCAATAAAGTTCGTCGAACGCGGTGTATCCGCGAAAAGAGACCTCGAACGAATGGCGGCTTACCTTAGCCGAATCCAACATTTGGATACCACAGTCGAAAACTCCGTTATTGGACCAATTGCAAGGCTGACGGGCACATTGGTTAACCGCCCGTGATCGGGTGCGCTAATGCCGATCCCACCCGCTATGGTTGACATTTACCGGCGTTCGCCGAACATTGTTGGCGGGGGTGCAGATGACACAAATCAGAGGCTGGAACGGGTTTATCCTCAGCGCAATGGTTGCGGGTATCACTTTGTCGCTCAGTGGCTGTGCCTCGTTGCGTGGAGAACCGCGCGCTGTCACCGCGCCGCCGACCTATGATGAGACCACGGCTCTTCGACACTACACATCCTTGGGTACCGAAGAGCAGCGCACGTCTTACCGAAATGAGGTCGCTTACCGGTGGATCGCCGCTTCCGACTCAGAATTCGACGCATTCCGGCACGGGCTCTCCAGGGAGATGAAGGGCATCAATGTTGGGTCAAACCTCGCCGTCTTGCTCATGAACGGCGCGGCTGCGGTGTCCGGGGCAGAAGCCGCGCGAGCTCTCGCTGTTGGGTCAGCGACGGTTGTCGGTGCGAACGCAACGATCACCCGAGAGGCCTTTTTGGACCAGAGCATCGCGACCGCTCTCACTACGGCTCAGGCGAGCCGGACACGTCGGTTAACGGACATCCGCCGACGCCTACTTACCAACAACGCAGGTGCCTATCCGCTCGGCGAGGCCCTCATCGACATTCGTGCCCTGAACGCAGCTGCAAGCATTAACAATGCGTCAGCGCAAATGGCGGCGACCGCCAACGCGGAACTCGCGGGTGCACAGGAAGAGGCTGGCGGGGTTGTCGCCATCTCGCTCGCCAGCCCTGACGTGCATGCGGTTCGGAAGGCCTTTTCCGACTATGTCATCACTGTTGCGGACACCGCGATCCTGGACAAGCTGGCCCAGCTCGTCGCCGCAAAGCCCGATCCGAACCTCCGGCTCTATCAGCAGAACATCATGGACGCTTACGCAAAGCGCGCGGAAGGTGGGAAAGAAGCCGTCAATGCGCTTGCACCGGCCATGAAGAACATCACCGGCAAGGAGTTCGCCCTATGAGCCTCCTTCGGACTTATGGCGGATCTTATGAAATGGGCCGCGAAGAACTGGAGGCGTGGCTCAACCAGATCGAGGACATCACGGTCGCCACCGTGACCGTGATTAAGGTTCACAAGGCCACCAAGATGACGCACGCGATTGTGGACCTGGAACTCGGCAGGCCGAGCAAGAGGGCCGCCGTGCAGATGGGGCATCTGCCGGTCGGGGGCTCACCTATCCGCGGACAGGCGTTCGTCTTGAAACAAGCGATGGATGTGACGATACATCGTCCCTAGCAACGGGCATGCCGTCATTACTGCGGCGGCCCCAACGGCAGTGCCTTGCGTTCTAAGGACTGCTTCGCTGCGCTTGACAGAATTAGATCACCTGCCAGACGGGGCGGTGGACTTAGGTGACATCAGGGACCTTACTCACAAGAAGCCTCAAAAGGGGTGGGAGATTCCTCTCTCGAGCTCTACCTGCGCCTGGGGCCTCGGGTGGACATCTAAATTTGCCCACACAGTGTAAATAGAGGCCAGAAGTTCGATGTGCGGCCCAACACGGTCCACCGAAGTGCGAAAGTCGCCATTTGGCGACCACCGAAAACGGAAAGCGTGGCTCAATTCCTAGCTCTTTTCCGTCTGCGATAAGGTTCGAGCTTATCAATTCGACCGTTTTGATCTTCTGGTCGTCATCCACCGTTTCGTGGCCTTGTTGAGCCCTATTTCCGAGTTCGAGCTTTTCGAGGACAGCGTCGAATGGATCCCGTGGATCCGGCCGTTCGACCGCGTCTCGAAGGTCTGCTCGCTCGGAGAGCAGGGCAGCTTTCCGCTCCTCGAACAGGTCCTTTTCGATGTCACCATCGAGAAGCGCGTCAGTTAGACGGCGAAGACGTTCCTCACACAGCCCAAGTGCTCGCTGCGCCTGTTGCCGCTGCGCTGCCACGACGCGCTCCCGGTCCTTCTTTCCCTGGTCTCCCATGCTTTGGACATCCAGAAGCTCCTCCGTGCTGAGAGCCGTCAGCTTGAGAAAGCAAGAGAGCTGCTGATCAATCCGGTCCTCGCGGAGGCTGGTGCCCCGACATGTCTGCGAATGGCAGCGGTAGTAGATGCGGCCCTTCTGCCGCTCTCCGACCAACGACCGGCCGCAGCGCGCGCACTTGATGAGCTGGCGGTACGCAAACCCGTGCCGGGTCGTCCGAATGACAGCCTTGCCGGCCATAATCTGCTGGACGAGGTCGAATGTGGCCTTGGGGACGAGAGGCTGGTGTAGGCCTTGGAACGTCTCCCCAGTCGTGCGGATATGCACGATGCCGACGTAGAAGGGGTTGTGAAGGGCGCGGGCGATAGTGTTGAGCGTCGGCGACCTGCCGCTACGGCTGGTGGTGAGGCCTCGCCGGATCAGTTCCTGATGCAGAGTGCGCAGCGGATAGCGCCCGGTCGCATAGAGCTCGAACATCTCACGGACGAGCGGTCCCCGCACCGGGTCGATCTCTTTGGCCTGGGCCTTCCCGCGGTCGATGTATCCCAAGGGCGCGGGAAGGGGATAGAAGCCCTGCTTGAGGCGGCCGTAGAACCCCTTCTTCACCTCCTGGCGTAGGTTGCGGATGTAGTCGGCGGCGACGACAGCCTGGATGTCGGCCGAGAGTCGGCCGCCGCGCGATGCGAGATCGAGGCTCTCGTGCGCAAAGTGGACCTCGACCCCGCGATCGATCAGCTCGCCAAGGTGTGCCCAGTCCTTCAGATTTCGGGCGCTTCGGTCGATCTTGTGGATGATGACCCCACGCGCGCGACCGGTCTCTAGATCGGCAAGCATGCGATTGAACATGCGCCGGCCCAGCTTGGCGGCGGTCTCCATCTCCTCGTACCAGCCAACGATAGGGAGGCGGTTGCTGGCCGCGTACGCCTCAATGGCGCTCTTCTGTTCTTGAAGTGATGAGCCGCGCTCGCCCTGCTTCACGGTCGAGACACGCGTATAGGCGAAGTACGCATTCATAGGTCGGGGGATGCGGAAATCGTAGGGCGCCCATCGGAATCTGTCGAATCTGCAGCGGTCTGCCGGCGGCTCAAGATCCGGTCGCCGATAGCGATCAGATGGAGGACGTACTGGCGTAACGCTTCGCGCGCTTCCTCACGCGTAGCCTGGTCCGCCTCCGGCAGGTAGCGGTCCAGGAAGAGGTCACCTGGCTGTCTGTCATGTGTCTCTGACATGCTGACACGATGCTCGGATCAGCCCGTATGCGGTAGACGTCGGTCTGTGACGTTGAGCCCCTTGGCGCTTGCGCCACTTCACATATGAGAAGGCTGCAAGGAGCCACGCATTGCGTGGCGGGACGCGCCGTCGAGCA
>JGI25321J50212_10001120_pt1 | contig 24593 bp, 19 predicted proteins | sample AutmiccommuBRH23_FD_50212 | JGI IMG/M metagenome (IMG submission 50212)
CAAACCATCCAACCGGGCTCGTTCCTCCGACGACAAACGAACCACGTAGCGCTTCTTCATTCCACCACCTCTCAATAGTTTGCCGAATACTATTGAGAAAACAGCTTAACATCCGAAAGGATCAAGCGGGTGGACTACTAGTCCTCGACGCCTTCGATATGCGGGTTGAAGATGGTATACAGATAGACCTTGGCCGGCAGATCGCCCAGATGTTTTTCGATCAGGGGCTTGACGTCGCGCCAGTCCAGCTCGCCGGCGCCGGTGCCAAGCCTGGGCAGCGCGACACGGCGCAGTCCTTCCTGCTCGATGAAGGCGCGCAGCTGGATCAACGCCTGCTCCACCCATTCGAGCCGCGCCTTGCCGCTATGGTCCGCCGCAGCCTCCCGGATGAACAGGCTCAGCACCCGGGGTCCGGCACCGTTGCGCCAGGCCCACAAACTGCCGGGTTCCGGCGCGCCTGCGGCACAGTGCTGTGCGAAGTCTTCGATGATGCCCGGGTGTCGCTGGCTGACGGCCTGGGCCACCCCGCTGTGGAAATCCTCATTGGCCGCGATGCCTTGCACGATGGCGTCGGACTTGCTGAAGGCGATATTGCCTACCAAGGCTTCTTTGATCATGGCGGTACACTCCGGTGGCCAGACAATGGGTCGGATTCCAGTATCCGCCGTCGCCGCCGGCTCACCATGACCCAGGTCATGGGGTTTGCTTTTTCCGGAATCACTGTGTTTTATGGCGCCCTTTGCGGTAGTTCGCAGGTCCTGGCATGACATCAGAGACGCACGGAGTCCGCTTGATTCTGTCCTGTCCGGACCGGGTCGGCATCGTCGCCGCAGTGAGTTCTTTCCTGGCCGCCGAAGGCGGACTCATCACCGAAGCCAACCACTATCGCGATCCCGAATCCGAGTGGTTCTTTGCACGCCAGGACATTGCCGCGCACTCGCTGCCCTATGGCGCGGAAGAGCTGCGCCGCAGGTTCGCGCCATTGGCCGGGGAGCTGGGCCTGGAATGGCGGGTGGTGGAGACCAGAGTCCCCAAGCGGGTGGTGATCATGGTCAGCCGCCAGGCGCACTGTCTGGCGGATCTGCTCTACCGCTGGCGCAGCGGAGATCTGCCCTGCGAAGTGGCCGCGGTGCTTTCCAACCACGACGATCTGCGCAGCTACGTGGAGTGGCATGGTATTCCCTATCACCACTTGTCCGTGCAGCAAGGAGACCGAGACGCCCACTTCGCGGCGGTCACCGCATTGCTCGCGGAGCTGGCTCCCGATGTGGTGGTGCTGGCGCGCTACATGCAAATTCTGCCGAGCTTTCTGTGCCGGGCCTATGCGGGGCGCATCATCAACATCCACCACAGTTTTCTGCCCGCTTTCGCCGGTGCCAGGCCCTATCATCAGGCCGCCGAGCGCGGGGTGAAACTGATCGGCGCCACCTGCCACTATGTGACCGAGGCTCTGGATGCGGGGCCGATCATCGATCAGGACATCGCCCGCATCAGCCATCACGACGCTGTCCCGGACATGGTGCGCAAGGGCAAGGACATCGAAAAGATCGTGCTCGCCCGCGGCCTGCGCTTTCATCTGGAAGATCGGGTGTTGATTCACGGCAACAAAACCGTGGTTTTCGAGTAGATGCAGTCGCCGGGGCTGCGGCACCATCCGCTTTTTTTTGCAGCCGCCGGTTCGCCGAAGGAGTAGCGCCATGACCGAAGATGAGGACTTCACCACCGATGTCGCGGTGATCGGCGCCGGTCCGGTCGGGCTGTTCGCGGTGTTCGAGTGCGGCATGCTGAAGATGCGCTGTCATCTGATAGATGCGCTGCCCGCCATCGGTGGCCAGTGCACGGCGCTCTATCCCGAAAAGCCCATTTACGACATTCCGGCCGCGCCGGAGCTGAGCGCGGCCGAATTGGTCGATCGCCTGCACCGGCAGATCGCGCCCTTCGCGCCGCAGTTCCATCTCGACCAGCAGGTGGTGGCGCTGCAGCGCGCCGGGGATATCTGGGAGCTGGTGACCTCGCGGGGTATCCGCATTCGCGCGCGGGCGGTGATTGTCGCCGCGGGCGCCGGAGCCTTCGGGCCCAATCGGCCGCCGCTGGCCGATATCGAGGATTACGAAGGCCGCTGCGTACACTATCTGGTCGCCGAGCGGGCGCGCTTCCGCGGCCAGCGGCTGGTGATCGCCGGCGGCGGGGACTCGGCGGTGGACTGGGCCATCGCCTTGGCGGACGAAGCCGCCGAAGTGCATCTGGTGCACCGGCGGGAGCGGTTTCGGGCGGCCCCGGAAAGCGTCGATCGCCTCCACCAGCTGGTCGCGGAAGGGCGGATCCAGCTGGTCATTCCCTATCAATTGGCGGGTCTGGAAGGCGATGGCACGCGGCTCTCGGGCGTGCTGGTGAAAACCCTGGATGGTGACCAGCGACGCATCCCGGCCGATCATCTGCTCGCCTTTTTTGGCCTGGCGACCAGGCTGGGGCCCATCAACGACTGGGGGTTGGGTGCGCGCAATGGCGTCGTGCCGGTCGAGCCCGCGACCTGCGCGACCTCCGCGCCCGGGGTGTTCGCCGTCGGCGATATCGCCGGCTATCCGCACAAACTGAAGCTCATTCTCACCGGCTTCGCCGAAGCCGCCCATGCCGCCCACGCGGCCTTTGCATTCGTTTACCCGGACCGGGCGTTGCACTTCGAATATTCCACTTCGACCGGGGTTCCGGGCCGCGAGTCGGCCTAGTCCGCCGTCACCAATTGGGGGAGATTCCTGTATGCCAATCATCCATGTCACCACTGTCGAGGGCGAGGCGCTGGAACTGCAAGCCGATAGCGGCCGTTCCGTCATGGAGGTGGTCAAGGCCAACGACCTGCCCATGCTCGCCGCCTGTGGCGGTGCACTTGCCTGCGCGACCTGCCATGTGATCGTGGATCCAGATTGGTACGATCGCCTGCAGCTGCCCAGCGAGGACGAAGAGGATCTGCTCGACACCGCGCACGGCCTCACCTCGACCTCTCGCCTCGGCTGCCAGATCCTGATGCGCGAGGAGTTGGATGGCATCCGGGTGCGCCTCACCCCGATGGACTGACCCGGTCACACCGGGTTCTGGCCGGGCGGTGGCGCGCCATGTTACAAGGGACTATCGATGGCCAGACCGACAGCAGCGATGGCGGTATCGGACAGCCCCCACGCGCATTTTGCGGCCGAGGTGAGCCGTCCGGATGCGGAGATCGATCTCATCCGGGCGGCCCTGCTGATCGCGCAGGAACACCATGCCGGCGCCGAGGTTGCATCCTGCCGGGAGATCCTGGAGCAGTTGGCGAACCGCGCCGCGGCGGCGATGCCGAACGGTCCGGACGCGCAGGCACTGTGCGCCTTTCTCGCCGGCCAGGAAGACTTTCGCGGCAATGCGGCGGATTACTACAATCCGGACAACAGTTATCTGGACCTGGTGCTCCGGACCCGCAGGGGCATCCCCATCTCACTGGCGCTGGTCTATCTGAGCGTGGCTACCGAGCTCGGCCTGGAAGCCGCCGGAGTCGGGTTCCCGGGCCACTTCCTGGTGCGCGTGGAGGCCTCGCCGGGCAGCGCCCCGGAGCTGATCGATCCCTTCGCCGGGCAGGTGCTCAGCGTGGCGGATTGCCGTGCGCTGCTGCGTGCCGGCACCCGGGGCGCGGTGGAGTTTTCCGAACGGTTGCTGGCACCGGCCGGCAAGCGGGAAATCCTGCGGCGCATGCTCGGCAACCTGAAGATGATCTATCTGCAGCGTCAGGATTTCGAGGAGAGCCTCAGTCTCTGTGACCTGCTACTGCTGCTGGAGCCGGACTCACTGCAGGATCTGCTCGACCGGGCACTGGTGCTGGAGAAACTCGAGTGCTTCGGGCCGGCTGCTGACGAGCTGGAGCGCTTGATGACCCGCGCCGAACTTGCCGCCCGGCCCGAGGCTATGGCGTCGGTGGCACGCAAAATCGAACAGCTGCGCAGTCGCACCGGCGGCGCCACTCTGCACTGAACTGAACTGAACTGAACTGAACTGAACTGAACTGAACTTGGAGTGCGAGTCTGCCGATGAATGACATCGTCACACCTGCCAAAGCCAACCTGGTGCAGAAATTCGCTGCGTCCCGCTCGGGCGCCTGGCTGCTGGCGCGGGTCGGGCATCATCTGGACCGGATTTTTTTGCGCCTTTCCGGAGAGCGGGTGATGTTGTCCAGCCTGCTGGTCGGACTGCCCGTGGTGATGGTGGATACCATCGGCGCCAAAACCGGCCACGTGCGCCGCATTCCATTGCTGTGCATCCGGGATCAGCAGCAGGAAGGCGACTTTGCCGTCATCGCGTCGAACTTCGGCCAGGGCCACAATCCCGCCTGGTATTACAACCTGAAGGCCCATCCCGAAGTCTCCTGCACCCTGTACGGCAAGGTTTTCACCTATCGAGCCGGTGAGGCGGAGGGTGACGAATACCAGCGCTTCTGGCGTTACGCGCTCGCCACCTATATCGGATTTCCCGGTTACAAGCAGCGTGCCGGAGCGCGGCACATCCCGGTCATGGTGCTGCGGCGGATGGGTGAAACGCAGAAGGACGAACACGCGGCATCAGGGATGCCCTGAGGGCGCCCTTCACTCCTTCGGGCTCGGGAGGCAGTGGGGTGGAACGATACGTTTTTGACCCCTCAGCGGCGCCTTCCGAGCCAGCCGAAGGGGCGGACCCAGAGCGCAATCGGATGGTTGCGTACCCAGGCCCGGAGGCCCGGGCTCGCCGGGCCTGGTCAGTACACCACCACCGAGCGGATGCTTTCGCCGGCGTGCATCAGGTCGAAGCCGCGATTGATATCTTGCAGGGCCAGGCTATGGGTGATCAGCGGGTCGATCCGGATCCTGCCTTCCATATACCAGTCGACAATGCGCGGCACGTCGGTGCGGCCGCGCGCGCCGCCGAACGCGACCCCGTGCCACGAACGGCCGGTGACGAGCTGAAACGGCCGGGTGGCAATCTCCTGGCCGGCACCGGCGACGCCGATGATGTAGGACTCGCCCCAGCCCTTGTGACAGCACTCCAGCGCTTGGCGCATAACCTGGACATTGCCGATGCACTCGAAGCTGTAGTCGGCGCCGCCCTGGGTGAGGTCGAGCACCGCCGCTACCACGTCCGGTTCCCTCGACGCGTCGATGAAATCGGTCATGCCGAACTCGCGCGCCAGCTTCTCCCGCGCCGGGTTGATGTCGACACCAATGATCTGGCGCGCCCCGACCATGCGCGCGCCCTGGATCACATTGAGGCCGATGCCGCCGAGCCCGAACACCACCACCCGCGAGCCAGGCTCGACCCTGGCGCGAAACACCACGGCGCCGATGCCGGTGGTGACCCCGCAGCCGATGTAACAGATCTTGTCGAAGGGCGCGTCGGGGCGCACCTTGGCCAGTGCGATCTCCGGCAGCACCGTGTGCTGAGCGAAGGTGGAGCAGCCCATGTAATGGAACAGCGGCTCGCCGTCCAGCGAGAAGCGGCTGCTGCCGTCCGGCATCCGGCCCTGGCCCTGGGTGGTGCGAATCGCCTGACACAGGTTGGTCCTGGGGTGCAGGCAGTATTCGCACTGGCGGCATTCGGGCGTGTACAGCGGAATGACGTGATCGCCCGGCGCCAATGAGGTCACCTCCGCGCCCACCTCCAGCACCACGCCCGCCCCTTCATGGCCGAGGATGGTGGGAAACAGCCCTTCGGGGTCATCGCCCGACAGCGTGAAAGCGTCCGTGTGACAGATCCCGGTGGCCTTGATCTCGACCAGCACTTCACCGGCGCGGGGACCTTCGAGGTCGACTTCGCAGATCTCCAGAGGTTTGCCGGCACCGAAGGCCACGGCGGCTTTGGTTTTCATGGGTATTCCAGCCAACTCGTTGACAGGTAGCATGAACGAAAAAAGCCGCCCGAAAAAGGCGGCTTGCGTCGACTGCAGAGTGCGCGAGGGACTAGCGCAGCATGGAGCGGATATCAGCATCCTTGGGCAGCGCGTAGTCGTGCACGGCCATCACCACATTGGTGGTCGGTTCGATCACCTTGAGGTTGACGAACACGGCGTCCTTGCTCACGCCGTAGGTGCCCACGATGACGGCCTGGGCCTGGTGACTCTCCGCCACATGCTGGATTTCCCGCGTCAACAGCAGTTCGCCCTGGTCGCGTCTCATGTAGACATTGTCGCGAAACTTCATCTCGATCATGCGCAGCCCGGTTTGCGAGAAGCGCGCAGAAATCTGCTCGGACGCCAGCCGGCCGAATGTCGATGATCGCTCCAGCTCGTCGATGCTCACCAGGGTGGCCGCGATAAGTGGCTGGTTGGGGCTCAGCTTGTCCTTCAGTTGTTTGAGCAGAGTATCGGCGGCAGCGTAGTTTGCCTTGATCAACAGCGCCGGAGAGTCACTGCGATAGGTTGCGTTATAGGACTGGCCGGAGGAACAGGCCGCCAACCCCAGAAATGCGCTTACCAGCAGCGGCAGAAAGTATCGCGGGAAGGAGCCGTTCATTACCGTGCCCCCACTATTTGAAATGCCTTGGTGGCCGCGGCGTCATAGAGGACGCGGTCGGAGTCCGATACGTAGTAAATGTGGGTAGAGCGGGCGAGATAACGGGCCTCGTCGGACACCGAGACATTGACCACGATTTCCGTTTTGGGAGTTGGGCCGGAGGCCGACTGGGACTTGAACCAACTGTACACATCCCAGCCGATTGCGCCGGCAGTCACCGCGGCCGCGGCCGTGGTCTTGGCAGTTACTTCGGTGCTCAGGGTCCGTACCGCCCAGGCGCCGGTGACCAGGGCCGTCGGCCATCCGATCCATTTGTTCTGTGCGCGACCCTCCGAAAATTCGATCACTTGAGTGTCGACCTCCATGCTGAGTGCGCCCTCGGGGCGAGTTGCCACCGGATAGCCGCCACGCACCATTGCGGTGATCAACTGGTCTTCAACCGCGCGGTTGAAGGCAGATTCCTGGCCAGCGTGCACATACAGATTGCTCGCAAGCGGGGTGGGCAGCGCGGCCATCACCTCGCGCGCGATGTCTGCGGAGATGGCTTCCCAGTGCGCCGCGGCCTGCAACTTTTCTTGCTGGGTTGTGGGAAAGTTGGTCGCCAAAGGGGCTTGCGAATGGGGCGCCGCGCAGCCCGCGATCGCGACGGCGCCAAGCACAGCGACTGCTGTCTGCTTCAGCATTTTCATGTTTTTTTGTGCTCCTGTGGGGATGAGACCGGACCAACAGCCGCTGTGCCCGGCCTCGTGGTGCGGGCCGCCCAGCCAAGTGGTCGAATGTGCAGGGATCTGGCGGAGGGTAGGTCGTCCATGACTATGTTCGCGTATTCCTTGACAAAGAGCCTGGGAAGGTCGAGCCAATGTTAATATCGAAATCAGCAGCGCGTCAAACCGTGCGTCTGCAGATTACGCCCCCTGGGTATACTTTTCGACGAAATTCGCGTCATGCACCGAACACATCCAGAATCGATCGCCGCAGCCGCTCGATGAACAGGTCGACCTCGCGCTCGGCGATGACGAGCGGCGGCGACATCACCAGGTTGTCGCCCACCGCGCGGCACAGCAGGCCGTTTTCCCAGCAGCGGTTGTGCACTGGCACGCCAACGCCGCCCGGAAATTTGGCTGGATCGGGCGCCAGGGTGACGGCGCCCAGCAGGCCATAGTTGCGGATGTCGATCACCTGCGGCAGGTCCCGCAGGCTGTGCAGGGCGTCTTCCCAGTAGCGGCCGATGGGCCCGGCGGCACGGGTCAGCAGGCCTTCGCGTTCGTAGATTTCGAAGGCGGCGAGCCCGGCGGCGGCCGCCACCGGTGCGCCGGCATAGGTATTGCCGTGAAACAGCTCGGGGCCGCCGCCCGGCGCCGCCTCGAAGATCGTTTCCTGGATATCCCGGCGCACGAATACACCGCCCATGGGCACGCTGCCACCGTTGATCGCCTTGGCGGTGGTCATCAGATCCGGGGTCACTTCCAGGCGGGTGGCGGCGAAGGCTGCGCCGGTGCGGCCGAAGCCGGTGACCACTTCGTCGAAGATCAGCAGGATGTCGTGCTGAGTACAGAGCTCGCGCAGCCGTTGCAGATAACCCACTGGTGGCGGCACCATGCCGCCGGCGCCGACGATGGGCTCGACGATCACCGCGCAGAGGTTCTCGGCGCCGCGCAGGGCGATGATCTTCTCCAGCGCATCTAGCTGGTCCGCGCCACGCTCGGGCAGGCCGCGGCTGAAGGCGTTGGCGGAAATGTCGAGTAGGTCGGGCAGGAAGTCGACATTGTCGAGGACGGGGAAGCCCTTGCGGTTGTTGGGAATCCCTTGCAGCGAGGTGCCGCCGACATTGACGCCGTGATAGCCTCGTTCGCGGGACACGAAGCGGGTCTTGGTGCCCTTGCCGCGGGCCCGCTGCCAGGCGTAGGCGATCTTCATCGCGGTCTCCACGGACTCGGACCCGGAGTTGGTGAAGAAGATGCGGTCCAGTCCGGGGGGCGCGTATCCGGCCAGTTTGGCCGCGAACTCGAAGGTCACCGGTGCGCCGAACTGAAAAGGCGGCGCAAAATCGAGTTCCAGCAGTTGGCGCTGGACGGCGTCGGCCACCTCGCGGCGGCCGTGGCCCAGGTTCGCACACCAGAGTCCGGCGGTGATGTCGAGGATCTCCCGGCCGTCGGGCGTGTACAGGAAGCAGCCCTCGCCGCGGGTGATCAGCCGGGGATTGCCGCGAAACGCCCGCACGTTGGTGAAGGGCTGCCACCAGTGGTCGAGAGTGAGTTGGCTCATGGGTGCCTGTAGTTGCGCCGGGTCGGGTCCGGCAGTGTAAGGAAAATTCCGTCAGCATCCCATCCGCGGTCATGCTGCGCTCGCAATCACTCCGGTAAACTGCTATTTTCGACCTTGCCATAGAGCTTTAGATTGGCGGTTTAACTGAATGAAAAACAAGCGGTGCGTCCATGAGTGATCGTCCCGAGCAGGCCCCCGAAGACCAGGTCCTCCCGGAATACGGCGATCTCGTCATCGCCTATCTGGAGCAGCTCGGTGTCGAATACGTGTTCGGTATTCCCGGCGGCGCCATCGAGCCCTTCTACAATGCCCTGGCGCGCAGTGAGCGGCGCGGCGGGCCGCGGGCGATCGTCGCCCGCCACGAGACCGGCGCAGCCTTCATGGCCGACGGCTATTCCCGTAACACCGGCAAGCTGGGCGTGTGCTGCGCTACTACGGGCCCGGGCGCGACCAACCTGATCACCGGGGTCGCCTCGGCCTACGAAAATCATATCCCCATGTTGGTGATCACCGCGCAGACTCCGCTGTCGACATTCGGCCGCGGGGCGCTACAAGAGTCTTCCTGTACCGGGGTCAACACCGTCGAGCTGTTCCACTATTGCGCTCGTTACAGCACTCTGGTGTCCCACATCGAGCAATTCGAGCACAAGCTGATCACCGCCATCATGACGGCGTTCTCCTCGCCCATGGGGCCGGCGCATATCAGTGTGCCCATGGATGTCATGAGGAGCCCTTACCCCTATTTCGCGCCAAGCTACTCGCTGCCCAAGTTGCTTGATAAACCCGCGCTATTTGATCACGAGGCCGTTGAAAAACTCTATGAGGAGTTGAAGGAAACCGAAACCCCAGTATTTCTGATCGGAGATGAAGCGGGTGAGGCGATCGGCTTGATCTTGACCCTGGCTATTCGATTGGGCGCCTTGCTGATCGTGACGCCCCACGGAAAAGGTTTGGTGAGCCCGTTTCACCCGCTATTTCGGGGGGTGATCGGATTTTCCGGGCACAGCAGCGCTCAGCAGTTGCTGACCGATCCGCGGGTGGACCGAATTTTCGTGATTGGAGCCAACCTGGGTGAATGGGCAAGCAATGGATGGGATAGACGTCTGTTCAGCAGGCGCCTTATCCACATCGAGTCGACCGAGGCGAATTTGGCCAAGACTCCCATGGCCGCATTTCATGTGCGGGGGCGTATCAGAACGATCTTTGAACAGGTGCTCGGAAAGTTCGATAAGGGCTCGCCGGATGTGAAAAGGTTCAGAGAGGACAAGGCACATAGTGCTTGGGAGAAAAATTATCGCCACTTCACCTTGGATGACGAGAAAGGGTACGACTCTGACCAGGTTCCCATTAAGCCGCAGCGGCTGATGCGGGACTTGCCCTCGATCTTTCCTCCCAATACGCATTATCTTGCAGATTCTGGAAACAGTTTTTCGTGGGCAATACATTATCTCCACCCCTACGACCGACGCATGTCCGGACAGCGCGATGGGCGGCGAGGGTTATTTCAGGTGGCCATGGAGTTCGCTTCCATGGGCTGGGCCATAGGATCTGCCATCGGGGTGTCCCTGGCTTGCCCCGGAGACCCCGTTGTCTGTCTGGTCGGTGATGGCAGCATGTTGATGGCTGGACAGGAAATTACCGTTGCCATCCAGGAAGAACTCCCCGTAATCTTCGTCATATTGAATGACAGTGCCTATGGAATGGTTCGGCATGGCCAGAAACTGACTGGTGGCGAGAGTATCGGTTTTAAACTCCCGAACATTGATTTCGCCGCCTTTGCCAAATCGATGGGAGTTCCCGGTTACGTGATTCGATCCCCCGTTGATCTGCAGCAATTGAATCCTTTGAGCCTGTGTGGCCGAAATGGCCCGTCTTTGCTGGATGTCCGCATAGACGGTAATGAAGTGCCGCCCATCGGTCTGCGCACCCGAATACTCAAAGAGGGCCAGTGAGGTCGAATGAGCGGGCAACGGAAGGAACAAATCGTTACCAAGATCTGGAATGAAGAACCAGAGCCGGACAACCCCTTCGCCGCCCGCGCCTGTTACTGCTCCGGATTCGACGTCTACGGCGATCTGCTGGGCAAGATCTCCTGGATCCAATATCTCTGGCTGTTGATTCGGCTGGAACCCCCGGAGCCCGCCCAGGCCCGGATGCTGGAGGCGCTGGCTGTGGGCCTGGCCAATCCCGGACCCCGGGAACCGAGCGTGCATGCTGCCATGTGCGCCGGCGTGGGTGGCTCGACGCGGGCCTCGGCGCTGATCGCTGCGCTCTCGGTGGGGGCCGGCAATCTAGGCGGGGCGCGCGATGTCTTCGCGGCAATGGGCAACTGGGCCGATTGCGGTACCGATCTGGCGGCCTGGCGCGAGCGCATCCGCAATCCGCCGGTAGACGAGCGCACGGATGTCTGGCCGCCCTTCGAGCACACCCCCGGGTTCGACCCCAATGGCGCCGGCTGCCCCACGCCGGTGCGGCAATTGTTGAACCACCTCACGGTGTTGGACCCCGGCCCGGTGCTACCCTGGCTTCAGCAGAATCGCGAACTGCTGCAACAGGAGGCCGATGCACCCTTGGCATTTTCCGGCGTCGCGGCTGCGGCCCTCCATGCCTTGGGCTTCACCCCCGAGCAGGGCGAGATGCTGTTTCTGCTGCTGCGCCTGCCCGGGGCGGCGGCGCACGCTCTCGAGCAGGAAATGAACTGGGCGAAGTTCCCCTTTTTCAGCAACGGCCTGAGGCTCACGGATGATCCGGGCCCATCGAGTCCCGATCATGAGTGAAGACAAGGGCCCGGAAATGCTGGCGCGTTGCGAGGACAACTGGGTCACCGCCATGGGCGCCTGGTTTCCGGGCGAACGCGTGGTACTGCGCGGTAAGGATGTGCTCAATGATCTCGGCCATCGGCCCTGGATGGAGTTGCTCCTCTATGGCATTACTGGAAGGGAATCACCGTCGTTAGCGCGCCTTATAGAAGGCATTTGGGCGATCAGCTGCAGCTACCCTGAACCTCGCATATGGAACAACCGGGTCGCAGCGCTGGCGGGTACAGCTCGGTCTACTGGTGTCTTGGCTGTTGCTTCTGCAATAGCGATTACAGAGGCGACTGTGTATGGGCTGCGGCCCATCAAGGGAGCAATGGCTTTTTTCTATCGGGCTGACCGGAAACTCGCGGATGGACATTCACTTAGCCAAATTATTAAAGAAGAACTTCGTGCCCACCGGGTTGTTTCAGGATTTGGCCGACCGCTGGTAAGCGAAGACGAACGTATCCGTCCCCTTTTGAAATTCGCTGGAGCCCTGGGAGCCGACGAAGGGCATTATGTCCAGCTTGCTTTTCAAGTGCACGATGCCCTGAAGAATTCCAGATATAAATACCAAATCAATGTTGCTGCGCTGGCGGCTGCAATCCTCGCTGACCAAGGGCTTTCTACCGACGAGTTATATCACTTGGCAACCTTGGCGTTTGTGGCTGGCATGTTTCCTTGCTACATCGATACAAGAAACAACCCAGAGGGAAGCTTTTTTCCCCTTCGAACGGCTAGAGTCGACTACAAAGGCGCGTCTGAACGGCGCTGGGATGAGGCATGAAGAATAACCATAAAAGGCTTCGCATCAAGGTGCTGTTGACGCTGTTGCCGGCGGTGGCGATGGCCCAGCCATCGCCCGAAGAGGAATTGGCTGAACTCTATGGTGGAGAAGAGTTTGTCCGTATTGCCACCGGTGTCGCCCAGCCCGTATCCAAGGCGCCGGCAGTGGCTTCCGTTGTCACCGCCGAGGAAATTCGTGCCATGGGGGCGGCCGATATCGACGAGGTGCTGGAGACAGTGCCCGGCCTTCATGTCGCTCGAAACACGGTTGGCCTAAACCCAGTCTACGTCTTCCGGGGAATGTTTTCTGATACCAATCCCCAGGTGCTGATGCTGATCAATGGGATTCCTTTGACGAACCTAAACTTAGGGGATAGAAACTTGGCTTGGGGTGGAATGCCCGTGGAAGCCATCTCGCGGATCGAGGTGGTGCGCGGGCCGGGCTCGGCGGTCTATGGCGCCGATGCCTTTGCCGGGGTGATCAATATCATCACCAAGTCGCCGGAAGAGATCGAAGGGCTGTCTTTTGGCACCCGCGCCGGCAGCTTCGACACCCAGACGGGCTGGCTGCAGTACGGCGGCAGCCGCGGCGAATTGCGCTACGGCGCGGTGATCGAGGCTCACCGCACCGATGGTCAGCGCGAGCGGGTGGCTGCCGATGGGCAAAGTTTTCTCGACGCGGTTTCCGGTACCAGTGCTTCTCTCACGCCCGGCCCGGTAAATCTCCACCGGGAGAACCTGGATGCAAGGCTGGAGCTGGGTTATCGTCACCTCGCATTTCGTGGAGGTGCTCAAATCAGAAGTGACAGTGGTGTTGGTGTTGGAGTAACCCAAGTATTGGACCCCCAGGGTGCGGGCGGCAGTGATCGCTTCAATGCCGACCTGACCTACGACAATCCCGCGCTGACCGACCATCTCGGCCTGAAGATTCAGGGCAGCACCCTGTTCACCAGCCAGGAGGTGGACGAAGACCTTCGCCTCTTTCCCCCCGGCTCTCGCGGGCCGTTTTTCACACCATTGGGGGCGCCGATCTTTCCGCCTTTTCCGGATGGCATCATCGGCAACCCCGAGGTCTGGGAACGTCACTATAGGTTCAACGCCACTACCCTGTATCAGGGGATTCGGGATCACAAGATTTCCCTGGGCACTGGCTATCACTATGGTGAGGTCTACAGGACCGAGGAGGAGAAAAACTTCGGCATCGACCCGGCCACCGGCCTGCCCATTCTCCCGGGCAGCCCGCTGGTCGATGTCTCCGACACTGCGCTGGTGTTCCTGCCCGAGGGCCGGCGGGAAAACACCTATGTCTATGTGCAGGACATCTGGCATTTCGCCCGCGACTGGCAGCTGACCGCCGGGGTCCGCTACGATCACTTCTCTGATTTCGGCGATACCACCAATCCCCGGCTGGCGCTGGTCTGGTCGGCGCGCCGCAATCTGACCCTCAAGGCGCTCTATGGCGAGGCCTTCCGGGCGCCATCCTTCTCCGAGACCCGGGTGCAGTCGAACCCGGCGTTTCTGGGCAATCCCATGCTGAAGCCGGAGCAACTGGAAAGCTATGAACTGGCGGTCAACTACCAGCCCACCTTTGACCTGACTCTGGACTTCAATGTCTTCCATTATCAATGGGATGATGTCATTCAATTCGTCGGGGACCCCGGCGCCGGCACCCGTACTGCCCAGAATGCCGGCGAACAGACCGGTTACGGGGCCGAATTTTCGCTGTCCTGGGATGTCACCGAGGCATTGTCTCTGACCGGCAACCTGGCGCTGCAGAAATCCCAGGATCAGTTGACCGGCGAGGATGCCGGCAATGCTCCAGAGCATCAGAGTTATGTCCGGGCCGACTGGGATTTGCTGCCCGGTTGGAGCCTGGATGTGCAGGCCAACTGGGTGGCATCGCGCAATCGGGTGTTCGGCGACCCGCGCAGTGATATCGGAGACTATGTGATCACCGACCTGACCCTGCGCAATCGCCAGTGGGCGCCCAGGTTCGAGGTCGCTTTGCTGGTCAAGAATCTGTTCGACGAAAATGCGCGTGAGCCCAGTCTCGACGGGGACCCGCTACCCTCGATCCCCAGGGATTTGCCCTTGGCGGGCAGGGCCGCCTTCCTGGAAGTGCGCTATACGCCCACCGGCCACTGACGTGGCAACAAACCAAGGGAGCCCGGTAGGAACGACGTGAAATGTCTGACACGCTTTGCCCTGATATCGATCGCGCTGCTGGCTGCCGGCCAGACGCTGGCCCAACAGGTGGTGATCCTTTACCCCATGGTGCGCGAGCCCTATGCGCGGATCTACCGGGATACCCTCGCTGGTATTGAGCAGACCTATAAGGGAGACAGCCGGAGCCTGCCGGTACTGCCCGGGCACGAACTCGCCCCGGGACTGCTCACCAATGATGGCACCGGTGTCGCGGTTGCCCTGGGTAACGGCGCGGCGCGCGCCCTGAGCGAACTGAATCCCCTGATTCCGGTGATCACCGCGGCGACCGAGGATATCTCCTTCCGGATACATCATCGGTTGGAATACTACCCGGACCCGCCCATGTTGCTGGAGCAACTGCGCCGCTTTCAGCCCGGCGTCGAGCGCATAAAGTTGGTTGCGGCACCGGAGATCGGCGAATATGTCGACCTCGTGCGCGAAGCAATGACCGCTGCTGGGATCGGCTTGGACATATGCAGCGCCGAAGATCTCAAGACCGCCGCCGCCTGTTATCGGCAACTACTGGATCAGGCGTCTTCCTCGGATGCGATCTGGCTACTGCAGGGCGGCAGGTTGCTGGAGCCGGCATTGCTGTCGTACATCCTCGATGTCGCTTGGCGGCGGCAGCTCCCCGTATTCTCCTCCAATCCCTCTCACGCCGGGCGCGGTGCGCTGTTCGCACTCTACCCGGATAACGAAGCGGTCGGACGCCAGATCGGATCGCTGATCAACGAGTGTCTGCGCCAATGCGACGGCGAGTCCCCGCAGGTCAGCTATCTGCGGGAGATGAAGGTGGTATTGAACGAGCGCACCAGCAGACGCCTGACATTGGATATCACGCCCGAGGCACGACAGGGCGTGGACCTCATCCTCTGAGACCGCCTGCCGTGTTGCGTCTTCGCAATCTTCGCTTCCGGCAGCAGCTGGTGCTGCTGTTCGTGATCGGCGCGTTGCTGGTCACCCTGATCGGTTCGATTGCGGCGAGTCGGTTTGCCAGCAACCTGGTGGAGCAGGAGATGCGTCGCCAAGGGCTGAGCGTTACCCGCACCCTGGGCCAGAACGCCAAGCTGGCCATGCTCTACGAGAGTACCGAGGCGGCCGCGGACGCCGTGCAATCGGTGGCCGGCTTTCCGGACATCCAGGTACTGGAAATTCGTGCTGCCTCCGGAACCCTGCTCTACCGGGACGAAACCGGCCCGGTGGTCCCCGCGCCGGGGCCACTCGCGCCCGAGGGATATCTGGAGATGGATACAGCGGACAGCTGGCTGTTCCGCCTCGATGTCCTTGCCGAGCGGGCGGAGGACTGGAACCCGAGTCTGGAGAAGGGTCTGGCTCCCCAGGCGCCCGAGCGCCTCGGCCAGGTCACGGTAGCGCTCCACAAGCGCACCCAGCATGAACTCGCGCAGCGGATTCTGCTGGGCATCCTGGGCACATCCAGTCTCGCCGCCGGGTTGCTGTTGCTGTTTTTGATCCAGATATCGCGGCGCATCACCCGCCCCCTGGAAAGTCTCGCCCGCGTCATGGGGCAGGCGGAACATGGCGACCTGGCGGTGCGGGCCGATCTCAAGGGTGGCCAGGCCGATATCCTGGAGATGCAGCACGCGTTCAATTCCATGATGAACGAGCTCGAGAGCCGTGATCAGGAATTACAGCGCGCGCGGGATGCAGCCGTGGAATCCGCGCGCCTCAAAGGCGAGTTTGCGGCCAACGTGACCCATGAGTTGCGTACGCCGATGAACGGCGTGCTCGGCTTGCTCGATCTGTTGCGCGACACCAGGCTCGGCGCCCGTCAGGTGGAATACCTGGACCTGGCGCGCAAGTCTGCCGAGGGTCTATTGAGTCTGATCGACAACATCCTCGATTTTTCCAAGAACGACAGCGGGGTGATCCGTATCACCACCGACGAGGTCATCTTCCGCGATCTGCTCGAGGAAATCATCAACCTGATCGGTACCCAGGCATTGTCGAAGGGAGTCGACATCGGTTATTTCATGGCCCCGGAAGTGCCTGCGGTACTCAGTCTGGATGCCGCCAAGCTCAAGCAGGTGTTGATCAATCTGTTGGGCAATGCCATCAAGTTCACCGAGGTGGGCGAGGTGTTTCTGCGCGTCTCTCTGTCCGGTGATTCGGCAGCAAGGCTCAGGTTCGAGATTTCCGACACAGGGATCGGGATCGGCCCAAACCAGCGCAAGCGGATTTTCGAACCCTTCACCCAAGCCGACGCCTCCTCCAGCAAGCGCTATCAGGGGACCGGGCTCGGCCTGACCATCTGTCGGCAACTGGTCGATATCATGGGTGGGACCATAGGCCTGGATACCGAAGTCGGGCGTGGTAGTTGCTTTTGGTTCGAGGTGCCCTTTGCGGCCCCTGCGCAGGCGCGCGCCCTGCAGACACCGCGGGTCGAGCCGGCTTCCCTCCCGGTGCGGGCGGTCTGTGTGCTCGGCAGTGATCAGGGTTATGCCTTTATTGCCGACACCCTGCGCCGTGAGCAGCTGGGTTGTGTTCGTGCCCTGGACCTGCGATCCGTGCGCATTGCGCTGGAGCGGATTCAGGCCGGCGGCGAGCCGCCCTTGGCCATTGTTGACGACACCATCTATTTCAGTCATCGCGACGAATTCGACGATCTTGCGGCACTGGGCCGGGCGCGCGTCTGTGTGCTGCTGAACCCGTTCAGCAAACTGGAGATCGCCGCCGGCAAGGTGGTGCGAACCCTGGAAAAGCCCGTGTTGTTCGCGCCCCTGGCGAGGTTTGCGAGCGATCTGTCCGCGGCCGATGCGCGCCCCCCGGAACCCGAGGCCAGCGTGCGGGAACCGGTCTTCACCGCCGAGCTGCGGGTACTGCTGGTCGAAGACAACGCAGTCAACCAGCAGGTCGCCTTGGAAATGCTCTCGCGGCTCGGTGTCATGGCCGATCTCGCCGAGCACGGCGAGCAGGCGCTGGCCATGGCGACCCGGGCCGAGTACGACCTCATCATGATGGATTGCAACATGCCGGTGATGGATGGCTATGAGGCGACCCGGCGCATTCGCGCGCTGGAAGTCGATCGCCAGACGCCGATCATCGCCATGACCGCAACTACCGGTGAGGAAGAGCGGCAGCGGGCGCTGGAGGCCGGGTTCAGCGATTTCCTCTACAAGCCCGTCCGCCTGGAGGCGCTTAGCGTCATGGTTTCGCGCTGGGCGCAGGCGACCGCTCCAGACGTCGATGCCTCGCCTCCGCAGGTCCGGGAGCAGGCAGCTTACAGTCCCGCCGCCATGCAGGAGTTGCACGACAGCGTCGGCGACGTCACTTACCGGATGGTGGAGTCCTTCCTGGAGGATACCCCCGTCTACCTGGATTCGCTGAAATCCGCATTGTTGGAAAACGACGCCCGTCGCGTCTACGAGATCGCCCATGCATTGAAGGGCAGCGCCAGCACCTTCGGTGCTGCACCCTTTCTGGAGGTGGTCGCCGCGCTGGAGAACAAGGGCAAGGCGGAAGATCTGGCCGGCGGCGAGGCCTTGGCCAGCGCCTGTGGCGAGCGCTTCGCCGACCTGCGCAAGGAGCTCGAGCGCTATCAGTTCGCCGAGACCGGCCACCAGGACGGTTCGCCACGCAAACACCAGTTGTTGATCGCTGACGACGACCGCACGCTGAGGCTGGCGCTGCGCGGTACTTTCGAGGGCGAAGAGTTCGAGATTCTGGAGGCGGCCGACGGTGCCCAGGCGATCGCGCTGTGCGAACGGGCCATGCCCGACATCATTCTCATTGACGCCATGATGCCCGAGATCAACGGCTTCGACGCCTGCCAGCGCATTCGCCAGCTGCCCGGCGGCGGCGATTTACCGATCCTGGTAATCACCTCGCTGGACGACGAGGACGCCATCGTGCGTGCCTTTCGTTGCGGTGCCACGGACTACCTCACCAAACCCATTCATTTCACCGTGCTCAAGGAGCGGGTCGGGCGGTTGATCAAGGCCAACCGGGCCGAGGTGCGCGCCCGCACCCTGGCGTTCGCGGACTCGCTTACCGGCCTGCCCAACCGCGCCAGGCTCAACCAGGAACTGGGCTTCACGCTCAATCAGGCGAGTCTCAACGACGAGCGCGTCGCGGTGCTCTTTCTCGATCTCGACAACTTCAAGAACGTCAACGACAGCCTCGGACACCAGGTTGGGGACCTCCTGCTCAAGGCTGTGGCCGACCGCCTGCGCCGCTGCCTGAGGCGCAGCGACTTCATTGCTCGGCTGGGCGGGGACGAGTTCACCGTGATCCTGCGACGCGTCGAAAATGACGAGATCGTTTCCAACATCGCACGCAACATTCTCGAAGCCCTGAATGAGCCCTTCGTCTTCATCCAGAAGCGCATGCTGGTATCGACCAGCATCGGCATCTCGATCTTCCCGGATCATGGCGAGGATGTCAGCTCCCTGCTCAAGCATGCCGATCTGGCCATGTTCAAGGCCAAGGAAACCAAGAACCGGTACTGTTTCTATACCCATGGCATGGAAGACGCGGTGTCCCGCAAGCTACAGCTCCAGCAGGAGCTGCGCCACGCGCTCGACAACGACCATTTCGTGCTCTATCTGCAGCCCCAATACGACCTACGCGAGCGCCGGGCGGTAGCCGCCGAAGCCCTGGTCCGCTGGCGCCGCGAGGACGGCAAGATACTGACTGCGGGCAATTTCATACCGCTCGCCGAAGAGACTGGGTTGATCACCGAGTTGACCGATCTGGTGCTGGAGAAAGCCTGTGTGCAGATCCGGACCTGGCTGGATCGGGGTTATCCGGTGAAGCTGGCGGTCAATCTCTCGGCGCGGGATTTCGCCATCCCCGGGAGGTTGTTCGCGCGGGTCGCGGACCTCACCCGCAAGTACGGCGTACCGACGCGGCTGCTGGAACTGGAAATCACCGAGAGCATGCTCATGGAGGATCCGGAGCGCAGCCGTGAGGAACTGCTGGAATTGAAAAACGCCGGCTTCAGCCTGTCCATCGATGATTTCGGCAGCGGCTATTCGTCCTTGTTCTACCTCAAGAACCTGCCGGTTGACGTGCTCAAGATCGACCGCGCCTTCGTCAAGGATCTGGAGGAAACCAGCAATCGCCGCGATATTCCGGTGATCACCGGAATCATCGCGCTGGCGCGCAGCCTCGGCCTGCACACGGTTGCCGAAGGCGTGGAGACCGAACCCCAGAAGAAAGTGATCGAGTCGCTGGGCTGTGAGCTGATTCAGGGCTACCTGATCAGCGAGCCACTGCCCGCGCTTGAGTTCGAGCGGCGTTTCCTGGCCGATTTCGCCACCGATTCGGCGCAGGTGCGGCGCTGATCCGGAATGCCGCCGGAGCCCCGGCCGGCCACACTCAGAACCAGGCGTCGCGCATCTCGAATGGCGCCGGATTGGCGGTGCGGAGCACTTCCGCCTGCCAATGGATCTGCGGCAGTTCCCATTCAAGGTAGTACCGCGCGGTCTGGAGCTTGCCGCGGTAGAAGTTGCGGTCTTCCGGATGCGGGTCGCGCGCCAGGCCGGCCGCTGCGGCCAGCGCCTGCTTGAGCCATAGCCAGGACGCCAGTACCCGACCGTAAAGGTCGAGGTACTGGGTTGCATTGGCCATGCCCAGATCGACGTCCTCGGCTATCTTTTCCAGCACCGCGGTGGTGGTGGTATCGAGGATCTGCAGCGCCTCTTCCAGGGCTTCGCCGAAACCGGCGGTTTCGGCGCTCGCTGCGGCGGCGGCGATGTCGATGCGCGCGGCGGCCAGCAGGGCGCGATGCCCGGCGCCGCCGCGCATGCGGACCTTGCGCCCCAGCAGGTCGATACCGTGGATGGCTTCGGCGCCCTCGTGGATGGGGTTCAGGCGCTGGTCGCGATACAGCTGCTCGGCGCCGTATTCGCGCATATAGCCGGCGCCGCCGAGAATCTGGATGGCGTGGTCATTGCCGATGCAGCCGTATCTGGACGGCCAGGACTTGACGATCGGGGTGATCAGGTCGAGCAGCAATGCGGCCTGCTCGCGGCGCTCGGCATCCGGGGCGGTATGCTGGTCCTCGAACAGGCTGCTGGCGTAGAGACACATGAACAGCCCGCCTTCCGCATAGGCCTTTTGGGCGAGCAGCATGCGGCGCACATCGGCGTGCTCCACCAGCATGACCTGCGGCGAGTTCGGGTCGCTGCAGGACGGCAGCCGGCCCTGGGGGCGGTTGCGGGCATAGTCCAGCGCCAGGTTGTAGCCCTGGTAGGCCAGTGCCGCGGCGCCCAGTCCGATACCGATGCGCGCCTCGTTCATCATCTGGAACATGTATCCCAACCCCTGGTGGGCTTCGCCGACCAGGTAGCCCGTAGCGCCGTCGCGTTCGCCAAAGTTGAGCACCGTATTGGTGGTGTTGCGATAGCCCATCTTGTGGTTGAGGCCGGCCACCGTGACGTCGTTGCGAACGCCCGGAGTGCCGTCTTCGCCGACCAGGTACTTGGGCACGATGAACAGCGAGATGCCCTTGACCCCGGCGGGCGCGCCGCGGATCTTGGCGAGCACCATGTGGATGATGTTGTCGGTGATGTTGTGATCGGCGCAGCTGATGAACATCTTCTGTCCAGACAGCCGGTAACTGCCGTCCGCCGCGGGCTCGGCGCTGACCTGGATATCGCCCAGGGCAGAACCCTGACCGGGCTCGGTCAATGCCATGGTGCCATTGGCGCGGCCGGACATCAGTAGCGGCAGGTAGCGGGCTTTCTGTTCTGCGGAGCCGAACGCGCGCAACAGGTTGATCACGCCGATGGTGATGAAGGGATAGGCGGCGGTGCTGACGTTGGCTGCGTTGATATAGGCCATCACCAACCGGAAGATGACCTCGGGAAGCTGTGCGCCGCCTTCCTCGACGGTCTCATGGGCGGCCAGGAAGCCGGCTTGAGCGAATGCTTCCCAAGCCGCCCGGGTTTCCGGAATGAGCCGCACGGTGTCGCCGTCGAGGGTGGGTTCGTTGGCATCGCCCTTGGCATTGTGGTCGGCGAAATACTTCTCTGCCACTGCTTTCGCCGTCGCCAGGGTGGCGTCGAACACCTCGCGGGAATGATCCGCGTACGCCGGGCGTTGCAGCAGTTCCTCGGTGTTCAAAGCCTCATAGAGCTGAAACGCGATGTCGCGCTCGTTGAGCAATGGGATCATGGGTGGCCGGTCTTCTTGTAGTGAAGTAAGGGATAAAGGCGCCGGCGGGCGGCGCCCGGCGTCAATAACTGTAGGATTTGAACTGGTCGCGCAGATCCTTCTTGCTGACCTTGCCGGTGGCCGTGTGGGGAATGAATTCCACGAACACGCAGTCCTCGGGAATCCACCAGTTGGCGATCTTGCCCTTGAGAAAGCCGAGGATCTCTTCCTTTTTCGGCTCCGCCCCCGGCCGCTTGACCACCACCAGCAGGGGGCGTTCGGTCCATTTCGGGTGCGGCACGCCGATGACCGCGGCCTCCAGGACATCGGCGTGGCCCATGGCGGCATTTTCGATGTCGATGGAGCTGATCCATTCGCCGCCGGACTTGATCACGTCCTTGGTGCGGTCGGTGATCTGCATGTAGCCGTGGGAGTCGATGGTGGCGACATCCCCAGTATCGAACCAGCCGTCGGGAAGGTGGGCATCGGATTCTGCCATCCGGTAATAGCCGCTGCACACCCAGGGGCCGCGAACCTGCAACTGCCCCGAAGTCTTGCCGTCCCAGGGAAGCTCCTCCCCCTGGTCGTTCACGACGCGCATCTGGACACCGTAGATGAGGCGGCCCGCCTTGAGGCGGTAGGCCATTTTTTCTTCGTCCGGGAGTTCTTCCATCCACGGAAGCAAAGTGTTCAGGGTGCCCAGCGGGCTCATTTCGGTCATCCCCCAGCCCACATGCATATAAACGCCGAGCTGGTCCATGGCACGCATCAGCGCCTCCGGGCAGGCGGCGCCGCCTACCACCACTCGCTTCAGGGAGGGCACGCTGCCGCCGCTTTCCCGCAAGTGATTGGCGAGCGCCAGCCACACCGTGGGTACACCCAACGCCAGATTGACGCCTTCGTCGTTGATCAGCTCCGCGAGGGTGGCGCCATCGCCCATCTTGGGCCCGGGAAACACCAGTCGGGCGCCGGCCGCCGCCGCGGAATAGACCACACCCCAGGCGTTGACGTGGAACATGGGCACCACCGGCATCACGGTGTCGCCGGCAGCCAGGCCGATGACATCCCGCTGCCCGGTAGCCAGGCAGTGCAGCACCGTGCTGCGGTGGGAATAGAGCACGCCCTTGGGGTGGCCCGTGGTTCCCGAGGTATAGCACAGGGAGGAAGCGCTGTTCTCGTCCAGCGCCGGCCATTGGTAATCCGCGGGCTGGTCGGCGAGCAACGCCTCATAGCAATGCACGTTCTTCAGCGTCGTCGCCGGCATGGCTGCCGGACTGGTCAGCACCACGAACCCCTTGACCGTTTCCAGTTGCTCCTGGAGTTGCTCCAACAGGGGCACGAAGGCGACATCGGTGAAGATCCACTGGTCCTCGGCGTGGTTGACGATATAGGAGATCTGCTCGGGAAACAGGCGCGGGTTGATGGTGTGGCAGACATGGCCGGAGCAGCTGATGCCGTAATACAGCTCGAAGTGCCGGTAGTCGTTCCAGGCCAGGGTGGCGACGCGGTCGCCCTCTTGAAGACCCAGTCCGGAGAGCAGGTTGGCGACCTTGCGCGCCCGGAGAAAGGCCTCGCCAAAGGTATATCTGTGGCGGGGGTTATCGGCGGATACCGAGACGATCTCGGTATCCGCAAACACCTGTTCTGCGTATTGCATGATCGAGGTGATGGTCAGCGGATCGCTCATCATCTGACCGAGCATGGAGGCCTCCGTCGAAGAATGGCTGGGATTCTGATGGGTAATGCGGAAAGTTTAGCACAGGGCCCGGGCGCGACCCTGGGCGCCGGCCCTGTCCGCGTCGCGGTCAGGCCTGTTCCGCGGGCGCTTCGCGGGCGAGGGCTTCGAGCAGTTCGAAATCCGGGATCAGCGCGGGTTCGCCGCCGATATCGACCAGCAGCGCGGCGCCTTTGGGCGGTGGTACCTCGCGGGCGCACAGGTCGCTGTCCGCGCCCAGCCGCAAGGGTCTGGGCGGATCCTGAATGGCGAGACCGTAATGGCTGCGCGGCGCGGTATCGCCCCGCATCTTGATCACCACCATGCGCCGGGCAGCGTCGCGGGGCGCGCCCGGGTCTCCGCCGATGGCCTCGTAGTCGAGCAACGGGATTTCCAGTTCCCGCCAGCGCGCCCAGCCGAGCAGCCAGTCGGCATGCGCGCCGTGCGCCGCCAGCGGGGGTTCCTCGACCACCTCGGCGATGGCGTTGAGCGGCACCAACAGCTGCAGGCGCCGGCCCGACAGCGTCAGCAGTGCGCACTCGACGGGCGCCTGGAGGGCCAGGTCCGGTTCCGCGTCTGTCATCGGGCTTCCACCATGAGAGGGAGAGCAACATCATCCCGGTCGGCACGCTGCCGGCCGCCCGTTGCGGGCTGATGGCGGTGATTGAAACGCCGTGCCAGCGCTTGCAGCGAGCCGATGTAATCGGCGCCGCCACGGGCGATCACCGCCTCCGGCATGGCGCGGGCGACGCAGTCCGAGGGGTCCTGCACCCATACCTCCCCGCCCTGTTCGCGGATGTGCTGGCTGCCCAGTACGCCGTCATCCCCGAGACCGCCGAATACGATCATCCCGGCGCGCTCGCGATAGGTCAGTGCCAGGTTTTCCGCGAGCTGATCGATGTTGGGCCGATAGGGCTCCGGCCAGGCTCCGGAGAGAACGCGGAGTTCCGCTCCGGGACGCAGGCGCAATCGCCGTTCCGGGTGCACCAGGGCCAGAGACCCCTCCAGCAGGAAATCCGTTGCCGTGGCGATCCCTGCCCGCCAGTCGCTGTCGCGGCTGAGCCAGCGTTGCAACTGGTCCAGATGGCCGGGGTCGATGTGCTGTGCGTACAGAAGGGCCAGTCCCGCCGCTCTGGGGACGGCGGAGAGGAATTGTGCCACGGCCGCCGGGCCTCCCGTCGAGGCGGCCAGCAGCCATACGCGTTC
>JGI25321J50212_10001124_pt1 | contig 24576 bp, 20 predicted proteins | sample AutmiccommuBRH23_FD_50212 | JGI IMG/M metagenome (IMG submission 50212)
CAGACAGCCTTCCATATGCAGCCATCCCGGAGTACCCGGGCGAATACAGCGCACAAAATGTCACCGCAAGACTCACAGACGGCCTGGGGTTCCGCTATTACTGGGCAACCGCCGGCATCAGGGAGGAGGATCTCACCTACCGGCCGGGGACATCAGGCAGGAGCTACAGGGAAACCATGGAGCATATCTACAACCTCAGCCTGGTGATTCTGAACGTGGCCCGGCAGGAAGACAATGACCCTGCCACCATGCCTGACATCCCAGCGAATGCTGACGATTTACGCCAGGTAACCCTGAAAAATATCGAAACCTCAAGCAAACTCCTGGCGGCATCAAACAACCTGGCGGATCATCCCATCCGTTTTGTTTCGGCCAGTGGTGAGGCTGAATTTCCCTTCTGGAACCTCATCANTGGCCCGATTGCAGATGCCATCTGGCATTGCGGCCAACTCGTGGTNCTAAGGCGGGCTTCAGGCAATCCTGTTGATCCGGAAGTCAGCTTTCTTCAGGGGATTCGAAAATCTTCATCACCATAGTTTAAGGTCAGGAAAATTGCATTATCTTACATTCTCTTAGCCCGACCCCCCCAAAGGGCTGTACATCAACACCCTATGAGTAACTAAAATCTATTAAAGATGAAAAAGTTTGGTTTTATTCTGCTTGCATTGATGTTCGTTGGGTTCGGCCTGAACGAAATGAAATTGACGGACGAGGACCGGTCCAAGGCCATTGATCACCTCTCCCAGACCCGCGACGACCTTTTAAGCGCCCTTGAAGGCCTGAGCGAGGAACAACTCAATTACAAATCAAGCCCCGAAAGCTGGTCGGTTGCCGAGTGTGTGGAACATATTGCCATTTCTGAAAACAATATCATGGAAATGGCATCCGGAGCCGTACAGGTAACCGCCGATGCTTCAAAAAGGGCTGAAGTAACCATAACAGACGATCAGCTCCTGGGTATGATTACCGACAGGTCGAACAAGGTGAAGACCTCCGGAGCCTTCGAGCCTTCCGGCAGATTTGGCTCCTTTGAGGAAACCCTGGAGGCTTTCAAAAGCAAGAGGCAGGAAAACATCGAGTATCTGCAGAATACCGAAGACGACCTGAGAAACCATTATGCGGACCTGCCCTTCGGAAAAGCAGATGCCTATCAGGTGATCCTGTTCATGTCGGGTCATACCGAGCGCCATACCAAACAGATCGAAGAAATAATGGCTGATCCGGGATATCCCCAGGAATAAACACGGCATTACCTTGTACAGCGAGCAAACAGGCCCCGTAATTAAGAGCTTTGCTTATTTTTACGGCCTATGACATTTATTACGTTTATTGCCTTTACGGCCTTTGTGGCCCTCTTTGCAACCTGGAAATTACGCAGGGATGCCCTGCAAACACAGGACGGTTATTTTCTCGGGGGCCGTTCCCTAACAGGGATCATTATCGCGGGATCCTTGTTGTTAACCAACATTTCAACCGAACATCTGGTTGGAATGAACGGTTCCGCCTACAAGAACGGGGCTATCATTATCGCCTGGGAGGTTACCTCCGCCCTGGCACTGATAGTGGCAGCCCTGTATTTTGCCCCCCGTTACCTGAAAATGGGGCTCACCACCATCCCCGAATTCCTGGAGAAACGGTTCGACGGGCTCACCCGCACCCTGGTGGCCCTGCTGCTTATCATCTCCTTTACGGCCACCTTGCTTCCCATTGTACTTTACACAGGGGCCCTGAACATAGAGGCTATTTTCGGGATTTCCGAGCTGCTCGAGGTAAGCCGGGCCCAGGGAATATGGGTGACCATCCTGATAGTGGGTGGCCTGGGGGCTGCCTACGCTATTTTCGGGGGGTTGAAAATGGTGGCTTATACCGATACCATCAACGGATTCGGCTTGCTGGTGGCAGGGCTTATGGTTCCTATCCTTGCCCTGATCGCGATCGGAGACGGCAGTCCGCTGAACGGGCTAAAAGCGGTTTTTGAAAATGCCCCGGAAAAGTTCAATGTAGTGAGTCGGGAATCCGGGACCGGCCCCGGTTCCCGGTCCGCCATCCTGCCTTTCGAAGTCCTGTTTACGGGCCTGATGGTAAACCAGGTGTATTTCTGGGCCATGCACCAGTCTATCATCCAGCGGGTACTGGGGGCCGTAAGCTTGAAGGAAGCACAGAAAGGATTGCTGTTTACGGGGTTCCTCAAGATCCTGGTACCGCTGATTATTGTCCTGCCGGGTCTTATAGGGTACTATTACTTTGGCGAAAGCCTGTACGACAACCCGGATGATGTGTATCCCATGCTGGTAAAAATGGTGTTGCCCGCCTGGCTCACCGGCTTTTTCGTAGCGGTGATGATGGGGGCTATCCTCACAACTTTCAACAGCGCGCTGAACAGCGCGGCCACCGTTTTCAGCCTGGGGATTTTTAAAAGGTATATCCGTAAGCAGGCCTCGGAAAAAGAACTGGTGCGCATGGGAAAATGGACCTCGGCCGTGCTTGCGGTATTTGCCATAGGCATTGCCCCTTTTGTTGCAAACGCCCCCGAGGGGCTTTACCAGTTGCTGCAGCAGTTAAACGGCATTTTCTTTATTCCCATCGCCAGTGTGATCCTGGCTGGGTTCCTGTTGCCGAAGGTTACCGCGACCGGAGCCAAAGCCGGATTGGCGTTCGGGCTGCTGTTCTATATCGTTGGCTATTACATCCTTCAGGTCGACCTGCATTTCGTTCACCTCTGGGGAATCGAATTCCTGCTGAATATCGCGGTGATGCATTTGTTTTCCCGGCGCTTGCCTGATCATCCCGCCTACACACCGCAGGATGCCATGAAAGTAGACCTGAAACCCTGGGGCAAGGCGAAGGCTATGAGCATATTTTTGGTGGTATTCACTATAATTTTGTACCTTTTCCTGGGAAATGTCTGACCGTATGGAAAAAGTTTTCAGAAATTACGAAGCTTCCGATGTAAAGGCGGCTGTTAAGGAACATTATCGCAAAATGCGGTCGCGCCAAACCTATGACTATGTGCAAAGGATGCACCGCAAATACCTCACTTTTGACAAGCCGCTTGGGCTCTGGGAAGCCATGGAGCACCTGAACGACCTTATTGATGTAAGCGATCCGGACCTCGACCTTCCCAATGTGCAGCACCTCATACAAAGCGCGGAAGCCATCCGGGCAGACGGGCGGCCGGACTGGATGCAGCTGGTAGGCCTCATCCACGACCTGGGCAAGGTGATGTTCCTTTGGGGATGCGATGAGGATGGCACCAGCCAGGACGAACAATGGGGCATGGTTGGCGACGTTTTTGTTGTAGGCTGCGCCCTTCCCGACAGTTGTGTGTACCCCGAATTCAACGCCCTGAACCCTGATATGGCCGACCCCCGTTACAATACCCCTTCCGGTATTTATGAGGAAGGTTGCGGACTTGACGCCCTTACCCTGGCCTGGGGCCACGATGAATACCTTTACCAGGTGCTGGCCAACCACAAAGGCAACAGCCTTCCGGATGCCGGCATGGCCATGATCCGGTACCATTCTTTCTACCCCTGGCATTCCGGCGGAAGTTATAAACCGCTTCTTAAAAAGGAAGACAGCCAGTATATGGAGTGGATCAGGGACTTTAACCGCTACGACCTCTATACCAAGAGCGACCGGACATATACGCTGGACGATATCAGGCAGCATTACGAACCGATTGCAGCTACCTACCTGGGAAAAGGGCCCATCTACTGGTAGGCCGCCAAATACAGATACACCCCGTATCGTTTGGCCTGGTACGCTGCGCCTTCAAATGTTTTCCCCCGACCGGCCGCATAGCCGGTTACTCCGTTTTACAGCCCTGACCTTTCTCGCCTTACTTCCGAAATCGCTTCATTGGGACATTTTTAACATACTTAGCACGCTAAAAATTAGTAACTTAGATAGAGAATCAAAAAAATTGTATGCTAAAGTAAATCCCAGGGTTATGAAACGTCACGGCTCTATACATCCAAATTTCCCCATCGCGCTTTTGTTCCTTTTATTCCTGCTTCCGGTAACAGGCACTCCGGCTTCCGCGGCCATTTTCTTTCAGGACGTCCAGCAGCAGGACGATGCCTCCTATACTCAGTACAAAGGTGAAATCGTAGACGCAGAAACGGGCAAACCGCTGATCTTCGCAAACCTTACCCTTCAAAGCAACAACATCAGCACGGTGTCTAACACCGAAGGGGAATTCCTGCTGAAGGTGCCACGGGAGATCAGGGAAGGTACCGTGGTGGTGTCCTTTCTGGGTTACCAGACCCGCATGATACCCCTCAACCAGCTCAACCAGAATAACAACCGGATCCCCCTCAATATATCGGTGACCGAACTTGCAGAAGTAAACCTCACTATCCCGAGGGACGCCAGGGTGCTGGTGAAGGAAACCCTTCGGAAGAAAGGGGACAATTATTTTGATGATCCTACCCTGATGACGGCCTTTTACCGGGAAACCATCAAAAAACGCAGGCGAAACGTCTCGCTATCCGAAGCGGTGGTAAACATCTACAAAGCTCCTTACGCTTCACCAAGACAAGACGCGGTAACCATCTACAAGGCAAGGAAGAGCACGGACTACACCAAACTGGACACCCTGGCACTGAAACTACAGGGCGGGCCGTTCAATACGCTGTTTGTTGACATTATGAAATACCCGGATTTTATTTTCACGGAAGAATCAATGGCCAAGTACCGATTCTCCTTCGACCGGTCTACCAGGATCAACGACCAGCTGATCTATGTAGTGAATTTTCAGCAAAGGGAGGAAATCACCGAACCCCTGTATATAGGCAAGTTATATATAGATGCCGACAAGAAAATCCTTACCAGCGCCATCTTCTCCCTTAATATCACAGACAAGGAAGAAGCCAGCAGGATGTTTGTCCGCAGAAAACCCTGGAACGCCAATGTTTATCCTACCGAGGTGGCCTACAGGGTAGATTACCGCGAGAAAGACGGCAAATGGTATTACGGGTACAGCAATGTTTTGCTGGAGTTTAAGATAAACTGGGATAAAAGGCTTTTCAACTCGGTTTACAGCCTTAGCTGTGAAATGGCGGTGACCGACTGGGAAAAATACGTGGAGGCAGACCGACCGAAATTAAAAGACAGGCTGCGGTCGACCATCATTCTGAGCGATGCTGCGGTTGGCTTTACCGATCCGGACTTCTGGGGCGCCTACAACATTATCGAACCGGAAAAATCCATAGAATCGGCCATCAAGAAAATCCAAAGACAGCTGGAACGCTCGCAGCCGCAGGCGGCCCCATAAAAAACTTCCTTTACACAATAGTGAATAAACGACCCCGGTACGGGTCGTTTTTTTATTATTCCCCCTTATTATGCGGTACGGCCAAATATTAACAATTGTTAATAAGTATAGTTCATATACAGTTGATTTTAAATTCCCCGGAATATTTGGCAGAACGGGGAAAAACCCTTACTTTTATTATATGGTTTGAAAGAGAGATCTGTCGAGGATCTGGATGGAAAACCATTGTAAAGTTGACGTTCTTTATATCGTTGTCCAGTCCGGTAGGAATGGCAAGCGGGAAACCGCGAAACCAGCTCCATAAGGACGAGCTTACTTTAAGAGGGCGGTTGTTTTCTTAAAGCATGTGGGTTCTTATACGTTACAATTCAAATTCCGATTTGAGATGTAAGATAAAAGAACTAAAACAACGAGAAGAGGCATATTGAAGTTTCCAGGTTGCAAAACAGGGAAATGTGAAGATGCTTCAAACGTTGAAACAGCATCGCAAATGCAATCAATGGTTGCGGTTCTGTGCTCCGGTACAGGACGAAAAGTTTGCAAGCTGTTTCTAGAAAGCCATATCAATGTACTTGTACAATGATATGGCTTTTGTTTTATCAATTACCTGCATAGGATTTCAGTCCTTAAAGGACTTATTTTTATCCCCGGATGGCCCGGGATTTGCTCCTTAACGGCATACTTTTTCAGCTGCCTGATCAGGCCCTGCAGGCATGGAAGTTTCGGTGATTCCCACTATTTTCAACCCATATAAAATTGTATATTTGCACCTCTTAAACGAAACCGGACGTAAAATGCCAAAAATTTACTATACCAAAACCGATGAAGCGCCAGCCCTGGCTACCCAATCCTTTCTTCCTATCCTGCAGGCTTATGGCCAGACGGCAGGGGTACAAATCGAAACCAAGGACATCTCCCTGGCCGGCAGGATCATCGCTGCCTTCCCGGAATACCTGAAGGAAGACCAACGGATAGCCGATGACCTGGCGATCCTCGGACAGCTGGCAACCACGCCGGAGGCCAACATTATCAAATTACCCAATATTAGTGCTTCCATCCCCCAGCTTAAAGAGGCTATAAGTGAGTTACGCCAAAAGGGTTATGCCATTCCCGAATACAAGGATGATCCTGCCTCCGCGGAGGAGAAGGATATCAAATCCCGCTACGACAAGATTAAGGGCAGTGCGGTGAACCCGGTGCTCCGGGAGGGTAACTCAGACCGTAGGGCCCCGAAACCCGTAAAAAATTACGCCCGAAAGAACCCCCACTCGATGGGTGCCTGGGCACCGGACTCCAAAACGCATGTGGCCACCATGGGCAATGGCGATTTCAAAGCCAATGAGAAGTCACTTACGCTGGACGTTGCCACCGATATCCGGATTGAATTGCAGCAGGCCGATGGCAGCATTCAGGTTCTTAAGCCCAAAATTTCCCTGAAAGCCGGGGAAATCATCGATGCCACCGTGATGAGTAAAAAAGCCTTGCTCCAGTTCCTCCAAAAGCAATACGACGACGCCAGGGAGAAAGGGGTGCTGTTTTCCGTTCACCTGAAAGCTACGATGATGAAGGTTTCAGACCCCATTATCTTCGGCCATGTGCTGGAAGTTTTTTTTCGGGAGCTCTTTAAGAAATATGCTGCCGTCTTTGAAAAACTCGGGGTGAGCAGTAGCGATGGCCTGGAGTACATCCTTCAGAAAATAAAAGAATTGCCGGCGGACCAGGCGAATGAGATCGAAGCGGAAATAAAAAAAGCCATCGATCAGGGTCCGGACCTGGCCATGGTCAATTCCGAAAAGGGGATCACCAACCTGCATGTTCCAAGCGATGTGATCATAGATGCTTCCATGCCGGCAATGATCAGGAATTCAGGGCGCATGTGGAATGCCGACGGCAAAGCACAGGATACCAAAGCAATTATCCCGGATAGCAGTTATGCAGGCGTTTACCAGGCCACCATAGACTTTTGCAGGGAAAACGGGGCTTTCGACCCCAGGACTATGGGCACGGTGCCCAATGTGGGCCTCATGGCGCAAAAAGCCGAGGAATACGGCTCCCACGATAAGACCTTCGAAATTTCCGCAGCCGGGACCGTGAAAGTGGTGGATGCTGCAAACAATAAAACCCTGCTGGAACACGCTGTGGAACAAGGGGATATCTGGCGGATGTGCCAGACCAAGGACGCCCCTGTAAAAGACTGGGTGCAACTGGCCGTAAACCGGGCGAGGGCCACCAGGGTCCCAACGGTGTTCTGGCTGGATAAGCAGCGGGCACACGACCGGGAGCTGATCAGAAAAGTTACCCGCTACCTTGGAGAACTCGATACCGCCGGCCTGGAAATAAGTATCCTTGCCCCGGAGGAAGCAACCCTCTTTACCCTGAAACGCATGAAGGAAGGCAAAGACACCATTTCCGTTTCCGGCAATGTGCTGCGCGACTACCTTACCGACCTTTTTCCAATCCTCGAGGTGGGAACCAGCGCCAAAATGCTTTCCATTGTACCCCTGATGAACGGCGGGGGCCTTTTCGAGACCGGGGCCGGAGGCTCTGCCCCCAAACATGTGGAACAATTCCTGGAGGAAGGTCACCTCAGGTGGGATTCGCTGGGTGAATTCCTGGCCATTGCCGTATCCCTTGCATTCTATGGGGAGAAAAATAATAATTCCAGGGCCCAGGTGCTGGCCGCTGCCCTGGACGATGCTACCGAAAAATTCCTGGATACCGATAAATCCCCCTCCCGGGTGGTAGGCCAGCTGGATACCAGGGGCAGCCATTTTTACCTGGCGCTCTACTGGGCACAGGCATTGGCGGCACAACAGGCAGACAAGGATATACAACAGGAGTTTGCGGGAATCGCCAAAGAACTGGAAGAAAATACAGGGCGCATCCTGGATGAATTGAACGCGGCCCAGGGAAGCCCGCAGAACATAGGCGGGTATTACCTTCCTGATAAGGTACTGGTTGCCAAGGCCATGAGGCCCAGCGGTACCTTTAATGCCATCCTGGAACGTCTTTAGGGAGGATAGGCCTCCCGCGACAGGCAGATAAAGAGCCCCGCGTTTTAAAACCGGGGCTTTTTAATACAGGTTAAGCCATTGAATCTTCCCGAATATTTTTATTTTTAGAAAAATTGCATGGATGAACGTTAACAAAGCCATTCCGGCCCTTCTTATCCTTTTTTCCAGCCTTCCCGCCCTTTACGCCCAGCAAAAATTCACCATCAGCGGCACCGTATCCGAAGCATTCAGCAACGAAACCCTTATCGGGGTCACCGTAAGTGTTCCCGAACTGGGTTCTGGCGCTGCCACCAATGAGTACGGGTTTTATTCCCTGACCTTGCCCGAAGGGGAATACAAACTTGAGGTAAGTTACCTGGGGTATGGCAACATCCTGACCACCCTGAACCTGAACAGCGATAAGACCATCAATTTCAAAATGGAAGAAGAAGCTGAGGAACTGGAGGAAGTGGTACTTACTGAAAATTCGGAGAAACAGGATATCAGGCAGCCACAAATGAGTGTCAATACCATTTCCGTGCAAACCATAAAAAAGGTGCCGGTGGTTCTGGGGGAAGCGGATGTCATAAAATCCCTCCTCCTCCTCCCCGGGGTAACCAGCGCGGGAGAAGGGGCTTCCGGTTTCAATGTGCGGGGCGGGGCTGCAGACCAGAACCTCATCCTGCTGGATGAGGCCACCATCTTTAACTCTTCGCACCTCTTTGGCTTTTTTTCCGTTTTCAATCCCGATGCCATCAAGGATGTAAAGCTTTTTAAAGGCGGGATCCCCGCCCGCTACGGCGGCAGGGTATCATCCGTTCTGGAAATCTTCCAGAAAGAGGGAAACAGCAAAGAATTCAGTATGAATGGCGGAATAGGCGCTGTGGCCAGCCGCCTCCTCGCCGAAGGGCCTATCGTAAAAGACAAGGCGGCTTTCCTGGTGGGTGGGCGGGCTTCCTATGCCCATTTATTCCTCCCGCTGTTCAACCAGGACAATACAGCCTATTTTTATGACCTGAATACCAAGCTCAATTACCGGATCAACCCCAATAACAGCCTCTACCTTTCCGGATATTTCGGCAGGGATGTCTTTGGCATAGCCAACAGTTTTGAAAACACATATGGCAACAGCGTTCTTAATTTCCGCTGGAACCACCTTTTCTCCAACAAACTGTTTTCTAACCTCTCCCTGATCTATTCGGATTATTACTACGGACTGGAACTCGATTTTGTGGGTTTCCGCTGGAATTCAGGCATCCAGAATTTCAATGTTAAATACGACCTGAAACACTACCTGAATGACGAATTACAGGTTAATTATGGCCTGAACAATATCTATTACCGCTTTAATCCCGGGAAAATAGAACCAAACAGCCCGGATTCGGGGATCCTGGAAGAACAGCTCACCCGGAAATACGCGAATGAGTTTGCCGCCTATGTGGATATTGAGCAGGATATCACAGATAAGTTAAGCGTGGAATATGGCCTGAGATGGAGCTATTTCGTAAGGCTGGGGCAGGATGAACTGAATGTTTATGCCAATGATAATCCCGTACTGTTCGACCCATTTTTACTGGTCTACCAGGAGGCCGACCCCATTGCCGTTTCCACCCCCGGCCGGGGTGGTAGCCTGGCGTCTTTCAATAATTTCGAGCCAAGGCTATCCCTGGCCTATACCTGGGATCCAAATAATGCCTTCAAAGCCAGTTATACGCGGATTGCCCAATACCTGCACCTGCTCTCCAACACCAGCTCCCCTACCCCACTTGATGTCTGGACCCCCAGCGGGCCCTTCGTAAAACCCCAGTTACTGGACCAATATGCCCTCGGGTATTTCAGAGATATGGGGGAAGGCCGTTATTCCCTGGAAACCGAAATATTCTATAAAGACATCCAAAACCGCATAGATTATATAGACGGGGCCAACCTCATTGCAAACAATGCCATTGAACAGGTAATCCTGAACGGACAGGCACGGGCTTACGGGCTCGAATTGTTGTTGCGGAAGAATGAAGGGAGTTTACAGGGCTGGCTGGCTTATACCCTGTCGCGCTCGGAACAACGTACCCCCGGGAGGGCACCCGTGACAGATAACGGGCGTTCCAACAAAGAAACGGGGATCAACCTGGGGGACTGGTACAACACCCCTTACGATAAAACGCATGACATTGCCCTGTTCGGGAGCTATGAACTGAATGACAAATGGAGTTTTAACTCGAATTTTATCTTCCAGACCGGCCAGCCTACCAACTATCCTATCGGGCAATTTGAATTCCAGGGCATCACCATCCCCTACTACGGGCTGCGCAACAAGGAGCGGCTGCCCGATTACCACAGGCTCGATATTTCAGCCACCCTTAAACCACGCAGGAACGCAGGCAGGCGTTTGAAGGCAGAATGGGTTTTTAGCATATACAACATCTATAACCGGCGCAATGCCGCCTCTATCAATTTCAGGCGCAACCAGGATACGGGGGTGAATGAAGCGGTACGGACGTCGATTTTTGGCATCGTGCCTGCCGTGACCTATAATTTTAAGTTCTGAAGCTATAAAACGCCATTTTCGCGGGTACCTCGTTCAGGGAACCGGACAAACACGGGAATGCTAGGTGTGGCGTTGAAAGTAACGGCTTACCGCCTCCCGAAGCAGGGACGCCGCATGGGTCATGTTATATTCCAGGGACTTCCCTGGCTTACCCACTTCTATGACGTCTTTTACCCCTGCCGCTTTCATTTCCTGAAGCGGGATCCCCAGTTTACCGCAAACGGCAATCACCGGGATATTGAATTGCCTGCCCAGGGCGAGCACCCCGCTGATAAGTTTGCCGCTAAGGGTCTGACCATCTATTTTCCCTTCCCCGGTGAGGATAAAGTCTATGCTATGCTCCTTCAGGAGATCTGGGATACCCGCCATCTGGAGGATAAATGAAGTCCCGCCGAGGAATTCCGCGTCAAAAAACGCCTTCAGCCCATAGGACGTACCGCCGGCAGCCCCGGTGCCGGGAAGGTGAGCACATTCTTTACCCAGTTGGCTGGTGACCAGGGCGTCCAAATGCCGGAGCCCCTTGTCTAGCAGTTCAATTTCCGGTTCCGTGGCCCCTTTCTGCCCTGCATAGACATAGGCTGCCCCCCCCGGACCATACAAGGGATTATCAACGTCGCAGACCGCGATAAGCGAAGCCTGGCGAATCTGCTCTTCCACGCCGGTAGCATCGATGGATGCAATCTTTAAAAGGTTCTCCCCTTTGGGTTCAAGTTCCTTTCCGACACTGTCGGGGAAGCGGTATCCCAGGGCCCGGGCGATCCCGGTTCCCGCGTCGGTGGTAGCGCTGCCGCCAAGGCCAAGGTAAACGGTTTTGGCCCCCCGGGCTATGGCGTGCCTGATCTGTAGTCCTGTGCCGTAAGTAGAGGTTTTAAGCGCCGACCGATCCCCTTCGGCAAGCAGGACCAGACCGGCAGCCTGTGCCAGTTCCACATAAGCCACCTGATCTTCTGCATTGTACAGATACCACGCCTCTATGGGCCTGCCGAGCGGATCCGTAGTTTTGTGTACGATTTGCTCTGTAGGCCTGTATCTGGCAATGGCATCGAGGAAGCCGTCTCCCCCGTCTGAAGCCAGTACGCCGTAACATTCGGAATCCGGGGAGGCCGAAAGGATTCCCTCCTCCATAGCGCCGATTACCGCTTCGGCACTCAGGGAGCCTTTAAATTTATCGGGGATCAGCAAAAATTTCATGCTTTCTCTTCTGGTTGAAATACATACTCCGGGGCAGCCCCCCTAATATAGCTTTTAATTGGTACATTTGATGGCGGAAAGAAATCCTGCCCATGCGAACCGATAAAACCCTGCTGTTAAAAGGGGTAAAATATCTTGCCTATACCGTGCTCCTGATGTTCAGTGCGCCTTTCGCCATCTACCAGGCATTTAAAAATGAAGGGCATCCCCTCTATATCCCTGTGCTCATTTTTGGGATACTCCTGGCCATAGCCGCCATAGGCATGGGCTTCTACGGTATCAAAACCATTGTGGACGCCTTGTTCGGGAAACGCAAATAGCTAATCACACAACCCGTTTCAGAGAGGAACCACCCGCCAAAAAGGTAACACATGGAGAGGCCTTCAGGGCCCGCCTAAAATCATCATCCATTAATTGCCCGCATCGGACCAAGGTGTTATCTTTGGGCTCTTGTATATAACCGGAAAAAAGGCATGATCAATATTACCCTGCCCGATGGCAGCATTAAGAAATACCCAAAGGGGACCGATCCCATGGCGGTAGCCAGGGATATCAGCGAAGGGCTGGCCCGCAATGTCATCTCAGCCACCTATAATGGAAAAGTCGTCGAAACTTCGAGCCCCCTTTACACCGATGGCAGCCTTGTCCTTCATACCTGGGAANATGCCGCGGGGAAAAAGGCCTTCTGGCATTCCACCTCACATGTTGTTGCCCAGGCGCTGGAAGAGTTGTATCCCGGGATCAAACTTACCATAGGGCCCGCGATAGAAAATGGATTTTACTACGATGTGGATTTCGGGGAACACAATATTTCCGACAAGGATTTTCCGGCAATAGAGAAGAGGGCCCTTGAGATAGCTAGGGGGAAGCACGATTTTAAAATGCGGGCGGTCTCCAAAGCCGGCGCCCTTGATTTCTACAGGGCTGCCGGAAATGAATACAAGCTTGAACTAATCGAAAACCTGGAAGACGGGCAGATTACCTTCTGCGACCACGATACTTTTACCGACCTGTGCCGGGGTGGGCACATCCCCAATACCGGGCATATCAAAGCGATCAAAATCCTCAATGTGGCAGGGGCCTACTGGAGGGGCGACGAAACCAAACCCCAGCTTACCAGAGTGTACGGGATTTCCTTCCCGAAGCAAAAAGAACTAACGGAATACCTCCACCTGCTGGAGGAAGCCAAAAAAAGGGACCATCGGAAGCTGGGGAAGGAACTGGGACTGTTTACCTTTTCCCAGAAGGTTGGCCAGGGGCTGCCGCTCTGGCTGCCCAAAGGCGCCGCCCTCCGCGAGCGGCTCGAACAATTCCTGAAAAAGGCGCAGAAAAAAGCCGGTTACGAAATGGTTATTTCCCCCCATATCGGGCAGAAGGAACTTTATGTAACCTCGGGCCACTATGAGAAGTACGGGCAAGACAGTTTCCAGCCCATCCATACCCCGAAAGCGGATGAAGAATTCCTTCTGAAGCCAATGAACTGTCCGCACCATATTGAAATTTTCAACTCCCAGCCATTCAGTTACAGGGACCTTCCCAAACGATACGCTGAGTTTGGCACTGTTTACCGCTATGAGCAGAGCGGGGAATTGCACGGCTTAACCAGGGTGCGGGGTTTTACACAGGATGATGCGCATATTTTCTGCACCCCTGAGCAGTTGGACCAGGAGTTTATGGACGTCATAGACCTGTCGCTCTATGTGCTGGGTTCCCTGGGCTTCGAAAATTTTTCAACCCAGGTGTCTGTGCGCGATCCGGAACAACCTGAAAAATACATGGGTTCCCCGGATGTCTGGGAGAAGGCAGAGCAGGCCATTATCAATGCCGCGGAGACAAAAGGCCTCGATTACACAGTGGTTCAGGGAGAAGCTGCATTTTATGGCCCCAAACTGGACTTTATGGTAAAAGATGCCCTGGGCCGTAAGTGGCAACTGGGCACCATACAGGTAGATTACAACCTGCCCCAACGCTTTGAACTGACCTACAAGGGCCGGGACAACGAACTGCACCAGCCGGTTATGATACACCGTGCCCCCTTTGGAAGTATGGAGCGTTTTATAGCCCTGCTGCTGGAACATACAGACGGAAATTTCCCCTTATGGCTCACCCCGGAACAGGCGATCATTTTGCCTGTGAGCGAGAAGCATGAAAAATATGCCGAAAAAGTTTTAATTTCACTGGAAAATCACGAAATTCGCGGCCTCATTGACCGGAGGAACGAGACCGTAGGCAAAAAGATACGGGAGGCTGAGATGAATAAAATCCCCTTCATGCTGATCGTGGGCGAAGAGGAGGAACAGCAAAACTCCCTGTCTGTCCGCAGACACGGGGGCGAAGACCTGGGCAAGTTAAGCCTGCCGCAGTTCGCCGACTTGGTCGGGAAAGAAATAAGTAGTACTTTAAAGTCGTTTAAAGAACAATAAAAAGTTTAATTAAAAAGCAGTAGCCATAGCAATAAGGAGAAGATTTAAGCCTCAACCCAGGAGGGAAAACAAGAACCCTCACAATATCAATGAAAAAATTACGGCAGCCAAGGTACGCCTGGTGGGCGATAACGTGGAAATGGGGGTTTTTCCCATCCGCGAAGCCCTCGACAAGGCCGAGGAGTTAGGCCTGGACCTGGTTGAAATATCACCTAACGCAGATCCCCCGGTCTGTAAGATCATTGATTATAAAAAATTTCTGTACGAACAGAAAAAGAGGGAAAAGGCCATGAAGGCCAAAGCCTCCAAAGTAGTGGTAAAGGAAATCCGTTTCGGCCCGAACACGGACGACCATGACTACGATTTTAAAAAGAAACATGCGGAGAAGTTTTTAAAGGACGGCGCCAAGTTAAAGGCTTATGTCTTTTTTAAAGGCCGCTCTATCGTTTATAAGGAACAGGGTGAAATATTGTTGTTGAAACTGGCTTCGGAACTGGAAGATATCGGAAAGGTAGAGCAGATGCCCAAGCTGGAAGGAAAAAGGATGACCATGTTTTTAGCACCCAAGACAAAAAAATGAGAGGCCGCGGACCCGGTTCCGGTTTCCCACAGCAAGCGAGATAAATATTAAAGGAGGAAGAAATGCCCAAAATGAAAACAAAATCCAGTGCCAAAAAGCGGTTTAAGCTAACCGGTTCTGGAAAAATTAAAAGAAAGCACGCTTATAAGAGCCATATTCTTACAAAGAAGTCTAAAAAGCGAAAGCTTCGGTTAACGCACTCCACCCTGGTGGATCAGTCCGACAAAAACAGTATCCTGGAACAATTGCGTTTGAAATAAGTTCGGGAACGGTACGTATTATTAACCATGGAGTCAGGCCCCAAAGTATCCGAAATCCAAATGCCTAAGGCAAAAACGGATCGCCTGCTACAAAAACTACATCAGGAATGCCAAGATCAGTAAATTCAGTTGCTTCAAGAGCCAGGAGAAAAAAGGTGATGAAGCAGGCCAAAGGATTCTTTGGAAGACGTAAGAATGTGTGGACTGTCGCAAAGAACGCGGTAGAAAAGGCCATGCTGTATTCTTACAGGGACCGCAGGAACAAGAAAAGGAATTTCCGTTCCCTCTGGATCACCCGTATCAATGCCGGGGCCCGTTTGCACGGAATGTCCTATTCCCAATTCATGGGGAAAGTGAAAGCAGGGAACATAGCGCTCAACAGAAAAGTGCTTGCCGACCTGGCGATGAACCACCCCGATGCCTTTAAGGCGGTTGTGGAAAAAGTAAAATAAGACCAAACCATCTCGCTTAAAAACCCCGGTATCCGCCGGGGTTTTTTGTTTGTATTGCCGGTAGACATCGCGGAGCCAGGCTACCCCCATGGGGTTTGATTAATTTCCAAATGCCGTAAGCACCAGTCGCCTTCCCGAAGCATGGTTGCGGTGTTCACAGAGGTAGATCCCCTGCCAGGTACCCAGGTTGGGTTTGCCGTTGGTAATTGGCAACTGTACGGCCGCCCCCATCAGCGAGGCCTTGATATGGGCAGGCATATCATCGGGCCCTTCCGTGGTATGCATGAAGTACGGGGCATTCTCGGGCACCATGCGGTTAATATGGCTTTCAAAATCGGCCCTGACAGTGGGGTCGGCATTTTCGTTGATCGTCAGGCTGGCCGAGGTATGTTTGATAAATACATGCAATACGCCTGCCCGGATCCCGCTAATTTCCGGGAACTGATCCATAAGTTCGCTGCTGATCAGGTGAAAACCGCGGCCAAAGGGCCTGAGCCTGATCTCCTTCTGAAATACCTTCATATTCATCGTTTTAGGTAAATGTAAAACTTCTGTAAACCAGGCCCAATTTCATAAAGAATAAAATACCTTTGTGCCTTCTTTAAAAACAACTGCATGAATCTCTCCGGAATCAGACTGGTAGTAAGCGATATGGACGGCACCCTGCTTAATTCAAGCCATGAAGTGAGCCCGTTGTTTTTCGAGCTCTTCAGGGAAATGCAGCGCAGGGATATCCTATTCGCCGCGGCCAGCGGCCGGCAGTTCAACAGTATCGAGGAGAAACTCAGCCCCATAAAAGACGATATCATCATCATTGCCGAGAACGGCGGGTTCGCCATGCACAAAGGGAAAGAACTGGTTTCCAACCCCCTGAACAGGGATATCCGAAACCAGGTACTTTCAGTACTTGAGGGGCTGGCGGATAGCTACCCCGTGCTTTGCGGAAAAAACAAAGCCTATATCCAGACCACTTCCCGCTTTTTTATAGATAAACTCAGGGAGTACTACACCGATTATGAGATTCTGGATGACCTCAAAAACCATAAGGGGGAGATCATGAAAATAGCGGTATACCACCATGAAGATTCGGAAACCCATATTTACCCTTCGGTCAGGCAGTTTGAGGGCCGGCTTAAGGTAAAGGTCTCCGGTGAAAACTGGGTGGACCTCTCGCACAGGGATGCCCACAAGGGCTTTGCGCTGAAGCGGATACAGGATGATTACGGCATCAGTCCTTCTGAAACCCTGGTCTTCGGGGATTACAATAACGACCTGGAAATGATGGCCCTGTCTGAATACAGCGTGGCCATGGAAAACGCCCACCCCGATGTGCTTAATGCCGCAAAATACCGTACCCTGAGCAACGATTCCCTGGGGGTGGAACGGATCCTTCAGAAACTGGTGGAGGGCTAATTCAGGTTTTCTGCTTCTTTTTTTGTGCGGCGGGAAACAGCACGTTGTTGAGGATTAAGCGATAGCCCGGTGATGTAGGATGCAACTCAAGGGCCGTTTTGGGGTCCCCTACCCTGTGCTGGTAATCCTCCGGATCATGGCCGCCGTAAAAGGTAAAAAAGCCCTTGCCCTTGATGCCATGGATGTAACGGGCCTCCCCGTTCAGTTTGTTTTCGCCAAGGACCATCACGGTAGGCTTTACTTCGGTACGTTTGAAGGCGGTGGTTTGCCCCATGAATCCTTTTACCAGGGCGGTATGGTTCTGGCAAAGCATGGTGGGCACAGGGTCCCACTTGGCCGAAAAATCCATCAGCGTAAAGTAATCCGATTCCCTGGGGACCTCATTCCGGTTAGGGGTGGTGTCTATGGAAGAAAACTCATAGCGCAGGGGGTTTCTTTCCAGGGTAAAATCCGTAAAGGCGAAGGTCCTGGAGTAATCCAGGCGGCTCTGGTAATTCGGGTCCGAGGGATCCCCGTCGAACATCGGCTCGCAAATATCCACGCCTTCCGCGGCCAGGGCGATATCAAAACTGTCTGTAGCGGAACACATGGCAAACATAAAGCCCCCTCCAATTACGTAATTCCGGATTTTTATAGCCACGGCGAGTTTTTCTTCCGAGACCTTATCGTAGCCTAATTCGGCAGCAAGAGCCTCCGCCTGCTGTTTGCCTTCAATATACCAGGGGGCAGCGCGGTAAGCCCCGTAAAACTTGCCATACTGCCCGGTAAAATCCTCATGGTGCAGGTGGAGCCAGTCGTACAGCAAGAGCTTATCTTCCAGGACTTCCCGATCGTACAGGGTAACATAGGGGATTTCGGCATAGGTGAGCACCATGGTAACCGCGTCGTCCCATGGCTGGTTTTCTTTGGGGGCGTAAACCGCGATCCTTGGTGCCTTTTCCAGGATAACCGCTTCCTGGTTCCGGGCCGGACTGCTTATATCGTCCAGGATCTCCCGGGCCTGACCATCGGAAAGGATCTCAAACGATACCCCCCGAATCTGGCATTCCTGCCGGATGCTTTCCCCGTCGGGCAACAGGAAGGATCCGCCCCGGTAATTCAGCAGCCATTGTACTTTTTGTTGTTTGCCCAGGACCCAAAAGGTAATCCCATAAGCTTTAAGGTGGTTTTTCTGCCCTTCGGCATCCATAGGGATCAGGATGGAGGAGGCGAAAGCAGGCAAACTCAGGACACTGATGAGAAGGACTAACAGCGGCTTAAAAATCCCGTTCAGGGGGCCGGGCCTGGGTATGGAAAAGGATGGGAATTTTTNGGTAAAGAAAGTAATTANTGAATCAAAATGGCACGTCATTGTCATCCGGGTCTGGATCGGGAAGGTCGTTCATGGAACTGCCAAAAGCCTGGCCGGGATCCGGAAGGTTTCGGGTCNTAAACGGGTTATCCCCATCGTTGTTCATCTTTGATTGAAACTCGAACGGAGAATCAAAGTCATCCAAGTTATCAAATTTACCCAGCTGGGCAATGAACTTTAACCTAATATTATCGAGGCCGCCATTCCTGTGCTTGGCCACAATAAACTCCGCCTGGCCCTGGGTTGGGGTACGTTCCTCATCGTCCCATTCATCAATCTTGTAATACTCCGGGCGGTAGATAAAGGAAACGATATCGGCATCCTGTTCGATGGCCCCGGACTCCCTGAGGTCTGACAGGATAGGGCGTTTGCTGCCGCCCCGTGTTTCCACGGCCCTCGACAACTGGGAAAGGGCAATTACCGGGATATTCAATTCCTTGGCGAGGGCTTTGAGGTTCCGGGAAATCGTGGAGATCTCCTGTTCGCGGTTCCCCCCTTTCTGGCTGCCTCCCGCCGTCATCAGCTGCAGGTAATCGAGCACGATGAGCTGGATTTTATGCTGCGATGCCAGGCGGCGCGCCTTCGCCCTGAGGTCGAAGATAGACAGGGAAGGGGTGTCGTCTATAAAAAGCGGGGCCTTTTCCAGGGCTTTTACCTTTACGTTCAGCTGCTCCCATTCGTGTTTCTCGAGGCGGCCGGTACGCAGTTTTTCGGAGGAGAGGCCGGTTTCTGATGAAATAAGCCGGGTTATGAGCTGTACAGACGACATTTCCAGGGAAAAGAAGGCCACGGGGATGTTGGAATTCACCGCGATATTCCTCGCCATGGAGAGGGTCAGCGCGGTTTTACCCATCCCGGGGCGGGCCGCGATAATGATCAGGTCGCTTGGCTGCCAGCCCGAGGTGAGCTTGTCTACCTTGTCGAACCCGGAAGGGATGCCGCTGAGGCCGTCCTTATTCGAGATCTCCTCAATTTTTTTCTTGGCCTGGATAACGAGGTTCTGGGCCGTTTCGGCCGAGCGTTTCAGGTTGCCCTGGGTAACGTCGTATAATTTGGCCTCCGCATTGTCGAGCAGGTCAAAAACGTCTGTCCCCTCATCGTAGGCCTCCTCAATGATCTCGTTGGAGATCTTTATCAGGCTGCGCTGGATGTATTTCTGCAGGATAATCCGGGCATGGAACTCTATATGGGCCGAAGAAGCCACTTTCTGGGTAAGCTTGATCAGGTAAAAATCGCCCCCGACCAGCTCCAGGCGCCCATCACGCTTTAATTGGGCGGAAACGGTTAATAAATCCACCGGTTCCGAAGATTCGAAAAGCTTGAAGATGGCTTCGTATATATACTGGTGGGAATCCCTGTAAAAAACATCGGGATGGAGGATGTCTATAACTTCATCCACCCCCTTCTTGTCAATAAGCATGGCTCCAAGGACAACCTCCTCTAAATCAACGGCTTGAGGGGGTATCTTTCCTTTCTCCAGGTTAATGACTGTGGCCTTGCCAATGCTGCGGCTTAGGATAGGGGTGGGCTTCTCCATGGGCATAAAAATATAGAATTAACCTTTAGTTAACTTTAAAAACAAGGCAGACGATATCCACCATTGATTAACAATATTACTGTTAATAAGTTACAAAAAGGTGTTGATAAACTAAAAAATATACGGAAACTACCCGCAGGATTTTTGAGAGCGTATAAAATTCACTGTTTAATCGTTGAAGACCCCCATCTGGGAATATTTATCCATCCGAGAATCAACAAGTTCTTTTGGTGATAACTTTTTAAGCTCTTCGTAGGTCTTGGCAATTTTATTTTTGACGATTTCGAAGGCTTTTTCCCTGTTGCTGTGTGCCCCCCCGGATGGTTCCCGGACGATCTCGTCTATCAGTTTTAATTTTTTCATATCGGCTGCGGTAAGCTTCAGGGCTTCGGCCGCCTGTTCTTTAAACTCCCAGCTGCGCCAGAGGATGGAAGAACAGGATTCGGGCGAAATTACCGAATACCAGGTGTTCTCCAGCATCAGCACCCGGTCGCCCACGCCTATCCCCAGTGCACCACCGGAAGCGCCTTCCCCGATGATGACCACAATGATCGGCACCTTTAGCCTGGTCATTTCCAAAATATTCCGGGCAATGGCCTCTCCCTGCCCGCGTTCCTCGGCTTCAATACCGGGATACGCCCCGGGGGTATCAATAAGGCTTACCACCGGCAGGCCGAACTTCTCGGCCGACTTCATAAGCCGCAGGGCCTTACGGTAGCCTTCGGGGTTGGCCATCCCAAAATTGCGGTATTGCCTGGTTTTGGTATTGTACCCCTTCTGCTGGCCAATGAACATATAACTCTGGTCGCCGATTTTTCCCAAACCGCCTATCATGGCCTTATCATCCCGGACATTCCTGTCGCCGTGCAATTCCAGAAAGGTTTCCCCGCAAATCGCGCGGATATAATCGAGGGTGTAAGGCCTGTTGGGGTGCCTGGACAGCTGTACCCTTTGCCAGGCGGTCAGGTTCCTGTATATCTCCTTCCGGGTTTCTTCCAGCTTCTTTTCGATCTGTTTGCAGGTGCCGGTAACGTCTACATCGCTCTCCTCCCCTATAACCTGGCATTTCTCCAATTGTTCCTCCAATTCCTTAATAGGAAGTTCAAAATCCAAATACTCCATTCGTGTTTCGGTTTAGTTTGTAACAGCAGACAAATATAGAATTTTATACCCGCTTTGGTGACAAAAATAATCAAAAGGGAAGCTGACATTTGGCTCCGTAGCTGCCGCTGCCCGGCCGGGCCCGGTGGTTGCGGCCATCAGCGTTTGGCATTTTTCAGCAGGTACAGGCCCAGGAGCCCGAAGAGGACGTTGGGGATCAAAACAGCCATGAGGGGCGAAAAGCCCGACTGCTCCGCCAGGGTGCCAAACACCTTATCGAAGAAGATGAAGATAAAGGCCACCCCCATCCCGAAAGCCAGGTTGATCCCCATGCCACCGCGGCGTTTTGCCGAGGATACCGCCACGCCAATGATGGTGAGGATAAAGGCGGTAACCGGCAAGGCCCAGCGCTTGTACTTTACCAGGATGTAGGCGTTGATGTTGGAAGCACCTTTCCTTCTCTGGGTCTCTATAAACTCGTTCAGTTCGAAAAGGTTTTTGGTCTCCGCTATATAGGATACCGGGGTAAGATCGTCGATCTGGAAGGTGAAGATCGTATCCAGCCTCCGCTTGGTTTCCACGATCTCGGCATCCGGGAGGATCTTCCTTTTCCGGTACGACGTAAGTCGGTAAATGCTGTCTTTGGGGACCCAGCGGATGTTGGCCGCCGAAATTTTATAATCCAGCTTGTTCTCCTCGTTAAAATGCTCAAACGTAAAATTATANCCNATNTGCCGTGCAGGGTCGAAACTGCTCACATAGATAAAATCATTCTCATTGAGCTGGTTAAATATATTGCTGGTTACCCGGTCCTGTTTGCCCTTCTTGAGGTATTCGAACTTAAACTCGTTGTAGCCTTTGCTGGCATTGGGCACGATAAACATCCCCATAAAAAACATCAGCACGGCAATGATGGTGGCCCCGATCCAATAGGGTTTCAGGAAACGCCCGAAAGAAACCCCCGAGCTGAGGATGGCGATGATCTCGGTATTGTTGGCCAGTTTGGAGGTAAAGAAAATAATAGACAGGAAGAGGAAAATNGGAAACAGCAGGCTNCCAATGTAGATGGTGAAATTAAGGTAATAAAGCAGGATCTCGTCCAGGGGGGCCTCATTGTCTATCATCTTCCCTATCTGCTCGGCAAGGTTGAGCATGATCCCGATAGGGATAAAGAGGATAAGCATCATGGCAAAGGTGAGCAGGTACCTCTTTAATATGTATCTGTCTATTATGGTCACATCAGAGCCTTTTATCCATTTGGGAAACCATTTGCCGTTTCCAGCTACTGAAATCCCCTGCTAAAATATGCTTTCTTGCCTCCCGTACCAACCACATATAGAAACCCAGGTTATGGATGGTGGCAATTTGCTTGCCCAGATATTCATTGGCGGCAAAAAGATGCCTGAGGTAGGCCCGGCTGTATTCCCTGTCTACAAAAGTGGTGCCTTCGGGATCCAGGGGAGAGAAATCGTCTTCCCATTTTTTGTTTTTTATATTGATGGTCCCCTGCGCGGTAAACAGCATGCCGTTCCTCGCATTGCGGGTGGGCATCACGCAATCAAACATATCTACCCCCAGGGCGATGTTCTCCAGGATATTCACCGGGGTCCCCACCCCCATGAGGTACCGCGGTTTGTCTGCAGGCAGGATCCCGCAAACCGTTTCGGCCATGGCATACATTTCTTCGGCTGGCTCCCCAACCGAAAGACCGCCTATGGCATTCCCTTCTGCCCCCCGGCTGGCGATATATTCGGCCGACTGTATCCTGAGATCCCTGTAGACGGAACCCTGCACGATGGGGAAAAACATTTGATTAAAGCCGTATCTTGGCGGGGATTTTTCCAGATGGGCGATACAGCGGTCGAGCCAGCGGTGGGTAAGCTGCATGGAACGTTTCGCGTATTCGTACTCGCAGGGATACGGGGTGCATTCGTCGAAGGCCATGATGATGTCGGCCCCGATACTCCGCTGAATGTCCATGACATTTTCGGGGGTGAAAACATGCAGCGACCCGTCTATGTGCGATTTAAACTTTACCCCTTCCTCCCGTATTTTCCTGTTGGCTGCCAGTGAATATACCTGGTAACCGCCGCTGTCTGTAAGCAGGGCCCGATCCCAGCCCATGAATTTATGAAGGCCGCCCGCCTGTTCCATGATAGGGATCCCCGGCCGCAGGAAGAGATGATAGGTATTCCCGAGGATGATATCCGGGTTAATGTCTTCCCGCAACTCCCGCTGGTGCACGCCCTTCACGGATGCCGCGGTCCCCACCGGCATAAAAACCGGGGTTTCTATGGGGCCGTGGTCTGTTAGCAGGGTAGCCGCCCTTGCCCTGGAACCGGGATCGGTATGTTGGAGTTTAAACTTCAAATCGCTTGATGGAGGGCAAAGATAGCCATCCCCGGGCCATTATTTCCCTAACAAAAAAATAAAGTTTGCCCCGGTTTCCCGTTGACAAAAAATGATAAGTGGCCTTGGAGAACCAAAAGATAGCCACTACATTTGGCATTTAACATTTAACCCCCCTGCACATGCAGCAAATTAAAGAACTACAGGACCTGGTCATTCAGGTCCGCCGCGACATTTTACGGATGGTGCACAAGGTAAATTCCGGCCATCCCGGGGGTTCCCTGGGCTGTACGGAATTTTTTGTCGCCCTCTTCTACAAAATCATGGACCTGAAAAAGGGCTTCGACATGGATGGAAAAGGCGAAGACCTTTTTTTCCTGTCGAACGGCCACATCTCGCCCGTATATTACAGCATCCTGAGCAGGCGGGGGTATTTCCCGCCCGAGGAACTCAACACCTTCAGGCAAATCAATTCCAGGCTGCAGGGCCACCCGGCCACCCACGAAGGGCTGCCTGGGATCCGGATCGCATCCGGCTCACTGGGGCAGGGCATGTCTGTGGCAATAGGCGCCGCCCTTGCAAAAAAACTGAACAAAGACCCGCACCTGGTCTTCAGCCTCCATGGCGACGGGGAGTTACAGGAAGGACAAAATTGGGAAGCCATCATGTTTGCAGCAGGGAATAAGGTAGATAACCTTATCGCTACCATAGACAGGAACGGCCAGCAGATCGACGGGCCTACCGAAGAGGTGCTGCCAATGGGCGATGTGGCGGCCAAATTCAGAGCCTTCGGCTGGGATGTTATCTCCCTGGATGAAGGCAACAACCTTGAAAAGATCATAGAAACCCTGGAAGAGGCCAAATCCCGGACCGGCAAGGGAAAACCCGTGTGCATTATCATGCATACCGAAATGGGCAACGGAGTAGACTTTATGATGCATACCCATGCCTGGCACGGGAAGGCCCCCAACGATGAGCAACTGGAGCTAGCCCTGAGCCAGAACCCGGAAACCCTGGGCGATTATTAACCCCCAACATTAGCAAGACAGCATGAAAAAATATACAGATCAAGGCAGCAAGGATACCCGTAGTGGATTTGGCGC
>JGI25321J50212_10001155_pt1 | contig 24180 bp, 20 predicted proteins | sample AutmiccommuBRH23_FD_50212 | JGI IMG/M metagenome (IMG submission 50212)
CCCGGGTGAGGGGCCTGCCCCGGGTGGGGTGGTGGTGGCCGATGACTTCGAGCGGGCGGACTCTGCTGGTTCGTTGGGGGTCACGTCGGTCGGTGGTGTGGCGTGGCAGGGCGACAGTGGCTGGCAGATCCTCGGGGGTCGCGTCAACAACGACACCCAGACCAAGCACCACTTCGTTCGGTTCGACGCCGGTGTCACCGACGGCCCGTACTGGGTGCACGGCACCGTGGGAGACATCGGGTCCACCCCCGCCACGATGGCCGGCGGGCTCGGCGCACTGATCAGCACCACGGCCAACGGGTCGAACAACGGGTACTACCTGTCCACCCGGATCACCGCCACCACCACCGGGCTGCGGTTCTACAAGGTCACCAACGGGTCCTTCACCCCCGAGGGGACCAGCACCGCCATCCAGGTCCTGGCCACCGATGAGCTGGCCATCCTCGTCGGTGGCCCCGACGCCGACCTGGTCGGCTACCTCAACGGCGCGGAGGTCGCCCGGGTCCAGACCGTCACCGCCCACCAGGACAACACCGGCGTCGGGCTCATGGGCCACACCGCCGGGCGAGCCCTGTTCTGGGACGACATCACCGTCACCACCCAAGACCCACCCCCTCAGTAACCGCGGCCGGCACCGTTCACCCGGACGGTCGCCGGCGTACGGTCGAGAGCCCGTGCTGAACCCGAGCGTGGACGGGAGCCAACGATGCAGACCGGTCTGACCGAGTTCCCTCTCTTCGCCGCCATCGCCGGACGCCGATCCCGACGCTTCGGGATCGGCATGACCATCCCGTCGGGCCCGCTCGCGCACCGGTCCACGGCCGAGCCCGTCCCGTTGTCGGAGCACGAACGCTCGATCCTCGTAGCTGCCGGGACGGGCGTCACCGGGTGGAGCCTCGGGATCCCCTACGGACCCGATCGGCCCGATGAGCACGCGCACTACACGCAGCGGTTCACAGGTCGGGCAGCACCGACCGCCGCAGGGATCGGCACGCCGGTCCTCTTCGCGACAGATGATTCGGGGACGTACCTGACGAACACCCGCGACGCGCTTCCCGATCGACCCGTCGAGGTCTCCGGAGACGGCGCCGCCGCGCTCGAGGCCATGGTCGAGACGGTGCGCGCACACACAGTGCAGCTGTCCGAGCGTCGACTCGACCTGCCGGCGTCTCCGCCGCACATGCTCGAACCGAACCTCTGGATGGCGAACGCGCCCGGCTCAACGCTGTTCATGCCGGTGGCCGACGCGAGTGAGCAGGTGCTCGGCCTCATGGCGATGGCGCTGGCGAACGGCAACGTGCTCGTCGACGACGCGGCCGGTCGCCCGGCCGGCAACCTCGCATCGTTCATCCGGAGCGGGATGCTCGACGAGGGCAAGCGCACCCCGTTGACGGTGCTGCACCAGATGGCCTACGAGGCCAACGTCGCTGAGCTCGCCTTCATCGGCCACAACATCATGCTGACCATGCAGGCGATGGGGCTCGGCGGCCTCTACCTCACCGGGGTCAACCGTTGGAGCGTCCTCGGGGCCTTCGCCGATGACGGGATCGACGGCCTGGGCTTCCGCTTCGTCCGCGACGAGCGATGGGCGCTGCCCAACCCTGTGGGGCTCGACGGCCACTTCGAGGCCCTCTGCCCGCCCTACGTGTCCGACATGAGGCAGGCCGTGGAGATCTTCGTCCAGCGCAAGTTCGGACCGGAGGGCGCGTACGACGCGCGCTCCCCCGGTCCGTGGAGGGATGCGCCGGCGGTCAAGCAGGGCGTCACTCCGTACTCGGACGAGTTCGTCGACGCCCTAGGTGAGGTCGCCCAGTACGTCTACGACGCCTACGGGAGGTTCCCCAACACCTTCGGAACCATTGTGCTCTCGGGCTACGTCCAGGCCGTGCACCTCGACACCGACTTCTACGACGCCCACTACCGCCCAGGCGCCTACCTCGCGACGCATGCCCAGCACATGGAGCGTTGGCACGCCGACGACTCCTGAGACCGAGGCCATCAGTGTCACACCCGCCCGACCGTCCCCTCGTCCTTGTGCACGGAGCGGCCAGCGGTCCGTGGGTCTTCGAGACCTGGCGGGACCGCTGGCCCGGCTACGACCTCCGCACGCCCGACCTGCAGGACGAGATCGACGTCGCCCATGCGTCGATGGCCGACTACGCCGCGCGGGTCGTCGATGCCACCGGGCCCGGTGCCGTCCTCGTCGGCTGGAGCATGGGGGGCTGGTCACGATGATGGCCGCCGTCGTCGTCGACGCGGCAGCGCTCGTCGTCATCGAGCCGAGCCCGCCGGTTGAGGTCTCCGGCCCGGACCCGTCCGTCGTCGTCGGGCCGGGCACCTACCGGGCGGCGGACGTCTACGGGCCGGTCACCGACGGGAGCCAGACCCGGTCCGAATCGGCCCTCGCCCGCGCCGAACGCAAGCGCGGCATCCGCGTGCCCCGCCTCGACTGCCCGATGCTCGTCGTGGCAGGGAAGGACTACCTCGAGACTCGGGGCCGGCCCGTCGCCGAGTACTACAGGGCGCAGCTGCTGGAGTTCCCCGACCTGAACCACGGGGAGCTCGTCAGCGACCCCCAGGTGTGCGACGCCATCCGGCGTTGGGTCGGTTGCCAACTCCCCTGACCTCGACAGAATCGGGACCGCCGCCGTCGACCGCAGGGCAGGACCCGACACGGGTCGAGCCTCACGACCCCTGGGTGGGGGCCCTTCGGCGCTGCACCTCGGGCTCGTTCGCCCCACGGGACACGCTCTGGGCTGCGTCGCTGACCTCGCCTATCAGTCGCTCGACGACGTCCTCGAGCATGGCGGCACCGGTGACTTCGCCGTTCGTGGTGACGAGAGCGACATGAGTGCCACGTGACTGCATGGCGGCCAGAGCAGCCTCCAGCGTTGCGTCGTGCGGGATCAGAGCCAGGGGCCGGACGAGGCGATGTCCGATCGGCGAGCGGACGCGGTCCGGGGGAATGGCGAGTACGTCCTTCACGTGCAGGTAGCCGACGATCGCGCCGTCCGACGCGGTCAGCGGAAAGCGTGAGTACCCCGTGCGGACGCAGGCCGCCTCGGCATCGGCAGGCGTGACGTCACGCGGGAGGGTGACGAGGTCCGCTCGAGGGACCGCGACCGCCTCGACAGACTCGGTGCCGATCACCAAGGCGCCGGTCAGCAGTGCGTGCTCGTCCTCGTTCAAGATGCCGTGCTCGCGGGACTCCGCGACGAACGCTGCCACCTCGTCGGCGGTGAAGACGGAGGCAACCTCGTCACGCGGGATGACGTGGATCGCCCGCAAGACGACGTTCGCCAACCAGTTCAGGAACAGATGAGCGGCTTGAGGACCGTCACGACGCCATACAGGGCGGGGCCGAGGACGAGGGCAGACCGCTCCGGGCCGGCGATGGCGATGTTCTTGGGAACCATCTCACCCAGCACCATGTGGAGGAAGACCACGATCGCCAGGGCGATGGCGAAGGCGATCGTGTGCAGAAGCGCACCGGAGACACCGAGGGCACCCAGCGGGATCTCCAAGACGTGCGCGACGGCCGGTTCACCGATCGCGCCGAGGCCCAGGGAGCACATGGTTATGCCGAGCTGGGCACCGGCCATCATGAGGGACACCCGTTCCATGGCACGCAGGGTCAATCGTGCCGCGCGGGAGCCTTCGGCGGCACGCGGCTCGATCTGGGTGCGGCGGGCGGCGATGAGTGCGAACTCCGCCCCGACGAAGAAGGCGTTGCCTGCCAGGAGGGCAACCGCGACGGCGATCGCCCAGCCGTCAATCATCGGCGGCCTCCTCGCCGAGGTCCTCGATGGTCATCGTGAGGCGGTCCACCCGCCACCCATCGACACGGTCGACCCGGAGCGTGGCGGTCACGGGCGATGGGATGCCGTCGGTGTCCCGTCGCACGGTGTGCCGGGCCGGGAGCACGATCTCGTCGCCCACCTCCGGGAACCGCTCGAGCTGTTCGGTGACCAGGCCGCTGACCGTGTCGGACTCGCGGGCCTCCGGCAGCTCGATGCCGGTCAGCTCACCGACCTCGTCGGGCCGCAGGAGCCCGGACAGCGACCACCGGTCTTCGCCGAGCGGTCGGGCGCCACGTGCGGGGTTGTCCTGCTCGTCCTCGATCTCCCCGACGAGTTCCTCGACGAGGTCCTCCAGGGTCAGGATGCCGTCGGTCCCCCCGTACTCGTCGACGACGAGGGCAAGCTGCAGTCCCCCGCGCAGGACGTCGAGTGCAGCGTCGAGCGGCATGGTCGACGGGACAGCGCGGACCGGCCGGACCACCTCGCGCACCGGGACCCGGGCTCGCTCGTCGCGGGCCACCGCCAGGGCATCCTTGAAGTGGACCACCCCGATCACGTCGTCCACGTCGCGGCCGAGGACGGGGAACCGGGCGTGACCGGTGCGGGCGGCAAGCGTGAGAACCTCGGAAACGGGTTGGCTGCCATCGACGAAGCGGACCCGCGGCCGCGGCGTCATCGCATCCGACGCGGTCCGCTCGCCGAGCTCCACCGAGTGCGCAAGGCGGCGCGCCAACGCGTCGCCCAGCAGACCGCGCTGCGCCGAACGGGCCGCCAGAGCCCCGAGCTCCTGCGCTGACCGAGCCGATGCGAGCTCCTCCTGCGGCTCCAATCCGAGCGCACGAACGATGTGGTTGGCCGCGCCGTTGAGGAACCAGATGAGCGGTGACGTCACCCACGTGAAGCCGCGCTGGAGGCCGACGACCGCCCGGCCGACCTTGAGCGGCTCGGCGATCGCCCAGTTCTTCGGGACCAGTTCCCCGAAGACCATCTGCGCCACCGTGGCGATGAGGAACGCCACCGTGAACGCGATCGGGCTTGCGCTGCCTTCGGGGAGACCAGTTGACTCGAGGGGAGCCTGCAGCAGCGCTGCGATCGACGGCTCGGCGATGAACCCCACGACGAGGCTGGTCACCGTGATGCCCAGCTGAGCACCCGAGAGCTGGGTCGACAGCTTCCGCAGGGCCGCACGGACCGAACCGGCGCGGCGGTCGCCCTCGTCGGCGAGCCGGGCCACTGCGGGCCGGTCGACGGTCACCAGCGCGAACTCGGCGGCAACGAAGACAGCGTTGGCGCTGATGAGCACCAGGACTAGGAGGAGCAGGAGCCACTCAGTGAGCACGGCGTCCCCACCCGGCTCGCCAGGGATGCGCTACGACGACGGCCCCTAAGGGCCCTGTACTTGAGTCCTCCATGACGAAAGGCTAACGGACCCGCAGCCAAGGGCTGCCGAGTGATCTGCGGTCGTCAACCACTTGACCCGATCATGTCAACCCGGCCAACGACGCTGCGCAGAGCAGCTAGGTCGTCGGGGCCGAGACTAAGGACCAGGTGGCGCAGGGTCGTGGCCCGATCGTCACTCATCGCGAGCTCCTGTGCCATGAGACCGGCGACGTACTCGTTGCGGTCGAGTCGCGGACGGTAGGCCCAGGAGCGTTCGGTGCTGAATCGCTCGACCATGCCCTTGCGGGTCAGGTTCGTCAGCACGGTTGCGACCGTCGTGTACGCCAGGGAGGTCGTGGTCAGGCGCTCAAGGACGCGGCGGGTGCACAGCTCGTCGGCACAGGCCCACAGCACGTCCATCACCTTCCGTTCGAGCGCTCCGAGGCGAGGCAGCGGCGGCGTCCGGTCAGGCACGGGACAGCCCCGGCAGGACTCGGCACAGAGACTGCCCGCGGAGTCGGACGAGCAGGGCAGCCGCAGTCGTCAGGAGCGCGACCGCCGCAAGATACGGCTGGACGGGCGCGAACCAGGTGATCGCGCCCGAGTAGCCGAGTGCGAGGAGAGCCAGCTTGTTGCAGACCGGGCACCCGACCGCGAACCAGGCCAGGATCCCGCCGGCCATGCCGAGCTTGCTCGGGGTGTCCGTCCCGTCGTCACCCGCGACGGCCCCAGCGGGTCCGTCCGCCCCGTCGGTCCTGGACCGCCCTGCGGCTCGGCCCCCGGGCCGGACGTAGGTGGCCGCGAGCATCCCGGCCAGGACCGAGGTGATGATCCACACCGGGTAGTTCCACGCCAGCACAGGTATCTCCCGCGCAAAGACCGAGTTGGGAATCAAGACCGTCGGGTACCCGATCAGGAGGGCGAACGCCACCGAGAACAAGCCTGCGGCGACGTTCTGGCGGACGGTCCAGCCGCGCAGGCCGAGCACTGCGGCGTGCAGGGTGCGGGCCGGCTCCGCGGCCGGTAGCGAGTGGGCACCGAGTCGCGTGAGGGCTGGCACCCGTTCGCCGGTCTGCGTCGAAGGAGTCGTCAACATGTGCCTACTATGCAGCATAGAGAACTACGAAGCCGCATCGTAGACGCGCTCGTGCGGTCCGCGTCATCCGCCCCTCAGCTCGTCGTCCGCCCGTCAACCCGGCACCAGCCCGTCAGCACCTGGCAGACCTGCGGCCATCCTGCTCGTCATGCACCCCTCCTCCCCCGCCGAAGGAACCCTCCATGCCCGCATCGCCAGTCCGCACGTCGCGACCGCCCGCTCGGACGTCACCCACCCAGTGGTTCGTCCTCGCGCTCATCGGCGCCCTCGCGGTTGCGCTTGTCGTGCTCGCGCTGCAACGAGACGGTGCCGCCACCCTCGCGGAAGCGCCACTGCCCGCCCAGGCGCCCGAAGCCGGTACCGGCGACCAGGGGCAAGCCCCCCAGGACGGACCTGCGGCCGAGGCAGTCGCGCCCCAGAACCCGGCGACGCTCGACCTGGCCCGCCGTGACCCCGCCGACGCGCTCGCGGCCGGGCCGATCAACGCACCCGTCGTGATGGTCATCTACTCCGACTACCAGTGCCCTTTCTGCGCGGTCTGGGCCGAGCAGACCCAGCCGACGATGCTCGAGTACGCCGAAGCCGGCGACCTGCGCATCGAGTGGCGAGACATCGCCGTCTTCGGGCCGGACTCCGAGCGGGCCGCCCGCGCAGCGTACGCAGCCGGCCTGCAGGGCGCCTTCTGGGAGTTCCACGGTGCGCTCTTCGCCGGCGGGGAGAAGCGGGCCGCCGCTGACCTGACCGAGCAGGCACTGGTGACCCTTGCGGGGTCCCTCGGCCTTGACACCGACGACTTCGCCGCCGACATGGCGTCTGCCCAGGTCGCTGAGGCGGTGCAGGCCAACGCCGACGAGGCGGCCGCGATCGGTGCCTTCTCGACCCCCAGCTTCCTGATCGGTGAGCAGGCAGTCGTGGGCGCCCAACCGACCGAGGTGTTCGTCGCTGCGGTCGAGGACGCCCTGGCCAGGGCGGCCGGGTGACTGTCGACATCGGCTTCCTGACCGCCTTCCTCGGCGGGACGCTGGCGCTCCTCAGCCCGTGCGGTGCCCTGCTCCTGCCGGCGTTCTTCGCGAGCACCGTCGGCGCCCGTGGTCGGCTGCTCGTGCACGGGGCCGCCTTCTACATCGGCCTGGCCCTCACCCTGGTGCCGCTGGGCCTCGGAGCAGCGCTGCTGGGCGCGGCCTTCTCTGCACACCGGGGCATCCTGGTCGTCGGTGCGGGTGTGCTGATCGTGATCTTCGGCGTGATGCAGGTGCTCGGGATGGGCTTCGACCTGCGTCGGCTGCTCCCCGGCTCAGACCGCGTGCGGGCTGCCGCGTCCCGACGGGCGACACTGCCGCGAACCTTCCTCCTGGGCACAGTCTCCGGCGTCGCCGGGTTCTGCGCCGGTCCGATCCTCGGCGCAGTCCTGACCTTGGCCGCCGCAGAGGGCTCGGTCCTCCTGGGTGGTGCCATGCTCGCGGTCTACGCAGCCGGGATGGTGGTCCCGCTCGTGGTCCTCGCCTGGTCTTGGACACGGCTCGGAAAGGTCGGCCGCGCCCGGCTCCGCGGCCGCCAAGTGCAGGTCGGCCGGTTGCGGGTGCACACCACGTCCGCCGTCACCGGCCTGCTGTTGATCGTGGTCGGGATCACCTTCCTCCTGACGAACGGCATGGTCGCCCTGCCGGAACTGATCCCCGCGTCGACCCAGGCCCGCCTGCAGTCGCAGGTCACCCAGCTCGGTGCCCGCGTCCCGGACGTCGCGGTGGTAGTCGGCGCGACCGCCCTGGCGGTCGCTGCATGGTTCCTCCTGCGCCGCGCGTCCGCGCGGACCGCACGGCCGGGGCAGGTCGAACCGGCTGCGGGCGAGCAGGCTCCGGCGACCGGCGAGGCTGCCGTCGGCCCCACCGACCCCGCCCCCGGCCACGACCTCGAGCACGAGACCACCCGGGTGGTCTCGTGACGGGATGGTCGCGACGCTGCGCCCGATGGCCCGTCGCGCTCCCCCTGGCGGCGGCCGCAGCCCTGGTCGGCAGCTGCGCAGCGCCGACGGAGGCACCGGACCCGGAGGCCGCGCAGACCGCAACGACGAGCGCTGCCCACGGTCCGGTGCCCGTTGGACTGCCGGTCGACCCGGTCGAGATCGATCCGCGCGCGCTGCCCGACGCCTTCGAAGGTTCCAGCGCCGTCGATCCGGGGTGGCAGAACGCACCACTGGAGTCCGCCGGCGTGTTCCTCGGGCGCTCGGAGCCGGACGGCGACCCCGGGAGCACCCGATTCACGGCGGTCGACGCCACGGGGATGATCCTGTGGGAGGCGGTGCACCCCTCGTCCTCCGTGGCGGTGCTCAGCACGGCCTACGACCGACCGATCGTGATCCTGACCCTGGAAGGCGCGGCGCAGGACCGGCTCGGCGCAGCCGCCTACGACCTGGCGACGGGCCACTACGTCTGGGGCCCCGTGGAGGTCCCGGGACCGCACAGCGGCCCCGGCCTCGTCTTCGGGTCGGAAGGTGCTCGGACCGCGCTCGACGCCACGAGCGGGGAGGTGCTCGCCACAGACGGACCGGATGAGACGGTCGTCGGTGAGCACGACGGCAGCGTGCTGACCGTCACCGCCGACGAGCTGCGCGCCGTCGGCTCCTCGGGGCCCCTGTGGTCGGTCGCGACGTCTGACGTCGGCCCCGAGGGCCATGGCACCGTGACGGCCCTGCGGGCCGCATCACCTCCGGCGGGCACCGCGCTCCTCGGCCGCGCGGACGATGCCGCTCCCGACACCGGCACCCTGGTCGACATGTCGACCGGCAAGGTCATCGCGACCGGTGTCCGGGAGGCGCGCCTCGATACCACCATCGGCATCTGGGTGGTCCTCGGCGCGGACACCCTCAGCGGCCATCGGGCCGACGGTCGGCTCTGGTCCCGGGCGATCGCACCCGAGGCCACCCTGGCGGCGGCGGGTGGGGCTCTGGCGTACCTCCGGGTTGGCGACGCGGTGCAGGTCGTCAACGCACTGACCGGTGCGGACGCGGTCGTCTACGGTCCGCCGGGTCCGCTCGGCCTCGCCGTTCCCAGCGTGGTCTCGCGCTCCGGCGCCGCGGTTGTGCGCACCGATCGGATCCTGCTGCTGGCCGTGGAGCCCCCGCCGGCCGACGAGCCTGAGTAGCGGAGCGGGCCTCAGGTGGCGCCGTCGTGGAACACGTAGGGGTCTCGGTAGGCGATCACGTCGATGCCGGGCGGGAGCTCGGCGACCACGCCCTTCTTGACCCGGCCATGAGTCGTCGTCGATGAAGATCATGTCGTCGCCCTCGCCCCACCAGGAGCCCTGGAAGTGGCGCACGGCGAGGTTGCAGCCGATGTAGTGCATGGCCCCCTTGATCTCCAGGCGGACGTAGTCGTCGGCCCCGTCGAGGTTAGGGATCGTGACCTCGACATCGCCCTGCGTCATCGCCCGCGTCCCCGCGCGAGCCGTCACCCCTCCGCTGACCCGTCAGGCTGTGAGTCGTCGGACGGCGAGCTCCATGCCGCGCAGCACCGCCAGCCCCGTGAGCCGCCCGATCAGCGAGTATCCCGGGTTCGACGCCCTGCGCTGGTCGTCGAGCAGCTGGTGGCCGTGGTCGGGGCGCAGCGGGATCCGCGGACCGCCCTGGCGCTCCCGTCGACGCTCCTCGGCCACGAGTGCCGAGATGACTCCGACCAGGTCGGCGTCCCCACCGGCGTGGTCGGCCTCGTGGAAGCTCAGCGGGTTCTCCTCACGCTGGATCGAGCGCAGGTGGGCGAAGTAGATCCGTGGGGCGAAGTGCTCGGCCATGGCGACGAGGTCGTTGTCGGCGCGGACCCCGTAGGAGCCGGTGCAGAAGGTCAGGCCGTTCGCCGGGCTGGGCGCCGCGTCGAGCAACCACTGCGCATCGGCCCGGGTGGACACGACCCGCGGCAGGCCGAGGATCGGCCGCGGCGGATCGTCGGGATGGATCGCGAGCCGGATGCCGACCTCCTGCGCGACCGGGACGATCGCGCGCAGGAAGTGGCCGAGGTTCTCCCGAAGCTCGTCGGCACCGATCTCGGCGTAGGTGGCGAGCACCTGCCGGAACGACTCGAGGGTGTACCCCTCCTCCGCACCGGGCAGCCCGGCGATGATCGTCCGCACGAGCTGGTCGCGGTCGTCCGCCGAGAGGTTGGCCGCGTAGGCCCGGGCACGGGCGGTCTCGGCGCCGTCGTACTCCGCCTCGGCGCCGTCACGACCGAGAATCACCAGGTCGAAGGCGGCGAAGGCGTCCTGGTCGAAGCGCAGTGCCCACCCACCGCCGGGCAGCACGTGCCGAAGGTCGGTCCGCGTCCAGTCGAGGATCGGCATGAAGTTGTAGCAGACGAGGTCGATGCCGTTCGCTGCGAGGTTGCGCAGGGTCTGCTGGTAGGCCGCGACCCACTGGTCCCGCAGCGGCCCGGCCCGCTTGATGTCCTCGTGCACCGGCACGCTCTCGACCACGGACCAGTTCAGCCCGGACGCCTCGATCAGCGCCTTGCGCTCGGCGATCGCCTCGACTGTCCACACCTGCCCGTTGGGGACCTCGTGCAGGGCGGTCACGACAGCTGTCGCACCGGTCTGCCGGATGTCCGCCAGAGTGATCAGGTCGCTCGGTCCGAACCATCGCCACGTGTGCTCCATGCAGTGCCTCCCGGGCAGCCCGACCGGACCTCGGGTCCTGGTCGCGCACCTATTGCAGCACACCGGTCCCGGGGCCTCAGACGGCGTTCGACACCACGGTCCCTCCGACGACTCATGGCGCCGACGGCCGGGCCAACCCGACCGCGCGCAGCTCGAGGTCGGCGCGCCGACGACGTCCGGGTCGAGCCTGAGGGGTCGGCGCTCCACGGGTCCGATCCGTCGTGACCGGGGGCCGGGTCCAGTCTGACCGGGTCCGCCGGCCCTGTGGCCACGAGCACGCCGGGCGGATGCCGAGTACCGCTAGGCACCCTCAAACGCCCGTGCCTGGTCGAGCACGGCGGCAAGGACGTCCGGGTCGGCGGCCAGGTCCGGGTCGAGCACCATGATGATCCGGCGCACCGCCTCCGCCAAGGGACCGGAAGCCAGCTCGACGAGCTCGACGGCCCGGGTGTCCGTGACCGTGGCGCCGAACCCGCGCAGATGGCAGATCCAGGCGGCGACCGCCAGCGTCGCGCCAGCAGGGAGCCGCCCGGCGGCCCGCTCACGGCGCAGCGTCGGCAGAACCCGGATCGGCAGCTTCTGGGAGCCGTCCCAGGCGATCTGGTCGAGACGGTGCCGCATNCGCGGGTTCGCGAACCGCTCGGTCAGCGCCGCACGGTACGCGTCGACCTCGACGGCGGGCAGGGTCAGGTGGCGCGAGGTGGCGTTCCACCAGTCCTCGAGCCAGGCCAGGCAGCGCTCGTCGCGCATGGCGTCCGCGACGGTCACGTGACCACGGATCGACCCCGCGTAGGCCAGCAGCGAGTGCGCTCCGTTGAGCAGCCAGAGCTTGCGCTCCTCGAAGGGCGCGACGTCGTCGGTGAAGGTCGCCCCGGCGTCCTGCCAGCGCGGCCTGCCGGCAGCGAACTCGCCGCTGATCACCCACTCGGTGAAGGGTTCGGTCACGACGAGTGAACGGTCGCGGACCCCGGTCGTGGCCCGTGCGTCGGCGCGGTCCCGGTCCGTGGCCTCCGGGGTGATCCGGTCCACCATCGTCGTCGCGTACGCCACGGTGCTCGCGATCCAGTCGGCCAGCGACGGGTCGACCAGCCGTGCGAGACCGGCCACGACCCGCGCCACTGCCGCACCGTTGTCCGGCAGGTTGTCGCAGGGCACGATCGTCAGTGGTCCCGCACCCGCCGCTCGGCGCGCGGCCAGACCCGCGACCAGACGCGCGGGAACCGTCCCGACGGCGGCCGCCGGGTCGGTGCGCAGCGCGGCGAGGTCGGCGCGCACCGTGGAAAGGTCGACGCCGAGGCCACCGTCGGACCCGCGCTCATAGCCGGCTTCGGTGACGGTCGTCGTGATGACCTGGACGCGCGGGTCGGTGAGGTAGCCGAGCCAGGCGTCCCACTCGTCTGCGGTGTGCACCTGCGCGATGCTGCGAACCACCTCGAACCGGTCGCCGGCGCTCCCCCGGGTGACGACGGTGTAGAGGCCGTCCTGGGCCTTGAGGGCGGCGGCGACGGCGTCGGACCGCGCCGACGGGCGGCTGGTGAAGGCCGCGATACCCCAGTCGGCCGCATCGGGCGCGTGGTCGGTGTACCAGGCCTGGTGCGCGCGGAAGAAGTTGCCGAGCCCGAGGTGGACGTGCCGGACGGGCGGCGGGGCGGCGGACCTGCGGAGCTTGCTCACAGCCTGAAGGCCTGCGTCGGGCGACCGGTCACCAGGTCAACCGCGGCGGCGTGGGCCTCGTCCTCCTCGAGCCGGTGCTCGGCGACCAGCTGGGCAAGGTAGCCGCTGTCGAGGCGCCGGGACATGTCGTGCCGGGCCGGGATCGAGCAGAACGCCCGGGTGTCGTCGATGAAGCCGGACGTCCGCGAGAAGCCCGCGGTCTCCGTGACGGCCGAGCGCCAGCGGCGGACCGCGTCCGGCGCATCGAGGAACCACCAGGGCGCACCGATGTACACCGACGGGTAGAAGCCGGCCAACGGCGCCAGCTCGCGGGAGAACGCCGTCTCGTCGAGCGTGAAGAGCACCAGGTGCAGGTTCGGGTGCGTGCCGTACCGCTCGAGCAGCGGCCGCAGCGGGTCCGTGAAGTCGGTGCGCAGGGGGATGTCGTGCCCCGTGTCCGGCCCGAACCTCGCTGCCGACGGCCCGTGGTGGCCCCGACGCACACCCACGTGCAGCGTCATCGTCATGCCGTCCTGGGTGGACATCCGCGCCATCTCGAGCAGCATGTGCCGCCGCAGCGCCACGGCCTCGAGCGGGGTCGCCGCGCCGGTCAGCGCCGCCCGGTAGATCCGGTCGGCTTGCGCCGCCTCGAGCGGCTCGGTGCCCGCGTCGGTGTGCGCATGGTCGGCCGACACGGCGCCGTGCTCGACGAAGTAGCGTCGACGGGCCTCCATCGCGGCCACCCAACCGGGGTAGGCCCCGGTGTCGATGCCGGACACCTCGCCGAGGCGGGTGATCGCGGTGGGCCAGCCGGCATCGGCGGCCTCGAGGTAGCGGTCGGGGCGGAAGGTCGGGATGACACGTCCCGACCACGTCGGGTCCGCGACCAGCGCGGCGTGCGCGGACAGGTCGTCGCACGGGTCGTCCGTCGTGGCCAGCAGTGCGATGTTGAACCGCGTGAACAGGGCGCGTGGCCGGTAGGCGTCCTGGGTCAGCCGCTCGGCGAGGTGGTCGTAGATCTCGTCGGCCGTCTCCGCGGAGGGCCGGACCGCGACGCCGAAGATCTCGGCCAGCTCGGACTCCAGCCAGTACCGCACCGGCGTGCCGCGGAACACCTGCCAGTGCGAGCACAGCAGCCGCCAGGCCTCGCGGGCCGCGGCCTCGCTGAGCGGCCCCTGCCCGACCCCCAGCGTCTCCAGCGGGACCCCCGAGGCGTGCAGCAGGCGGGTCACGTAGTGGTCCGGCGTGACGAAGAGCTGAGCCGGGTCGCGGAACGGCACGTCGTCGAGCAGCATCTGCGGGTCCACGTGCCCGTGCGGGGAGATGATCGGCAGCTCGCGGACGGTCTGGTAGAGCCTGCGGGCGATGTCCCGGACGGCGGGGTCGGCAGGCAGCAGACGGTCCGGGTGGACGGCCAGCACGGGCGTCTTGGCGGGCATCGCGGTCATGGTGTCGCTCTCGGAGGGTCGTCGGGTCCGGTTGCCCGGTCGGTGTGGGCCGCCGGCGCGCCCCGGGGTGCGCGCACGCCCGGTGGTCTCAGGTCACGGTGCCGAGCTGCCAGGGGATGAACTCCTCCTGACCCAGGTCGAGCTCCTCGCTGACGGTCGCACGGCCCGAGGCGACCGCGATGATCAGCTCGAAGATCTCATCGCCCACCTCGGTCAGGCTCGCCGTCCCGTCGACGATCCGCCCACAGTTGAGGTCCATGTCCTCGGCCATCCGCTCGAACATCTCGGTGTTCGTCGCCAGCTTGATCGACGGCGTCGGTCGGCAACCCAGGACCGATCCGCGCCCGGTCGTGAAGCAGACGACGGTCGCCCCGCCTGCGACGATCCCGGTCACCGAGACCGGGTCGTAGCCAGGGGTGTCCATGAAGACCAGGCCGCGCTCGGTCACCGGCTCCGCGTACTCGTAGACGGCACTGAGGTCGGCCTGCCCCGCCTTGGCCACCGCGCCGAGCGACTTCTCCAGGATCGTCGTCAGCCCGCCCGCCTTGTTGCCGGGCGACGGGTTGTTGTCGAGGCTGCCGCCGCCGGCCCTGGCGTAGTCCTGCCACCAGTCGATCCGGTCGAGCAGCCGGCGTCCGACCGCCTCGGAGACGGCACGCCGGGTGAGCAGGTGCTCGGCCCCGAACACCTCCGGTGTCTCGGCCAGGATCGACGTCCCGCCCGCCGCGACGAGCCGGTCCGAGGCGTGGCCGAGGGCGGGGTTGGCGGTGATCCCGGAGTAGCCGTCCGAACCGCCGCAGTTCAGGCCGAGGACGAGCTCGCTGATCGGCGCAGGCGCCCGTCGCCGGGCGTCCAGCACGGGGAGCATCTCGCGGATCAGTTCGACGCCGGCCCGCACCGTCGCGCGAACGCCGCCGGTCTCCTGGATCGTCAGGGTGTGCACGATCGTGTCGCTCGGCAGGTCGAGGCCGTCGACGAGCGACTGCACCGGGACCATCTCGCAGCCGAGGCCCAGCACGAGCAGCCCGCCGAAGTTCGGGTGCTGCGCATAGCCGCGCAGGGTGCGGACGAGCACGTTCGCACCCTCGCTGCCCGGCACCAGCCCGCACCCGCTCTGGTGGGTAAGGGCGACGACGCCGTCGACCTCTGGGAAGGCGTCGAGGGCCGACCCCCGGAACTGGTCGGCGATCATCTTGGCCGAGGACGCCGAGCAGTTGACCGACGTCAGGATCCCGATGACGTTGCGCGTGCCGACCCGGCCGTTCGCCCGGTGATAGCCCTGGAACGTGCGCGGCGGTCCGGTCGGTGCGGGCAGCTGGTTGTGGGTGGTGTCGAACTCGTAGGCCCGCTCGGCGTCGTCCATGCCGAGGTTGTGGGTGTGCACGTGGGCGCCGGCGGCGATGTCGACGGTCGCCCGACCGATCGACTGCCCGTACTTGTGCACGGCCGAACCGGCCGACACGTCGCGGACGGCCAGCTTGTGGCTCCGTGGCACGTCGCCGGGGAGCACGAGCTCACCGGTCGCGGTGAGCACCCGGGTCCCGGCCGGCAGCCCGCGGGTCGTCACGGCGACGTCGTCGTCCGGACGCAGGAGCAGGGCGCACTGCGCGAGCGGCAGTGCCGCGGTCGCGCCGTCCTGGGCCGCATCGTCCGGGGCCGCATCGTCCGGGGTCACGTCGTCCGGGGTCACGTCGTCCTGGGCCACGGCTGGTCCTCCCTCGTGATCGTCGACGCCCACCAGACATGCATCGTGCCATCGAGTGGCCGATTCACCGTCACCTCGAGCGTCCCCGGCTGGTCGCCCGGTCAAGGAGAACCGCGAGGACCAGGTGCAGCCCAGGAGTGGCCTGTGGGGCGGACACCCCTGACCCCCCGGCGACGGCGCCGCGCCTTGTGGGCCGCGTCGACGGCCAGCACCACGACCCCCCCGCAGCCCCCGCGGCGAACCCGCCCACTACGCCCGGTGGACGGTGCTAGTGAGGTGCTGCTGCAGCCAGTCCAGCGCGCTGTCCTGGATCTTCTGGGGGAACTCGTGGCCACCATCGAACGTCACGAGGTCCGCGACGCCAGGCCCAAAGGCGCCGACGACGGCGTCGACGCCCCACAAGGGAAAGATGGGGTCCTCGCGACCCGCCGTGATGAGGATCCGTTGGTCGGCGACGACTCGCGCAATCGCCGGGGCGTCGCCGAACGCCACGAGCCCGGGCGGATACCAGGCGGGGTTGTGCAGGATGTGCNCTCCGACGAAGGACTCGAGAGTCCCCACGCCGCAGCTCAGAACCGCGGCCTTNACGCGCGCGTCGCACGCCGCTGCGAAGAGCCCCAGCTGGCCGCCAAGGGAATGGCCCACAAGCCCCACCTGTGCCGGCACGGGAGCGAACTCGGTCAGGAGCCACGACACCACGACGGCAAGGTCGTCCAGATGACGACCGGCATGGCTCACTCCGTCCGCAACCGCTTGCCATGCCAGGAAGCGCTCGAAGTCGGCATCGGACGGGAATGGTCCGCGACGCTCCTCGAACCCGGCGAGGTCCGGGACGGCCGTGGCGACGCCGCGCAGAGCTAGCCCGAGGCCGTAGGCGAGCGCAGGATCGCCTGCCATCCCGGCCGGCTCGCTCTTGCCGAGGTGGTATTCGTCGTTGTGCTGGTGCACCGCCACCGCGACGGGCCAGGGGCCGCGGTCGTCCGGTGTCAGGAGGACGGTGGGAATCACCCGCGCACCAGGCGCCACGAGCACGACACGTCGACGCTGAACACCGCGCCACCTCTCCGGCGCGGTCGCGGACGCAATGACCGGCTGCAGCGTGGCGGGGTCCCGTGCGCCGAGGAGCCGGCGGACCGCCTCCCGAGCCGTCGGGTCCTGCCCGTCAGTCTCGCCCGTCATGTCAGCACCTTGAAGTCGAACTCCTCGTACGGGATGTTGACCTACTCCACTTCCGCGTCTGGGTACTCGGTGTTGAAGAGCCCAGCCGCCTTGTCCTGGTTCTCCGTCTGCTGGGGCTTGCTGAAGTATGTCCCGGGTGTTGGCAGCCTTACCACTGACCACGCGGTCATGCCCGCGGCCTGCGAGGACACGAGGCGTAGTGGGTTCGACATCGAGGCCGCGCCCGACGGTCTCACCTGGCGCTGGAACGGTCCCGGGCACGAGCGCTTGAGACGCGAGGCAACACCGGAGCGCGAAAGAGGACGTTGAGCGGCAGCCCACGGCAACACGCGCACTGCATCCTGCAACGTCCCCCTGCTCGCCCCGAGCGATATGAGACGTGAAAGGGGCCGATCCGGGGACTAGTCCGGATCGGCCCATCTCGGCTCTGACCTGCTCTTCCACTGTCGGGATGACAGGATTTGAACCTGCGACCCCTTGACCCCCAGAGTGCTGAACCGTGCTCAGCAACCTCTCCGATCACAGCGTTTGCGCAGGTCAGCGCCCATGTACGTCCAAGGGAGTCCAACTGTGCCCACGGCTCAACCACCTACTTAGGCTTACCGATAGGCCGACTGCGGATCTGCTCCGAGGTGGAGGCCGCGATGCAGGCGGTGGTCCGCGCCGAGATCGCCCAAGCCGACGGGACTGGATCGACCCGCGAGCCCGGCGAAGCCCTGCAACTGTGGACGCACGGTGAGTGTGACCTGAGACGGCGCCCAGCCCGAAGCGCAGTCGGCGAAGTCTGGCGCCTGCCGGGCGATGCGCCTTCTTGAACGCGATCCCCTGCGTCACGCCTACAGGTCGTTGCCTGCGTAGGACAGGTTGAAGCTCTTGTTGGTCACCGGGAAGTCGGCGACGATCGTCTGCCGCAACGCGACCGGCAGCGCAGGCCAGGTGAGGAAGGACGGGTCCACGACCTTGAGCCGGGTCAGGCGCCCGTCGGGCCCGATCTCCACCCGCTGCGCGATCGTCCCGCGCCAGCCCTCGACCAGCCCGACGCCGGAGACCGTGCCGGCGGGCGCTGCCGTTGCCGCGCCCGGGTTGGCCGCCCGCGGTGGCGGCGCCACAATCGATCCCGCGGAGAGCCCGTCGAGCAGGACGGCGAGGAGTTCGACGCTGGCGCGCACCTCTTCGGCCCGCACGAGGAACCGCGCAAGGACGTCGCCCTCGGTCCGGACGGCGGACCGTATCTGCGTCGTGGCTAGGTGGAAGGGGTGGTCGCGGCGCGCGTCGACGTCGACACCGCTGGCCCGCGCCACGTAACCGAGGGCGCCGATTTCTCGCGCGTTCTCGGCCGCGAGGGTGGCCGTCCCGGCGAACCTGTCCACCACCACGCTGTTCCGCAGCGCCAGGTCGGCGATCTCCGAGATGTCGCCTCCGATTCGGGCGATCCGCGCTGCGGTCGGGACGGCGGTGAGGTGTGCACCGCCGAGGACGACCCCGCCGCGCAGCAACCGGTGCCCGGTCACCTCGGCGTTCAGGCGCAGCAGCTGCTCGCGGACCCGCTGCGCATGCGCGTGCAGCACGCCGTACCCGACGTCGTTGCACAGGGCGCCGATGTCGGCGACGTGGTTGTACAAGCGCTCGAGCTCGAGCAGCGCAGCCCGGGCCGCCTGGGCACTCTCGGGGACCTGCCAGCCGAGGGCGTCCTCCACCGCGAGTGCGAAGGCTGTGGCGTGGCCGACGGTGGTGTCGCCACTGACCCGCTCCGCGAGCGGCAACGCCTCGCCCGGCGAACGACCCTCGGCGAGCTTCTCGAGGCCCTTGTGCGTGAACCAGAGACGGGCCTTAAGCTTGAGGATGGTCTCTCCGACGACCGAGAACCGGAAGTGCCCCGGCTCGATCATGCCGGCGTGCACCGGACCGACGGGGATCTCGTAGACGCCGCGTCCTTCCACCCGCACGAACGGGTAAGCACCCTCGGCGGCGGCGAACGGCGGCGGTGGCCCCGCGTCGGAGCGCATCGGATACCAGCCCGTCGGCCAGTGCCGGTGACGCACCAGGCGGTGCGGCAGCGGATGGTCGAGCGGCACGACCCCGTACAGGTCTCGGATCTCCCGCTCGAACCGGCCAAGTGGGAACGACAGGCGCGCCATGCTCGGGATCTGCGGGTTCGCGGAGTCCGTGGCCAGTTCGAGCTCGACCCGCCGATCGGGCCCGCCGGCCGTGAGCAGGTAGACCACGCGGAAGGCGTCCGTGTCCTCGTGTGCGGCAACGAGGGTCAACCGGTACCCGTCCTCGAGCAGCTGGCCCAACTGGATCGGCAGCTCGGCCGCAGTGACCCGCAGTGTGATGCCGTTCATCGGGTGCCCACGATCGCCGCGGCGGTCTCGAGCAGACCGTCCAAGGGGACGAGCACACCGATGGCTGCGAGGGCGACCAGCCCCGCGACGAGGGGCGCGACGGGCACGGTCGGACGTCGCGTGGCCACGAGCACCGCCCCGCCGTCGCTCCCGTCGTCGTGCGTCCTGCCGTGCGTCCCGTCGTCCCGTGTCCGGTGATCGTGCACAACTGGTCCTCCCACCGGGGCGTGCGAGCCGAGGAGCATCCCGGCGACCGGTCGCGCGACCGCGACGAAGACCACGAGCAGCAGGGCGAGCGCGACCCCGACCACCCAGATCATCCCCTCGACGCCGGCCGCCCGTGCGAGGGCCAGCTCGCTGGCGAACAGGCTGAACGGTGGGAGGCCGAGCAGGGCCGCGATCCCGAGCACGAACGTGCCAGCCAGGACCGGGCGGCGGGCAAGTAGTCCGCGCACCCCGGCGATCTGCGTGGTCCCTGCCTCGTCGAGGATCTCGCCCGACGCGCAGAACAGCACAGCCTTGGCCAGCCCGTGGCCGAGGATGTGCAGCAGCAAGGCGGCGACTGCCAGCCGCGTCCCGACGGCCAGCCCGATCATCACCAGACCCATGTGCTCGATGCTCGAGTAGGCCAGCAGTCGCTTGTAGTCACGCTGGACGATCATCAGCGACGCCGCGACGGCGACCGAGCCGATCCCGACCACGAGCAGCAGGGTGCGCAGGAAGGCGGGGTCGAGCGCCGCTGCTGCGATCACGCGGTAGCGCAGCAGGGCGTACGCCGCGACGGAGAGCAGCACGCCCGACATCAGCGCGGACACCGGCGCCGGCGCCTGGCTGTGTGCGTCCGGCAGCCAGGTGTGCATCGGCACGAGGCCGACCTTTGTCCCGAAGCCGAGCACCAGGAGCACGACGGCGATCCGCATCACGCCCGGGTCCAGCTGGTCGGCCCGGGCAACGAGGGCCGTCCAGTCCAGCGACCCGTCGGCGTGGCCCGCGTGCTGGGACGCGTAGTAGACGAGCACTGTCCCGAGGTAGGCCAGCGCGATGCCGACCGAGCAGATGATCACGTACTTCCAGGTCGCCTCGACCGCGCGCCGACCACCGTGGTGGCCCACAAGGAAGGCCGTCACGATCGTCGTCGCCTCCACCGCCGCCCAGAGCACGCCGAGGTTGCTCGCCAGGACCGCCCCTGCCATGGTCGCGACGAACAGGGGGACGAGGATCTGGTACCGGCGGGCGCCCCGCGCCGTGGTCTCCCCGGTCGCCAGCTCTCGTTCGATGTACCCGACGCCGACCCAGGTGGCGATGACCGAGACGCCGCCGATCACCAGGAGCATCACCGCGGTGAGGGCGTCGGCCCGCAGGGTCCCGGCAAGGACGAGGACGGTTCCGTCGGACGTGGCGAGGGCCGCGGCCACACCTACGGTGAGCACGACTCCGGACGCCGCGACGGCCGCCCAGGCGACCCACCGGCGCCAGCCGAACACCGCGGCCGCGAGCGCGGCGAGGGAGGGCGCGAGCACCGGGAGGATCAGCATCATCTGTGTCATCAGTCGCGCAGCTCGTTCAGCTCGTCGAGGTCGGTGCCACCGAAGGTCAGGCGCATCCGCGCGGCGATGATCTGGAGGACGAGGACGACCAGCAGGACGTCAAGTGACACCCCCAGCTCGACCACGAGCGGCACTCCGGACGCGGCGAGGAACGCCGTCGTCGTGATGCCGTTGTCGAGCAGGAGGAACCCGACCACCTGTGACAGCGCGCGCCGCCTCGTCACGAGCACGAAGAAGCCGAGGAGCACGACGGCGATGCCGACGGGGAGTGCCCGTGTGGCGGGAGATGGGGCGAGTGCGACCAGCGGCTGGCTGACCACGTAGGCGAGCAGGGTGAGCAGCGCTGCGGCCAAGAGCGAGGCGGTGACGTTGACCAGGGGTTCGGTCTCCCGCGCCTCACCGCTGTCGGCGAGCACCCGGCGCAGGACGGCGGGAATGGCGAACGCCTTGAGCGCCAGCACGCCGAGCGCCACGAGGTAGGGCTCGACACCGCCTTCGGTCGAGCCGACCAGTGCGGCCAGCCCCGCGATGAAGACGCCCTGGACAGCGAGGAGCCGGACGATCGCGGCGAGCTCCCGGCGCCACAGGATGAGCACGGCGGTGAGCAGGATGCCGCCGCAGAGCAGGTCAAGCAGCTGGGCCGTCGCGAGCCCGGAGGTGCCGAGCGCGGCGCTGGTGGACATCATCGCGGCGGCGCTCAAGCGAGGAAGAAGGACGCGGAGACGGCGAGCAGGGCGAACAGCAGCGAGCCGGCGAGCAGCTCGGGCACGCGGAACAGTCGCAACTTGGCCATGAACACCTCGAAGGCGGCCAGTGCCGCGCCGAGCAGGCACACCTTGACGGCCAGGGCGACGACGCCGAGCAGCAGCGCGGCCGGGTTCACGGAGGTGGCGACACCCCATGGGACAAAGAGGTTGACCCCGAGGCCGAGCAAGATGGTGAGCCGCATCGCGGAGGCGAGCTCGACCATCGCCAGGTCCCGCCCGGAGTACTCCAGGACCATCGCCTCGTGCATCATCGTCAGCTCAAGGTGGGTGGCCGGGTTGTCCACGGGGAGCCGCCCCGTCTCGGCGACGATGACGACGGCGAACGCCACCGCAGCGAGCAGGCTCGCCGGCCAGAACAGCTGGTTGGGCGAGGCGAGTGTGCCTTCGACGATGTCCCCGAGGTCGGAGGAGCCGACCCGGACCGAGAGCGCGAACACCGCGAGCAGGATGGTTGGCTCGGCGAGCGCGAGCACGGTCACCTCGCGACTGGCCCCCATCCCACCGAAGGCGGTGCCGGTGTCCAGCCCGGCGAGCGTCAGGGACACGGTGCCCAGCATGAGGATCGCCACGACGGCGAACAGGTCGCTCGCCCCGGCCAGCGGCGAGACGGTCGAGATGAAGGGGATGACCGCGGCGAGGAAGACGGCCGTGGCCATCAGCACGAACGGTGCCGCGCCGAAGACCCAGCTGGAGCCCTCCGGCCGGGTGGCCTCCTTGCCCATCAGCTTGCGCAGGTCGCGCGCGGGTTGCCCGATGCCGGGCCCCGCCCTTCCCTCCATGCGCGCGCGGACCTGGCGCATCAGCCCGGTGAGGTACGGCGCGCCGATGACGACGACCGCTACCTGGGTGAGCGAGGCCGCGACGGCGCCGACGATCTCGAGCGCGCTCATCCGGCCGCTCCTACGACGAGGAGTGCGAGGAGCAGGCCGACGAAGCCGTAGGCGAGGTACCGGTGCACGCTGCCGTTGGCCAGCCGTCGTGCCCACCTGCCCCATGCGGTGGCGGCGGTCAGCAGTGGTGGGTAGATGTGCGCCTCGAGCCGGTCGGGCACGCGTTGGCGGAAGGTGACACTCTCGATGAGGTACCTCGACTCCGCGAGCGGGGTGACGTCGACGTCCTGCTCGGGGCGAAGGACGTCGTCAAACACCCGGGTCAGCGGCTCAGCGAACGACGTCGCCGTGAACTCCTCGCGGCGGTTGCGGTCCGGCCCGCCACAGCCCCAGACCGGTACGACGCGCAGCGGGACGCCCCGGCTGAGGCGTCGGACGACGGCAGCGACGCCCAAACCCGCGAGCACCAGTCCGATCGTGATGACCAGCGGCGACATCGAGCCGGCGATGCCGGTCAGGTGCAAGGTGACGGCGCTGTCGGCCAGCGGGTCGGTGCCGCGGACCCCGGGCAGCACCCCGAGGATCCGGTCGAGGGGTGCGGCTGCGACCGCGGGGGCGAGCCCGAGGGTGACGCAGGCGCCGGCGGCCAGGCCCATCCCGACGCGCATGGCGGTCGGGCTCTCCGTCGCCCCGGCCGCGGCGGTCGAGCGGGGCTGGGCGAGGAAGCCGACGCCGAATGCCTTCACGAACGTCGCGACGCCGAGGCCGGCGGTGAGCGCCACTACCCCGACGGCGATCGGGATGCTCACGGCGACCATGGGCGACCCGCCGGGCTCGACGGAGTGGATCAGGCTCTGGAGCAGCACCCACTCGGAGACGAAGCCGTTGCCAGGTGGCAGGGCGGCCGCGCCGAGCGCACCCACCGCGACCAGTGCCGTCGTGATCGGCATCCGCCGCACGAGGCCACCGAGCGCGTCCAGGTCGCGCAGGCCGGTGCTGCGCAGCACCGACCCGGCGCCGAGGAAGAGGACCGTCTTGAAGGCGGCGTGGTTCACCGCGTGCAGCACCGCAGCAGCCATCGCGACGCCGGCCAGCACCCGGTTACCGTCCGCCGCGAAGACGCCCGCTGCACCGATGCCGATGAGCATCAGGCCGACGTTCTCCGTGGTGGAGTAGGCCAGGAGGCGCTTGAGGTCCACCGCGACACTCGCCTGCAGGACGCCGTACAGTGCGGAGAGGCAGCCGAAGGCCAGGACGAGCAGCCCCCACCACCGGGGGCCGCCCCCGAGGAGGTCGAAGCCGACCCGGATCAGTCCGTAGATGCCGAGCTTGACCATCGCCGCGGACATCAGCGCGGACACGTGGCTCGGCGCCTCGGGGTGAGCCCGCGGCAGCCACACGTGCAACGGGACGATGCCGGCCTTCGAGCCGAACCCGAGCAGAACGAGGACGAACGCCGCGGAGCGCACTGCCGGTGGGAGGTCAGCGACGCCGGCACGGATCGCATCGAAGCTCTCCCCGCCGACACCGGAGGCGAGCAGCACCAGACCGGTCATGATCGCGACGAGGCCGGCGTGGGTCATCCCCCCGTACCAGAGGCCAGCCTCGCGGACCGAGGCCCGCAGGCGGTGCTCGGTGAGCACCAGGACCAGCGACGTCAGGGCCATCAGTTCCCAGAGGACCAGGAACGTGGTGACGCTCGCCGCCGCCGGCACGAGCAGCATCGCGGCGACGAACAGCGGGACCGTTGCCTGCGTGGTGCGGGAGGCGGCGGGGGCCGGCTGGTGGG
>JGI25321J50212_10001162_pt1 | contig 24089 bp, 19 predicted proteins | sample AutmiccommuBRH23_FD_50212 | JGI IMG/M metagenome (IMG submission 50212)
GGGCATAATCCGCCGATTTATGATAGCAGGAATAAAAAAGGCGGTTGCTTTCGCAACCGCCCGGGTTTCATTTTCCTGTAGTGTTGTCCTTCTTTATTCCACGGTAACGGATTTGGCCAGGTTCCGGGGCTGATCTACGTTACAGCCGCGCATTACGGCAATATGGTATGATAGCAATTGCAAGGGAATGGTGGTAAGCAAGGGCGTTAGCGCCTCCAGGGTTTCCGGAATCTCGATCACATGGTCGGCCAGGTCGCGCACCTGTTCGTCTCCTTCGGTAACGATGGCGATGATCTTACCCTTACGCGATTTGATCTCCTGGATATTGCTCACAACTTTTTCGTAATGCCCCTTGTTGGTGGCGATCACAATTACCGGCATATGCTCGTCTATCAGTGCTATAGGGCCGTGTTTCATTTCCGCTGCCGGGTAGCCCTCGGCATGGATATAGCTGATCTCCTTCAGCTTCAGCGCCCCTTCAAGCGCAACGGGGAAATTGTACCCCCGGCCCAGGTACAGGCAGTTGGTTGAGTTCTTGTAAACATCCGCGATGATCTCAACCAGAGGGTTGGACTCCAGGGCCTTCTCCACCTTGGCGGGCATGCTTTCCATTTCGGAAAGAAACTCATGGAATCGGGTTTCGTTAAATGTTCCCTTGTGTTTAGCCAGCTTTAGTGCCAGCAAGGTAAGCACCGTAATCTGGGTGGTAAATGCTTTGGTTGATGCCACCCCAATCTCCGGTCCGGCATGGGTATAGGCGCCAGCATGCGTTTCCCTGGCAATAGAGGAACCCACCACATTGCAAACCCCAAAAACAAACGCGCCCTTTTCCTTAGCCAGTTTAATGGCAGCCAGGGTATCGGCCGTTTCCCCTGACTGGGAAATGGCTATGAGCACATCATTTTCACCTATTACTGGGTTACGGTACCTGAATTCAGAAGCGTATTCCACTTCCACCGGTATCCTGGCAAGGTCTTCAAAAATATACTCTGCTACCAGCCCGGCATGCCAGGAGGTGCCACAGGCTGCAATAATGATGCGGTTGGCATTCACAAATTTTTCGAGATTCTCATCTACCCCGGCCATTTTGATGATCCCCTGTTCCACGCGTAACCTGCCCCTGAAAGTATCCTTGATAGCCCTGGGTTGTTCGTAGATCTCCTTCAGCATAAAATGTTCGTACCCGCCCTTCTCGATCTCCTCGAGGTTCAGCTGCAGTTCCTGTATCATGGGGTATGCAACGGCNTCGTCCTTGATCTTTCGCAGTTTGATCTCTTTCCCGGGCCGTATAATGGCCATTTCCTCGTCTTCCAGGTACACTGATTTGTTGGTAAACTCTATGAAGGGGGACGCGTCCGATGCTATAAAGAATTCATTGTCACCAATCCCGATTGCAAGCGGGCTGCCAAGTTTGGCTACCACGATTTCGTCTGGCTTCTGCCGGTCGAACACGGCAATGGCGTAGGCGCCAACTACCTGGTTAAGGGCAATCTGTACGGCTTTGCCCAGTTTCACGTTTTCCTTGTTCTTTACCTCCTCGATCAGGTTCACCAGTACCTCGGTATCTGTATCCGATTCGAAGACATAGCCCCGTTTTATCAACTCCTTTTTAACCGATTCATAGTTTTCAATGATCCCGTTATGTATAATGACAAGGTTCCCGGAGTTGGAATAATGGGGGTGGGAGTTTACGTCGTTGGGCACCCCATGGGTAGCCCAGCGGGTGTGCCCTATGCCAAGGCTGCCCTGCAGGGACATGCCTTTCTCGGAAAGGTGCCGCAGGTCATCTACTTTGCCTTTGGTTTTGGTAAGGTTGATGGTATGGCCGTCGTAAAGTGCGATGCCGGCGCTGTCATAGCCCCTGTATTCAAGCCTTTGGAGGCCTTTTATAATGATAGGATAGGCTTCGCGGTGGCCTATATATCCAACGATTCCACACATAGGTTAAAGTTTTCTGCCGTGGGGGAAGCACGTATTTACAGCAGCAAATGTACAATTTGAATGCTGAATATCAATCAAATCCCGACGAGAGAACTAAAAATATTGGCGTATGGTTCCTTTTTAGTTGTTTGTCTCTGTGTAGAAGATCTCCAGCTTCAGCTTTTTTGATTCCCCTGACGGGACATTGCTCCCATAGAGCACCGTACCTAATGGGTTTACAATAGACATAAGGGGCACATCGCCTGTATCGCCCCCGCCGAGGCGGGATGAACGCTGGCTGCGGGTACGGATATCGGAAGTGACGGCAAGCCCCAGGGTAGCGTTCGCGGAATCCCTGAGGATGATATTGTTGATGTGTTCCGTTATACGGATAGTATACTTAAGGCCACGGCCGTCTTCAGATTTCTCCAGGAAGCCGTCGTGGTTAAGGAGTACGCCCAGGGCGGAGTCCGTTATAGACTGGTCCGTGACAAAATTATAGAGGGGATTGTTGGTTTCTGCGTTATAAATGTATAGTCTGGGCGGTTCCACCACGTTGCCGGCCGACAAGGCATCGCGGTCAATATAAAAGACGAGGTTGGCCTCGTTGATGATCCAGTTATTGGCCTTGATCTGGTTGATGACCGCTTCCCCGTTGTTGGGGTCGAAGAGGTTGATCCTTGCAAAGGTCCCGGCCCCGCCCTTGAGATAGATACGGGATGCATTTTCCCCTGTATCCAGGCCGTCTGTTATGCCTGGCGGGTACGCCTCGTTCACAAATGTGTTTACGGCATTCCCCTGGATAGGCTGGCTGTTGGTCCCCCCGGTAAGGAAATTGATCTGATAGGATTTCTCCTCAGTAACTGCTTCCCCCTCAACCTGTTTGTCGTATTCGTAATTAATGGTAATGTTCGCCGCAGTAAGGTTGAAAATTAAGAGGAGTTCATCTGCTCCCGGCGTAACCGACAAATGTAATCCCCTTAGGTATTCCTTGAAGTTCTGCTGGCTGAGCAGTTCGGATTGCCCTTCCTTGTCGAGGATAAACTGCTGGAAAAATGCCGGGTCGAGATTAACGCGGATGCCCGGTTGTATCCTTTGGGGAGCATTCTCCGATTCATCCTCCTCCGTATCCGGGTCGTCTTCGGGAAAAATGAGCATTTCTTCATCACTTATGGTCACCTCTCCGTCAAAGATTGTCTCCCCTACAAAATCCGGGGAAAACTGCTGGGTGGAATAGTATTCCTGGGCTGATTCAAAATTGCTGCCCGGATCCAGGTCACGGAGGAAGAACGTGGAACGCTGCACCCTGAAATTAAAGGGGGCATCCCTATCGCCGAAGATACTGTCGAGGTCCACCCTTTTTGGAAATCGGTTTACGGCCGTATCGGTATCTTCATCGTCGTCTATGCCATCGCCGTCTGTATCGGGGTTAAGGGGGTCCGTTCCCAAAAGCCTTTCGGTATTATCGGCAACGCCGTCACCGTCCGTGTCGCTGTTTGGGTCCTCGGCGTCAACGTCCAGCTCATCGATAACCCCGTCCAGGTCGCGGTCTGCCGAACCGTTCTGAAGGTAAGGAATATACAGGATTACCTCTGTAACCGTTTCGTTCTCGGGGTTAACTTCGTCTTCCTGGGGGAAATCGCCAAAAATCGGGTTGGTTGAAGACAACTGAACCTGGCTTGTGATCGTAGATTCCGTTCGCCCGTAGACCGGGTCAATAAAGGTGCCCACCTGATATACAGGCATTCTGTTTGTCTGCACGGCTTCTATCTTCCTGTTGTAGGCGAAAACATCATAGGAGGCCTTGTCCGTGGTAAAGGGGTCGCCTCCGATGACATCCTCCCCTATGGTAAGGCTTTCTTCCTCGCAGGAAACCAAGGCAGGGAAAGCTAGTAAAACCGCAAGAGCAGGAACAATATATTTAAACATTCTTTCTAATAGACTCTTATTCATCCGCTACAGGCATCTCTTTAAAAAACAATTGAGAACGTACACCACAATTGGCCGTTCTCATTACTTACATCTCAGACAAACTGCCGGGCAATGGTCTGGCCGGCACCGGTAGTGCCTTTCATCGAATAGCCCCTGTTAGCACTTCCGTATTGTAAAAATTGGCGTAGGCTTCCTCAAATTCCTGGATGGACACATAGGGTAAAACCGGTTTGCCAAGGCTGTTGATATGACTGACCAGATCTTCGGGAATATCCTCGGCGGCTAAAATAATGGCATCGGAAAAATCTACGGCTACTTTTAACAAATTATTATAGGTAGGCTCTTTCAGTCGTGAAATCTCCTTCTCCGGAATCCCGTCAAAAGCGATTTTATCCTTAAGGGCAGGGTCCAGCTCACCCTCAAACATTCGCCCGTATACCGAGGTTACGATCTTGCTGTCGGCAAAAAGGGGTTCATCAGAATAATAGTGTTTCAGGTAAACGGGGAGAAGTGAAGCCATCCACCCATGTACATGGATGATATCAGGGGTCCAGTTGAGCTTCTTCACCGTCTCTACCACCCCTTTGGCAAAGAAAATGGCCCGTTCGTCATTATCGGGGTAGAGCACGCCGTTTTCATCAGTAAATGTGGCCTTTCTCTTAAAATATTCCTCGTTGTCTATAAAATAAACCTGTATGCGTTCGCGGGGGATGGAGGCTACCTTGATGATCAGCGGCATGTCCATATCGTTTATCACCAGGTTCATCCCCGAAAGCCTGATCACTTCATGCAACTGGTGCCTGCGCTCATTGATGTTGCCGTATCTTGGCATAAATATCCTAATCTGGCCGCCTTTGCTGTTAACCATTCTTGGTGCTTCATATGACATCAGGGAAACTTCGTTCTCGGGGAGATAGGGTACTAATTCTGAAGATACAAACAATATCTTTTTGCCAGTCATACATCATTTATTTAGTATACGGAGCTAAACGTAGCTGCAAAATTACAAAAATTATGCAGAATAGCAGTAATTATAGTAAGTTTGCACGCCCATATTTTGGATGATGCAGCTATTTAAAACCAAATCGGAAATACGGTCTTACCTCAGCGCTTTTAAGCCCGGAATCCCGGAAGTAGGCCTGGTTCCCACCATGGGGGCACTGCACCTCGGACACCTTGCCCTGGTGGAGCGGGCAATAGCCGAAAATGGCCTGGTGGTGGTAAGCATCTTTGTGAATCCCACCCAGTTCAACAATTCCGAAGACCTCGATCGCTACCCCAAAACCCTGGAACGCGACCTGAAATTGCTGCAGCGGTCAAATGGAAATGTGGTGGTCTTCGCACCCCCGGTGGGGGAGATGTACCAGGAAGGAATAAACAGCAGGACTTACAATTTCGATGGCCTGGAGAAGGTCATGGAGGGGCTGTACCGCCCCGGCCACTTTAACGGTGTGGGCACCATAGTAGAGGAATTGTTGAACCTGATACAACCCAGGCGGGCCTATTTCGGCGAAAAGGATTTTCAGCAATTGCAGATCATCAGAAAACTGGTGGCCTCAAAAAATATCCCCGTCGAGATCATAGGCTGCCCTATTGTCAGGGAAACAGGGGGCCTGGCCCTCAGTTCGAGGAACGAAAGGTTATCTTCAAGGCTCAGGAAAGAAGCTTCTTTCATCTATAAAACCCTGCGGGCTGCCAGGTCTAAATTTGGCACGAAAAGTGCTTCCTGGGTGATGAATTGGGTGCGGACGCAATTCCGGGCACATCCGCACCTGGAACTGGAATATGTGGAAATTACGGACGAGGATACATTGACGCCCGTACTACGAAAGAAAAAGGACCGGAAATACAGGGCTTTTATTGCAGCCTATGCCAACGGGGTCAGGCTGATAGACAATATCGCCCTTAACTAATTTACGTATCTTTGCGCCATGCAAGTAGAAGTTGTAAAATCCAAGATTCACCGCGTCAGGGTAACCGGGGCCGATCTGAATTACATCGGCAGTATAACGATTGATGAAGACCTGATGGACGCGGCCAATATCATCCACGGCGAAAAAGTACAGGTGGTGAACAACACCAATGGGGAACGTTTGGAAACCTATGCGATCCCCGGACCCAGGGGTACGGGCGAACTGACCCTCAACGGCGCTGCAGCCAGGAAGGTGGCCGTAGGGGATATCCTGATTCTGATCACCTATGCCAGGATGGACATAGAAGCGGCCAAAAAATTCAATCCTGCCCTGGTATTTCCCAATGAAGAGACCAACCGCCTGAACTGATTTTGAACCGAAGGCTCAAAAAAGCGCTCAAGTTATTCCTCCCAATCGTCCTGGGTATTCTCCTGCTTTGGTGGTCTTACCATATCACATCCCCGGAAGACCGCCTACAGATCGTCAAATACGTCAAAGAAGCCGATAAGTTCTGGGTCGGCATTTCCGTAGTGATCGGGATCCTGAGCCACATTTCACGGGCCGTCCGCTGGAATTACCTGCTCCGGCCAATGGGCTACAGTCCCAGGGTGTCGAATAATGTTCTGCTTATCCTCATTGCCTATTTTACCAACCTGGGAATCCCAAGGTCGGGCGAAGTACTAAGGGCCACCGCCCTCGCGACCTATGAAGGGGTCCCTTTCGAAAAAGGCTTCGGTACCATTGTGACCGAAAGGGTGGTGGATCTGGCCATGCTGTTGCTGATTGTAGTTATCACCCTTATACTGCAAACCGACATCCTCCTGCAATTCCTCGACGGCCGGGGTTTAAGCCTGGCTGCACTGCTGGTGTTTCTCACTGTTGGCATCTTAGGGCTTTTCCTGTTCCTGGCGTTCCTCCGCCGCTCCACGAACCGACTGGCCATCAAACTTAAAAACATCATAAAAGGCCTGCTCGACGGGGTGATGAGCATTTTTAAAATGGAGAAGAAATGGCCCTTCCTCTGGCATACCATTTTTATCTGGGGTGCTTATATTGCCATGTTCTGGGTGATCAAGTACACCGTTCCTGAAACCGTCAGCCTCTCCCTTGAACAGATCCTGGTAGCTTTTGTAGCCGGCGCATTTGCCATGTCTACTACCAACGGAGGCATTGGCCTCTACCCTATAGCCGTTAGCAGTTCCCTTGCCATTTATGGCATTTCGGAAGTCTCGGGCGATGCCTTCGGATGGATCATGTGGATCTCACAAACCCTTATGGTAGTGGTCTTCGGTGCAATATCTTTTCTGGTCTTACCGTTATTGAACAGGAACCGATAAGCGTACCAGAACCAAAACTATCAGACATGTTTCGCCAATTACCCCTGATGCTTACCCTCTTTATGTGCAGCGGGCTCTTTGCCCAGGTAAAACAGGAGATCTTCGAATCTTTTAAACTGCAGGAACGCCGGGATGTGAAATATTATTTCCCGGAAGATTATACCCCGGATAAGAAATACCCGCTTGTTGTTGTGCTCGACGGCGAATACCTGTTTGACCAGGTAGTTGCAGTTTCCAAATTCTACAGCCGTTTCCAGGGTATGCCCCCGGCCATAGTCGTAGGTATAGAACAAAGTAAGGACGACCTGCGCTGGTATGATTGCGCTTTTGAAGAAGACAGCGGCCTTCCAACTGATAAGGGAAAGCTTTTCTATGAATTCCTTGGCATGGAAGTCATCCCCTATCTCGAAACAACCTTCAGTACCGCCCCCTTCAAAGTATTTGTGGGATACGATATCACTGCGAATTTCGGAAATTACTTTATGTTCAAAGAGCGATCGCTTTTCAACGCCTTTATCAGCATCTCCCCCCTGCTGGCACCGGAAATGGAAAGCCGGGTGGCAGCCCGCCTGAAGGAAATGGAGCAGCAGATCTTTTACCATCTCATCACCGAACCGGGCAAAGGTGCCGGTTGGGATACCGTACAGCAGCTTAACCGTAACCTCCAGGCCGTAGGAAGGGACAACATCCATTATTACTATGACGAATACCAGGGGGCCAACGAAATTTCCGTGGCTACATATGGGATCGGGAAAGCCTGGGACCGCACCTTCCAGGTCTTCAAACCAATCAGCCCGGAGGAGTACCAGAAGGAAGTGCTTACCTCAACGGAACCGGTCTTTCAGTACCTGCAGAAAAAGTACGATCTGATAGAATCCCTCTTCGGGTTCCGGAAACCAGTAGACCTGAACGACATTATGGCTATCTATGCAGGTTGCCGCAAGAAACAGGACACCGAATCCCTGAAACCGCTCTCCGACCTCTGCAAACAGGAATTCCCCAATACCATGCTGGGGTTCTATTTCGAGGGGGAGTATTACGAACAGACAGGCGACCCCAAAAAAGCCCTGCGGACCTTCGAGAAAGCGTTCGGAATGGAGGAAATAGACTTCCTTACCAAGGAGATGGCCCTCGAAAAGATGGATGCCCTGAAAGCCGATTTCGGGTTTTAGCACCCCAGCCAGATTACAGGACAACCTGCTTTTATTAAACCCGGCATTCCTTTGTTTTTACGGCCGGCCACAATATCTTTAGCCTTCGCGAAAGATTGTTATGGCCAAAATAAAAACAGCCTGGTTCTGCCAGAATTGCGGTAACCAGTATACCAAATGGCAGGGGCAGTGCAGTGCCTGCAGGGAATGGAACACCCTGGTAGAAGAAGTGCTGCAGAAGGAGGGAAAGGCCGGTTGGGAAGCGGCACAGGGCATGACGAAAAAAGGGAGCCGCCCCCTTAGGGTTAGTGAAATCCGCACCGATAAAGAACTACGACTCAACACCCAGGACCAGGAATTCAACAGGGTGCTGGGAGGTGGTTTGGTGCCCGGGTCACTGGTATTGCTTGGCGGGGAACCGGGGGTTGGTAAAAGCACGCTCTTACTGCAGATTGCCCTGAACCTCCCTTATGCAACACTATACGTTTCCGGGGAAGAAAGCCAGAAACAGATCCGCATGCGCGCCGACCGCATAAACCGCGACAGCGAAGGCTGTTTTGTACTTACCGAGACCCGTACCCAGGCAATCTTCCAGCACATAGGAGAACTTGCACCCGATATCGTGGTGATCGATTCCATTCAGACCCTTCACTCAGACTATATCGAATCAGCAGCAGGCAGCATCTCGCAGATCCGGGAATGCACGGCAGAACTGATTAAATTTGCCAAGGAAACCAATACCCCCGTGATCCTTATAGGCCACATTACCAAGGACGGTTCCATTGCCGGACCCAAAATCCTGGAACATATGGTAGACACGGTACTGCAGTTTGAAGGCGACCGCAATTACGTATACCGCATCCTGAGGGCCCTTAAAAACCGTTTTGGTTCCACCTCCGAACTGGGCATCTACGAAATGCAGGGGAGCGGGCTGAGGGAGGTAAACAACCCCTCGGAAGTGCTCCTTTCCAAAAACGACGAAGGCCTTAGCGGCACCGCCATAGCAGCCACGATTGAAGGGATGCGCCCCCTGATGATAGAGATCCAGGCCCTGGTAAGTTCGGCCGTTTACGGCACCCCCCAGCGTTCTTCAACCGGTTATAATGCCAAGCGCCTGAACATGCTGCTGGCGGTAATGGAAAAACGAGCCGGCTTCAGGCTGGCGGCCAAGGACGTCTTCCTCAATATAACCGGCGGGATTACGGTAGATGATACTGCCATAGACCTGGCGGTGGTTGCCGCAATCCTCTCCAGCAATGCGGATATCGCCCTGGAAAAAGGGGTCTGTTTCGCTGCGGAGGTAGGCCTGGCGGGAGAGATACGGCCTGTACAGAGGGTAGATCAGCGGATCCTTGAGGCCGAAAAACTCGGTTTCACCACCATTATAGTTTCCCGTAATTGCACCATCACCCTCAAAAATACTAATATCCGTATCAGCCCCCTGGGGAAAATCGAGGAACTGGTAAAGGTCTTATTTGGTTAAGGCAGCGGCATTAAGGGGATGGGTTGGGGATATCGTTATGGATTTCCTCTATGCCCTGCAGCACGGCTTCGCTCAGTTCAACGTCTATACTCCCGATGTTTTCCTTAAGTTGCTTCATGCTGGTAGCCCCAATAATAGTACTTGTCACAAATGGCCTTGAAGTAACATATGCCAGGGCCATTTGTGCAGGAAGAAGGCCATGGGATGTCGCCAGTTCGTAATACCGCCGTGTTGCTTCCCGGGCGTTTTCACTACTGTAGCGGTTATAGTTGGGGAACAGTACAATCCTGGCGTTGGCAGGTCGCATTCCCCCTAAAAATTTCCCGCTAAGGGTGCCAAATCCCAGCGGGGAATAGGCGAGCAGGCCAATTTTGGAGCGAATGGAAATCTCGGAAAGCCCCACCTCAAACAAGCGGTTCAGCAGGTTGTAAGGGTTCTGTATGGTGATCATCCTCGGCAGGTTACCATGCACTTTACCCTCTTCCAGGAAGCGCATTACCCCCCAGGGGGTCTCGTTGGAAAGCCCCACCTGCCCGATTTTTCCCTCCTGTATAAGTTCTTGCAACGTTTCAAGCACCTGATGGATATTGTCCTGCCAGTGGTCGGTTGTTTCATGCCTGTACCCCCTCTGCCCAAAATAATTGGTGTTGCGTTCCGGCCAGTGCAACTGGTAGAGGTCTATATGGTCTGTCTGCAACCTTTTTAGGCTTCCCTCCACCGCTTCAACCAACGATTCCCTGCTGAAGCCGGTGGTGCGGATGAATTTGGTAAAATCAGCTTTCCCGGCGATCTTGGAGGCCAGGACCACTTCCTTCCTTTTCCCGGTCTTTTTAAACCAGTTGCCAATGATGATCTCGGTATGTGAGTGATAGTCCGGATGGGCGGGGATTGGATAGAGTTCTGCGGTGTCAAAAAAATTAATGCCCTGGCCGATGGCGTAATCCATTTGCTCAAAAGCTTCCGCTTCCGTATTCTGCCGGCCCCAGGTCATGGTACCAAGGCATATTTTGCTCACCTCCAGATTGGTGTGCGGTAGTTTTGTATAAAGCATGGTACTTGCGTTTTATTGGAAGGATGTAAACAACCCTTCCTGTTCCTGTTTAAACATCCAGTTCTACCAGAATNGGGCAATGGTCGCTGTGATAAGCCTCGGGNAGGATGACCGAGCGTTTCAGCTGCGGCGCCAACGGTTCGCTCGCCATCCCGTAATCAAGGCGCCATCCTTTGTTATTCCCCCTGGCATTCGCCCGGTAACTCCACCAGGTATAGTTGTGGGGATCCTTATTAAAGTGGCGGAAACTGTCAGTAAAACCACTGTCAATAAAATTACCCAGCCATTCCCGTTCCACCGGAAGGAAACCGGAAACATTCTTGTTCCGGATGGGATCGTGGATATCTATCGGGCGGTGACAGATGTTGTAATCACCACAGATCAGCAATTTGGGGAAATCTTTCCGGAGCCGGTCTACATATCGCTGGAAATCGGCCATATATTGCAATTTGTGGTCGAGCCGGTTAATATTGGTGCCGGATGGGAGATATAGGCTCATAATGGAAACCCCATTGAAATCGGCACGGAGGTTACGGCCTTCTGCATCCATATAACCAATCCCGGTTCCGAATTCCACATGATCAGGTTTAACCCTGGAGAGTACGGCTACCCCGCTATAACCTTTCTTCGTGGCACTGAACCAGTATAGGTAGGGGTATCCCGCCGCGTGGAACAGGCTTAGGTCTATCTGCTCTTCCATAGCCTTGATCTCCTGCAGGCACACCACATCGGCATTAACAGTNNCCAGCCAGNTGAGAAAACCTTTGTTCAGGGCTGCCCGGATTCCGTTGACGTTGTATGATACGATCTTCAATGCTTTCAAATTTCCGACTAAAATAACAATGTTTACGGCCCCCTGAAAGTTTTGTACAAAGTTGTTCAGACAGCTTTCGATAAAATGCCGGGGTGCCCGGACTTTCCGGGCTTGCATACCTTGGCAAATGGAATGATATTTGTTGTTCCACCCGGTATAAAACTCAGCTTATGAAAAGAATTGCCCTGCTTTTTCTGTTATATGGCAGCCTTGCACATGCCCAGGCCTACCCCCGGTTTAACAATAGCCATGAGATTAAATTCAATATCGGCCTCTTCCTCGCCACCACCGCGGTGGAAGGTTCCTACGAATATTTCCTGGGGGAAGATACCAGTATAGGCGGAACGTTATATTTTGATGATGATGCGCGAGACTACAACGGGAATTTCGGGATTGGCCCCAACTTCAGGGCCTATTTCGGATACGGCCCGCGAAGCGGTTTTTTTGCGGAAGCCTTCGGCCTCTATTATACCGGGGAGGAGGAGCCAGACCCCAATGTGGCGAGCCTTCGGAATCAGGATTACAATACCCTGGCCCTCGGACTGGGCCTGGGGAACAAATGGGTGACCCGCAGCGAAAAGTTTTCACTGGAAGTCTTCGGCGGGTTGGGCCGTAATATCAACCCCGAAGGATTCCAGGACGACTTTATGTACCGCGGTGGCCTCTCAATCGGATTTAGGTTTTAATACTTATTTTAGCCGCTCAGCTATATTCCATGAAAGATCCCCGTTTTATTGCACTCTTCCTGATCCTTTGCAGTTTCACTGTGCATGCCCAGGAACAGGAACAGGATTCCATTACCTACCTTGATGAAGTCATCCTCCTCGACCCTGCCAAAAAACCCATGGCCACCGGGATCACCGCTTCGAGCATTATTGGCCCGGAGGTTTTCAGGAATTACAGTCCGGTTGACCTTCCAGCTTCCCTCAACCAGATTGCGGGGGTTTATGTGCTTTCGGGGGCCCTTAACACCAACAGGATCACTATCCGCGGCGTAGGCGCACGGACGCCCTTTGGCACGGATAAACTAAGGCTCTATTACAACAACATCCCCGTTACCGACGGGACAGGTTTCTCCACCCTGGAAGCGTTCGACCTGGAAAACCTCTTTACCATGGAAGTTATAAAAGGACCAAAGGGCTCGGCCTTCGGTGCCAACCTTGGCGGGGCCGTACTCCTCCAAACCAAAAGCCCTGCTTCAAACACCACCTCCCTTGCCAACAACCTCACTCTGGGGTCCTACGGCCTTTTTAAAGACAACCTGGGATTTTCGCATAATCAGGGCCCCTTTGATATGGAGGTGCACTACAACCATATGGATCTGGACGGTTATCGCGATAACAGCGCCTTTGAACGCGATGCCCTGCTGCTCACAACTTCCTATGACATTAGTGAGGTTAGCAGCCTGGGGCTGCTTGTGAACCACATTGACTATACGGCCATGATACCAAGTTCGCTGGGGCAAACAGAATTTGAAGAAGATCCAACCAAGGCCGCATTTACCTGGGCGGCTTCCAAAGGCTATGAAAGTAACCGTTATACCTTGCTTGGCCTGAACCATTCACTGGCGATCGGAAGCAAGCTAAAAAACAACAGCAGTATTTTTTACAGCTACCTGGACCATTATGAACCACGGCCTTTCAATATCCTCGATGAATTTACCAATGCATATGGCTTCCGAACGGAATTTGCGGGCAATTTTTCACTCTCCGGGAAATCCGCAGCCTATACCCTGGGCGCCGAACTCTTCAAGGATGAATACAACTGGGCAACCATAGAAAACCTCTACCAGGAGAATAACGGGAACGGGAGCCTCGAAGGAGTGGCCCTGAGCGACAACCGGGAAAACCGCCGGCAATTCTACGCCTTCGGAACCCTTAATATGCCGCTAAGCCCTGCTTTTTCTGCCCAGGTGGGGCTTACCCTCAATAAAACGAATTACGATTTCAGGGACCTCTTCAACCAGGGGGCAGACAACCGTTCGGCCAGCAGGAACTTCAACCTCATCCTGCTTCCGAGCCTGTACCTGGAATACCGTATCGGGAAGCACCAGCGGCTCTATGCCAATATCAGCCGCGGGTTTTCGAACCCCAGCCTGGAAGAAACCCTGACCCCGGAAGGGGTTATCAACCCCGGTATAGAGCAGGAAGTGGGCACCAGTTACGAACTTGGGACAGCCTTTACGTACAAAAAATTCAGCCTTTCGGCTACCCTGTACCAGATGGATATCAGCAACCTGCTGGTGGCCGAACGGGTGGGGCAGGACCAGTTTATTGGCCGGAATGCGGGAAAAACACGGCACAGGGGCCTGGAATTAGACGGCAGCCTGCTCTTTTTACTTGCATCGCGTACGACACTCACCCCTTTTGTAAGCTACACGTTTAGCGACCACAACTTCGTAAGGTTTATTGACGGGGACAATGATTATTCGGGCAACGCCCTCACCGGGGTGCCAAAACACCGGCTGAACGCGGGCTGGCGGCTGGAACATGCCAGGGCGCTATACTGGGCCTTTACAGCGCAGCACGTGGGTGAGATCCCCCTCACAGATGCCAATACGCTAAACAGCGATGCTTTTACACTATTCAATACCCGGATAGGGTATAAAAAGAAATTCGGAAAATCGCTGACCATTGGCCTGGATGCAGGGATAAATAACGTCTTTAATGAGCGTTATGCAGCCTCGGTGCTGATCAATGCCGTTGGTTTCGGGAATACAGAACCCCGGTATTTTTACCCGGGGAATGACAGGAATTTTTATACAGGCCTGGAATTGAAATATGAATGGCAATAAATCCTAGGCCATTTTCTGCAACCAGTATTTCATATCAACTTCCGAGGATATCTTTTCCTTAACCGAAGTTATCGGGATCCTGAGCTGTTCCATGCTGTCCCTGTAACGCAGGGTGACCGAATTATCTTCCAGGGTCTGGTGGTCTACCGTAACGCAAAAAGGGGTCCCGGCGGCATCCTGCCTGCGGTAACGCCGCCCAACGGCGTCTTTTTCGTCATAGGCAACATTGTAATCCCAGCTAAGTTCTTCGTAGATTTTCATGGCCACTTCGGGAAGGCCGTCCTTTTTAACAAGGGGCAGGACGGCAGCCTTGGTGGCAGCCAGTACCGGGGGAATCCTGAGCACCGTTCGGGTGGTGCCGTTCCCAAGATCCTCCTCCTGCAGCGAATGCGAGAAAACAGCAAGGAACATACGGTCGAGCCCAATGGAGGTTTCCACTACATAGGGCACGTAATGTTCATTAGTGTCGGGGTCAAAATATTGCAGTTTCCTGCCAGAGTATTTTTCATGGTTCCCCAGGTCAAAATCGGTGCGGGAATGGATACCTTCCAATTCCTTAAANCCAAAAGGGAAACGGAATTCTATATCNGCNGCGGCATCNGCGTAGTGNGCGAGTTTTTCATGGTCGTGGAAACGGTAGTTCTCTTCGCCCATGCCCATGGAAAGATGCCATTTCATNCGGGTTTCCTTCCAGCGCTCGTACCACTCTTTCTGGCTGCCCGGCCTGATGAAAAATTGCATCTCCATCTGTTCAAACTCCCGCATACGGAAAATGAACTGCCTGGCTACGATCTCGTTCCGGAAGGCCTTTCCTACCTGTGCGATCCCGAACGGGATTTTCATCCTGCCCGTTTTCTGTACATTCAGGAAGTTCACAAAAATCCCCTGTGCCGTTTCCGGCCGCAGGAACAGATCCATGGCGGTTTCGGCCGTTGCGCCCAGTTTGGTGCCGAACATGAGGTTGAACTGCTTAACATCCGTCCAGTTCCTGGAACCTGAAACAGGGCATGCTATTTCCAGTTCATCGATGAGGCTTTTTACATCGGCAAGGTCTTCCTTTTCCAGGGATTTCCCAAGCCGACTGAGGATTGACCTGGCCTGATCCCTGTAACCGACCACACGGGCGTTTGTAGACAGGAATTGCTCTTTGTCGAAGGCTTGCCCAAAGCGTTTTGCTGCCTTCTCTACCTCCTTCTCGATTTTCCCTTCTATTTTGGCTACATGCTCCTCTACCAGGACATCGGCCCGGTAGCGTTTTTTTGAATCCTTGTTGTCTATCAGGGGGTCGTTGAAGGCATCGATGTGCCCGGATGCCTTCCAGGTTGTGGGGTGCATGAAGATAGCGGCGTCCAGGCCCACGATGTTCTCGTGCATCTGTACCATGGCCTTCCACCAGTACGCCCTGATGTTGTTCTTTAGTTCAACCCCGTTCTGCCCGTAGTCATATACGGCGCTCAAACCATCGTAAATCTCACTGGATTGAAAAACGTAGCCGTATTCCTTGGCGTGGGCTATGACCTTTTTAAAATCGTCTTCTTGTTTTGCCATTGGGCAAAAATAGTGGTTTACGCCAGAAGTGTGAATATTATTTTAACTCAAATTCGGAGGTTGCGAGCAGTTTCTCGTCCTCGAAGACATTGAGGGTGTAGGTGCCTTCGGTAAGGCTCCCTTCGGGGACAGTAATGAAATCACAGACGACTATCTCATCGCCCATAAAAAGGAGTTCAACCCGCTTGCTATAGATATTGCCGCTAACGGAAATGATGTTGGCATTGTCTTCTACCACACTCATATTGGGGCTGAGGAACTGGAAGTAAAGAACGCGTTCTTCGCTCCCTGTACCCGTATTGGGCATAATGGTTACACATCCCCGGAGCTTTTCTATGGTAGAAGCCTTGTTGGTCCGGATTGGCCTGCTGCTGCGCAGGCGGAAGCCGCTGCCCTCGGCATCCTCCAGTTTCAGGTAGTTCTTGGTTCGGAGTTCCCGGCTCAGTTCACGGTTCTTCTCCCGGAGCAAGGCTTCCGCTTCGGCCAATGACTGGCTCCTGCCCCGCAGTTCCTCAATCATTTTTCGGGTCTCCTCGTATTTCTCCGTCAGGAGTAAATTGTTGTAATTGAGGAAATTGTTCTTAAGCCTCAGGCTGTCGAATTTTGCTTCCAGTACCCGCAGTTGCCGGGTGTCTTCCCGCAGTTTCCCAACCGTAAAATTAAGCCTGCCCACGGAGTCGAGCAACTGCTGGACCCTGTACCTGGAATCCTGTAATTCTATCTCATTCACCTCGTTCAGGGCAGACAGCCTGTCAACTTCCGTTTTCATCAACGTCAGATCCTTAACCAGCAGGTTCCTTTCCTCTTCCAGGTAGATGATCTGGGACCTGGATTGGGCATAACTATAATAAAAAGCGATAAGTATGCCCAGGATAACAGCAACCAATGCAGCAAGGATGATTTTATAGTTGAAATTGCTATCTTGAATATTCATTCAATAGTGGCTAAGTTATTGCAGGATTTTGGTTAAGATTCGGTTGATTTCCAAGCTTTCAAATATACTAAACGATATCAATACGGTACTTTTGCCGGGCTTGTGTTTTGGATGTAATGCACGATTATATCGGGGAGAGAATTTATTGTGTACCCTTTGTCGGAATCAATTGCCGCTTACCGAATACGATTTCAGGGAGGAAAATGCCGTTGACCGGATATTTTATGGCCGGATTCCCGTTGAAAAGTCGGCTTCCTTCCTCTTTTATACGGAAAAAGGTATCGTAAAAAACCTGATCCATTACCTTAAATACCGGAATCAACCGCAGCTTGGCAGCTTCCTGGGCCATTGGTGGGGGGAGCTCCTGGCCGAAAACGGCCTTAAAGATACCATCGACTGCGTGGTGCCCGTACCCCTGCACCCGGCCAAACAACGCAGGCGTGGTTACAACCAGGTTGTGCCATTCGCCCTCAGCCTGGCCGAAAAACTGGAGGTTCCCTGCCTGGAAACAGCCCTTGTAAAGACCGCCAACAGCAAAACCCAGACCCGCAAGGACCGTTGGTTCCGGTGGCAGAGCAGCAAGGAGTTATACCAACTGCAGGATCCCAGCCTCGTGGCTTTCAAAAGGGTACTGCTGGTAGACGATGTCATCACCACCGGCGCGACCCTCGAGGCCTGCGCAAGGGCGCTTTTGCAGGCGGAAGGCACCTCCGTTTATATAGGAACGATGGCGGTTGTACCTTAATTTTATAGTTCTGCAAATTAATCGTTTCTTTGCCCAATAGACCCCATGCCATGGCCCTGTTACAACGAGTTTTCGGTTGTATTTTCCTCCTCCTTGCGGTAACCGCACTCTGGCAGTGCGCGAAGCGTGGAACGCCTACCGGGGGGCCTAAAGATGAACAGGCACCGGTACTGCTGCGTGCCGAACCGGAAAATTTCACCACCGGGTTCAAGGGCGGAAGGATACGGCTTTATTTTGACGAGTATGTGCGCCTGCAAGACGTTCAGAACCAACTGATAGTTTCCCCTCCCTTAAAATACCAGCCCCTGATAACCCCCCAGGGCGGGACCGCCAAATACGTACAAATAACCATAAAGGATACGCTAAGGGAGAACACCACCTACACCCTTAATTTTGGGCTGAGCATCGTTGACAACAACGAAAACAACCCCGCTAATTACCTGACCTACGTTTTTTCGACCGGGGATTATATAGACTCCCTCATGGTGGCCGGGGCAGTCAGGGATGCCTTTAACAGGAAAGCCGATACCTTCATCAGTGTCATGCTTTATGAAATGGACAGCGCATTTACGGATTCGGTCGTATATAAGAAACCCCCCAATTACATAACGAATACGCTCGACAGTAATACCGTTTTTCGCCTGCAAAACCTGAAGCCCGGTATATATTCGATGGTTGCGATAAAAGACGAGGGGAAAAATAATATTTTCGACCCGCTGGCGGATAAAATCGGATATATCAGGGACACCATTGAACTGCCCACGGACACCACCTACCTGCTCTCCTTGTTCAGGGAAATCCCCGACTATAGCGTGGTTACGCCCTCACTTGTTTCGGCCAACAGGATTATTTTCGGATACAGGGGCAGGGACGAGGAGGTCAGGATCGAACCGCTGACTCCCTTACCGGATACGGTACGTACCATGGTTTCAAAGGAACCGGGGAAGGACACACTTAATTACTGGTTTACCCCTTTTGAGGCCGATTCCGTCGTCTTCATGGTAAGTAACGAGAAGGCGATGAAGCAGGATACCTTTACCATAAAAACCCGGAAGCTTACAGCAGATTCCCTGGTCCTGAATGCCAGCCACAGGACCACTATAAATTTCCAGGATACCTTCCGGATCGCTGCGAATATCCCGCTGAGGAGCGTGGATACCACCAGGATATCCCTGTTGAACCGGGATTCCGTTACCCTCGGTTACCGGGGCCGCCTGGACACCCTGGTGAATAGTTTTTCCATGCACTTTGAAAAGGAACCGGAACAGGTATACGTAATCAGTCTGCTGCCGGAAGCGTTTACCGACTTTTTCGGGAATACCAACGACAGTATTTTTTACCGTGTTTCAACCGGGGGTTATGCCGATTTCGGAAACCTCCGCCTGGTCCTCGACGGGGTTCGTACCTATCCGCTCATCATGCAACTAACGGATGAGAAAGGGAAGACCCTGCGGGAACTATATGCAACAGGGCCAAGGCAGTTCGAATTCCTGAACCTGCCCCCCGCCAACTATCTGGTTCGTCTTATTTTTGATGAAAACGGTAACGGGAGGTGGGATACCGGCGATTACCTCGAAGGAAGGCAGCCGGAACGGGTGGTATATTACCCCCAACCCATAGAGGTGCGGGCCAACTGGGAACTCGAACAAAGTTTCACGGTGCCAGAGTAAAGCTATCCCTGTCATCCAGAAATTTAAGGGCCTGCCGGGTTTTCCTAAGGTGATCCAGGCTGAGGCTTGCGTAGAGAATCTCTTCTTTCTCCGAATAAACAAGCCTTTCTCCAAGGGCGTCGTAGACAGCCGAATGGCCAGAATACAAATGGCCGTTACTATCGGCCCCCACCCTGTTTACCCCGGCACAATACGACAGGTTTTCAATGGCCCGCGCCTTTAACAGGGCGTCCCAGGCCCCGATTCTGGGGGCAGGCCAGTTTGCCACATACAACAATAGGTCATAACCTTCGACATTGCGGCTCCAAACAGGGAATCGGAGATCGTAACATATAAGCGGGCAAATGCGGAAACCCTTGTATTCTATAAGCTGTTTCGAATTGCCTGACGCATAGACCTTGTGTTCGCCGGCAAGAGTGAAGGTGTGTCTTTTATCGTAAGCCTGGTAATTCCCATCCGGAATTACAAAAAATAAGCGGTTAAAGAATTGGCTGTCCTCCCGGAATACTATACTTCCACAGATAGCCGTATCCCTTTTGGCGGCTTCCTCCTGCATCCACTCCAAAGTACGCAGCCCTTCATCATCCTCAATATTCCATGGCTCCATGGTAAACCCCGTGCTAAACATTTCAGGGAGCACGATCAGGCCGGTGCCTTCCGACACTGTATCCAGTTTCCGGGAGAAGGCCGTCCTGTTGGTTTCCGGCTGCTCCCAGCTAAGGGGCGACTGTACAAGGGCTATCTTAAGTTCTGCAGACATACATCAACGGTTTTCAAGCAGGTTTACCAATGATTGCAGTCCCTGCATCCGCGCATGGTCCAGGGCTGTATGCCCCCGGGCATCCCTGGCCTCCGGATCGGCACCGTGCTCTATCAGCATTTTTGCGATATTCTCCCTGTTAAAGGTAATGGCAAAGATAAGGCAGCTCGCGCCCATCGAATTACGGGCGTCCACATTGGCCCCGGCGGCTATGAGTTTATATGCGACCCCTTCAAAGCCCTTGAAACAAACTCCCATCAGGGCGGAATTTCCAGAGGCATCCTGTTCATTTACGTCTGCCCCATTCTCAAGAAGGAGGTCGACGATTTCACCCTGGTCATAATAGGCAGCAAGAAGGAGGGGTGTGGAACCCCGCGGATCCCTTGCCCTCACAAGTTCAGGGTTGTGGCTTAATAACAGCTTTACGTCGTTAAGATCCCCTTTCCTGATATGATCAAAAAAATCATCCATGATATCTAAATTACAAAATAAAAGAAGCCAAAGCAGCTGCCCTGGCTTCTTGCTGTGATATAATGAACAGTAGGTTAAAGCTTACGCTTTTTGAGGAGGCGGCCCCTAAGCCGGGATCAAAGCCCCGCTTTGACCATTGCCTGGCTTGTGATGCCCTCCGCAGAAAGCCATGGGGTATATGCTAAGTGTATTTTCTCTGTCAGCCTTCAAAATCCCTGCAAAGATATTTAAACAACTGTTTGGACCACTGGCTAATGATAATAATATCCTATTAAAATATAGGTTCAGGTTATGAATCATTCTGTATATCCCGGGCAAGCGGTATTGGCCTGTTAATATCAGCGGCAGTCATCAATGGATCCCAGGGCTAAAATTGTCGGGGGCAAGCTGGGGGCGGTTTACTGTCCCGGCCGCCCCGGTATCGTTATAAATCTCCCATTCCGAAAAGGTGTATTGCGGGTTCCCTGCAGTTACAAATTCCCTGCGCAGTGCAAGCCCGTCCTCAAATTCATGATTGGTACCCGACCCGTCTTCGCCAATGATCCCGAAGACATCCACGACCGTACCGGATGGGTCTGACAAAATCAGGTTATCATCGCCATTGGAATCAGCCGGCCCGCCACTGCCTCCTTCCAGGTGCGGGGGAAAGCCATAGGCCGTTTCAAAGGCAGCCGCATTCGCTGCAATCACCATGGCGGTATTCGGAAGTATCTGCAAGCCTGCGAGCTCAATTACAGAACCAACTGCCGTATTCGCATTGGTATAGCGCATTAAGCGCCACCCGTTCAGGTTCAGGGCTGCCTCCCCCGTATAAAACAGTTCCACAAATCGGGCGTCGGGGTTATTATCAGGGTCGGCGAGTTCGGAAATAAAGATATTGCCACTACCGGTCGCGGGTGGCGTGTCCTTGCACCTGCCCCCGGAAAAATCAATATCCGGGGTATTCCTGATAATCAATTGGTAACGGTTCCGGGCCTTATGCAATACCCCTGTTATGCTGCCATTCCCATCCGGCAGTGGCAGGTCACGGAAATCCGAATATCCGCTGTTAAGCAAATCCACCCTGTTACCATGGCAATCCTGCAAGGTGCGGACCGTTTCTTCTTCAGGAAGGGCATAAGGCTCCCCCGCCAATTCCTCCGTAAACTCCATCTGCTCCAGCCTAACCAGGGTATTAAGTATGGTATCATTCAGTCCGTTTACCGGTATGGTGACGGGATCCGGCATCCCGGCACCTTCGCAGCCGGGGAACAGATGCCCTGCGATTGCGGCGGCGGGTAAACGGCCTACACTAAGGTTGCCGAAGGCGGTAAAAACACCTCCCAGTATATAGACACCGCCTGACATCCCGAGGTAAAGCCCTTTTAATCTGAGTATAATCCTGCTGCCTACCGGGTAAAACAAATGGGCGTCCCGGAGGTCCATGTCCAGTTGAAATCCTTCCCTGGCCTCGGCCGCGGCCTCCTGAAAGTGCAGGCTACCGAAGAAATTCCCTGCTTCGTCTGACGAGATCACCACCCCTTCTATTACCAGCTCTTCATGAATCACTGTAGTCTGGCCCTGGTAAAGGGCCTTAACCTCCTGATAAGTGGTATTAACCATATCCCGCGACATACAATCCAGGACGGGCATTTCAAATTCCCTGTCCTTGACACAGCCCGCCAGGGCTACCCCAAGCAGGACCCCTATTAAACCCTTAACACACATAATCAATAATTTATTTGTCACACGCACCACTTCAGGAAGTCCGGTCTAGAAACTCACCGCCAGGTTGACAAAAAAGGTCCTGCCGTAACCATACCAGAGTTTGGGGCCAAAAGAGGGCATCCCGCTTAGGTTATCCTGCACCCATTGGCCATAGTTCCCATTCCTGCTCTGCTCGTAGCCGCCTGTCGTGAACACGGTATCGAAAAAGTTGGACACACTGGCAAATAAGCTGATATACACCCCTTTGCGCATCCAGGATTTACCCCCCGTCAGGTTCAGGAGGTAAATGGTATCCAGAGGATGCCGGGCTAGCAATCCTTCGACCAGTTCGGGGCTTGTTCCGGGAAATTCCTGCCCGGTTTCGGGATCAATGAGGAAACTTCGGGTGCGGATAAGGGCCGATGGGTGCAGGAAATTCCCACCCAGGTAGTTAGCAGTTACCCCAAGCCACCAGTAAGCCGGATCCCGATATTCCAGGCCAATGGCCAAAGCATGCTGAGGCCCCGCCGCCAGGGGACTGTCCTTTAGTTTTGCAGGACCGAGAGCCACATGGCCATCAGGATTGATAAGGTCCTCCTCCGGCCCTGCAGTATCAAAATTTATGGCTACAAGGGGATCGCTGGCATAGCGGTATTTCCCCAGGGAAACTACTGCCGAACCCTTCAGGCTGGGTGTGAAATCATACTCAAGGCCCGCCTCCAGGCCCATATAAAGGTGGTCCAGACCTGTGCTGACTTCCTGCACAAAGTCCGATCCAAGGCCTGCATCCACGAAAAAAAAGCGGATATCGGTTTTGTCGAGGATCCTTGTATAAAAAGCGCCGAACCTGGCGGTGAGGTCGGGTAAGCGGAGGTCATAATTGCATTCAATGCTTGCCAGCTGTTCCTGTTTCAGCCCGGGAACCACGAGGTTATTCTCCCTGGGATTAATAAACGCGTGTTTTAAAAGAGGTGCCCTGCTACCGACGCTTCCGTAAAGACTTCCCCAGTGCCTTCCGCCTATATGGTATCGGAAGCCCCCCTTTATCATAAGATCGGTAAAGCTAACGGGCTCGCCGGAACCGGAAGAAGTTTCAGGGTACCTTTCGTTCCTGAAATAACCTTCCCTCTGGTATTGGGTCCGGGTAAAAGACGCAGCGGCCAGGGCTTCCCAGGAAGGGCGCTCATAGCGCAGTTGTAAAAAGGAGTTCAATTCAGCCGCAGAGAGCCCGTAATAGTAGCCGAAGATATCCCCGTCAATTTTTTCAGGCGGGCCTTCAATATCGTTGCTGGTCGCGGAGAAGGGATCCATGTCTTTATGGTAAGCTGCCCCAAGCAGATCGGTAATCTGCGAGTAAAGATCCGAACTGAGCCGTCGGTAGTATCCCGCAGCATCCATGTCCAGGTTCCTGCCTAATTGCAAATGCGAATTTACGCGGATAGTCAGTTGGCGGTTGTCTGATACATCATCATAGAGGAGGTAGGTAGCCTCCCCCTGGCTGTTTGCACGGTGCAGGGCTTCCCAGTTGAGCTGCGGTCGCAGGAGGAGTGCTTCCCGGGCCAGGTCGGCACTGATAAAATTAGCTCCGCCGGGATTATTCACCGCATAGCTGGGCAGGTACCTGTAGTAAACAGGATCGGGGTTCGGGGCGTTGAAATAGCCCAGACGGCTGCCGCGCTGGCTCCCGGCCTGATACTGTGCCCCGAGATCCAGAGAGGACCTTTCGCCCTGGTAGTGGTAATTAAACTGGAAAATCGGTTCCCTGATCAGCCGCTCCCGGGAGTTCCTCTGTTCTCCGTTCTGGTAACCCCAATAGGGGTTGTAGGTACTTCCCAAAAGCCTGGCGACCTCCCCGGTAAGGGCTGCGGAGCGGCCCCGCC
>JGI25321J50212_10001166_pt1 | contig 23968 bp, 28 predicted proteins | sample AutmiccommuBRH23_FD_50212 | JGI IMG/M metagenome (IMG submission 50212)
TGCAAGCGAAGACGGGGGCTCGGAGGAGACCTTTTCGTCGTTGCTCGTGCCGTGCATTTCAAGCAGCGCCTGAAGAAGCTCGGCCTCAATGAGGCGATCGGTGAAGACCACATATTCCCGGATAAGTTTGTGGCTATTGCAACCATAGTTCCGAGGCTCGAAAAGTCCATTTGTGACAATTGTAAAACTCGAATTTTCCAGGAGTGTCCAAAGACATTGGAATGGGCCGCGTGGTAATAAAAACCAGAGACTTGAATTTGCAAACAAGCTGCTAGTCAATGCACTTCGCTACCGAACCTGACAGCATGCGTGCGCCGCAATGCATTAGGGCGCGTAGTCGATCAGTGCTCGGTTCAGCCAAAGCGGAGCCCGCCGTTCCCGAAACTTTACGTAACGCAGATCGCCTGAAACCTTGAGAACCTGCCCGTGGTGAAATGACGAGTGCGGGAACGATTTCATGAACTCGTCCTTCATGATGACGTTAGCGCCGATGTCGGCGTGATGCGGCTCGCATTCGCGCATGTTTTTCTTCTCCTTGATAAGGTTTCCTTACTCTTTCTTCCCGTTTTGCCGGACCGCTTTTTTCTCTGCGGCCTCTCGCATTCTCTAATTCGAGACTCTCAAAGCTCCCGAACGGCGCCTTGTCACGCCTCGCGCCAGCCTGCCGCCACCTGCATTGCATGTGCCGTAATCGCGTTTCGCATCAGGAGCGCCACCGTCACCGGGCCGACACCGCCTGGCACCGGTGTTACCCAGCTCGCAACCTCACGCACGCCATCGGTATCGACATCGCCGACGATCGTTGCACCATTCGGTCCGCTCACGTGATTGATGCCGATGTCGATAACGGCTGCTCCCGGCTTCACCATGTCAGGGGTCAGAAATCGTGGAATGCCTACGGCGACGATGACGGCATCGGCGCGGCGCGAATGCATTGCCACAGAGCGGGTTAGGTGGTGACAGATCGTAACCGTCGCGCCCTGCGCCATGAGCAGGAATGCCGCTGGCTTTCCGACAATTTCCGAATGACCGATCATCACCACTTCAAGCCCATTGAGCTTGAGACCGGTTTCCTTCAGTAGCTCGACGGAAGCAGCCGCCGTGCACGGTGCCAGCGCCAGATCGTTGTAGACGATGTTGCCGATCGAAGCCGGACTCATGCCCTCGATATCCTTCAAGGGATGGATCGCCGATTGAAGCGAGCGCACATTGATGCCATTCGGCACCGGCCGCTGCAGGATGATGCCCAGCACATCCGGGTCATCGTTCATCGCCAGGATGCGCTTCTTGCAGTCGTCCTGCGAAAGCAGCTCTGGCCAGAATAATTCGTCGAACGGCAGACCGACATCGGCAGCCGCGCGCGCCTGCCCGCGGATGTAAATCGCAATCTCTTCGCGCCGGCCAATACTCACCGAAACGATTTTACCTAGCTTGCGCCCCGCAGCCTGCTCACGCGTTACCTCGTCGCGAACCTCACCTAGGATACGCTCGCGCACCTGCTTGCCTGACAAAAGCAGATGTTGGTGGGTTGCCAGTTTCGATTCAGCAGCCAAATCCCGACCTCGTACGTTGGTAACTGGAACCGTGAAAAAGATTTTGCCGCTTGCTGTCCAGAGCCGGCTCTCCCGGTTGGCCATGCCGCTATTCTGGGCACAACCTGCGTGAGGCGCCGTCTTCAAAGGCGCAGCACAGATTAGCCAACTGTTTCCCGCTCCTCGTAGGCTTCGACGAAGTCCGCAGCTGCCTGGCTGCCACCTTCGAACGCCTTGAGTGCTTCTTCATGGAGAATGTCGAGAGCTTCTTCCTTGTAGCGAAGATACTCGGTGGATGTTAGCATGGAAGGCACGCGCGGACGCGGCAGGGTGATTGGCATCGACTTGATAACGCGGCCAGGCCGGGCGCTCATGAGGAGCAGCGTATCGGCTAGAAATATTGCTTCGTCGATCTCGGAGGTGACGAATAAGGACGTCTGTCCCTTATCCTCGTAGAGCCGAAGAAAATACTCCTGCATTAACTCCCTCGTCATGGCATCAAGGCCACGGAAGGGTTCGTCCAGAAGCATAAGCCGGGGTTGATTGATCATGGCTCGCGCCAGCTCGGCGCGCCGCTGCATGCCACCGGATAATTGGGAGGGGTATTTGTTGCGGAACTCCCGCAAACCAACCGTCTCTAGAAGACCCGCGGCATCTTTTTCAATCTCGTCGCGAAGCCGTTCGCGCTGCACCGTCGGGCCATAAACGATGTTCTCGAAGGTTGTCATCCACGGAAACAGCGCCGTTTCCTGAAAAACCACAAGCCGGTCAGAAGACGGGCCGCCGACTGGGGCGCCGTCGATTGTAATCGAGCCGGAATCGGGTTTTTCATAGCCGGCCAGAATATTGATGAGCGTGCTCTTGCCGCAACCGGATGGTCCAATCAGCACGGTCAACTGACCGGCTGGAAGTGTGAGGCAGCAGCGATCCAGAACCGGTTCCTTTAGCCGCCCCACATCGTAGGACTTGGAGATGTTGTCGACGACGACCTTGCCGACGCTGCCAGCACTCTTTTCCATTTTGTTCTGCCCTTCTCCGGATCTGTTTGTTGATGAAAAAGCAGGTGAGCCAGACTACTGCGTACTCTGCCAGGGCGTGACGAAGCGGCCGAAAAGGCGGATAAGACTGCTTGAAATGTAACCGGCTATACCGATGCTGATCATGCCGATGATGATCTGAGGATAGTTGCCGCCAACATATGAAGACCATGTCAGGTATCCCAGGCCAGACTTCCCGGCGATCATCTCGGCGGCAACCACAACCTCCCAGGTTATTCCCATACCAACTGCCATGCCGATGAAGATGCCTGGCAAGACCGCCGGCAGGATGATGCGCTTGAAGATGTCGATCGGCCGTGAACCAAGTGACTGCGCAGCCCGCAGGTAACGCACGTCAATGTTGCGCGCGCTGCCGATGACATTGACAACCACGGTGAAGAAAGCACCCAGAAAGATCACGAAACCGATGGACAGTTCGGTCGTCGGCCAGAAGATGATCGCAGCCGGCACCCATGCGAGGGGAGGGATTGGTCTCATGATCTCCAGCAAGGGAAACGTAAAGGCATGAAAATACCTGTTCATCGCCATCATAAGTCCGAGGGGGATTCCAATCAGCTGGGCTGCGATAAAGCCCCCCAATACGCGAGTGAAGCTGGCGTACCAGTGATCCCAGAATTCCGGCTTGGCGACGATGTCGGACAAAGCGGCAAAAACTTCGCTGGGCGCTGGCACAACGGCTAGGCCTGGCAGCTGGAGGCGGCGGCCAAGTTCCCAGAAAGCAATAAGCCCGCCGACAGAGATGAATCCGCGCAGGACCGACTTGCTGAAGATCGCTTTTCTTAGTTTGATCAGGTTCATTATTCTCGCCTCGAATGCCAGCCGGTTGAAGTGGAGCCTCAGGCCATCTCACGTTCGCCGGCCTCGAATGCCTTGCGCGCTTCCTCGTGAACGGCTTCAAACACCTGCTCCTTGAGCTCAAGATAGCGTTGCGAAGAGCGAACGCGATAGGTTCTAGGGCGGGGGAAATCGACCATGATCGTCTTCTTTACCTGAGCGGGACGTGTGGTCATGACCACGACGCGATCGCCAAGGAAAAGTGCCTCCTCGAGGTCGTGGGTAATAAACAGGACGCTCTTCCTCATCTTGTCGAGCACGCGCAGCAGGAATTCCTGGACGACCCCCTTGGTCAGCGCGTCCATCGCGCGGAATGGCTCGTCGAGCAGCAGGACCTTGGGATCATTGATGAGAGCGCGGGCGATCTCGACACGTCGCTTCATGCCCGAGGATATCTCGCCAGGATATCGCTCGGCGATAGGGGCAAGGCCGAGTTCGGCCAACAGTTCGCGGGCCCGGCTCACAGCTTCCCCCCGGGTCATTTTACCCTGGGCTTCGGGACCGAACGTGATGTTGTCCAAGACCGAAAGCCAAGGAAACAGAGCACCGTTCTGGAACACGACAATTCGCTCGGCGGAAGGGGGCTCAGTGTGACTGGCTGTGCAGATCGCACGACCATCGAGTTCAATGCTGCCCGACGAAATGCTGTGAAATCCAGCAACAGCATTGAGCAAGGTGGTCTTGCCGCAACCGGAAGGACCAACAATAACGCAGAATTCGCCGGGTTGGATTTCCAGTGAGCAGTCGTCAACCGCGAGCACCTTGGCGCCATCAGGATCGTAGATCTTGCTCACGTTCTTGATGCTGATGCGCCCTTCGATTGGGCCATTGTTATTCATGGTCATTACGCCTGCCCTTTTTGTGTCCAACGCATCAGTGATCGCCCCACGATTCTGATTAGCAAGCTATACACGTAGCCAACGAGCCCAAGAGTAACCATCGCGATGACAATCACGGGGTATTGCGAGAGGACGTAGGAATCCCAGATCAGGAACCCCAATCCATGTTCCCCGGACACCATTTCGGCGGCGACCAGCGAGAACCAAGCAACGCCAACCCCAATTTGCAGTCCGGTGAAGATGTCTGGGAGCGCACCGGGAACGACGACGCGCTTGAACACGTTCCAAGGAGTTGACCCCAGGCATTGCGAGGCACGAAAGTAGCTTTCGTCGATTGATTCCACGCCCAACATCGCATTCAAAGTCGTGGCGAAGAACGCTGCGAGAAAGGCCAGAAAGATGATCGGCGCCTCGCGTCCCGGCATCATCAGAATGGCCAGCGGCACCCAGGCAAGAACGGGAATCGGGCGCAGCACCTCAATGATCGGAAACACATAATCCTTGAACTTCTTTTTCCAACCCATGTAGAGCCCGAGAGGGACACCGAGGCCGGTTGCCAATGCGAAGGCCAGCATCACGCGAAGCGAACTCCAGGCGATGTGCTTGTAGTAGTCAAACGTGTACATGGATGTGCCGTAGATCGGGTCTGGATTTGTGAATTCGGTCCAGACCTCCACCGGACCCGGCAATTTAACGAAGCGAGGCAGCTTGAAGTACTCGGTTGTCAGGTACCAGAAGAGTATGAACATCGCGATGCCGGCGATACCGAGGTATGGCATCGGAGTCGTCAGTGCCCGTTGTGCTCGATACAGCCAGTCTTCGCCAACCTGCTGGCCCGGGATTGATTTGTTCGACGCGGCATTCGTTGATGTTGCCCCAAGTGACATGCAAATCTCCTACGACGTCCGGCTGGGTGCTAATCCGCGCCTCGTGCCACATTACTGAAGTGGCAAAAGGCACGGATTTTTCTTGGCTTAGAGTCCGTCAAGGGGAAAGCCCGAGTTATTTTCCAGGATATGCGGAAGCATCAAGAGCTTTGATTTCACCAAGAGGTGACTTGGCTCCGGCCTCTTTCAGGACCTCGCGGGCAAGCGTGTCATCGATCGCACCTTCAGGAGGTTCACCGACATGAATGACCTTGACCTCATGAAGGAACTTGTAGGTTTCCTTGGCGTGCGCCTTGACGACGTCGTCAATGATGAACGGCTTCGTGTCGCGCGTGGCGCTTCCACCTCGCTCATCGGGAACCCTGCCGTACAAGGAGAACCAAGCCATTTTTGGAGTAATGCCCTCGGTCTGCTCGCTCACAATACGGCCGACCTCTTCGGCGTTTTTCGGGTCGAGGATGAACTGCTGCGCTTCAAGTTCGGTCTTGAGCCAGGCCTTGGCGATCTCGGGCTGGTTTTTCACGAGGGCTGGATGCATGGCGATGAACCCAGCGTCGGGGATTCCGTATGTGTTGCCGGTCGCCACTTCCCGAGCCACGCCTTCGCCGACGAAATCGCCGATGCGTGATACCGAAGGCTCCCAGAGGACCGCTGCATCGATCTTCTTCACTCGGAAGTTCGTGGTGATGACTTCAATCGACTGATTGAGAACCTCAGATGGCTTGATGCCGGTTGAATCAATCGTCTGTCGCAAGAAACGATCGGCGCAACTCCCTTTCGGCGTCGCAACGATCTTCCCGTCGAGCCACTTTACGGCTTCCTTGGCGTCCTTGAACTGCGGCGCATCGGTGCGAACCATAATGACGTTGCAACGCTGGCCGGCCGAGAAGCCGGTGTTGGCCACAAGCTTGATTGGGTCGCCCTTGCCCTTGGTCGTCGCGACCACGGCTGGCATGTCGCCGAGGTAGCCTATCTGCTGTTTGTCGGCCACCATCGCATTGACGATGATAGACCCTTGAAGTGCTGCCTCGAACTCCACCGTGCTGCCGGCCGGCAGGTTTTTCTTCCAGAGTTCCTTGGCACGAATGACTGCCGCGGAATATGAAATCGTATCGTAGGGCTGATAGCCGACGACGAGATTGACCGGGTCCGCCGCTAAGGCAGGTTGAGCGAGTAGACCGGCACAAGCGACGGCGCTCCAAAAGGCGCCAAGCCTCTGGTACATTTAATCCTCCTATGATTTTTTTGGGTCGAAGTGGTTCTTTAAGAAGCGTCTTTGATTTTCTTCGACCGGCGTTTCACATCGTTTCTTGATTGCTGGAGGTTAGTGCGCTCGTGAACTATTCTGCAATGCGTAGATCTACCCAATCCGCGACACTTTTGTCATGACCAAACCGTCGGTGAGATCGAGGACAATACTGAAACTTCCTGAGTGAATTCATTCGTCGATCGAGATCACGCCGAGGCGCACGGCCCATTTGACCATTTCAACCGTATCCTTGACGCCCAGCTTGTGCAGGACGGTGGCGCGATGCTTTTCGATGGTCCGACCGCTCAAGCAGAGCAACTCGGCAATCTGGTGGCTCGTCTTGCCTTGCACAACAAGCCGGAAGACCTGCTGCTCGCGCTCGGTCAACAGGTCGTATGGATTGGTTGCAGAAGTTTGCGACCCGCTAAGTCGCAATTCATCCAGACGAGCGATATCGATCTGGGAACTAATGAACGTATCACCGGCACATATCGTCCGGATGGCGTCGATCAGCACACTGACCGGAGCCGTCTTGACGATGTAGCCGCGTGCCCCGCTTGCCAGGGCCTGCCGGACAAGCATCGGCTCCTGATGAACCGAAAGGATAACGACCTTGCTCAATGGAGAGGCGCGCTTGAGCAAGCTCAACAGATCCAAGCCATTGAAATCTGGCATGGAAATATCGAGCACGATGACATCGGGCCTGTGTTCGCGGGCATGTTGCAACGCCTCCTCGCCGCAGTTGCTCAGGCCAACCACTACCATGTCAGGTTGAGCGTCCAGCAATTGCCGCGCACCTTCACGCACGATCGAATGGTCGTCGGCAATAAGTACCCGCAGTTTCTGCATGGCCACTAAATCTCCGCGTACGGCAGCTCCGCTCGGAGTGTCGTTCCTCCGCGCCGCCGCGACTTGACATCGACCTTGCCACCGACCGCAGCCGCGCGCTCCTGCATGCCGATAAGCCCGATGCCGTGCTCGAATGTTCCTTCTACGGTACCATCGCGATGCCCGTCGATCCCCATGCCGTCGTCGTGGATAGCGATGATCAGGTTGGGATGATTGACCGTAAGCTGCAGGTGAACGTGGCTTGCACCAGAGTGTTTAATAACGTTGTTAAGCCCTTCCTGGACAATGCGGTAGGCGATCATCTCGGTATCGGGCGGTAGCCGGCGGCGAAAACCCGAAGCGTCGGTCTTGACCGAAAGTTTTCCTCCCATTGCCGGCAGCTGCTCTGCGATTAATGCCTCGATAGCCGGCAAGAGGCCGAGGTGGTCAAGGGTCGCCGGGCGAAGATTGTTGGCAATTCGATGGATCGATACGCCCATTCTCTCGACCTCGGAAGATAGCTTCTGGCACGGCGCTTCAAGTGAAGAGTTACTGCGTTCCGCCTCTCCTTGCATGGACTTCAGGCAGAACTGCATCCCGGAGAGAGCCTGGCCCAGTTCGTCGTGGAGATCGCGAGCGATACGCTTGCGTTCCTCTTCGATGGCACCGACTTGCCGCCGCGACAGTCTTCTCAGTGCCTCTTCCGCCCGCTTGCGCTCGATGACCTCGCGGTTGAGGAGTTCGAGACTGCTACGAAGCGACGCCAGTGCGCGATTGAATGCAGAAGCGACTCGCCCGACCTCATCCTCAGCGACGACCTGCACCGGTCGATCGAGAATATTGGAATGCAGGTTGTCGACCCCCCGTAGCAGAAATCGGAGTTGGCGCAGGATCGAGCGTGAAAGGAGCAGGGCGAACAGCGTTCCGATTCCTATTGCCACCATTGTGTATGCGAGACCGGTCCTCGTGACATAGGACAAGTGCTCACTGGTCGCGCTCTTGTCGACAGCGAGCATTGACCATCCGATCAGTCTGCCTGCCACCAGTATCGGAGCCGCCGCGTACAGCGACTTCTCGGTCTCGAAATAGACGTGGGGTTCCTGCCTTCCCGACAGGGCGTTGCGGCTTTCTCGATCAATCAGGAATCGGCCGGTGATTTCGCGTTTGGTGTGCGCCAGAACCCGGCCCTGCGGGTCGACGATCATCGCATACTGCACGCCGCCTCCTCGCACCCCGGATTCAAGAACCTCTTCCATTCCGACAAGGTCGTCGGCCAACACCCACGCAGATGAAGCAACCGCAAGAACCTGCGCATGATGGAGCGTGCGGTTTGATAGCTCGGCAAGGAGAAACTCGCGTTGTCGTTGCACGAGATCGAAGACGAAAATTGTCATCAGCAGGAGGTGAACGAACGCCACGCCCAGGACGAGTTTCGTTCGAATGCCCATGCTCGGCGGTAACCCGAGACGGTCACGAAGCCTCATGGCTGCCTCGGGCCGAATGCCGCGTCATATTTCGCGACGAACTGGCGTACGGTCTCGAATGATGATGTATCAGCCGTCTCGAATTTTGCGATTTCAATGTCCTTGAGGATCGTTCTGCCGCGTTCATGTTCATGAAGAGTCAGCAACACGTCCTTCACCGCATTGACGTCGTCTGGTCTCAGATCGTTGCGAACCACGACCCCGTTGTTCACGAGCGGTGTCGTTTCCCATCTAACGACAAGTTCATTGATCAGTTCAGGGCGCCGTCGTAAGAGCGCCTCCCAGGGGGGCGGCCACGTTCCCGCTGCGGTGGTCTTGCCGTAAAGCACGTTCATGATGGCAGACTCCTGTGAGCCCACGTATCGTTCCTCGAAATCACCTGGCACAAGCCCGTGCCGAATCAGGAATAGGCGCGGCATCATCGTCGCAGCCAGAGCCGTTGCGGCGGGAAAACTAATGGCCTTGCCCTTTAGATCCGCGAAGGTCTCGATGTTGGCATCCCGCCTCACGATAAGGATACCGCGAAACTGTTCATCGCTGCCCATCTTCGCCAGAATGCGATACCCGTGATGTTCTGACAGCAGCGTCTGATAGGGATTTGGCAAGGCGATGTGGAACTTGCGGGCGATGAGCTTGGCCTCGAACGCAGCATAGTCCCGTGAGGCCTCCAACTTCAAATGAAAGGCCGGTGCGACACGTTCGTTTATCAATTCGATGAGCGGCTGGTACACTTCGAACAGGCGCTTCGGATTATGAAGCGGATGCACCGCGAAGATGTATTCTTGTCCGATCTGCCCCGGCGGTGCATTCGAAGCATATTTCGGCTCATACGTACTTGCTTTTTCTGGCGTGCAGGCGGCCAGTATTCCGGACAGGCAAAGCATTACCAAAAGCCAGAACCTGCTCATCGAACGCATACCCTCAAGTCGACGGTCCATTTTTCTGTTCTGGCTTGGGCTGGCCGTTGCAAATCTGTTGGATGAGCACAGTGATCGCATTGCTAGTCAAGATGCAAGTCATCCAGGCAATAAAGCTTCCCTTCGCCTCGGAACTTTTTTGTGGTCTTTAAGAGTCATTGCACTGTGGGTTCGTGTGCTCCACAGCCGGCGGAAAAGTGAGGATTAAACAACTCTTGGGTGGACAGCACTTGTTACGGTCGGACCAGAAGTTTTGCTTTGGTTTGTCCGTCGGTCAACGTCATTTGAGCACAACCACTGAGTGGACTGATGAAGGTCATCACAGTACGACGTACGACCGTATAGAACCCGGCTTGGCAATGCCGACCGCCCTGCCGCAGGTGAATGCCCGAGTAGTCTTCCTCAAAAGCAACCAAGACATCAACACCGAGAAGTTTAGAGGAACTCGCATACGTGTCGTTTCGGTTTATCGACCAGCAAAATGAGCGTGTGGTGATTAAACAAGTCCCTTCTGTGGAGTGTCAGCTTGCGAATCCCCGAAGGGGACTTGGCCATCTCAAATCCGAATTTCTGGATCGGGTCACGGGCGCCCGGCAAGTAGGTCTGCGCCGAACGGTCGAGGTCATCTGAACAACTGCGGCTCAACGCAGAAAATGCCACCCAAAAAGTTGCGCCATCGCCGTGGCATGTCAGAAGTGACGTTGTTGCGGTGCGCAAGTGGCTCGCCGCCATGCTCTGCACAATTGCAACACAAGTGTTGAGCCCATGTACTTCGTCGGCTCGGGGTCAGGATGCACAGTTTGGTATTCGAACTCGAATTGACGCGATAGGGCTGAAAGCAGTCGCCAGCGCCGGAATCCGGTATCCACCATGATGCATTGCAGCGATTTTTGCGTCGACAACCACAGACTTGATCTGCGTGGAAAGCACACGCTGTCCGATTATCCGGGTCTGGCTTGTGGCGCTTGTGGCCCACACCTGCCGAAGCGGTTTTGGCCGCTTTCGGAGGTGCTGCGGCTGTGCCCCGTGCACCTAAACGCAACTTTTCTTTCCATTGGGCGTCAGACCCCGGCTGCACCGATTGCGCCGCAGGCCAATCTATGAGCAGCCGGCCACCGTCGTGGCAGGGGAAACACCACAAAAGCCCGCCTGGTGGGCGGGCTCTTGTGCCGGTATCTAGTTCAACATTTCTTGCAGTGCTGTGCGAACAGCATCAACAACGAGATCTCGCTGGCTAGAACCAAGCTCACAATCACTCAAGTCGAGGACTTCGAGGATTGCATCGATGTTGCTTTCCATAGAATGTGCTATAGTTAGCTAGTAAGGACGGCCCCTCTTGGGGTCGTTTTGCGTTGTTGCTCCCAACGTTGGTTGGCAAGCTTCATCCGCGCGGCCTCGTCAGCAACGAGGTCGGCAATCGAGCGTAAGCGCTTTTGCACAAGCTGATCGTTGCCATGCCGGTCGGCATGAACTTCGATCTCGTGCGCGCAGATGTCGAGGAGACGGATACGTTCTTTGAACGTCGGCTCTTTGCTAGACATATGGGTGTTAGGTTTGGGCTGATAAAATCGACCAACCGCAGCAAGCTACGGTTCCCATGAGCTGAACCGGAAACCGAAGCGGCTAGTCATAGGCGGGGTACCCAACCGGCGCTCTCGACTGTCGCTCAAGCACTAAGGGTGCCTTGACGGTCGCTGTTTTCGGTATCATGGGGAGAACCGTGCGAGCGTCCCTTCTTTAGCAACGCCCAAGGGCGTTGCCGGCAGCACCGGCCTTCCGGCGCATCTCCATTCAATGTGTCGTTACACGCGGTCGTGTAACGACACAGGTTGTCGTCATTACGCGACCCAAGGGCGTAATGACGTAAAGATGGCGTGCCTACGCACGCCCTTTGGGATGACGCCGGCGCGTCATCTCCGTGGCACGCGTAGTGCCCCTTCTGCGTGGGAAGCTGCAGAAGCAATTTTGTCCCCCCCCTCTTGTCGGAAACATGGCCCGAAGAATGAGGGACACCCTGGACGACTTTTCGACCAGGGCAAGGGCGCGCCGACCAGGCCGACCGCCGTGTTGGCAGCGAAGCGGCCGACCCCGTACGCCAGCCGAACCCTTTAGAAAAACGAGGCGAGACGACGCCAGGAGGAACAACCATTTTTCTTGGGTGAGTGCCGCCGTTCCAAGCTCCGAAGAGATCACAATCTCGAGGATGGAATGGCGTGCGGGGTCGGGCGGTAGCCCGACAAGAGGGGGGGACAAAAAAACAAATAAAGCCAGCGCCTTAGCGCTGACCTTTTGTAAATACAGCCCTAAGTTTCAGGACTTAGTGGCAAACTTAGGGATTAATATCATGTACTTACGATATTTTCTTCACAGCTTATCACATTCGGTGATTCGCACACCCAAAAGGGTGGGGAAGAGCTGTTCTTTTCCACAAAATATTCCACAAAATTGGATAATTGCACATTTATATCAGTATTTTCAATAACTTAAATAGACGCATCGCAGGCTCATAACCTGAAGGTCGTTGGTTCAAATCCAGCCCCCGCAACCAACTTCATAGACTCGGGGAGTCTATCAAACGCAGATCGCCTCCCCGCAACCAACTTCAAAGACTCTGAAGAGCCGCCCCCCTGGGGCGGCTTTTTCGTTTGTGCGGCGAGGCTTAGGATGCCGGCGAGATGGCCTTGGAGATCGATTGCCAGTGTCTCGCGGCTGTTGGTCATCACCGGTGAGAGCACGATCCGGTCGATCAATGTGCGGATTACTTCGACCGCCTCTACGCGGCGCTCTTCATCGGCAAGCGCGCTATGGAGCTTCGTGACCTCGCGCCGGTAATGTGCAGCCATGTTAGGGTGCAGGAGTGTGACGGGCTCTGCCTGCTCGCTCAAGAGGCGCTCCAGCTCTTCCTTGCGGGATTCGAGTGTGGCGATCTTGTCTTTGACCTGAGCACCGGCAACGCCGTCGAGGATGGCGCTGATAAGCCGGTCAATGTCACGTGTAGCTTTGTCGAGCTCGGCACGATAGCCGACGAGGGCGGACGTGGCTTCGATCCGCAGCGCATTCATGTGGCGCGTGTACTCATCGCAGAACAAGGCGAAGAGCGAGGGCTCCATCAGGTGCTCGCGCAAGCCGTCGAGCACTAGCGTTTCGAGCGTTTCCCGCTGCATTGTTCGGCGGTTGTCGCAAGTGCCCTTGTTGCGGGCATTAGCGCAGCCGACACGGACAGCATTGATGTTGACGATTCCACCGCCACAGACACCGCAGCTCATCAGTCCGGAAAAGAGATAGCGCGGGCGCTTGCGGTCCCAAAATTTGAGGCCGCTCGTATCCCAATCTGCCGTGTTCTCTTTCTGCCGGACTTTGGCCGCCTGCCAGAGGTCATCATCGATGATCCGCAATTCCGGGACATCCTGAATGATCCAGGCGGATTCCGGATTGAGGCGGGATACGCGCTTGCCGGTTTCCGGGTCCTTGATGTAGCGCAGCCGGTTCCAGACCAGCTTGCCGATATAGAGGTCGTTATTGAGAATACCGGTGCCGCGCTGCCGGTTGCCATGGATGGTCGATGGCCCCCAGCCTTTGCCGGAGGGGCCGGAGATGGCTTCGGCATTCAATTCCTTTGCGATTACGCGCGGCGATTTACCGGCAGCGTATTCGTTGAATATCCGCCGCACGATTGCCGCCTGCGCGTCGTTGATCGTGCGATCACCGCGCACTGCTGTGCCGTCAGCGGTGAATTTCCGGACGACATCATAGCCATAGGCGTTGCCGCCGCCGGACTTGCCGGCCTCGACCCGGCCGCGCAGACCGCGACGAGTCTTGTCGGCAAGGTCCTTCAGGAAGATGGCATTCATCGTGCCCTTAAGGCCGATATGCAGATCGCTGATCTCGCCTTCGGACAATGTAACGATGCCGACGCTCGCAAAGCGCATCCGCTTGTAGAAACCGGCAATATCTTCCTGATCGCGCGAAAGACGATCGAGGGACTCGGCGATTACGAGTTCAAACTTGCCCTTGGCGGCGTCCTGCATAAGCTGCTGGATGCCTGGGCGGAGCAGGGAAGCTCCGGACAGGCCGTGGTCGCTATAGACGTTGGCCACCGCCCAGCCCTCGCGCTCCGCGCGTTCGCGGCAGATGCGGACCTGATCCTCGATAGAGGCGTCACGCTGCTGATCCGATGAATAGCGGGCATAGATGGCGGCTTGAATCATTCGGCTTTCCCCGTGCTGCCAGCACGCGGCTCCCTAGCCTCATTTCCCTTGCGATGTTTCTCATAATCACGCTCTGCGGCGCGTTTGGCAAGATAGCGGACGACGGAGGCCAGCACGGGGTCTAGACGGGGCTGAGGCGCGGCTGCTGGCGACCGCCGGGCGTCCTGCCGCTTGCTCTCCCCTGCTTTCCGTCGCCTGTCCATGAAAAGCACCCGCCACTGTCTGAATTGCTCTTGTGCAGCTCAGTGTGATGGCGGGCGGGACGGGATTCTTGTTCACATGCTGGTCAAAACGGACTCAGCCAGAGCGGAACGGGGCGCCTGCTGCCAGTTTCCGCAAGCGGTTAAGAAACAGTAAATAATAACCATGATAAAATAAATACATATTTGAAAATTTATACTCGGAGCGAATATTATGAACCCACCGCAATATATTGGCCTGCGACAGGCGAAATACGTACTTTCACAGATGGGCGTGGATTTATCCGACCGGCAAATGAAGCGTGCTGCTGAAAAGGATGCCCAAGGCAAGCGAAAGCTGCCGTTCTTCATCGATCCGATCGATGGCAGACTTAAAATAGAAAAAGGTGATCTTGTAAAAACTTACATGGAATTGCGAGTAGATGCGCATAATAACTTGCGTTCTCCGAATTTAAGTGATTCATTTCGGAATACTTAAATTGAAAATACATGTCAGACATAAGAAAAAGAGTTGGTAAAAACGGTACGACGTACCAAGTCCGATACCCAGACACGACATCCAAATCGGGCATTTCCTACGCTTCTTTCCATACGATGAAAGCGGCGCGCGCTTTCGTGGAAAGCAACAAAGAGCCTGCGGCAGGCCACTCAATCCATCCGGAAATCAGAACGGTCGCCGAGGCGACCGATCTCTGGCTCAAAATATGCGAAAAGGAAGGGTTGAACGGACGCGAGCCAGTAAGCGGCTATACCCTTAAGAATTACGAGTACCGCGCGGATTTTATCAAGGCTTACCGCTGGCCGAAGCCGCTACGGGAGCTGACTGCCCCGGATGTCGTTGCTTTCCGGTCATGGCTGTTGAACGGCCAAATGAGCCGCACGGTGGCCAGCAAGGTACTTTCTTCCTTTCAGTCGGTTATGAAGGAGATGAATATTCGCGGCGTTATTCCGCATAACGTCGCGCCGGGCATCTATGTGCGCACTGAATCGCGTTATAAGGAGCCGATCAGGATACCGGGCAAAGACGAGGTCGGCGCCCTTCTGAAGGCTGCCGATGAGCTTGCCAATGTGTCCAATCAAACGATTGCCAATGCGTGGCAACGCTACAGACCCATTCTCTATCTAGCCGCCGACTCCGGCATGCGGCCGCAGGAATATCTTGCCGTCGCCAGGTCCAGTTTCGATGCAGCCGGGGTGCAAGTGACCCGCGCGATCGACGGTAGCGGCTATCGGCTCTCGGTCACAAAAACCGCAGCCGGCCGGCGATTCATCGATCTCAGTCCGGATACGATTGCTATGGTGCGGCACTACATTGAGCATCATTCTCACGATAATGACTTTGATCTGGTCTTTCCTGCCTCGAATGGACGGTGGATGTGCAGAAAGAACTGGCAAAGACGCGGTTTCAACGTAGCCTGTGAACGAGCAGGTTTGATGGAGAAGGTGGAGAAGAACGGTAAAACGGTCGAACAGCCTATGTATCGCCCTTATGATTTACGGCACTTCTATGCGTCTATTCTGATCCAGACTGAACCGAATTTGAAACGGATTCAGACTCTGATGGGACACACCAGCATCGAAACGACGCTCAATGTATATGGCCATCTTTTCGAAGAAAAAGACGGTCGAAATAATCCAAAATCTGGTATACTTGATCAAGTCCTTTAAATCGTTGTGGCAAATATGTGGCACGAGTGGTCTAAGACCCGGAGAAATCCGCCATTTTTTATTTATGGGGTGCAAGGGGTCGGAGGTTCGAATCCTCTCGCTCCGACCATAATAAAAACAATCACTTAAGCGAATACTACGGAAACAAACGGCCCTTCGGGGCCGTTTTTGCCACAAAATGCCGGTCTGCGGTAACCCGCAGAAATCCGCCATTTCCTTCTCCGGACTTTTTCGGCTTGTGGCAAATTTGTGGCAAATATTATGGCCAGTGCGGAGGTTGCTGCGGGTGCCCGTATAGGGCTCGTTGGTGGCTGCGATCAGCCATTATCGATGCGATTGCGTGCACCAATAATGACCCGCTTCCAAAACTCCCACGCCAGAACTATTCCGACGCAGGAATGATTTGAGAGCATCATGGCTTCGGGCCATGACGCCACGCGATTGCTTTGCGCTGATTGATCACTTGCCGGATATTTTCCAGCGAGGCGAGTGCATAGCGGTGAGCCGTGGTGTGCGGCTCGGATTGTGCCAGCTCGCAAGCGATAGCCCGGTACAGGGCCAGCAGTTCGCTTTCGCGCAGATGCGTGAGGTCTTTGGTTTCGATAAGCCGTGACATGGCTTCCTCCTTTTGCTTGGAGGCTCCGCCGATCGGAGCCTTCTTGCGGCAGGAGGGCCGCCCGTGCGCGTGGATTGCACCGGATGGCCGAAACGGCAGTGAAGGAGCCCTGACTCGCAGGGCTTGCAAGGCGCCGCGCGCAACGGCGGCACAGTTCGTCGCTGAAGGCACCGCTCAGGCGGAAGCTGGATAGTGATGGAGGAATTGTCGCGGGCTGGTCTGCCAATGACCGCTACAGCGAAAGCGCGAAGGCCCGGCTAACGGCGCATTGATGGTGTTGGGAGCGTCACGCCGCTTTTGCGCCTCTCCCATTCTCCCTTTGTGTTTCCGGGATCATCCTGGCGGCTGCACCTTGCCCGTGTTGCCCGCTCCTTTGGCCGGTTTCTTTCAACCCATGACGCAAACTCTGGCCGAACGCGCCGTTCGGTCAATGCCCGGCCCGCACCAAGGGACCGTGTTGGGCATGACCGCCCGGCTAACCCGTCCGTCCTTCGTCTCCTGCGTCACGAAAGAAACCCGTACGCAAAGGAGACAGATTATGGGCAAGGACAACAGCACCCGTCAGGACATCTACACCCGCATCACCAATCAGATCATCGAATCGCTGGAGCAGGGCATAAAGCCATGGACCCAACCCTGGAACGCCGCTCACGCCGCCGGCCACGTATCACGCCCCCTGCGCCATAGCGGCGAGGCCTATGCCGGGATCAACGTCCTTACTCTCTGGGCTTCGGCGATGAGCGGTAACTACACCGCCCCGATCTGGATGACCTTCAAGCAAGCGCTCGCGCTCGGCGGCTGCGTCCGCAAGGGCGAGAAAGGCTCCCCAGTCGTCTATGCCAACAGCATCACCCGCACCGAGGCCGACGAAACCACCGGCGAGGATACCGATCGCACCATTCCGTTCCTGAAGGCCTATACCGTCTTCAATGTCGAGCAGATCGATGGCTTGCCCGCGCACTACTACGCGACCGCCGCGCAGGAACAGAACCCGGATCAACGCGATGAGACCGCCGAGCGTTTCTTCGCCGCCACCCGTGCCGAAATCCGGCATGGCGGCGATTCCGCCTATTACAGCCCGGCGCTCGATTACATCCAGATGCCGCCCTTCGAAGCATTCCGCGATGCGCAGAGCTACTATGCGACGCTCGCCCATGAGTGCACCCACTGGACCCAGCACGCCAATCGGCTTGACCGCGATCTCGGTCGCAAGCGCTTCGGTGATGACGGCTATGCGCGCGAAGAGCTGGTTGCCGAACTCGGTGCTGCGTTCCTGTGCGCCGATCTTGGTCTAGCGCTCGAAGATCGTGCCGATCATGCCGATTATATCGGCCACTGGCTCGCCGTCCTCAAAGAAGACAAGCGCGCCATCTTCACCGCCGCCGCGCACGCGCAGCGCGCTGCCGATTACCTGAGCGGTTTTCAGGCGCAGGATGTTGCCGTTGCCTGACGGCGGCGGCAACCGCAAGTGCACAGGCCTGGCTTACTGCGCAGGTCTGTTGCACTCATCAGGGATGTACCGGACTCAGCCGGTCCACCGAGGGCCGGCGGGCGCCGTGATATAATGAAAGGATTGCACAGAAAGATATTTGATTAAGGAGATTGCCGATGAGTTCTGTTCGTTACGACCTGATCAAGGTCGAGGAATATTCCCACAAAGGCGTCAAGCGCAGCCGCTCCTGGAAGGTCGGCAGCGGCATGGCGCTAAAGCGCGGCTTGATGATCTTCATCCCGGAAGGCATGGCCGTATCCGGCCGCCTCATGCTGGTTCCGGAACAGGGTAGCCTGAACGAAGTCGACATGCTTGAGGCTTACGCGGCGGCTGCGGACGAATTTGGCGTCTGATTTTCCGGCGACTGGCTAAAACGTAACGGGTCTTATCTGGCTTTTGTTGCGCTGTTCCTCGTATCCGATGCCTGGAATATTTCCTTTGAATTTAAGGGCTGGCTCAAGGATTACGCCGAAGCTGACCGCTCAGCGCCAGCCGCGCAACGGGATGCCCGCACCACCTCATTTCATGAGCCGTGTTTCCCGTTCCCCTGACGGTGCGCGTCCGGCTTTGCCGCGCGGTCGTTTGCTTTGGGCGTTACGAGCCAACCCAAACAAAGGAGAAAGACCATGGCCCGCAATTATACGAAGAACAGCACCGATAAAGCCGAAGCCAAAGGCCCCGACCTCGTTGCCTGGCACGTCGCCGAAAAAGGTGACAAAGGCTTCTGGACCCGCATCGGAGCCGCCTGGAGCCACAAGGACGGCGAGGGCCTTACCCTTCAGCTCGACCTGGTTCCGGTTGCCGGCGGCCGCATAGTCCTCCGCGCTCCCGGTAAATCTGAAGGCGAAGAGGGGCGCGCGTAAGCGCGTCCCTTACCCTTCTTCCCGGTTTGACCACGGCCAGGACACGATGCAGTCCTGGTCGTCCACCATTGCCTCCTCCCCATTAGGAACGAGTAGCGTTCCCGGCTTTGTATCGGCCGGCCAGTTTTGGGCGACACGGTAGCCATCCAGTGAGATATAGCGGCAGAGCAGCAAATCGTGATCGCGCTCCCCTTCGCCGGGCACGAAGACCCTTACCTGGGTGACATCATGCCCGAGATAGATACCGGGTGCCGGCCATGTAGCGAAGATAATGGCGGCAACGCCGATCACGATTAATACGATTGTTCTCCGTTTCATATTTATCTCCCTTCGCCTGTAGTTAAGTTGTCTTCATCGACTAGAAGATACAGGGCATCATGCGCAACGTGGAGCCGGCAGCCGAGGACATTCGCGGCATCCCAGTAGCGCCTGGCGCGTGGATTGTTGTTCGCACGGGCGGCGGCAGAAAGTGCGCAGCCCCAAGCCCATGCCTCGACTTTCAGGCGCTCGGCGGCGCGCTCGATGCGCAGCGCGAGAACAAAGGCTTCTTTGCTGAAGCGAAAGATATAGCGTTCATCTGGCTGGTGATCGTACAGGATCATATTGTCAGCTCCTTTTCCAGGGAAGTGCCGGTCTTGCCGCCGGCAGGGCTTTGCGGTGCATGTGGCCGAGGCGGCGCTGGCCGGCGGCGTCGGCATCACCGCTTACCGTCTTGCAAGGGGCGGTCCCAAAGCTGGCGCCGCAGCCGTCATGACAGGCAAACAGATTTGCGCCGTGCGGCAGGGTACGCGTGCGCCCGTTGCAGACATTGCCGTGGCAGCCACTGCAAATGGTAAAGCCGCGTTCATCGCTGCAATGCGGGCAGCGCCAGCCGGAAAAATCAAACTCATCGGCGCGGAAGTTCTGTGGGCGCGGTGCTGGGCCGGCCGGCCCGCCGTCGGCTGCCGGCGCCTGTTTATCGATGGCGGCGATGCGGTAGCGATGCGCTGTGCTTTCGCGCGTAAAGCGGACCGCATAGGCAGCGCCGCTGAGCGCGCAGCGGAAGTGTAGGCGCCGCTCATCAACAAGGCCGTTCTTCTTACGCAGCGCTTCCAGGCGTGCGGCGAAGGCGTCGCCGCTGACATTCGGGGTGTTCATCATTTCCATCCTTTCTGTTTGCGGATCAGGGCACGCGCTTCGTTGAGCTGCGTGGCCATGCCATTCGGTCCTGCCCGGTCGGGGTGGAGCTGCTTCATGAGATCGCGGTAGCGCGCCTCAAATTCTTCGCGGGGGCAGGCGGCAGAGAGGCCCAGCAGGGCGAAGGCATCATCGAGGCTGATGCCGTGCCGCTCTTCGCGCTGATTATGCTGCCGATCATGATGATGATCATCATGGTGATCATCGTCGCCATAGAAGGCGCGTTTGAATTCGGCGTAGCTGCCATAGGCCTGGTAGAATTCATCGCGGTAGCGCTGCCAGAGATCGCGCTCTTCGCGCAGCCGCCTAAGCCATTCATGGCAGCGCACCTCCAGCGGGCGGACCGCCGCGCGAAAGGCGAGCGCGATCATGCCGGCGAGCCCGGCACAGAGGCCGCCGATATTGCGCAGGAGCCCGGCGATCCCGCTTGCCAAGCGCTCGGTGACGAGATTGCCGCCGAAGGCACCGATACCGAGCAGGAGGAACAAACCGCGCAGCACACTGCCGATGATCAAAAAGCTCGTGCCGTAAAGCAGCGCGAGCGCGAACAGGCGCAGCCGTCCAAAGCTGTCGATCAGGTCAGCGAGTGCCTGATCGAGACCAAGTCCGTAGGCGAGTGCCCATGGCGCTATGATGGCGGCGGCAGCGAAGATCAGCCCGCCGCTGACATCCGGGAAATCCCTGTCTGTGTGCATCACTTTCATTCGATGAACCTCCCGCGCCATGTGAGCGCCGGGCATTCACTGAGCGTGATCCCGCGCCACTTGAAATAAATGCGCTTGCGGCTGAGCGGCGTCTGGTAATGACAGACCGTTGAGACGCCATGCTCGTACCAGCCGGCACCGACATTGATGCCGGGCTCCGCCCAGGCGAGCAGTGCCGCAAGCGTGAAATAGATCAGCGCCGGTGCCGGGCGCATGACCCAGCCAAGCAACCGGGCGGCACTGCCCCAAAGCGTGCGCACCGGTACCGTCCAGTGCAGGGAGGGCGTCCCCGCACGGTAAGGATTAGGATTGAACAGGCCGCGCAAAGCCGGCCGCTGCCAGTAAGGCGTTTTGGCGAGCAGCACCGGCTTGAGATTGTCGATCATGACAATCTGCTTGCTTGCCGCCATGCTCAGCACCTCTTCGGGTGTGACCAGCGGCCGGCGTGCCGGGCTCTTCGAGACCTGGCCGTAAGCGTTCTTGCTTTCGCTTTCGACCGTGCCGGCACCGCACAGATCGGAGATGTGCCGCGCCGTCTCCATGTCAGCAGCAGCGAGCCACTGCTTGAACGAGGCGTTCGATAGGAAGCTCTGCCACTGATCGCCGTAAATCTGTTTGAGCTGGTTGACGTCCTGGATGATCGGCCACAGCCAGACCCGGAACTTGCGCAGCGTGGCAAGCCCGGTCGCGATCCGGTCCATGCGTTTCATGGCCGGAAACTCATCAAGGACGAACAGCACCTTCTCACGGGCGAGCGGCGCGCGCTGCATCTCCCATAGCGCGACCGCGATGGCGAGCCGCGCATAGGCGGCGTGGGTGTCGAGATACTGGAGCGGAATGACAACAGCGACGATGCCGCCGGCAAGACGCTTGCCGCTCTTGCTGCCCTTGAGGATCGAGAAGTCGGCGCTTGAAGTCGCGAGTGCCGCCTTCATGACCGGATCGTCCAGAAAGTTGGTGTCCTGCTTCATGGTTGAAACGATCGCGGAAAATTCTTCCGGCGCCTGATCCTTGCGCCGGATCATCTGCACGGCCTCGCCTGTGATCAGGCCGCCGGCCGCGCGGTTCTCCGCCATCGCGGCGATGACGTCGTTCCAGCGCGTTTCATCAGCGGTGATGAATTCGCGTAAGGTGACAAGCGTGCGCCGCTCAGCGTCTTCGGTTGTTACGATATGCATGATGAAAGCGCGGATCGCGTTCTGCGCTTCATCCTTGAAGAAGGCTGCGCTGCCGCCATCGCGCGGGCCGCGTGCGACGATCATCTCGGCGATTAGCGCGGCGTCGCTGGAAAACGTATCCGCCGCCGGATCGAGGATCGCGAGCGGATTGAAAGCATGTGCCGGCAGCGCCCACGGCGCTTCCGCGTGCAGCTTCCACGGATTGAGGACCTGCACTTCATAGTTCTTCGCGCGCCAGGCCTTGATCGCGATCGCGGTGTTTTCACCGCCGGGATCGCACAGGAAAATAAAGGGATGGCGCAGCAGGTTCGGGATGATCGCGCATGTGCCTTTGCCGCGCCCGGTCGGCGCGACAGTCAGCGCATGGCCATCGCCGTCATAATGGACGGGCAGAAGCCCGGTCCAGTCACCGGCTATTAGTCCCTTTGCACGGAACAGGTTTTTGGCGCTCGCTGTCCACAGCGGCAGCCAGCCCGCCGAGCCAAAAGTCGTGGATGACTTCTTTGTGCGCCAGCGCACGAGGGCTGCAAGGGAGACACCGGCGAGAAGATATGGAATGATTGTGCTCATGACCGGCAGGATGAACCTTGCCGGATGAGAACTATTGGTCACGAGCTGGTCAAAATGGTACCGCGCCCAGCACAGAAGGCAGAGAACGCTGCCCCGAAGAACCGCTTTGATCGCGAAGACCGCGAGCGGCTGCGTGATAATCTGATCGCTTACATGGAGCGGCGCAGTATCGGCGTGCCAACACTGCAAAAAGAAATCGCGATCGCGAACGATGTCAGTCTCGATCGCATTCCGCTCAGCACGCTCCAGCGCTTTCTATCAAACACCCACCGGACGAATGACGCCTTCGTCCGGCTCTGCCATGTCTTCGCGCAGGACTTCCCCGCCGATGATCCGGTCGGCCGGTTCGCGGGCGAACTGAAGAGCTTCTTTGCTCCGGCCGCCATGGCGGCGGAAGAGGACACGGCCACAGCGGTGACGCTGCCGGCGCGCCTGCATGGCTATGCCACCGATGCCCTCCTGAAGAAGAGCAAACCCGACAAGGTGCAAAGTGCACCAGGCGCCGCCTTCATCGTCAAATTCGGCGCCGCGCGCGACTCCATCCGCTATGCCGAGCTTGAATGTGCCGGTCCGGCCGGGACCGTTCCGGTCCGCGAGCGTCTGCTGAATTGGGGGCTGCGCGGCGACCCGCCGGATGATCCCGAGATCGCGCGCGCCTATGAAGGCGCCGCAATTCTGAGCGGCGCAAGCGCGGTCATTATCCTGCGCAATCTGCTCACGCGCAGACCGCGCACTTATTTCCTGCGCAGGGACGATGAGGGAGTCTTTGTCGGCAGCGGCAGCGAAACCGCTACCGCGCTCGACACGCCCCTAGATGGCAGTGTGGTCGATACCGTGAAAGTGAAATTCACGCCCGAAGAATTGGGGGGCTAAGACGGGCTATGGCAGACCAGCGCAGACCCGGCCGATCGGCCGCGAAATCCGCAAGCGCCGAAGCGCACGCGCGCAACATGGACCTGTTGCGCGCCGCCTATGATGCCGATCTGGCCGGTCTCATAGGCGCGCTCGAAGCCGGTGCCGATGTCGATACTGCCGATCAGGAGACCGGCCTTACAGCGCTTCATATCGCCGTTGGCATGAATAATCTGGCTATGACGCAGGCTCTGGCCGAGTCCTGGTCAGCCTCTTTCGGCCCCGACCGCAGTGGCCGGTGGCCGACCGTCATTGCCGCGCAATGCCGTGTCGGTGATGCCATGTCAGACTATATCGTCAGCGAGGAAGCCGCATGGCTTGCACGGAACGAAAGCGCATAAGTACTGTTGAACTGATCCAGACTTTGCGGGCATGTTTCGGAGTGCAGCGGATTCGTCTGTCAATTATTTGCGCTACCCGGTTCAGTCCGCCGTAACTCCCGTGTATCATGGGGTTATGGTAGATATAGAGCTGTACAAGATGTGCGCGGTCATACCGCGCCACCTTGGCAAGGGGGCTAAAAAGCCGCCCCCGTTGCATCCCCCGCTTGCTGCACCGCCATATTGCGGCGCAGGAACCGTTCCGCCGGTTCAGCACGGTTCCGCGTCTTGTCTTTTGGACATACGCGGCACCACGCGTGACCTTCCAGCCACGCGCGGCAAATGGGAGATCGCGCTCTCCCCTTTGAACCCCATCCCCCGGATGGAGAATTCTTTCTCCCTCCGGCCACCCATCGACCAGGACCGGGAGACA
>JGI25321J50212_10001175_pt1 | contig 23820 bp, 15 predicted proteins | sample AutmiccommuBRH23_FD_50212 | JGI IMG/M metagenome (IMG submission 50212)
GTATTTACAAACTTGTTCCCCAACTGCCTGATGATGTCCATTGACGGTGTTCGCGCTAAGAAGAAGTTCTTCTGGGATCAAGCAAAACTACCGAACCGCCATTGGTTGGTCGCCAACATGCAAAGCGAGGCGTATATGGGCTTCAATTCTTTCAACAACAAGAAGGCAACTGGTAAAGACACTATTGACTTTATTAAGTATCGTCAGTTGCAGGTGGAATGCAAGCCATATACCACGGAATTCTTTGAAGAGGTCATGGCACCTCTCTTGGAAAAGTAATCTAAGTTTCTTAGTTGCCTTTTTTATGGGCCAGAGTTATGGTGAAAGTCCACAATGGGGGCTTGTAGTTGCCAACCATTAGCCAAGAGCAAGGGTGTCCATAGTGAGAAGGATGAAATAGGCGAATCCCAATGGAATTCGCTCCTTCTCGAACCGTACGGGCACCTTTCGATGCTGCCTACGGCTTGCTAAAACCGGCAAAGTTCTTCCAGTTTCCTTTTATCGCTAACGCTTAAGCCTTTGCCGTTTATTTTGATAATGCCGTCATTTTTGAGTCTGGCGCAGATGCGGGAAATACAGGAGCGGGAGCAGTTTATGGCTGAGGCTAATTCCTGTTGCGTCATATCTATCGTGTCTATACCGGAATCGTTCCCGTTTATATATAAGAAAAGAAAATTGACGAGCCTTATAGTGGCATCATTTATGCTTAGATTTTCCGCGTCAGAGCAAAGCTGGCGCATAACCTTGCAGTAATATGCCACCAAATCAAATGCAAAATCACTGTTTTCGGCCATCATGATTCTCAGTGTTCCGCTCGTAAATGGCATTACCCAAACATCGGTGACGGCCTCAATCGTAACAATCGAACTCATCTCAGGATGAAAACAGTCTAGGCCGAAAATGCTGTTTCTCTTCAAATAAGCAATTATTCTTTCATACCCAGTGTAGTTGTCTGAATAAACCTTCAGCGTTCCCTCGTTTAGATAATACATCCACTTGCTGCTGATACCCTTTTTACATATTATGCTGCCCTTCGGCAAAGAAAGAGGCGGCGGACAATGCTTTGAAAACAGGTCATAATGCGTTAAAAAATCGTCTTTAAAAAGGAAGCTAATATTCATATCAGCACTTTCTTTCCCAGAAGTATGCATTTGGTAAGCATCTAAATTTTAGCATATTTGTATATATAAAACAACATAAAGCTTGTGTAAATTGTAGCGTGTGCTACAATTTTTTCTTTTTTTTAGTCGTGTACAGTACAATAATAAACGCAATAATGCTCTGCCTGGTATAGCGGCTCTGTATCGTTTGTTCTATACTTAGCTTGGAAGTAAGTATTTTCTAAATATTCAAAATAGTATTAGGGAGGAATAGCTTTAATGAACAAACAGTTTCCAGTTCTGTTTAGTCCTTACATGATCGGTAATGTAGAAATCAAAAACCGTATCTGCAAGGCACCGCAAACCTGCGGATTAAGCAATCTTGACGGTTCGGTATCCTCTCGTTTGGTAAGGTATTATGAAGATCTAGCCAAGGGAGAGGTAGGCATGATTATTGTCGAATATGCCTACATCGACAAACTCTACAGCAAATCCGCCTCAAACCAGCTTGCCATCTGCGATAACGAATACATGGTCGGGTTGGGTTGGCTTGCTGATACTATTAAAAACTGTGGATCTGTGCCGTGTATTCAAATCGAACACTGCGGCAGACAAAGGTTCTTAGGCCCTCCGATGAAGTCCGCTTCTCCAAATCCCTGGCCGCTTATGTATGAAAGATATGGCTCTGCGGCTATTCCTGGCGAGTTGACTATCCCAGAGATAGACGAAATAGTCGAGGCCTTTGGCAAAGCAGCGTGGAGAGCAAAAACAGCCGGCTTTGAGGTGGTCGAAATACACGGCGCGCACGGATATTTGATAACCAACTTCCTTTCTCCATTTACCAATCAGCGTAACGATTGGTACGGAGGCAACAGGGAAAACAGGTTCCGTTTCTTGGAACAGGTATTTACCCGATGCAAGGAATACGTGGGTAAGGACTTCCCAGTTATTGTGCGGTTAAGCGGAAGCGATTACGAGCCAAACGGCATGACTATCGACGACACGATATATTATTGCAAAAGGCTTGAGGAACTAGGCTGCGCAGCGATAGACGTAAGCGGCGGTGACCACCACCAGATGGTGCATCAGGTTACGCCCATGCAACTTTCCAAGGGACATAACGTGTGGGCTGCAGAAGCTATCAAGAAAGAGTTAAATATTCCTGTATTTGCCACGGGTTCAATTACGTTACCCGAATATGCGGAAGAGATTTTAGAAAGTGGTAAAGGCGACTTTATAAGCATGGGAAGGCCGTTATTTGCAGACCCATTTTGGGCAAAAAAAGCCAAAGAAGGTAGACCAGAGGATATCGCTCCCTGCATCCGCTGCAATGAGGGCTGCCTTGACCGTGGCAACCATTTGGGTAAATCTGTAAGTTGTACAATGAATGTCGCCTTGGGGGGCTTTGAGGACGCGCTTGCGATTAAGCCTGCGAATACGCCCAAAAAGATAGCTGTAATTGGTGGCGGCCCTGCTGGCATGGAAGCGGCTCGCGTGGCGGCTCTGCGCGGGCATGATGTGACTCTCTATGAGAAACGAAAGCTCGGCGGATATCTGCATGAGGCCTCTGTGCCAGAGTTTAAAGCAGATATACGCAACGCGCTTAAATATTTTGTAACACAGGTGGATAAGCTCAAAGTAAAAGTGATAAACGAAGAGGCTACAGATTTAAATTTAAAAGAAGGTGGTTTCGACACAGTAATAGTCGCGACAGGCTCAGCTCCAGTTAAGCTGCCCGTCCCTGGAAGCGACAGAGAAAACGTATTCATCGCCGTTGACGTGTTGGACGGAAAAACGCCTGTTCCTAAGGGTAAAATAGTTGTTATAGGTGGTGGCCTGATAGGAACGGAGGTTGCCGTGGATTACGGCATAAAATCCGGCAACGATGTTACAATTGTTGAAATGCTGCCAAAGATTATGAGCGATTGCAGCGATTCTGATAACATAGTATACAGCGGAATGATTAATGAACACAGTATAAAGGTTATGACCTCAGCGAGAGTTGTAGAAATAACTCCCGAGGGCGTGGTTGTGGACTGCGGCGGTAAGAAGGTAATACCTGCGGATTATATTCTTGTTGCAGTAGGAATGAAGCCCCAGTCGGATATTTACTTCGACCTTAAGGAAGCTGGCGTTGATGTAATACGCGTCGGTGATTGCATTAAGCCGGGCAAGATTTTTGATGCAGTACACACGGGATATAAAGCGGCCTTACGCGTATAGAACCGGGAAAGCGACCAATAGCTAGTTCTTAGAGCAAGGCAGATAAATGCCTTGCTCCAAGTGTAGGACGGTTGTTCGCTCAACTAGCCGAAAAGCCAAAGGAGCAGTGAGTATGTTATGAAAATATGAGAGCAAACTACTGCTCTCATATTTTCGTAGTATCTCGGAAATTCATTAACTGAACCTGGGTATTCCCAATATCACCAATTCAACATTGGGAATACCACAATGCATCATCTCTTTCTTGGTTTGACACTATAGGGGCCATTATGGGGGCACCATCGGTTTTGGTGCAAGGTAATCATTTGCTCATTGACTTAGGGACCAACTGCGAACTGTTTCTATGGATATCTAGTTTCTTCGCTGTAATGGCTAAATAAAGATTGCTGGATAAATTATGAATTTACTGTTAGAAATAATCTTAACTAATGTATCTCTCAAATATTCTATATAAAAAATGCTAACTAGAGAGGTGGCTCGATGACAACCGGAATAGTGGCTCTCTTAATATTCACATATCGCAGCAAATTCTATTCTGCGTTGTAGCTATTCAATTTCTAGTTTTGAAGTGAGGGGGAATTAATACGACTTATCCGGGACCTGGAGTAATTTTACGATTCCGTAGCTTCAACTAGGGGCTTAAAGCTATTATACAAAAATTAGTTGAAAGATTTCCGGAAATGAATTATGATTAACATAAAAGTGAATTATGTTCAAAAATATTTATATTAGAATGATAGCGTATTGCGCAATGCCATTAACTATATTGTAGTCTATATTTGAACGACATTCGAATATAGATCAGGAAAGTGATTTTTGGGTATTGTAAAGATGCTTAAGCTAATATAAACGTAACACATAGATACTCTGCAGGTTGAATTGATAATTAGTAACCTAGAAAAATGCACTCCTGTCTGGCGTTATGGGGTTGCGAATGCCCTTCGTCGCGAAGGGCATTTTTTTTGCAGGTAGTGGTAGAAGGCGTGCTTCTGTGACGATGTATCAGGATGAGGAGGAAGGCTATGAAGTACAGTTTGGGTATTGATGTAGGGGGAACTTTTACGGATTTCCTATTGGTAGACGAAACTGGTATCCTCGAAGCCTATAAGGTCCTATCTACACCTAAAGATCCATCCATTGCAGTTTTTAATGGTCTACATGAAATAGCTGAGGCAAAAGGACTTCACTACCGGGAGTTTTTGCGACAGATTCAGATTGTCGTCCATGGAACAACTATCACGACTAATGCAGTTCTTACTGGGAATGGGGCCAAAACAGGTTTTATCACAACCAAGGACTTCAGGGATGTTTTAAACATGCGCCGGGGCATAAAGGAGAGACAGTACGATTCACGTTATGCTCCGCCACTACCTTTAGTTTCCCGGTACCTTATTAGAACTGTTGAAGAGCGTGTGGATTGTGAGGGGCGGGAAGTTGTTGCGTTAAATTATGACGATTGCTTGGCGGCCATCCAAAAGTTAAAAGACGAACATGTGGAAGCTATTGGAGTCAGTTTTATGTATTCATTCCTCAATCCGTTGCATGAACAGGAAGTAGGTAACTTGCTAAAAGAGCATTTCCCGGAGGCTTATATCTCCCTTTCAAGTGAAATTCTGCCCCAAGTTCGTTTTTATGAGCGTAATAGCACAACGGCTATGAACGCTTATGTAGGGCCACCCTTGAAGCACTATATTGAATCCATTATGGCGCGGTTAGCTGCTGACAACTTCAAAGGAACCTTGCTTCTCATGCAGTCCAATGGTGGGGTAATGTCGCCGGAAGTAGCTATGCGCTTTGCAGCTAATACGCTGTTGTCGGGGCCGGCGGCTGGACCCGTGGCAGGGCTCATATTTGGCCGTATGTACGACCTGGAAAATGTTATTACTGTCGATATGGGTGGTTCTAGCTTTGATGCTTGCTTAGTACGCTCAGGAAAAGCAAACCTTACAACAGAAGGCGAGGTGGGAGGTCATAAAATCTGTTTTCCTATGCTGGACATTCATTCGATTGGTGCTGGTGGCGGCAGTATTGCACGGATTGATTCTGGAGGGATTATACGAGTAGGTCCGCAAAGTGCCGGTGCAAGCCCGGGCCCAGCTTGTTATGGCCTTGGTGGCGAACAACCCACGGTAACTGATGCTGACTTATTGTTAGGTTATATTGATGGAAATTACTTTCATGGTGGCAGGGAAGTGTTAGATGTCGAAGTGGCCAAGAGGGCTGTTTATGATAAGATTGCAAAACCTTTGGGTCTAAACCTTAGCGAGGCAGCTTATGGTATTTACCGGATTGTCAATAATAATATGGCAACTGGGCTAAGCGTAGTTTCAGTAGGTAAAGGCTATGACCCACGGGAATTTTCATTAGTAGTTGGCGGTGGCGCAGGTCCCATTCATGCGCCTATGATTGCCAAAGAAGTGGACATCCCTTTAATTATTATACCTAAAAGCTCCTCAGTATTCTGTGCGGCCGGTATGCTGATGTCGGACCTAATTCATAATTATGTTCGTAGCTATACTTGTTTACATGACAAAATTGATCTTGACCGCCTAAACATTCTTTTTGGTCAAATGCGTATGGAAGCTTTTGAATCATTACGTACGGAAGGAGTCTCATCCGACCGAATTAGCTTAATATATTCTGTTGATTTGCGTTATGAGGGACAGTTTAACGAAGTAGAAATACCATTAATTGTTGACACAAGCGGTGTTATCCAGGATAGCGATATCACATCGCTTCTTCAAAATTTCCATCAACGGCACGGTGAATTAAATGGCTATTCATTGCCTGGCTCCCTTGCGGAATTCATTAACTTACGACTCTTAGCCAGAGGAACCATGGACAAACCGTCAATAAAGGAAACCCCTTATGCAGGAAAAGACCCTTCGGGAGCTTTCAAATGTGAACGTCAAGCATATTTCAATGACGGTTTTCTTAATGTACCGGTTTATGACGGGGCAAAAATGGGGTATGGCAATATGGTGCATGGACCAGCCATTATCCAAGAGGCCATCGCGACGGTACTAGTAACTCCCGACTATAGTCTGTATATTGATAAGTTCAGTAATTATTTGATGCATAGAAAGGGCTTTAGTCTAAAAGAACTGCTGGCTAAGCTAAGAGGGTAGGGAATGATGGCAAAGACAAACTATATTGATCCAATTACAGTGTCTATTATTGATAACCGTTTAGACACTATTGCTGAGGAAATGGGCAAGACCATGCTGCGGACTTCACGGTCGCCGATTTTTTCTGAAGCCCGTGATTTTGCCGCTGCAATTTTCGATCGTGAAATTCGTTTGGTTGCTCAAAAACCCTACATCGCTGTGCTAATGGGAACAACCCCTTTTGTTGTCAGGGCAATTGCAAAGTGCTATGAGGGTGACATTAATGAGGGTGATGTTTACTTGGTTAATGATCCCTATAAAGGGGGTAATAACCATCTACCGGATTTCACAATGGCCAAACCAGTATTTGAGCATGGAACGTTAGCCTTCTGGTCGGTGGCTAAGGGCCATTTAGCAGATATCGGTGGAACTGGAACTGCTGGTTACAACCCCCTGGCGGTAAATATCTGGGAGGAAGGCATCCGCATTCCTCCCGTTAAGCTTTATGACAGAGGGAATTACCAGCGGAGTATCTGGGATATGATAATCGCCAATGTGCGGCAGAATCAGCTAGTTGAGGGTGATATCCACTGTCTTGTAGGCGCTGTTACATTAGGTGAACGTAGACTTTTAGAATTGATCGAAAAGTATGGAATGACAACTTTGGACCAAGCGGCTGATAGTGTACTAAATGCTACTGAGTGTCAGGTGCGGAATGAAATAGGGAATATACCAGATGGTGTTTACTATGCCGAACGATTTATGGACAATGATGGTTTTGATAGGGGGAAGATGGTAAAAGTTGGACTTAAACTAATAGTTGAGGAGGCTACAATCACCTTTGACTATTCAAGCTCTGATCCACAAGTTAAAGGTTATGTAAATAGTACACTTGCCAATACTTATTCCTCCTCTTACCTTGCACTTTTTACAACTATTGATCCAAACATCCGTCATAATGAAGGGGCTTTTCGACCTGTCAAGATAGTTGCCCCAGAGGGTACAGTTGTCAATTGTTTAGAACCGGCACCTTGTAATACTTGCACTATTTGCGCAGCTTCGACTATTATCGAATCTGCTTGGCTGGCGTTATCTCAGGCTGTGCCTGAACTGACACAAGCCGCTTGGGCGCGATCCTCAACGCCGGTTTCTATGGGCTTCAACCCTCGTATTGGAAAATTTTACAGTGATGTTCATTTTTTTCCGAAAGGAGGTGCTGGAGCAACATTTGGCTTCGACGGATGGGACCATATGGGCGTTGTAATCTGTACAGGCAGATCGCGAGCCCCAGATCCAGAGTTGCATGAACTAGCTGACCCGTTTTACACACTTAGTTACGAATATCTCCAAGATAGTCCAGGAGCCGGTACGTGGCGAGGTGGTATGGGGACCAAGTATATTTTCAGAGTGGAAGCTGACGGAATTGTTTCCAACAATTTTGGCGATGGTCTTTTGTCGGAAACTGCACCGTTCGGCCTAGTCGGAGGAAAGGGTGCAAAACCTAGCACGTTGCGAATTATAAAGGCAAATGGAGAGATCATCGACCCAGAGGTTCACAAGTATGTCACTCTTAATAAGGGCGACATTTACGAGGTCTTAGAAACAGGTGGGGGTGGCTACGGTGATCCCTTGAAACGGCCAATAGAAATGGTGTGGGCTGATGTACGTAATGAGATGATATCAATAGAAAGCGCCCTAAATGATTATGGCGTGATGATTGATCCTCAAACCTTAAAGGTTGATTATGCCAAAACGGATGAGTTACGGAACAAATAAACAAAACATTAAAATAAAAAATTGGCATTGGTTTCCTAAAATACAATAAACTCAAACATTATAAGGAAGGAGGTTTTTTGCTCATGAAACAGTTAAAGGTGCTTGTGGTTGAGGATGAATCTCTTATTTCTCTTTCATTATCTGACCAATTACGAGGTCTAGGACATGAGGTAGTAGGGGCAGCTCAGAACGGGTCTGAAGCTATCGATATGGCTGAACGTTTTGATCCCGATCTTATTATCATGGACATCAAAATGCCTGGAGTGGATGGATTAGAGGCAGCTAAAACTATTAACCATCGTAAGGTAACGCCTATCATTTTCCTCACAGGTTATTCCAATGAAGAAATGGCCCGCAAGGCAGGGGAGAGTGGCGCTTTTGCATACCTTTCTAAACCGGTGGATCAGCGGGAGTTAGTGCCAGCTATTGAAATTGCCTTAGGCAGATTTCGAGAGGTGATGAAGCTGAAGGAAGAAATTTCTTATTTAGAAGAGAGTCTCGAGGCTCGCAAAGTCATTGAGCGCGCCAAAGGTATCGTTATGAAACGCTACCGTCTTTCTGAAGCCGAAGCTATGCTAAGGATGCAAAAGACAAGTCGCGATCAGAATATCAAATTGGTTGAACTAGCTAAATCCATTATTTTTTCGGAAAAGTTGCAGAATGGTCTTTCCGAAAAGAGAACAGAAGGTAGGGCTAAGTCCAGATGATATTTTACGGTATCCCGAACAATCACTGAAGCAGATGTGATTATATTTGGGCCACACTGCAAGGAGGGACAGCCTTTGATTGAGTTGAAAGGTACTGATATTTTTGGGCAGACCCCTTGGCAGGGAAAAGTCAATTTACTAGCCGGAATGAGTGAACTGATTGACCAATTCCTGGAGAAAAATATGTTTGTTCTAGAGGCAACTTTAGGGTGTGTTTTGGTCCTCAGGAAAGGGTCAGGACAAGGGGAAGTTATTTCAGCTTTTCGTGGGATGACAAGCGGTAAGACTGTGGACCTACTTCAAAACAAGAAAACTCCAATAATTGCTCAGATGCCTTCGTTCGTAGAATCTTACTTTTTTAGCGAAGGAGTCTTTACCATGGAGTCGGAAGATGCGCAAATTTTGCGCGACTTGCTTCCCTTTTATTCTGGTAGTGAGAAATTTGCGCTTTGTGCTCTATGGCAATTTGACGCTCCGTTATTGATAATATTTTGGGGCTGCAGGCCTTATGAGGAAAAGGATAAAGTTTTTCTGGAAACTTCGACATGGCTTCTTGCGACAGCTTTTACAAAAATTCATGAGCATTGGGAATCATCTGTCAGGTTAACTATGCTGGAAAGGGTTTTTGATACAACCAAAGTTTTGACTTCCGAACAACCGATAGAGGATAAGTTAGGTTTATTAGCGTGCACTGCTATAGAAATGCTTCATGGAAACTATGCCACAGTTAGGTTGGTGCAGCGTGAAACACTACAGCTTGCCACTTTTCGGGGCTTTCCAGTTGGATTCGAAAAAGTGGTTAAAGAAAATTTTGGACTTTCTATTGACGACTGGACGGTGCGTAAAGGAAAAACGGTAACTATTGAAGATATAACTTCTTGGCCGGCCATAGAATTTGAAAGGCAAGCAAATGGCCTAAAATCAGTGGTCTCTGTACCTATGCGTTTAAAACACCGTGTCATTGGGGCCGTATCAATTTACTCTATCGTTCCCCAGATTCCTTCTCCTGAAACGTTAAACTGCCTTTTGGTGATTGCTGATCAGGCTGCTATAGTAATTGAAGACGCTTTGTTGATGTCTAGATCGGCCCTATTACAAGAAGTACACCACCGAGTTAAAAATAACTTGCAAATGGTTGCTGGGTTATTATCATTGGCTGCTACATCTAACCAGCAATCGCCACTCGTTAAAGAATATCTTCAAGAAAGCGTCAACCGTGTTAAGACGATGGCGATTATCCATGGTCTTCTTTCCGAAAAAGGAGAAGGATTAACTGATTTAAAGGAACTTATTAACCGGCTTGCGCCTTTATTTTTGAATCTTCAGTTAACAAATACACGTAAAGTTGAAATCAAAGTCAAAGGACCTACTGTATTTTTAGGTTCAAAGGAAGCTACTTGCCTCGCCTTGGCAATCAACGAATTGTTTTGTAATTCTCTTATGCACGGAATTGTTGATTTTCGGGAGGGATTTGTTACGGTAGAAATTATCGTGGGCAAGGATAATTTGCTTATGAAGATACAGGATAATGGTCAAGGATTTCCTCCGGGGTTTGACTGGAGAAAGCAAAAAGGATTGGGACTGAAAATAGTTGAAGCACTAGTCGAAAAGGACCTTCGCGGTACCTTCAAGCTCGTTTCAAACCACGAAGGCGCTCTTGCTGTTCTAGTTGTCCCCAAAAGTATTTTGAGTAATGGGGGTGTCATTTCTGGAACGGATTAGAGGAACAAGCCAAATACTTTGAGGGGAGGGGAGGATATGGCCTCAGAAAGTGAGTTCCCAGCTATCGACAAAGATAAAATCCAAACTTCTGCACAAATAAAAGATGTTATTGGGGGACTTTGCGACCGGGATATGGGCAATGGCGAGGATGTTATCGAGGAACTGACCAGGCAAAATACGCGTATGTCCATCATCCAGCAAATTGTTAAAAGGATTAACGTGGAAATGTCCTATGAGGATATTCTCGATGAGGTGTCGGCCGCTCTGCACAAAGTCCTACCGTATGACCTGCTCAGTTGTTCTTTGATTGAAAAGGGACAGCTTATTATCAAAGCTACATTGCCCAAGGACCCAATAGTCCTAGGTGTCGGATGGGTCCTGGATAACAATAATTCGGCCCCTTGGAAGGCAGTTCGAGATAAACGGTGCTACTTAAGGCAGGACATCTGGCATGATCCTCATAAACGCCTGGAAGACGATGCCGTCCGTCAAATAGGTATCAAATCCGGCATTATGGCCCCGCTTTTATTTAACAACGAGGTTATCGGCGTTTTGATTTGCGCGAGTGAAGAACCCTTTAGCTATAGGGAAAATGATTGTATCTTTGTCCAGCAGTTGGCTGATGCAATGGCTGTTTGTATCAATAATACGCGTCTCTTTGCCGAGGTTTTGAAAAGCAAAAGAGAGTGGGAGGAAACTTTCAAGGCAGTTCCTGACAGGCTGTTTCTCATTGACCTCTTTTACAACGTTCTGCGCTCCAACAACCAAGACTATGTAAAAAAGGCGGACAATGATCTTAAATGCTATGAAATCTTTACCTGCTGCGGGGACCAGTGCCATCTCTGTCCTACCATGGAAGCTTTTCGTACGGGTCAAGCCAGTATTGGAGAGTTCACCCATACCTATACTAAAAACATTTATACTATATCAGCCTACCCGGTCTACAACGAAAAAAATGAGCTCTACGGCATGACTGTATACGTTCAAGATGTTACCGACAAAAGAAAAATGGAGACGCAGCTGTTTCAGTCAGGCAAGCTCGCAGCCCTAGGTGAGATGGCCGCAGGGGTAGCCCATGAGCTAAATAGTCCACTCACCGCCATCATCGGCAACGCCAGCTTAATTTTAAGAAGTACATCAACGGATGATAAGTATTTAAAGCTGCTAGAGAATATTAAATCCTGTGGGCAGAGAAGCAAACACATTATCCAGAATCTTCTTACTTTTTCCAGGCAGAACAACTATAAATTTGAGCAGGTGTCCATCAACGAAGTGGTGGAGGGCAGTTTATCTCTGGTTTCATATCAAATCGAGAAAGATAAGATAGCCATAAGCAAGTACCTTATGCCTCGCATCCCATTATTTCAAGGCAATAAACAACAGTTGGAGCAGGTTATCATAAATTTCTTGCTTAATGCCAGGGATGCCTTAGAAGGTTTGGTTGACGGTAGGATTGAAATCAGCACCGACATGAGAGCGGATGCAGAAACGGGCTGCACGGTGGTCGAGACAAAGGTAGCGGATAACGGAATGGGAATCTCTGAGAGTAGCATCGGTCAGATTTTTACCCCTTTTTTTACCACCAAGGAGAAAACCAGGGGCACCGGATTAGGCCTTTCGGTCAGCTTGGGTATTGCCCAAACCCACGGCGGCAGGATAGACGTATCCAGCGGGGTTGGTAGAGGCAGTATTTTCTCCTTAATCATACCGTTATAGCAGCATATTCAACGAGAAATGGGTGATAGCAGTGAAGAAGCCGGAGATTCTGGTAATTGATGATGAGATTGAAGTTGGCACCTTTTTTCAATACTATTTTCAGGAAGAAAAAGGCTACCAAGTGGACATAGCCAACTCTGGTTTGATAGCCAAAGATTTTCTGAGCAAAAAGACCTATGAGCTAGCACTGGTCGATTTGAAGCTGCCGGATACCGACGGGATTACCTTGCTTAAGGCAATCAAGGATAGCAGTCCTGACTGCGCAGTAATCATTATGACTGGGTATAGTACGGTCAAGACCGCCGTAGAGGCCATGAAGCTGGGTGCCTTTGATTATATCGACAAGCCATTCGAACTGGATGAGTTGGACACATTGTTGGAGCGAGCATTGCAGTCAGTTAACAACAAACAGTTGTATACCCACAATGAGCTCCACAAACTGGTTGCCGAATTCAGCATCATTATGGCTGAGAATAGTCCTTTAAAAGACCTTCTTTTATTAAGTAAAAAAATAGCAACCCGCAACATTTCCGTTTTAATTCAGGGGGAGACCGGGACCGGAAAAGAGGTCCTGGCCAGGTTTATCCATGCCAACAGTCTCCGTTCCGGCAATCCCTTTATCAGTGTTAACTGTGGGGCGCTCACCGAATCGCTTTTGGAAAGCGAACTTTTCGGACACGAAAAAGGGGCTTTCACCGGATCCCAGGGCACACGGCACGGTATTTTTGAACTGGCAAACGAGGGAACCCTTTTTCTTGATGAGATAGGTGATGCATCGCCGTCCATCCAGGTAAAACTGCTGCGTATTTTGGAAAAAGGCGAGTTTTTCAGGGTTGGTGGTGAAAAACCGCTTAAAACAGATGTACGGGTGCTGGCTGCCACCAATAAAAACCTGCGGAATGCGGTAAGAGATAAACTTTTTCGGGAGGACCTGCTTTATCGCCTTGACGTAGTCAACTTTCATATCCCGCCTTTGCGTGAGCGATGTATGGATGTTTTGCCTCTGGTCGGCTATTTCATCGAAAAAAACCTGCTGGAAGAGGAAAAACAATTAAATGTCCGGTTCAATAACCAAGCCATGAATCTGCTGCAGAGCTATTCTTGGCCGGGAAACATCAGAGAACTGTCCAATGTGGTGGCTCGCGCCCTAGCGCTCAAGAGTAGCAACCTGCTTGGTCCGGAGAGTCTGCCCGAGCATGTGGTTCACTGCGGTGAGGAAAATTTTCCGGCAAAGCATTTGACTACGAAAACCAACGTTAACGAGGTGTTAAGAGACTGGAGCCAGAGTCTGCTCAAGGTAGTATTATACAAGGGGAGCATAGACTTTATGGAGCTTGAGAAAAAACTGGAACAAGAGGCCGTCTGGGTGTTCAGACAGGTTATAGGAGAAACCCTGGTTAAAACCGGCAATAATCGGACTGAAGCTGCAAAAGTGCTTAATATCAGTCCCAGGGTTTTGCGCTACTATTTAAATGAAAAGGGCAGGGAGTAAGTTCCTGACGGCATCGGCATCCGGCCGTCTTTTCGGCCGGATGCCGTTTTTTCGTCGCAGATAACCACACCGGATTGCATCAATATTCAAAATATTCACTATAAATTTTTTTAAAATATACAAAAATTATTAGTATTATTAGGCCTCTTGCAGTTGGCGCCATATTTTGTGATAGATACTCACAAAATATGGCGCCAATTTTGCATTATTAGTTTGTAAAGGGAGTTAATGTTTTTTGTACAGGATTATTAAGAAAGATATGCTGGCGCCAAGGCTCATGAACAAAGAACGGTTAATGAATGCTTATTTATCAATTCGACCCCAGAGAGGAAAAGGAGGTGAATGCTATCGTTTGAGTAAAAACAAGACCGATTATGAGGGAAGGAGTTTATCATATATTTCAAAATTGTGTCTTGACAAACGGGGACATAACAGAATGCAACAAAAATAGACACCCTTAAATAATGAAGGAGGTTAGTCATTATGCCAGGTAAGATGCCTTATACAAAATATGACTTAGATAAGTATTTCGAGCGATATTCCGATGTGCCGAAAGAGGTTATCATCAAGGAAGATATTCTACGGCTTGGGCTCCATATCACGGATGCTGCTTTAGAAGAATGTGCTAAGTTTACCACTAAGTCTTATTATCTTTTCTCTTATGATCAAACTGATGTGGATGATATGAAGCGACAGGAGTTTTTAAAGGCTCCCGAAGAATTCAAATTCAAAGGAGGACCTTACAACCTAAGACCCACGGTCAGCAAAACTTGTATGGATAAGCCGGAAAAAACCCCTTATAAAATAGATCTGATTGACGGGAAATTACAGCTTTTCTGGGAGAACAACTATCTAGCCGATGTCGAGTTAAAGAAAAAACCCGCTTACTACAGTCACAGTTTACCCGATGGGACTCCTTACTCGGATGTTGCCGCTGCGGTTTGTTGGGGGTATCAAACTTTCTGTACGATTTTGAGAAGCTGTCAGTACTGGGGAACAAAAGAAGAATGTGTATTCTGTGATATTAACGTCAATGCCCGCAAACAATCAAAGACCGGCCGACCGTTTATGATCCACAAGAGCATTGATGATGTTGTAACCGTACTGGATACCATTTTCAATAAAGAACGGGAACCGGAAAACCATATGATCATTTTAACCGGCGGAGCCGTTACCAAAAGCGTTGATCAGAAAGCAAATGTAGAGTTCTATGCCCAGTACATTAGAGCCATAAGGGAAAAAATCGGGTTCAAGCCGACGATTCACCTCCAGACCACCGCGCTCCCTAAAGAAGAATGCCGTATCTTAAAAGAGGCTGGGGTGGATGCGCATCATTCGAATATCGAAGTTTGGGATAAGGAGAAGTTTAATATTTTCTGCCCGGGTAAAGCAAAGTTTGTTGGCCGGGATGAGTGGATAAAACGCGTTTGTGATTCAGTGGATATCTTTGGAGAAGGTTGCGTTTGTCCTACGTTTGTTACCGGAGCCGAAATGGCCCGACCCTGGGGCTTTGAAAAATGGCAGGACGCGGTAAAGTCAATGCAGGAGTGCTGGGAATACTTGATGTCTCGTGGAGTAACACCGCGAAGTTCAAGCTGGGTTATCGAACCCAATTCACTACTCGGTCAGTATGACCAGCCCGTGATCCCTTTGGAGTATTACATCGAGATTGATATTGCCTGGTACGAGACCTGGAAGAAGTATCAACTTCCTCCCCTGAGAACCTTTACCCCAATGGGTCCAGGTCGGTGTCTGGCGGTAAATAGCGGTCATCTTGACATGGGATCATAAATAAGTTTATTCATTTAGTTATTCGCAAATGCGAATGTTAAGAAAGAGTGATCCATTCGTCAGAAAAAAGTGATCCAGTGACGGCATCGGCATCCGGCCGATTTATCGGTCGGATGCTGATTTTTCGTCGCAGATAACCACATTGGGTTGCATAAAAATTAATTATATTCCTAATTTTTTATTAAACAATAATTTTTTTGGAAGATTTCGAAACACTTGAAAGATATAAACATTTAGGAGGTGACCTTCGTGTATAGAGTTGGAATTGATGTTGGTGGAACATTTACCGATTTTCTCTTGATTGATGAGGTTGGTCAAAGTACGGTGTATAAAACGTTAACCACTCCGAAAATGCCTACCGAAGGAGTAGTGAACGGATTAGAATTGATGGCCAAGGATCTCAAAATGTCTTTTAGAGACTTTTTACAACAAGTAACTACTATTGTGCATGGTACAACGATCACGACAAACGCGACACTGACAGGCGATGGAGCACTGACGGGTTTTGTTACCACAAAAGGTTTTAAAGATGTCTTAAATATGCGTCGTGGTTTAAGGCCGAATCAATATAGTTCTAAACAGGATCCACCGCATGACCTAGTACCAAGGTATTTAGTCCAGGCCGTCGAAGAAAGAGTGAATTGGGCGGGGCAAATAGTTACTCCCTTGAATGAAGCTGAAGTGCGACAAGCCGCCAAATTGTTTAAAGAGCATGGCGTAGAGGCAATAGCAGTAAGTACGTTGTTTTCTTTCTTTAATCCTGAACATGAACAACGTATTAAAGAGATTCTGCAGGAAGAAATGCCCGACCTTTATATTTCGGTATCCAGTGAGATACTGCCGCAAGTTCGAGTATATGAAAGAAATAGTACTACGGCTTTAAATGCTTATGTTGGGCCACCGTTATTTAAGTATTTGACGAATCTGCTGATAAGGTTTAAAGAAGAGGGTTTCGACGGCACCTTATTAATCATGCAGTCTAATGGTGGTGTAATGTCACCGGAAGTCGCCAAGCGCTTTGCTTCCAATACCCTTTTATCAGGTCCGGCGGCGGGTCCGGCAGCGGGAATCTTTTATTCCGAATCTCAAAAGGTCGATAACATTATCACTGTTGATATGGGTGGAACCAGTTTTGATATTTGCCTGATCAAAAACGGTCAACCTGGTTTAACAAATGAAGGAGGGGTCGGGGGTTACCGAATTGCTTCCCCGATGTTGGATATTCATACTATTGGAGCCGGTGGCGGTAGTATTGCTTGGGTTGATGCCGGGGGTATGTTGCGTGTAGGACCAAAGAGTGCAAGTTCGGAACCAGGTCCGGTTTGTTATGGACGTGGTGGCAAAAACATTACAACTACCGATGCTAACGTAATCTTAGGTTACCTGGATCCCAAGTATTTCCACGGTGGTACGTTAGAGTTAGATGTTGAGACAACAAAAGGAGTCTTGGCTGAATTAGCTAAAAAACTTGGTATGGATCCGATTGCAGCGGCAGCAGGCGTTTACCGAATAGTAAATATGGGTATGGCCGACGGAGTACGAGAAGTTTCTGTACGACGTGGTCATGATCCACGCGAATTTGCTTTAGTTGTTGCCGGAGGAGCTGGCCCCATTCATGCTGCGGAAATTGCTACAGAACTGGGTATTAGGTTGATTATTGTGCCACGTGAATCGTCAGTATTCTGTGCAGCCGGAATGCTTATCTCCGATCTTAAACACGATTACGTTCGTACTTACAGCGCTCCGGTGCTGGAGGCTGACGTGGCTAAAATTACCGAGTTCTATGATGATATGACTAAAGAGGCGCTAGCTGTTTTAGGACAAGAAGGGGTATCTTCTAACCGTATCCAGGTAAGATTGGCTGCAGATGTCCGTTATCTTGGTCAATTCAGCGAAGTGGAAGTAGTGGTGAATTCGAATAATCTGAGCGAGGAATTGGCTCATATAAGTGAGACCTTCCATCTTAACCATAATGAGTTATTCGGATATTCTATGCCCGGCTCCCCCCTAGAGTTTATCAACTTGCGTTTAACCGCTATTGGAATTGTCGACAAGCCTAATTTTAACAAAATACCTTATTATGGAACCAAATCTGATCATGCTCTAAAATCGAAACGGATGGCTTATTTTGCAGGAGAATTTCAAGAAGTTCCAGTGTTCGATGGCTTAAAACTTAATAATGGCAATATTGTGACTGGACCCGCGATCATTGAACAGCCCACAACAACGATCATCGTGACACCTGATTTTAATATTAAGTGTGACGACTACAATAACTATGTTATGTACCCAAAGCTTAAGCGGTAGAGGAGGAAAGTTTATGACACGGCCAGTTATTGATCCGATATTAGTAGCTGTCATAGGTAATCGCTTAGATACGATCACCAAAGAAATTGGTCAAACAATGTTGAGAACATCACGTTCACCTATTTTTAGTGAAGCCCGTGACTTTGTTACCGGAATCTTTGATAATCAAAATCGTTTGGTGGCTCAAACAGCTTATATTCCTGTCCTTGCGGGCTGTCTGCCCTATACGGTAAAAGCAATTTACGAACATTTTAAGGGCGATATTCATGAAGGTGATGTTTATGTCGTCAATGATCCCTACTCAGGGAATAATCATCCACCGGATATAACAATTGCCATACCGGTGTTTTGGCAAGGTAAATTTGAATTCTGGTCAATATCCAAAGGGCACCATGCGGATATCGGCGGCGGCGGAGTAGCAGGGTATGCTCCTGGATGTACGAGTATTTTTGAAGAATGTATCCGCATTGTACCTTCACGCCTTTATTCCAAGGGTGTCTATCAAACAGATATGTGGAACATGATTCTGAAGAATGTCTTTCTTACTCATATTGTGGAAGGTGATCTCAATTGTCAGGTTGGAGCGTGTAGGATTGGGGAAAGAGGGTTAAAAACAATTCTGGAGAAATATGGATCTGAAACCTTGTATGCGGCCATGGATGAGATCTTTGATGCTTCCGAAAAACATATGAGATCGGAAATTGCCAAGATTCCCAAAGGTAAATATTACGCTGAACGTTTTGTAGATCATGATGGTGTTAATACAGACAAAATGATTAAGCTTGCCGTAGAGGTAACCGTTAATGATGACTCCATGATCTTTGATTTATCAGCAAGTGATAAACAGGTTCCAGGGTATGTCAATAGTCCCATAGCCAACACAGTGTCATCTTGTTATTTGGCGATATTAACAACGGTTGATTCGGATTTTGCTTTCAATGAGGGTGCATTACGTCCGCTGACTGTAATCGCTCCGTCAGGCTCAGTAGTAAATTGTGAGTTCCCGGCACCAACAACTTGTGCAACGATTGCAACAGCTAATCCGATCATTGAAACGGTATGGCTGGCTTTATCACAGGCTGTCCCGCAAAAGGTGCAAGCTAGTTGGTCACGTTGGTCTGCTCCAGCGTCTATGGGATTTAACCCCAATACAGGCCGGACCTTTGCAGACATTCACTTTTTGTGTAAAAGCGGTGCCGGTGCTACCTATGGCTTTGATGGTTGGAGCCACCTGGGCAGCATTGTAACTTGCGGAGGTTTACGCACCCCCGACCCTGAACTTCATGAGTTGTCCAGTCCCTATACTTTGTTAGACTTTGAATACTTAGTGGATAGTGGTGGACCCGGTAAATGGCGGGGTGGCTGGGGTACGCTCGTTCGCTGGCGGGTAGATGCTCCGGGGATTAGATCGGCGAATTTTGGCGGTGGTTGCAGAGAGGCAACAGCAGCCTATGGTTTGATGGGAGGGAAACCCGCACCTAAAAATATCCTGCAAGTTATAAGAGGCAGCGAAATTATCCCAGTTGATGCGGAAAGTCTTTTGAATTTAGAAGTTGGAGATATCTACGAAGTATATGAAAGTGGCGGTGGAGGTTTCGGTAATCCTCTTGAAAGGCCTGCTGAAAAAGTCGCAAAAGATGTGCACGATGGCTTAGTTTCCTTCAAGTCTGCTAAAGAAGATTATGGAGTTGTCGTTGATCCGTTGACTTTTGAAGTCGACACAGTGGCTACTAGTAAATTAAGGGCTTAACAAACAAAAGAAAGAAGTTTAATCATTCTATTAATCATAGTATTTAAGCACAGTGTCCCATAAATTTCCTAGTAACATTGATATTATTAAGTCTCCACCGGAGGCTTATGTCACCGAAGACTCGATGTTTAACTTTAGTTGAACGAGTTCACTTGGTCACGAAGCTAGAATGAAGGACAGAGATGAAAGACGAGCTTGTTATTTAACTGTTAGGAAGGAGGCGACTGGATACTGTCTCGGGGAAAATATTTCCGGGATAAGACCGGTAAACAATATGATAAACAATTATTTATTTCCCGAATCCACTCTTGAAGCGGTGGAAATGCTCAAAAGTTTAAACGGAGAGGGGAGAATTATTGCCGGGGGCACGGACCTTGTATTAGACTTACGAAAAAATAAGTTTGTAGTTAGCTCTCTTGTTGACATAACAAAGATAGACTCTCTGAAAAATATTGAGCTTACAGGAGACAAAATTACAATAGGGGCGCTGGTTACTCATGCACAGGTTGCGTCATCGCGGTTAATCAAAGATAAAGCCAGTGTATTGGCGAAGGCCGCTGGTTCAGTTGGTTGCTTACAGATCAGAAATGTCGGAACACTTGCTGGTAATGTGGTAAGTGCTCTTCCGGCGGCTGATGCCGCGGTAGCCTTGATAGCACTTGAAGCTGAAGCCGAAGTTGTTGGACCCGGTGGTTCTAACTTTGTTCGGGTAGAAGATCTTTATGAGAGACTATTTACTTCAAAAGTAGACAGTAATTCACAATTAATCACCAAAATCAGCTTTAATGCCTTACTGGGAAAACAAGGATCGGCATATGTACGGATGACCCTTAGAAAAGCATTGGCTCTTCCGATCTTAAATGCTGCCGCTGTTGTGTCCGTATCAAATGGCACCTTTGATTGGGTGAAAATTGTAGTAGCCCCAACAAATCCAATCCCTACGATTTGTAAAGAAGTCGGTAAGATGCTGGCAGGCGCACAAGTGAATAATCAAACAATATCCGAGGCCGCGGAATATTTATCAAATAACGCTGTTATAGTTGAGGACATCCGTGCAAATAAAGAATATCGTAAAGAGATGATTAAGGTAATTACTAAGAGAGCCTTAGAAGAGGCCGTAGCGGCCGTGAGTTAAGAAAGAAGGAGGTTTTAAAGTGGAAAAGAAACTATTGCATTTTTGCCTGAATGGAGAAGAAATGGAAGTTCAAGTAGATCCTTCAGCCAGTCTGATGGATGTTATACGGGACGATTTAGAGATGACCGGTACAAAAGCCGGCTGTAATACGGGTGATTGTGGTGCTTGTACAGTTATTTTGGATGGAGAAGCTGTCAGGTCTTGTATTATGCCTGCTTTACATGTAATGGATAGGAATGTTGAGACAATTGAAGGGATTGGAAGTCCAGATAATTTACATCCGGTCCAGGAGGAATTTGTTGAAAGTAGCGCATTTCAGTGCGGTTATTGTACACCAGGTATGATCATGTCTGCCAAGGCTTTGCTCGATAAAAATCCCGAACCTACAGGAGAAGATGTTAGAGAGGCTATTGCCGGTAATCTCTGCCGATGTACAGGGTATAAAAAAATCGAAGAAGCTTTTCTTTCTGCTGCCAAAAAAGTTAATTCAAAGAGCAGCTAATAGTTATATTTTAAGCAATATCAACTAGGAGGTATTAAGTATGAAAGAATTCACTGTTGTGGGAAAATCTATTCCCCGGCGGGATGCTTTGGATAAAGTGCTAGGTACCGCTACCTACACAACGGATGTTAAGCTGCCGGGAATGTTGTACGCTAAAGTACTGCGCAGCCCGCATGCCCATGCCAAGGTTATAAAAATAGATACTTCAAAGGCTAAAGCGCTTCCGGGAGTAAAAGCAGTTCTTTGCCATTTAGACATTCCCAAAAATCTGTTTTGTTCGTCGGCAGCTGCCTATGTAACTACTCCACCCGTCAAGGGAGTCGTTGACCAGTATATTTTCGAATCTACAGCCCGCTTTATTGGTGACGAAATAGCAGCAGTTGCCGCAACATCCCTGGCAATTGCCGAAAAAGCCCTGGCTCTGATTGAGGTAGAATATGAAGTACTGCCCGCGGTTTTTGATCCCTTTGAGGCCATGAAGCCGGAATCACCTACTCTGCACACGGAACCGGAAAAAAAGGAAGGATTTCCGGAATATCCTGAAAACAATATAGTTGGGAACAAAATCCCGCCCGTCATAGGAATGGGAGATCTAGAGGTAGGTTTTAAGGAAGCAGATTACATCTTTGAAAATACCTATATCGTAGATGCTGTGAAACAAGCCCAATTGGAAACTCATGGGGCTGTGGCCGATATCAACAGTGAAGGCAAACTAACGATATATTCACCAAGCCAGAGTCTGCATCCGACCAAGCGGATAGTAGCCGAAGCTTTGGGGTTACCTTTAAGTCAAGTAAGAGTCTTAAATCCACCTTACAGCGGGGGCGGATTTGGAGGACGAATAGGTTGCAGTGCTAAATCAGAGGTGATTACGGCGGCCCTGGCCCAGAAGGCAAGAAGACCCGTGAAGTTGATCTTATCGCGTCAGGAAGACTTTATTGCCTCTGACACCCGGCACGAGACCTTTGCAACTCTCAAGACGGGTGTTAAGAAGGACGGCACCCTTACCGCCAGATTTATCAAAGTAATTATGAATGGCGGTGCTTATGCCAGTTGGAGTCAAGATGCCCCGGGCGTGCTAGCTTCAACAGCTATGCCCGTATACCGCTGTCCCAATTCAATGTTTGAGGGCTGGACGGTATATACTAATCGAACATCTGCCGGAGCGATGCGGGGGTTCGGCAATCCTCAGGGGATGTTCTGCGTTGAATCGCAGATGGATGAAATTGCGCACGCTTTAAATATGGATCCTCTGGAGTTTCGGCTGAAGAATATTTCCCGGCCCGGCGACGCAGTGCCCGTACCGTTTCCCTTAGTAACAACCGGTCTGAGGGACTGTATTACTCAAGGAGCGGAAAAAATCGGTTGGTCGAGGCGCGTGGAACCGGATCGGCAAAAATCTACAAAATTAAGGGGTATGGGGATGGGCGTGGGATCCCACGTCAGTTGTTCGCATCCCTTTCACGTTGACTATTCCACTTGTCAATTAATCCTACAACAGGACGGTTCAATTCTCTATTCAACGGGTGTGCCCGATATAGGGACGGGTACATCTACAACTCTACCCCAGTTTGTGGCGGAAGTTCTGGGTGTCGATATATCCATGGTTAAGATTGTATTTGGTGATACACAATCAACTCCTTTTGAGGTCGGAAGTCATGCCAGTCGCACCTGTTATGCCGCGGGAAAGGCAGCTATTGCGGGAGCCGAAAAGATAAAGAAAGAAATTTTGGAATATGCCGCGGATTACTTGAAGCTTCCAGAAGATGATTTAGACATTGCCAAGGGAATGGTATATTCACTATCTAACGATAATGTCAAGGTTTCGTTAGGGGAAATAGCCTTACAAGCGCATTTAAAAACTAAGCAGTTTTCCTGTATCGGGACAGTTCCACCGACCAACGCTCTACCCTGGGAGGCCCATTTCGCAGAAGTTGAGGTCGATACCGAAACTGGTCAGGTAGAGATTATCCAACTGGTTGCCGCCCATGACGTTGGTAAAGCGATAAATCCAGCCATAGTGGAAGGTCAAATAGAAGGCGCGCTTTCCATGGGCATTGGGTTTGCTTTAACTGAACAATATCAGATTGACGAAAACGGCAGACAACTCTACGATACCTACCATAAATACATGATGCCGACCGTTATGGATATGCCCCCGATGGAAACGATAATTGTTGAAGAACACGAACCGTCAGGACCGTTCGGGGTCAGGGGAGTTGGAGAAGCTGGATTGGTGCCCACTGCCCCGGCCATAACCAATGCTATCTTTAATGCCACCGGCGTTCGGGTTAATCAAATACCGGTTACCCCGGATAGACTATTAACGGCGTTAAAAAACCAGAAAGGTATTTCAACAGTGCGAGAAGACGAGGAAATTTATGCTGAGTGATGGGGTAAGTATTCAAGAAGAAGGTGATTATATTGTTTGTCATGGGTGAAATGTTGGAGAGGAATGCACGGTTATTTCCTGAGAAGGTGGCCTTTGCTTG
>JGI25321J50212_10001176_pt1 | contig 23816 bp, 16 predicted proteins | sample AutmiccommuBRH23_FD_50212 | JGI IMG/M metagenome (IMG submission 50212)
AAATCCCGGAGGATCATTTTTCCCGGCCGCTGGATGTCCTCAGCGGTTCTACCCTGGGCATGCACCTCCGGCATATCCTGGAATTTTATCAATGCCTGTTCCGTGCCCTTCCCGGTCGGAAACTGAACTACGACCTGCGTCAAAGGAACCGGGAAATGGAGGTGGAGAAGTTTAAGTGTGAGCTTTGTCTGGCACAGCTGATTAGTGAACTCGAAGCACAGGAAGCGGATTTGACTCTTGATCTGACGGCTGATTATTCCGGGCAGGGCCAGGGGCGGGAGGTGCGAATTACGACCACCTATTACCGCGAACTGCTCTATAATGTGGAGCATTGCGTGCATCACCTCGCCATTATCAGGATCGGTATGAAAGCCTTAAACCCCCATATAAACCTAAGTGAGGAAATGGGTGTGGCCGCATCAACGCTAAGAAACAGGAAGCTATGTGCACAGTAAGTTACGTTCCCCTGGAAAATGGGTATATCCTCACCTCCAACCGGGATGAGGATCCTGGCAGGGAAACTCTAAGCCCGGAGAAAATTGTTCTATCGGAACACCATAAGGCTGTTGCTCCCCGAGATCAGCTTAAAGGCGGCAGCTGGATCGCTCTGGACAGCGCCGGCAGGGCTGCTTGCCTTCTGAATGGGGCTTTTGGCAGGCACAAGAGGCAGCCGTCGTATATCAGGAGCCGGGGGTACTATGTCCTGGAAGCGTTGAGGGCAGGAGATTTTGAATCGTTTTCAAAGGAGATCCCGCTGGAAGGTACGGAACCGTTTACCCTCCTGATGATAGGCCCTGGAAGTATCCTGAAATTGCTTTGGGACGGAAAACGCAGGTACCATTGGCAATTACCTCATGATACAATGCACCTATGGTCGTCTCCCACCCTGTATACGGCAAAACAACACGGAGAAAAGGAAAACTATTTTAAAGAAAATGTCGGCCGGCGCTCGTTAACGCCTGCAGGCCTGCTTTCGATACATGGCCGTGGTACCGCCACCCCATTTATTCTGGAGCTGCCTGGTGTCCGGACAGTAAGCATCACCCAACTATATGTAAGGGGTGAAAAAGGCAGTATGCAGTACCTTCTTAAATCAAAAAGTCATGAGAACGCTGTACATATCAGCACTACTGTTATTTAACCTTTTCTGTGTTACCGCACAGCAGCCGGATGTGAATTCGGTAAATGGCCTTGCCCTGCAGGGCTATGATGCCGTAAGCTATTTTCGTGGAGGGCCCGTAAAAGGCCATCCAAACATCAAGGCATCATATATGGGAACAACCTATTGGTTCGCTGACCCTGTAAACAGGGAGCTGTTTATGAAGGATCCTTTACGCTACCTCCCCGAATACGGCGGCTGGTGTGCGTATGCCATGGGAGAAAGCGGCGATAAAGTTTCAGTAGACCCTGAAACATACAAAATAGTGGATAACCGGCTTTACCTGTTTTATAACACTTTTTTAAACAATACGCTTAAAAAATGGAATGCCAGGGAAGAAGAATTACTGTCTAAGGCCAACATATATTGGAGAGAACAACAAAAAAACAAAAAATGAAGGCAAGAACAGCTTTTTACACGGAACGTGCTGCGGCTATTATTGCAGCAGTGATACTATTACAAACTTTATATTTTAAATTTACCGCCCATCCGGATAGTGTGCATATTTTCACTAAAATAGGGGGTGAACCATTTTTACGGATTGGTTCCGGCATCGTGGAACTCATTATTGCCTTATTNTTATTATTCCCCAGGACCTCGCTTTATGGAGGTCTGCTTGGGTTCGTACTGATGCTGGGAGCCATCGGCCAGCATCTTTTAGTCCTGGGAATCAATGTAAATAATGATGGCGGTGCGCTCTTCACATTNGCCATTATCACCTTGCTTAGCTGTGCAACTGTGGTTCTGTTAAAAGGAGTATTTCCGTGGCTAAATAAGATGAAAACGCAAAAATCGTGAAATCGCTGCAGACCCGCACCTGGTATATACGACTCGTCAATTGGGAATACTGGCCTGTGTGGATGTTCTATTTTCCGGTCTGGATTCAGCATTTCTGGCTTTCCCTGAAAGTAAGGAACCTGTTTTTTTTCCTTGCAACCAATCCTGCTATCGAAGGTTTTATCCTGAGTGATTCCAAATTCAAAACCCTGCAATTAGTCCCGGAACGCCATAGGCCGTTATCCTTGCTGGTACCTCAGGGAACATCGACTGCGGAGCTTATTAAGAAAATGCGTGACAGTGGGATGCGTTTTCCTGTGATGCTGAAACCGGATGTTGGCTTCAGGGGCCTGAAAGTTCAGAAGATTGAAAATGAGGATATGCTCCAAAAATCATTGTCTGGCCAACATCTTACCTACCTCCTCCAGGCTTACTGTTCCCATCCTCTCGAAATAGGTGTTTTCTATTACAGGTTTCCGGATGATGCCAGAGGGTGCATCCCATCCATAACCATCAAGGAATTCCTAAAAGCCAGGGGAGATGGAAAACATACCCTGGAAGAGCTTATAAACCTTAATCCCCGGGCAGTCTTGCAGCGAAACAGGTTGCGAGACAAATTCTCCGGCTTTTGGACCAAAGTTTTACCTGAAGGGGTTATCCTGGAACTGGAGCCGGTGGGGAATCATAACCGGGGCACCAGATTCCGTGATGGCAGCCATCTGGTCGACGAGAAACTGCTTCAGGTGTTTGACAGGCTTAACAGGGAAATGGAAGGTTTTTATTTCGGGCGCTTCGATATCAGGGCAGCTTCCTGGGAGGCAATTAAGGAGCAGGGGGCATTCACTATTCTGGAAGTGAACGGGGTTGGGGGGGAGCCAACACATATTTATGACCCCGACAATTCGCTGATGGGCGCCTGGAAAGACCTGTGTTACAGTTGGCGGGTAGCAGCCTCGATAGCGGCGCGGAATATGCAAAGGGATGGCAACAGGCCCACCTATCGCCGGGCGAGGGGGCTATGGGATAGTTATAAAATTTACAGAGAAGGGCTTGCTATCCGGGAAACGCATGTACTATGACTTTGCCCTGATAAATTTAGGTGTCAGTGAGCGCAACCCATACCGTACCCTACCGCGCAACCCGGCCTTTACAATATGGTTAAATGTGCTAACAGGCAGCTTACGCAGGATTTCATGGGCAAGCTTGACTTTTTTTCCCGGTCCCCTTAGGCGGAATTGTGTCGCCTGCGTAGGACCATACATAAGGTGTAGCCAAAGGCGGGGACGTGTAAGAAAATATTCCATTATTGGGGGGTAACAACCCAGAATACGGGCCATTCCATTCATATACCTGTGATAATCCACCAGGCTGCGGATCCGTTCCGCGTTTTCTTCAAACTGTTCCCGGTACATCTTAAAATCAGCATCGATGCTGGTAAGCATGTCCGCTTTCTCAGGGAGCAACATTTTCCCGCTGATTATCAGGGCAGCGTAGCGTGCCTGCATTTCCATAATGGGGAACTGGCTGCCAAAACCGGGCCTGGCCCATCCGATCCACGCGATCTTATTGCCATAATCCGGATGGAACATATGTTTGAACATCTTCCTGGGGTCTGTGCTTTGCAGCTTTTCAGGCATAAAATCAACGCGGTTCTTGTAGCCGGTACAAAATACTACAGCGTCCAGGTCTTCAATGGTTTCCCCCTGGACGGAGACCAGTTTTTTCCCGCCTTCCTCCACTTGGCTGATATCACCTACCACCTTGCAGCCATGATAGGCTATTGCTTTTGGGAGGGCCAGGGTCTTGGTGCCAAAAATCCCCCAGATACCCCTTTCGGCTTTTACCTTCTGGTTAAGGTCGGCCAGGGCATCAAAGACAGGGTCTTTTCGTGCCCTTTCCAGTTTTAATACATAAGGGCTCAGGATTTTCCCATATTCCCGGGGGAGGTCCCATATGCCGCGGTGGGTCGACACGTCTGCGGCATGGCCGCCCCTCCGGCGGGGAACGATCCAGCCCGTTGACTCCCTGAGGCTTACCCAAGTCTGTTCAGCCACCTGGGCGATCTCATAGGCCACATCCGATCCCGATTCTCCCCCTCCTACTACCAGGACTCGCTGCCCCCGGAAAGCTTCCCCGTTTTTAAAGTCCCTGGAATGTGAAAATGGCACTTCAGTTAATTGGGAACTCCATTCGGGGTACCTCGGGATATTATTGTTGCCGATTGCCAGGATCAGGTGTTCACATTCAAGGGTTTCCCCGGAAGACAGGTTCAATTTCCATGGACCCTCCGCAGATTCGGTAACACTCTCGACCCGGGTTTTAAAGCGGATATGATCAAGCACCCCGTAGTGTTTGGCATAGGCGGTCCAGTATTCCACGGCCTCATCTTTGGTCCAGAAGTGGTGATCTTTTCCTTCGCCCACCCAAAAATCCGAGAACATGCTGAAGACTACCGATGAGGTAAGGAGAAGATTGTCGTANCCCCTCGAAAAAATACCGCCCAATTCCGCGGCTTGTTCCAGGCATACCACGGATTCAATCCCCTGTTCCAGTAATTCNTTNACNGTTACTATTCCGCCGGGACCTGCCCCAACAACAATACATCGATTCATATGATTGNATTTAAGAGGTTCGATGCCTCCGAATTCACAAAGTGAAAGGATACCTGCATCCAGGTTATCCAGACTTTTCGCCCTGTCTGCAAAATANTGNCGGTATTCCGGAGGGATGATCTCGANCAGATCGGCATACAGTTCTTCCCCGCCACCTTCTCCTGAACGCCTTACAATAATCCTCGAATACAGGGCCAGGGTGGTAGTTTCCCTTGTAGCAAATGCTTCTTGCAACCAATCCGGCATTGCAACTTCAAAGCTTCCGGGATATTCCTTTCTAAAATCCAATCCCGCCATTTGCAGGGTTTTCCCGAGAAACCCGCCCTTAAGGATTAATTTATGCGCTTCCTGAAGGGGTAGATCAGTGATATCACTGAAGCGAACGACACCCAGCGTTCTGGAAATTCCACTTGAATCCCTTAGATGTACCTTCCTGTAATTACTTTCCTGCCTTATTATGTCGCAGCTGAGAGGCCCGGTGAGCGCTTCCAGCCGGCTGCTATGCAAATCTTTATATTCCATACTTCGCAGAGGCCCTTGTTTAACTCCCCTACCATATCAGGCATTTTATTAAGGCCTGCCGGTTAACGGCCTGAAACGGGGCTAATGTACAAAATTTGTAACACCGACTTTTCTGTTTTATGGGAGTGATTGAAGTTTTTATCAATATTTTAAATATAGGATGCTTTGCAGGATACTATTTAAAACAACCTATTACCAGCAGAAAACTTTGCAACTGTTTTCTAAGGTTTTAACAGGATGCCGGTATGATAATCAATCAAAGTTGTATTTTTATGACCCCTTTCAGCTTCCGGGCGTTAAGGCATCACAACCTTCTGCCTCCATAAGCCCAGGGCAGCATCAAAGAAAAAATTTAAAGTTAATCCGCAATACCACTCATCCGTCATGCAAAAATATACCGACGCCGAGATCTTTCAAAAAATTGAAAGCACCGGCCTGATCCCTGTTTTTAACCATAATAGCCCGGAAGTGAGCAAGCAGGTGCTTAAGGCCAGTTATGAAGCGGGACTGCGCCTTTTTGAATTTACCAACAGGGGGCAGAATGCCTTTGATGTATTCAGGGAGCTGGCCGCTTATGCAACTGCTTTTGAAGGCCTTGTTTTGGGTATTGGGACTATTTTCAGCAGGGCGGATGCGGTAAANTTCCATGACCTCGGTGCCCGTTTTGTNGTTTCCCCTGCCCTTGTACCGGAAATGGCAAGTATTAACAATATGGATGAGGTCCTCTGGGTGCCCGGATGCGGTACCGTTTCCGAAGTATACAAGGCGCATACCTTGGGGGCAAAACTTTTGAAGGTATTTCCGGGAAATGTCCTGGGACCGGAATTTGTTAAATCCGTAAAAGATGTGCTCCCCGCAATTCCCCTCATGCCAACGGGCGGGGTAAGCCCCAACAGGGAAAACCTCGCGGCCTGGTTCGGTGCAGGCGTAAGTTGCGTGGGGATGGGCTCACAATTGATTCCTAAAGACCTCCTGGCGGCGGGTGACTTTGATGGCCTCAGGGCGCATATCAGGAAGGCATTCGAACTTGTACAAACAGTCCGCAAACCCAAAGCCTGATCAGGACCATGCAAACAAGATACCTCCGAATTGATCCCCGCGATACCCTTGTGGTAGCCCTGCAAGACCTGAGAAAGGACAGTATGGTTGAACTGGGTGGGTTACGGCTGAAGCTTGCGGATGATGTAGCGGCCAAGCATAAATTCAGTACCCGGCAGTTTCAGCCCGGTGATGAAATAACCATGTACGGCGTCTGTGTTGGCAAGGCGGCCAAACCCATAGCTCAGGGATCGGCAATAACCACGGATAATATGGTTCATGCTGTTGCAGGCTATAATGGCAATGCGGCCCGCGAGCCCTGGAAAGCCCCCGATATATCGCGGTTTGCAGAACGATCATTTATGGGATACCACCGTTCCGACGGCAGGGTAGGCACCGAAAACAACTGGCTGGTAATCCCCCTCGTATTCTGTGAAAACAGGAACCTGGAGGTGCTGGAGGAAGCCCTGGCCAAGCCACTGGGTTACGGTACTGTAAAAGAATTCTCCCTTGATACANCCGGCTTAATAGCCCGGTACAGGGANGGNGCNTCCCCCGACGCCCTTTTAAAAACCCCGGTCATTACCAGCAGGGAAGAACTGGTCTCAAAAAGGGTTTTCCCCCATGTAGACGGTATTAAATTCCTGCGGCATGATGGCGGTTGTGGTGGTTCTCCCGGTGATTCGGAAACCCTGTGCAGATTGCTGGCGGGGTATATAACGCATCCCAATGTGGCCGGTGCAACCATCCTGAGCCTGGGATGCCAGCATGCCCAAATCAGCATGTTGCAAAAAGCCATAACTGATAATGACCCCGGCTTTTCAAAACCCCTGTATTTTCTCGATCAGCAAAAGAGTGGTACTGAAGCGGCCTTACTGGAAGAGGCGGTAAGGAAGACCTTTGAAGGCCTGATAATTGCCAATAACAGCCGTCGCGCGCCGGCACCCCTTGGTAAACTGGTGCTGGGCCTCGAATGTGGCGGGTCTGATGGCTTTTCTGGAATTTCTGCCAACCCTGCCCTCGGCCACGCCTCAGACATGCTGGTTGCCCTTGGGGGCAGTACTGTCTTATCTGAATTCCCCGAATTAAACGGGGTGGAACAGGAACTTATTTCGCGATGTGAAACCCGGGCAACGGCCCAAAAATTCATGAACCTGATGGAGCAGTATTCCCGTGCCGCTGCCCAGGTTGGATCAGGTTTCGAGAACAACCCATCTCCCGGGAATATCCGCGACGGCCTGATCACGGATGCCATGAAGTCTGCCGGGGCCGCAAAAAAGGGTGGCACGTCGCCTGTGACGGATGTCCTGGATTATACCGAACAGGTGCGAAAGCCCGGCCTCANTTTGCTCTGTACCCCGGGCAACGATGTGGAGAGCACCACAGGGCTGGCCGGTTCCGGGTGTAACCTGATCGTTTTTACCACGGGCCTGGGGACCCCAACCGGCAACCCGGTGGCCCCCGTCTTAAAAGTATCGAGCAACACCCGCCTGGCAAAAAAGATGGGCGATATTATAGACCTGGATGCAGGACGCATTATCAGCGGGGAACAACGCCCTCATGAAGTAGGGGAAGACCTGCTCGAAATGGTCATAGCACTTGCCAGCGGGGAGTACAATTGCAAGGCCCGGCTTAAAGGGCAGAACGATTTTATTCCATGGAAACGGGGGATTTCCCTTTGATACAGCATGATAAAGCCCCTGAACAGGACCAATATTAAAGATGTAAAGCCTAATCCCATCAGAATCTTGCAGTTCGGGGGCGGGAATTTCCTCCGGGCATTTGAGGGATGGATGGTCGAGGTCCTGAATGAAGAAACCGGGTTCAGCAGTGACATCGTTATTGTAAAACCAACTGCCGGCGGTTCATATGGGGATCTGAAGGAGCAACAGGGCCTCTACCATGTTGTGCTCCAGGGAATAAGGGATGGAGTCCCGGTAACCGAAATCAAAAGGATCCACTGCGTCCGCAAGGTCCTGAGCCCCTATGAGGATTGGGAGCAGTACCTGAAACTCGCTGAATCTCCTTCCATCTGCCTGATTTTATCCAATACCACCGAAGCCGGCATTGTATATAACCCGGCTGCAAGGGCAGATGAATGCCCGCCTGAAGGTTTTCCGGCCAAACTCGCCGTTTGGCTGTACCACCGCTACCGGCATTTCGGGGGCGACCAGGACAAGGGCTGTGTGATCCTGCCCTGTGAACTCATCGAGGATAATGGCAGGAAGCTACTGGAATATATTACGCAACATGCCACTGAATGGCGATATGAGCAGGCCTTTACTGACTGGTTGAACCAGGCAAACTTTTTTTGCAATACCCTGGTAGACAGGATCGTATCTGGTTACCCCGCAGATCTGGCAGCCAGACTGCACGAAGAGTTGGGATATCAGGACAAACTGCTGGTTGCCGGGGAATATTACCACAGTTGGATCATACAGGGGCCGGATTTCCTCCGTGAACGCCTTCCTGCAACTAAAACCCCCCTAAATATCCGCTTTGTTAACGACCTCAACCCATACCGGACCATGAAAGTCCGGATCCTCAATGGGGCTCATACGCTGATGGTGCCGGTTGGTTACCTCCTGGGATTACGGTATGTTCACGAATGCCTGCAGGATCCCGGAATGAGGGCTTACCTGGAAGCATTGCTGCGGGATGAAATATGCCCTGTAATTGATTTACCCGGCATGGATGCGGCTGCTTTCGGTAAAGAGGTCCTCGGCCGGTTTCAGAACCCATTTATTAAGCATGAACTAGTGAGTATCGCCTTGAATGCCATGCCCAAATTTGTTACCCGCGTATTGCCCACCATTGCGGACTACCACAAAAACTACAACCGCTTTCCAAAGCGGATCATATTTTCCCTGGCCGCGCTTTTATGCTTCTACAAAGGAAACGCAAATGGGGAGTACATCCCATTAAAGGACGATGCGGTAACACTTGAATTTTTCCGGCGTTTATGGGCGGCTTATTCGCCATCGCCCAAAAGCGCCCTCGAGTTGGCTAACCATGCTTTAAACTTCGAACATGTATGGGGTACATCCGGAACCATAATGCAGGCTTCCGCAAAACAGCTGGCGGAATACCTGTACCTAATCGAAACCAGGGGTATAAAGGAAGCGATGCGCAGCCTGGAGGCCAACTGAAGAAACTGGCATAAGTATAACATTTACAATTTGGATAATGAGGCCGATTTGGATATCTTCCCTTATAACCAGACAACTAACGGTTTGGTCTTTTCCCGGATTAATCTGACAAATGGCAAAATTTCGTATCCTGAGTCCCTTACTTTTCCTGCTGCTGCAAGGGTGTGTTGCACAATCGCAGCTGATTTCGGCTACAGAGGAAACCGTCACCCGGGAAACCCTGAATTACTACCTTTATTTTCCACCGGAATATGAAGAAGAGGAAGAGGAACTGTTTCCGCTGCTGCTCTTCCTGCACGGCGGGGGAGAATCGGGTGGGGATATGAGCATGGTTAAATCCAATGGGCCTCCCAGGCTGATTGCCCAGGGAAAGGAATTCCCTTTTTTGATCCTTGCGCCACAAAACCCGTATCCCAGGAAATGGTGGAATACCAGGGCGGTCAAACAATTACTGGACACTATAGTGAAGCACAACAGGGTTGATCCCCGCCGGATATATCTTACCGGCCTGAGCAGGGGAGGAGGGGCAGCCTGGGAAATGGCCGTGCAGTACCCGGAAACCTTCGCTGCCCTGGCAGTGGTTTGTGGAATGACCCCCGTGCCATATGCCTCCTGGCTCAATAAGGATATGGCTATATGGGTTTTCCATGGAACCGAAGATGAATCAATCCCNATCTCCCAATCCGATGAAATGGTTGCCAAACTCCGAAGCATGGGTTATAACGTAAGCTTCACCAGGTATGAGGGGGTNGGCCATGAAGCCTGGATTCAGGCCTATGCCGAGGAAGCCCTTTACGATTGGTTTGTCGCGCAACGACTAAATCCAAAATCAGAGGGCGATTGATGTTTTCCCGAACTTTAAAAAGTAAAAAGCCCGCCTGACAAAGACGGGCTTGTTGTTTATTGGGTTATGTTTCGGGTTTCCGAACCATTGGCATCAAAAAAGCTGATATTCCTAACATTATTACCAATGCTTACGTATCGGCCCGACTGGGACTGGAAGGTATTCCCCCAATAAAATTCTTCTGTCCGGAAGTCCTTTTCGTTGAGATATACCTTGCATTTTACCTCATTGTCATTCAACCGCACATACCTGATCCCGGGATCACTGGCTGCTTCGAAGACCTTCAGGCGATCGTTGTTCTGGGATGCAACTATCAGCGCCTTCTCCTCGCCGAGGTTAAGGGAAACCAGGCTTTTCGCGTCGCCGGGTACAAAAAACCGGCTTTTATCCAGGGTCATGGGTTTAAAGTTGCCATGGCCGTTGTTTATTAACGCCAGGCCCATAAAGGCATCCGCAGGCCCCTGTTGCACTTCCATACCGTGGTCGTTGCCTACCAGTAGCAGGTCGAGCAACCCATCGCCGTCCAGGTCTTTTGGTAAGATACCGTATACCGGTGCCGTTTGGGCCGCCAATGGCAAGGGGTGGATCTGGAATTTTCCATTGCCCAGGTTTTCAACCCAGGAGGTGTGCATGTAATTAAAGTCCATAACCTGGGCATCATCCAGCAATCCGTCGGGGAACATTTCGGGAAGCGTNGCCTCCCCGAATTCTCCGAAGGAATTAAATCGTTTACGGATGCCCACGAATTGNTTTACAACATCCTGCCATGGATGGTAGAGGTACTCTTTCTTTACCCCTGCACTGTCTCTGAGGTAATAGGAAATAAGCGGATCTATCATCCCNTTCTTATCCAGGTCCTTCGCGTAAATCCGCACTGGCTGTTCCTTGGTGCCNCGGAAGTTAATNTTGGTCCCGAAGTTGCCGCCCACATAATCCATGTCGCCGTCGTTATCGAGATCCGCGGCAACCAGGCTGTTCCACCAGCCCATATTGTCCTGTAGCCCTGTATCGGTGATTTCTTCAAGCTTTCCTTGTTTGTTTTCGAAGAAGCGGAGCGGCATCCATTCGCCGGCAAGGATGAGATCGGGCAGAAAGTCGCCATTGAAATCAGTCCAAAGTGCATCGCAAATCATTCCCGGTGTCAGCAGCGCCTCTGATACTTCTGAAGTTGCATCGACGAATTTTACCTCGCCCGCGCTGCTTTCATTCCTCAGGATATAGGATCGTTCTGCCGTAGGATAAGCCATGGGCCGGACGCGGCTTCCTACAAAAAGGTCAAGATCACCATCCTTATCAAAGTCTGCGGCCTTAACCGTTGAGGAATTTATACGGATGTCTGGCAAGGCCCCTATAGCTTCAGAATAATTTCCATTCCCGTCGTTTATCAAAAGAACATCCCTGTAGTATTCGTGCCCTTCCGGGTATTGTGCACAGCCCCGGGCGATATAAAGGTCCAGATCACCGTCCTGATCCGCATCAAAAAGCAGTATCCCGGCATCTTCCTCCTCCAGTTCCTCACTTTTTTTGTAGGCAACTTCTTTGCGGACAAATTGGTGGTCTGCCTGCTGCAAAAACCAGGTTTCCCCAAAGTTCCTGCTACCTCCCAGCAGCATGTCGTCAAGACCGTCGTTATTCACATCGCCAACCGCTACAGCCGGCCCGTATTGTGAAAACTTATGGGGTAAGGTACGTTGGAAGTTGAAATCTATAAAATCATGGTCAATGTTCGTATATGTCAGGTTATAGGCCTGGGAAACTTCTTTCAGCAAAGCTGTTTCCGCCCCGTCAGGGGATATGCCGCTGCCATGCACATCCGGATTGTAGGCAACCGTATGGGTTTTATTGCCTTCCGTGCTGCCGAGTTTTTGCCTTTCCCCATCGGGCCATTGAATCAGGATACTATCGGCCGCAACTGTACTGCCCAGTCCGAAATGCAATGCGCTCTCCGGTTGTGAAAGATAGCCCCTCCCTGATAGCAGGCTATGTTTCTGCACCTGCCCTTTGGCGTAGACGGCAACCGTTGCCCCTATTGCCGCCGGGTTTTTATCCGTTCCCCGGAGTTGTATTCGCAGGTAACGCGCTTCCGGATGCTGTTCGCCGGAATGGTTTTCCATAAGCAGTACCGGGTCGTTGATATTGTTGATAACCAGGTCCAGATCCCCGTCCCTGTCCAGGTCACCATACGCTGCGCCATTGGAAAAGGTCCCGAAATCAAGGCCCCATTCCCCGGTTACATCTTCGAAGGTGAGGTCCCCGTTATTTTTGTACATAAAGTTGGGGATCTTGATCTCCGGAATGGCTGCTATCAGTTTTTCCTTACTTACCAGCCTGCTGGCGGTGGCTCGGAAATCTCCAAAATCCCTGTCGGTAACATCTTTGGGAAAGCCATTGGTAATCAGGAGGTCTTTCCACCCGTCATTGTTATAATCGGCAAAAAGCGGTGCCCAGCTCCAATCGGTTTCCTGGATACCTGCAAACATCCCAACTTCCCCAAAAATAGGCAGCCGGGTATCCGGATTGGTCCCGTTTTGCATTTGGAGGGTATTTCTGGCATATTGGTACTCATATTGATACTTGCGGGTAAAAATCTCCTTTTCGTAGGTGCTTGGCCCCTGGAATAGTTTTTTCCTTTTGTTGTAGTATGGCTGCATTTCCGATGTAAAAATATCGAACATCCCGTCATTATTCACATCGGCCAGGTCGCTTCCCATGGAGGAGAGGCTGAAATGCTTAAAAATTTCACCTGCTTTATTGGTAAAAGTGCCATCCTGGTTGTTCATGTAAATAAGATCGTTGCTGAGGAAATCATTGGCTACATAGATGTCTTTCCATCCGTCTTCATTGAAATCGTGGATCAGCGTACTATGGCTATAGCCATGGTAACGGATCCCTGCCGTATCGGAAACATCCCTGAAAGTTGGATGGCCTGATCCCTCCTCCCAAACATTTTCATAGAGCCTGTCGCGGCTGGTTGAGGTGCCGTCATCGGTGAGGGGGCTGAACTGGTTGGGGTTAATGCCTTCAATCCGGTTCACCCCTATAAAGAGGTCCAGGTCGCCGTCGTTGTCATAATCAAAAAACTGGGCATGAGACGAGTAGCTGGTATCGGCTACCCCGTAAGCCGCGCCCATTTCACTGAAAACAGGGATACCTTTATCGTTATTCCCCTGGTTGATATAGAGGAGGTTTCTCCTGTTTTCCTCCTGCTTGTAGAAAGTATTGCATACGTAGATATCCAGTTTGCCATCGAGGTTTATATCGATCATCGTGACCCCGGAAGACCACATAAGGGAATCAGGTTTTCCAATCCCGGCTGCCATGCTAACATCCTCAAATTTAAGCTTGCCTTTATTCAGGAAAAGGGCATTGTTTACCTGGTTACCAGCAAGGAAAATATCATCCAGGCCATCCCCATCCACATCACCTAAAGCCACTCCGGCGCCATTATATACAAATTCATTGTCCAGGATGTTAATGGAATCGTTTTCCGTGAGCTGGTTATTAAAATGCAGTCCGGATTCTTTCGCTTTAATGGTTGAAAATAAAGGCTCGTTTTTTTCTTCTTTCCCACCGCATGCTGTGAGGAGCAGAAGAGATATTGCGGCAATAGGGCCTAAAAATTTTGAATACATTCTTTTAGTCATCATGTTCATTCTGTCTGCAAAGATGCGTGTTGCTTTAATATAAATCAAAAAAAGGCCGTAAAAACGGCCTTTTTATTGAAGCTAATTCGGGTGATTAATAACCTGGGTTCTGTGTCAGGACATCAGATCCCTGGATATCAATCTGTGCTTGCGGAATAGGGTAGAATTCACTCTTGCCAGCCGTAAAGTTGGCACCGCCAAACTTGGTCACGAGGAATTGTGCTTCGTGATCGAGGTAATCATTCAGGACATCAGCGGCAACACCCCAACGAACAAGGTCGAAGAAGCGGTGACCTTCACCTGAAAGTTCAAGTTTGCGCTCGAAACGCACGATTTCAGTGGCCTTAGCCTTGTCGCCAAAATCTACTGCCGTGTATTCGGCAATGTCATAATTGGCAGCATTCTGATTGGGGTCGTCATATTCCTTAACCCAGTAATCGGGGTTGGCAGCACGGGCACGTACCATATTCACATAAGTTCTGGCCTGCTCAAGGCTTCCGGCCTCAATCTCGGCTTCAGCAGCCATCAGCAATACATCAGCAAAACGGATGATGGTATAGTTCATGGTAGCGTAACCGCGGGTCCAGGAACTTCCATCGGTAAAGGTATTTTCCTGTGAACGGTAATAGATATACTTCTTGGGTGAATAAGGCCCTGCATATGGCTGGCTACGGATCCAGGCTTTACCAGGATGCTCGATCCAGTCGAGGTAAGGGATACCCCTGCGTCCTATAGACCAGTCGATCCTTGGATCAAGCGGTCCTGCATCTTCGGTAAACGGATCGTCGGACTCCAGGCCAAAATCGTTGTCGACGGCATTGGCAGGGTCGTTATACGAACCATCCAGCAAAGGAAGTCCACCGGAAGTACGGAAGGAGTTCGCCAGTTCGAAGCTGGGCTGGAAGAACCCGCAACAGTTACCAGGACCATCAGGACCTGTGTTGTAGGGGTAGTTCAAATCGTCAAAGGCATTGGCATTTTGAACATTACCGGTATTGTTTGCAGACTCCACATCGAATACAGATTCGGCATGGTTGTCGTTTTCGGCGTTGTAAATCTGTGGATAGTTATCCAGTAACTGGTAAGCCAGTCCGTTGGATGTAACCCCATTGGCAATTACGTCGTCAAAAATCGTTTTAGCTTCCGCGTACTCCTTCTGGTACAGATGAGCCTTGGCAAGGTAAGCCGCAGCCGCCCATTTGTTAACACGGCCAGCGCTGGTTACAGCGGGCATGTTGTCATAGGCCCACCTGAAGTCCGCTTCAATCTGCGACCATACGTCAGGGGAGTTGGGTATCGATGGGATGTCGGCAGCCAGCACAGTCTCGTCAAAATACGGGATGCTGTTAAAGTGCTTTTTCAGGTCGAAATAGAAGTGTGCCCTGAGGGTACGTGCTTCCCCTTCAATCCTGGTTGCATCTGCTGCAGGAACATCGGTGGCCGCTGCAAGTGCGGCAAGCACCTTGTTGGCCCTGCTTACTCCTTCATACCTTCCTCTCCAGAGGCTGTTCAGGTCGCCATTGGTTGGGTCGGTCTCATACCGCTGAATAGGGTTGAGGGAGGTGTAATCCCCTGCATCGGTCCCTTTGTTGGCCTCACCACCCATAATGGATCCTGTGGCCCAGTGGTTCGGTCCTTCGAACCGGTTCCCGAACACCCCGTTTACGGCGGCGTAGGTCCCGATAAGTAAGGCCTCAATCCCATCTTTCGTGCTCACCGAGGCGTCAGAGAGCGATCCTGTTGGGGTCACCTCCAGAAATTCATCGCTGCACGAAACTGACACTATCAGGAGTGCCATCATGGAGACGGATAGTTTTTTTAATCTACTCGTAGTTTTCATAGTTAAATTTTTATTTTAAAGATATAAAAAATATATACATCATGACAGAGTTATCGGATTAAAGCCCTAATTCCAAGCTAACTAGGTATTGAGGTGTAACAGGGAAGTTCCCTACGTCGATCCCGAAGTTAGTGTCTGGCCCTGCTACTACCGGATCCAAACCGCTGTAATTGGTTATGGTCCACAGGTTGTTNGCNGAAATACCGATCTTAAAGCGGCTCAGGCCCCAGCTGTCGAGCAGGTTGGGATCGAAGCTGTATGCAAAGGCAAGACGCTGCAACCTCAGGAAGGACCCGTCTTCTACGTACCAGGAGTTCTCCGCACCACTGGTAGAGATGTTGGAGGCACTTTCCCAGATAGGAGCAGCTGCGCTGTTTCCGAGTTCAGGAGTCCATGAGCGTTTTGCAACTTCTCCTTTGGCAGAACCTTCGAAGGTTCCGAAGAAATCGGTAAACCATTTAGACATATTAAAGATCTCGTTCCCCAGGGANGCATACCAGTAAGTCTCAAATTCCAGGTTCTTGTAGCGGAACAATAAAGTGGCNCCACCTGTATAATCCGGAACCGCGCTTCCAAGGAAGGTACGGTCATCAGGTGTGATGGCCCCGTCGCCGTTGACGTCTTCATATCGGAAACGGCCCAGGCCTTTTCCATCCTGCGGAGGAGAGCTGTCTACCTCAGCCTGGCTGTTGAAATAACCGATTACTTTATAACCGAAGAAGGAAGAAATTGGGTTTCCAACCGAGTTACGGATAGGGTTGATACCCCTGTAGCCGGGTCCGTTGATAAAATCGATACCTGGTGCGAGTGAAGTTATCTCATTGGTGAGGAAGGAGTTGTTGAAAGTGAATTCAAAACTCAGGTCTTCCGTGAAATTACCCCTGGTGATCACCTGAAAGTCAACCCCTTTGTTCTCCATGCTCGCAACGTTTACTGCAGGAGCAGCAGCGAAGTTACCGGTAACACCAGCCAGGGGAACCTGGAACAACAGGTCTTCGGTTTCTTTCTGCCACCAGTCCAGGATAATTTCGAGGTGGTTGTCCCAGAAACTCGCGTCAAAACCAATGTTGGTGGTTGTACTGGTTTCCCACTTGGCATCGGGGTTCCCGATACGGCTCTGCGCAAACCCCTGGTTGGCACCGCTGTTCTGCCCGTCGATTGGGTAGAAGGTGTTACCAAGGTCTGAAGCATAAAGCGAATACTGGTTGTCCGGGGCTACGTTGTTGGAGTTCCCCATTTCACCCCAGCCACCGCGGATTTTCAGGTCGCTGAAGAAATTCTGGTCCTGCATAAAAGGTTCTGCGATGACCCTCCAGGCTCCTGAAAGAGCCGGGAACGTTCCGTAACGGGAGTTGGCACCGAAACGGGAAGAACCGTCACGCCTGAGGACCCCTGTTACATAATATTTCTCATCCCAGTTGTAATCCAGTTTTCCAAAGACGGAGAAGAAGTTTACCCCTTTAAACTGGCCACTGTTCACAGTTGGGCTCTGTACCACGTTCAGGTTCTGGAAATCGAGCGAAGTGGAGAAAGGGTTGATCCCTCGTCCGTTGATAAAGCGGCCACGTCCTGTATTAAGGGCTTCAATACCACCGAATAATTTGATCTTATGTTTTCCGAACAGCTTTTCATAGGTAGCTGAATTGGTAAACACCCACTGGAAGTTATAGCTGCTTCCTTCCTGGAAGGCATTACTTGCCTCAGGCTCGGAATCACCCAGGTAACGGAAATCATAGTTTACGAAGTGCCCGTTNTTATAGGCGCCTCCAAGGGAGCTCCTTATCAAAAGGCCTTCAACCGGCTTCAGGTTCANATAAACGTTACCGAATCCACCGATTCCGTAAGTTTCGTCATTTCCCTGGTTTTTAACAAGGCGGCGAACCGGGTTCCGGGGGTTGTTAAACCCTGCAGCCCGGGTACTGGCATAGCTGCCAAATTCATCAAATACCGGGATAATGGTCGGCATCCTGTAAGCAGATAGTACTTCAGATTCATCATCAGCCACATCCACCCCTCCGTTGCCACCAAAGATGGCCCGGGCGGAACGGTAAGTTGCCTGGAAGTTCTGGCCAACAGCCAGCCAGGGAGTAATGTCCCACTCTGAGTTGAAACGGGCTGCATAACGCTTGAATTGCTGAGACAGCACGATCCCATCCTGCTCCTGGCCGCTAAATCCGAAATAAAACCGGCCACGCTCATTGCCTCCATTGATGCCCAGGGTAGCCCTGAAAATAGGGGCTGGCCGGGTGATCTCCTTATACCAGTTCGTACCTTTCAGGTTTGGCCTGATCAGGAATACGTTTTCCGGATCTGCTTCATAAGCTGCACGGATAGCTGCCAGGTTTACATCATCCTCAAATACCCCGTTAGCACCGTTTGCGTGCAGGAAATCAGGGAATCGGGGAGTTGGCTGGTTGCCGTACTGGGGGTGCGAATATTGCACCGGGGTACCATTTGCGGCCGCGTTGTTTTCATAGGCAATATGNGTCCAGGTAGCCATATCCTGAGGATTTAGCATTCTTGGCGAACCGGCCACGTTAGGATCTGTAATCCCGCTGTTNACATTAAGGGTGATCTCGGTTTTCTTGTTACGGCTCCCCTGNTTGGTGGTATAAACCACCACCCCGTTGGCTGCACGTGCTCCGTAAATGGAAGCGGCTGCAGCATCCTTCAATACCGTTGTGGTCTCAATATCATCGGGGTTTAGGAAATCGGTGTTTTCGACCGGAACCCCATCAACTACATAAAGCGGAGCGTTTCCACCAAGGGCGTTAAAACCCCGGATCCTGATCTGGCTGGTTGTCCCGGGCTGTCCGTTTGTGAGAACGGTGACCCCTGCAACACGGCCTTGCAACTGCTGCTCCACGTTACCGGATGGTATGGCGGCCAGCTCTTCGGCCTTTACAATAGAAACCGCTGCTGTGGTTTCCCTTTTGGTTTCCGTGGTATAACCTGTTACTACCACCTCATCCAGTGCCTGGGAATCTTCTGCCATGGTAACATCGATGGTAGACCTGCCGTCGACCGGGATAGTCTGGGTAACAAAACCAAGGTAACTGAATACCAGGGTGGCACCACTGTCGGCATTAATGGTATAATTACCATCGAAATCCGTCTGGGTTCCCGTGGTGGTCCCCTGTACTAGTACGTTGGCGCCGGGAAGCGGAGTCCCAAAGGAATCCCTAACCGTACCTGATACCGTAACCTGGAAAATGGTATTGGTTACTTCATCAGGGTTGTTTTCTGGATTTGCAAATACCGCTTGCGTACCAAAACAAATCAACATCGACAAAAACCCGAGGCTGTAAAACAGCTTTCCTGTGATTTTTGACGCATGATAATCATTTCTTTGATTCATAATCATTTGTTGTTTAGTTAGTTTTAATTAATTGAAATTCACGTATTTAAAAAACACTTGAACGAAAACGATTTCGATCAAATGTTAAAGAAAAGGTAAAATTTTGATAATATTAGTAAAATTATGTGAAATAAATAGGGATGCCTTACATTATTTTATCAATATTTACTCTTATAATTAATTAATATGAATTTGTTATAAATAAAAAGAAAGGCCTTATTTCTCAGTACCCGGCAGTAAGTTCGACCCGTACGAATGCCTATTTTGAAATGATGGATCCGTCGTTGTCAACAACTTTGAATGGTGCTATTCGAATGATGAAGGTACAACTCTTTCTCTATGAGGCTGCAATTATACCTTAATTATATATAACTCCTCACCAACACATATCGGGCAGTTAACTTAATTGGTATTTATTTATCGCCATGACTCCGATTAATCACCGCGGCTGTTTTGAATTTTCATATTTCCGAAAAGTTAATATTTAGGACACCCATCATTCGAATATGCTTTTCCCGGGCTTGATAATAATAATATGGTAAGTTGAGATAGGGGGCCTTAGAATTTAACAGCGGGAACACAACCTCCCGAATTCTTGAGAGCAAACTCTATGAGTTTAGCATCCCTGGGGAAAGTTAAAACCCAAAACAATACTTCGAGTCTCATGGCGGATTACAATTTATTTTGTTATCATTGCATTTCTATTATTTTGTCATTTTCTGATCAGATATTGACTTTTTGTATGAGCGATTTATGGAGTTTTTGAAGAAGATACACAGGGAAATCACCCCCATTTCAAATCAGGACAGTTTTTTGGTATTCGACAGGGTAAAGGACATCTTCGATTACCCGGTACATTTCCATCCTGAATACGAAATCAATTTTATTGAGAATGGCAAGGGGCTGAGGCGTATTGTCGGCGACAGTATGGAGGAGGTTGGCGATCTCGAACTCGTGCTTGTCGGACCTAACCTGTTTCATGGCTGGGAGCAGCATCAGTGCACCCGCAAGAATATGCACGAGATTACCATTCAGTTTCATAACGATCTTTTCGACCGCGGTTTTCTTAACCGCAAGATCATGAAACCGATCAAGGATATGTTTGATCGGTCCTCTCACGGGATCCTCTTTTCGGAACCCGACGTGCAGCAGGTTATCCCACGCATCCTGAAAGTTTCCAAGCTGGAAGGGATAGATTACTTCCTGGAACTTTTTTCCATCCTGTACGACCTGGCCAATTCCCGCAACCAGCGCCTGCTCTCCACTACCACCATTTACATGGAAAGTTTTGAGAACAGCGACAAGCTTAAATTGCTCTATGATTTCGTCCAGGAGAATTACGCCGCCAAAATTACCCTGGATGAAGTGTCGGAGCTGATGAATATGAGCAGTGTATCCTTCAACCGCTTTATCAAGAAAAGAACCGGAAAGACCTTTGTAGAATACGTTAACGACGTCCGCATAGGCTATGCTTCCCGCTGGCTGATTGAGAAGGACCTGAGTATCTCGGAAATAGCCTTCCTGTGCGGGTTCAACAGCATTGCCAATTTTAACCGGGTATTTAAGAAAAACAAGGGCCGGACCCCCACCAAATACAGGAACGACTTCTCCGGCATTAAGCGTGTCCTGTAGGGGGCAACCCTTCCATTCTGCTGCAAATAACGGAAACATTCGGAACCGTAAGAAAATGCTATAGGGCAATTGGCATGTATCTCTTTCGACTGCATTTTGTGCATTCAAATANCCATAAAAGACCCTGATAGTTGCCTCCCTTAATCTGGTTTTGACTATAGGCTCAGGAAGGATTTAGCTTTTTTTATCAAATGTTTTGCATATAATTTCAAACCCCCTAAAACGGCTTACAATTCCGGCATAAAAGTAGAGGTACATGGTAAGAAACATTTATCTTGTGTTGGCTTACTAAACACNAACTATGCANATAAANGAATCTTCCAAAGTATATGACGCTATTATTGTGGGTTCCGGAGCCGGTGGCGGGATGGCGACCAAAATCCTCGCGGATGCCGGCCTGAANGTCGCCGTTGTCGANGCCGGCCCGTACTTTGATCCGGCCGACCCCGAACAGATGACCCAGTTGAAATGGCCATGGGAATCGCCCCGGAGGGGTGCCGGCACCGTCAGGGACTTTGGCGATTTTGACGCGGCTTACGGAGGCTGGGAAATAAAGGGGGAACCCTACACCCATAAAGATGGCACTAAATTCGACTGGTTCCGCTCGCACATGCTAGGCGGCCGCACCAACCACTGGGGGCGGATTTCACTTCGTTTCGGCCCCAAGGATTTCAAACATAAGGATGTAGACGGCCTTGGGGAGAACTGGCCTATTGGCTACGAGGATGTAAAACCGTATTACGATAAGGTAGATAAGCTTATCGGGGTTTTCGGGACCAATGAAGGTCTCCCTAATGACCCCGACGGGTTTTTTCTCCCCCCGCCCAAACCCCGGCTTCACGAACTCTATTATATTAAGGGAGCGCGTAAATCGAATATCCCGGTAATTCCATCCAGGATGTCTATGCTTACCAAGAGGATCAACAACGATCGCGGGGTTTGCTTTTATTGTGGCCAGTGTTCAAGGGCCTGCCAGGTATATGCGGATTTTTCGGCAGGGAGTTGCCTTATCTTCCCCGCCCAGAAAGGCGGGGGCCAGGTAGACCTCTATGTAAACAGCGTCGTAAGGGAAGTAACTACGAATGCCGAAGGTAAAGCTACGGGGGTATCGTATATCAGCAAAGAAGACCGCAAAGAGTACCAACTGAAAGGGAAGGTGGTGGTCCTGGCCGCCTCGGCCTGCAGCTCGGCGCGTATCCTGTTGAATTCCAAAAGCACGGCACACCCCAACGGCCTGGGCAACAGCAGTAATATGGTAGGGAAATACCTGCATGATTCCACTGGCAGCAGCCGGGCGGGCTTTATCCCCGGCCTGATGAACAGGAAAATCTATAACGAAGACGGGGTTGGCGGCATGCATGTCTATACCCCCTGGTGGCTGGATAACAAAGACCTGGATTTCCCCCGCGGATACCATATAGAGGTATGGGGAGGCATGGGGATGCCCGGTTACGGATTCGGGTTTAACGCCAACGAGTTCAATAAGTTTTTCGACCTGCCAACCGGAGGGTATGGCGACAGCCTACGGGCCGATGTGAAGAAATANTACGGCTCCGTCCTCGGCTTCGGGGGCAGGGGGGAAGCCATTGCCCGGGAGGACAATTATTGCGAGATAGACCCGACAACCGTGGATGAGTTTGGTATCCCGGTGCTGCGCTTTCATTACAACTGGTCTGATTACGAAAGGAAGCAGGCGAAGCACATGCAGGAAACCTTTGAAGAACTCATCCATAATATGGGCGGTGAGCCCCTGGGGCCAACCCCTTCAAAAGAAGAAGATTATGGCCTGCTGGCTCCCGGAAGGATCATCCATGAAGTGGGAACTACCCGAATGGGCGATGATCCGGGAAAATTCGTAGTGAACCGGTACCAGCAACTCCATGATGCGGATAATGTTTTCATTACAGACGCCGGGCCTTTTGTGTCGCAGGCCGATAAGAACTGTACCTGGACCATCCTGGCGCTTTCCTGGAGGGCATCAGACTATATTGTTGAACAACTCAAGCAACAAAATATTTAAACATGGATAGACGGAAGAGTATTAAATCCATGATCCTGGGCGGGGTAGCCGGCGGGCTTGTCCTGCATGGCTGCAAACCGGAAGGGGAGGCAGCGGCCACAGACACCGGCAAATTGGAAGGGTTTTCCTATAATTACGGCCGTACCCCTGAAGAAAAGGAACTCATCATGGAACTGGAGAATGAGCAATTCTTCAATGAACACGAGATGGCAACCATTGAGCAATTATGCGCTCGCATCCTGCCGGCGAATGAGAATTTCGGAAGTGCAACAGATGCAGGTGCACCGGCGTTCATCGAGTTCATGGCCAAGGATATCCCCGAAATGCAGACCCTTCTCCGCGGCGGGCTTATGTGGCTGGACCATAAAAGCAATTCGGAATTCGGCAAGGAGTTTAAATCCGCTTCGGAGGACGAACAAAAGAAACTTCTGAATACCATTGCTTTCTATGATGCCGGGATCCCGCTTAGCCAGCAACCCATAGAAATACAGTTCTTTTCATTAATGAGGAATCTTACGCTTTGCGGTTATTTTACCTCGAAAATGGGGATTGAGGACCTTGGGTATAAAGGGAATACCCCCAACGTATGGGACGGAGTACCCCAGGAGGTATTGGATGAACACGGGCTGGCCTATGATGAAGAATGGCTGGCAAAATGCGTAGACCAAAGCAGGAGGAACGAAATTGCCGAATGGGATGAAAATGGCAAACTAATAACTTAAGCAAGAATAATAAAGCTATGAAAACATATCGATTGTACAGGATGTTGCTTTGGGCGTTTTTGGTCGCCCTGCCAGGCACTGCCCCGGTTTTCGGGCAGGAAATAGGGATTCAGTTGTATAGCCTGCGTGAACAGTTTAAAGGCGATGTGGAGGGGAGCCTTAAGCTGATAAGCGACTGGGGGATTACGGCCCTCGAAGGCGGAGGGACCTATGGGCTCCCCCTCGATGAGTTTAAAGGATTGCTGGATAAATACGGCCTCAAAGTTACCAGCGTGGGGACTTCCTATGAAGCCCTGCAGAACGATGTTGATGGAATCATAGAAAATGCCAGGAGTTTTGGAGCCACCTATGTTATGTGTGCCTGGATTCCCCACAAAGGGGATTCTTTTACCATTGAAGATACCAGGAAAGCCGTTGAGGTATTTAACAATGCAGGTAAGAAGCTTAAAGAAGCGGGGCTTACCTTCGCGTATCACGCGCACGGGTATGAGTTCCGGCC
>JGI25321J50212_10001208_pt1 | contig 23308 bp, 26 predicted proteins | sample AutmiccommuBRH23_FD_50212 | JGI IMG/M metagenome (IMG submission 50212)
CTGCGCGCGGCCAAGGTCTACGAGAGCATGGGTGGCTACTCGCCGACCATCGGCATCATCGGCGCGGTAATGGGGTTGATCCACGTGATGGGCAATCTGGCCGATCCCAGCCAGCTGGGCAGCGGCATCGCCGTTGCGTTCGTGGCGACCATCTATGGCGTCGCTTTCGCCAACCTGCTGGTGCTGCCGGTCGGCAACAAGCTGAAGAGCGTCGTCCAGCGGCAGACCGCCTATCGCGAGATGCTGCTGGAGGGCGTGCTGTCCATCGCCGAGGGCGAAAATCCGCGTTCCATCGAGATGAAGCTGCAAGGCTTCATGGACTGACCGCCATGGCCAGACGCAGACCACCGGAAGAGCACGAGAATCACGAGCGATGGCTGGTGTCCTACGCCGACTTCATCACGCTGTTATTTGCCTTCTTCGTGGTGATGTACTCGATCTCCTCGATCAACGAGGGCAAGTACAAGATCCTCTCCGATTCGCTGGTCGGCGTGTTCAATCAGGTCGATCGTTCGGTCAAGCCCATCCCCATCGGTGAGGAGCGACCTCGGACCACCGAGGCGGATGTGTCCCAGGTCGAGGATNTGTCNGGCCCGGCTTCGTCGGCGGGGAAGCCGACCCTCGATCCGCTGGAGCGNATTGCGCAGAGCATGCGCGAGACGTTCGGCGAGCTGATCGCCAACGAGCAANTGACGATCCGTGGCAATGAGCTGTGGATCGAGATCGAACTCAACTCCAGCCTGCTGTTCCCCAGCGGCGATGCGCTTCCCAACGACCAGGCATTTCTGCTGATCGACAAGGTCGCCGGAATTCTGGCCCCTTTCGACAACCCGATCCATGTCGAAGGGTTTACCGACAATCTGCCAATCAGCACCAGCCAGTTCCCTACCAACTGGGAGCTGTCCGCAGCCCGCGCTGGCAGCGTTGTGAGGATGCTTGCAGCGCAGGGGGTGGACCCTTCGCGGATGGCAGCGGTGGGCTATGGCGAATTTCAGCCCGTGGCGGACAACGCGACGGCCGAAGGCCGGGCGCGCAACCGGCGGGTGATTCTGGTGGTATCGCGCAATCTCGATGTGCGCCGGAGTGTCACCGGAATGGGCAGCAGCAATGTACGGCCTGACGATGCGTTGCGTCGGGCTGGCACACAATCTGCACCGGCTGTGTCCATGTAAGCGCTTCAGGGCGCAGTCGTCAAAACACCGTCGCTTTGCCGTTTTCAGGCAATGCCGTTCCGGTCAGCTTCGCCGGGTGGAAGATCAATGAGAGTCTGGGCTGTAGCCAATCAAAAGGGTGGGGTGGGCAAGACCACTACGTCGATCGCACTGGCGGGCTTGCTGGCCGATTCCGGCAAGCGCGTCGTCGTGCTGGATCTGGATCCGCATGGGTCGATGACCAGCTATTTCGGGCATGATCCCGATAACCTGGACCATAGCGTCTTCGATCTCTTCCAGCACCAGGGTACCGTGCCGGATGGCCTGCCGTGGCAGCTGCTGCTGGCCACCAGTCACGAGCGTATCTCGCTGATGCCTTCCAGTACCGTGCTGGCGACNCTCGAGCGCCAGTCGCCCGGGCAGAACGGCCTCGGGCTGGTCATTGCCAAGAGCCTGTCGCAGCTTTGGCAGGACTTCGATTACGCCATCATCGACAGCCCGCCGCTGCTCGGTGTGCTGATGGTCAACGCGCTGGCTGCCAGTCAGCAGCTGGTGATTCCGGTGCAGACGGAGTTTCTGGCGATGAAGGGTCTCGAGCGAATGGTCAGCACGCTGTCGATGATCAACCGTTCGCGCAAGCAAGCGCTGCCTTACACCATCGTGCCGACCTTGTTCGACCGCCGCACCCAGGCCTCGATGAATACGCTCAAGGTACTGCGAGCCGGTTATGCCGATCATCTCTGGCCAGCGTTCATCCCGGTCGATACGCGGCTGCGCGATGCCAGCCGCGCCGGCCTGACGCCTTCGCAGTTCGATCCGACCAGTCGTGCGGTTCTTGCCTATCGGGCCTTGCTCAAGCATCTGCTGGCGTCGCAAGTGTCTCCGCAGGTGGCGTGAAGTGCCATGCCGCTCGGCGCCTGCCAGCTCAAGTTTGTCGCGCCAGTGGCCGATAGCCTGTTCAGATTCTCNTAACGAGTTCGTTCCATGAGCCGCACCGTCCTAACCGAAACCCGATCCCAGCAGGCGCTGCAGTCCTATCTCGATGGGCTGTTGCAGGACGCTGCCATCGAACTGGCCGACTCGGTCAGTCAGGACGAATTCCAGGCGGCCGTGCTCGAGGAGCAACTGCGTGATACGCGGCAGAGCCAACCGCCGCGTCTTGAAATAGTCCAGCCGGCGCCGCCGCTCGTGGTGGAAGCGCCTCTAACGATGCCGTCGGTGCCAACTCTTGAGCCGGTCGTGGAGCTCGAGGTTGCGCCGCAGCGGCGCAGCGAGCCAGTCGAAGCCGTGTCTGACGCCCATCCGGGTTGGGGTGAGGAGCCTTTCGAGTGTCTGCTGTTCGATGTGGCAGGGTTGACCCTGGCGGTGCCGCTGGTGTGTCTGGGCTCCATCTATCCGCTGGTCGGGCAGGAGCTGACGCCGCTGTTCGGTCAGCCCGACTGGTTTCTTGGCATACTGCCGAGCCAGTCAGGCAATCTGAAGGTGCTGGACACCGCGCGCTGGGTGATGCCTGATCGGTATCGTGACGACTTCCGCGAGGGGTTGCAGTACGTGATCTCGGTTCAGGGCTACGAATGGGGGCTGGCGGTCCATCAGGTCAGTCGCTCGATTCGCCTCGACCCCAGTGAGGTCAAGTGGCGTACGCAGCGCAGTCAGCGTCCATGGCTGGCCGGTACGGTAATCGAGCATATGTGCGCGCTGGTCGACGTGACTGCGCTGGCCGAGCTGATCGCCAGTGGCGCTGTGAAACAGATGCAGGGCGCGACGAAGCCGCGGACGCATTGAAAGCAAACAATTGACGGTCGCGCCTGTTGCGCGGCCCGGCGATAGAATCGACCGCCATTGCGGTAACTGAAGAAGGTGGGGCTATGAAGATGACGTCTGCGCAGGGTTCCGAAGATCCTGTACTGCAATGGGTGACCTTCCGTCTGGACAACGAGACGTACGGTATCAACGTGATGCAGGTCCAGGAGGTGTTGCGTTATACCGAGATCGCGCCGGTACCGGGTGCTCCGAGCTATGTGCTCGGCATCATCAACCTGCGCGGCAATGTGGTGACGGTGATCGACACGCGTCAGCGTTTCGGCCTGGAAACCGCGTCGGTATCGGACAATACTCGAATCGTGATCATCGAGGCGGATCGTCAGGTCATCGGCATCATGGTCGATAGCGTTGCCGAGGTGGTCTATCTTCGCCAATCCGAGATCGAAACTGCGCCCAATGTCGGTAATGATGAGTCGGCTAAATTCATCCAGGGCGTCTGCAACAAGAACGGCGAGCTGCTGATTCTGGTCGAACTCGACAAGATGATGAGCGAAGAAGAATGGGCCGAGCTTGAGAGCATCTGATACATGCTGATCGCGTCGCTGGTCGCATCGTTGGTTGCGCTGGCCTTCTGCTGTCTTGGGCTGCTGGGCTTCTGCCTGTGGCTGCTCAGGCGGCAGCGGTTTCTGGCCGAACAACAGCAGCAACGCGATGCGAACAGGGATAAGCGCATCAAGGAGCTGAGCAGCCGCCTGGATGCCTATCTGGAAGGCAGCTTGCGCATGGGTGATGAGTTGCGTGAGCTGAGTCGCACGCTGGCGCCGTTGCCGGACAAGCTCACCCAGCTGGAACAGCGCGACCCCAACAACTTCTCCTTCTCCCAGGCGGCCAAACTGGTCGGCATGGGCGCAAGCGTCGACGACCTGACGCAGTCCTGTGGCCTGTCGCAATCCGAAGCGGAGCTGATGAGCAAACTGCATCAGGCTCGCAAGAAACCCTGATTGCGGTTTTTCCGTCGACTGGTCGTCCCTTCCGGGTCTTGCGCCGGAACCTCCCACACCCTGCACATTCCAATCCGTATCAGCTTGGCATTGCTGAGCTTGTCCAGGTCCCATGCTTGGGACGAGGAGGACAATGATGCGGCTTACTCTCATTCTGTTGCTGTTCATGGTTTCGCTTGGCGCTCAGGCCGTCGAGGCGCCAGACGATGTGGACGGCGCAATGACCGTAAACGTCTTTCAAGCCAAGCGCCTTCATGAACTGGGCGCCGTCTTCATCGATGTGCGTGCCGACCGCGAATGGTTATGGGGCCACGTGGAAGGCGCCGTGCACTTCGATCTGGCCAGTGATTTCGTCAGCCTGGCCGGGCCGGAGTGGCCGCGTGAGCTTCCGCTGGTGATTTACTGCGACAGCGAAATCTGCCCGCGCAGCGCGGAAGCCGCAAGAATGGCCGTGGCCTGGGGCTACCAGCGGGTGTTCTATTTCCGTGCCGGCTATTTCGCCTGGCAGCTGCATGATCTCCCTCAGGTCACTGATGAAGATCGTGCAGCCGTCGTACTCAACGCGCAGGCCCACTGAGTTGCGGCAGGGGCGGCGCTGGTTCGCCTGCGCTCCGTTCGTGGAACCCTGGCGGGCATTTGCCCTTGAGGTACCAGGCAAAGGCGATGATCTCCGCGATGGTGCGGTATAACGCTTCCGGGATCTCGTCGCCCAGCTCAAGCTTCGCCAGCAATCTCACCAGATCGGCGTTCTCGTAGATCGGCACCTCATGTTCCCGAGCGATGGCGAGGATCGTCTCGGCCAGTTCGTCATCACCCTTGGCGCTCAGACTCGGCGCGTTGACACCGTCATAGCTGAGCGCGATTGCCTGGCGTGGCTGCTTGTCGGTCATGCCTTTTCGTCCACGAAGCGTTGCTCCAGATTGGTGCTCGGACCCTGCGGTGGCGTGCCTTGCCTGCAGCTCAGTTCTCCGACACTCAGCCCGGCTGCCTGTAGGCGCTCACGCAGATGGGTAAGTTCGGTCGCCACCAACTGGGCCGTGGCACTGCGCTCGGCCCACAGCTGGCTGGTGAGGGTGCCGCGCGTCAACTGTGCTTGAACTTGCAGTGGCCCGAGTGGTGCGACATCGAATGCGAGTTCGATCTTCCAGAGCGGCTCGCCACGCTCCTTTTCCTGCTTTCTCGGCTCTTCTTCGCGCTGCAGCTTGATTTGCAGCGGCACGATATCTCGCTGGTCGCGCATTGGCAGCTCCAGCTGCCAGGTGGTGAGGAGGGCGCCGTCCGGGCCGATTTGTGTCTGCGCGAGACTGGACAGTTGATGGGTCTGCAGCCTGGATACCGCGGCGGCTGCGAGCTTGAGCAGCATTTCGAGGTCGGCTTCTTCTTCCAGACCAGGCGGCAGTCGGGTTGGTAGCGGGAACCCCAGCGCGAGCTGACGGACATTGCTTTGCGCCAGGGAGCCCAGCGCTTGCCGCGCAAATGCAGGCAACGCCTGGCCCATGGCGGCACTGGCCTGGGCGCTGGCCAGCGGCGTGCTACCTGGAAGATTGGGCATTTGCGCCAGTAGGCGCAGCAGCCCAGCCTTGAGGTCGCCCTGCAGTCCTTCGGTTTGCCCGGCCAGCAAGCGCGCCTCAAGGAACACGCCGCTCCTGGCCAGCGCTGCGGCGAGTGCCTTGGCATCGCCCAGTTGCTGCATTTNGGGTATCAGCCCCAGCAGTTTTTCGGCGGCGCCGCGCAGCCCCTCGGGGAGAGCCCCGGTACCACCCTGTAGAGCCTTGAACAGGCCTTCCAGCGAGGCCTGGCGGTNGTGTTGGGCGCCCAGTTGCTCGCCGAGATGCAGCTGATCGAGGCGCCCGCTCAGCGGNAGGAATGCGAGGGATTGGTCGCCCTTGACCTGCGCTGTCAGCAGGCTGCCGAGTGCCAGCGGGTTGGCTGATTCGATATTCAGCTTCTGTCCAGCGACGGGGCTGTTGAGCAGGCTGATGACCGCCTTGAAGATCTTCTGCCCGTCCTCCGATTGCTGTTGACTGGTCGCCACGACACGGCCCTGGATGACGCTGCCGACCGGCAGTTGCTGAAGGTCGATCATCGAGGCGGGCTGGCGCCCGGCGATCTGTGGAGCGGCCAGCAACCGGGTGTCGGACAGGGCGGTGATGACGTATGCGGTGCCGGGTGGCGGCGCCTTGTTGCTGCTGACCTCGACGGTCGCCTGGCGCCCGCTGCCCATGGTCAGCCGCAGCACCAGCCGAAATGCCTGCGCCGCTTCCCTGATGCTGACTACCTCCGCTTCGGCGTTTTCGCCAGCCGCCAGAAGGCCTTGCATCGGTTGCAGCAGTTTCAAAGCGAGGTCATTCGCCGCTGCCGCCTGGCGCGGCGCGCTGCTTGGGGGCAGGGCAGTGGTACTCTTGATCTCGGTCATCTTTCCTCAAATGCTCTTACAACCTTTCGCGTTCGCGGCCCTCGGCACCAAAGGTTGCCATGTATAATTCCGCCCGCCTGGCCCTGCTTCCTGAGTATAGCGGCCAGGCCTTTTTCATCTTGAGGTGTCGCCAGCCGTGTCAACTCCCTTTCTCGAAGCCGTAGCCCTCGCTTGCGAACGGGATTGGCGGCTGCTTTTCGACAAGCTGGATCTGCGTCTCGAGAGTGGGGAAATGCTGCAGATTTCCGGGCCCAATGGCAGCGGCAAAACCAGTCTGCTGCGCCTGCTATGCGGCCTGATGCAACCAACCGCAGGCGAGGTGCTGCTCAAGGGNCGGTCGCTCAGCGCTCAGCGTGGTGAACTGGCACGCAACCTGTTGTGGATCGGTCATGCTGCTGGCATCAAGGGCTTGCTGACAGCTGAGGAGAATCTCACCTGGCTCTGTGCGTTGCACCAGCCGGCCAGCCGCGAGGCGATATGGCATGCACTTGCCGAAGTGGGACTGCGCGGGTTCGAAGACGTGCCCTGTCATACCCTTTCTGCTGGCCAGCAGCGCCGCGTGGGGTTGGCGCGTCTGTATCTCTCGCCACCGCCGCTGTGGATTCTCGATGAGCCATTTACCGCGCTCGACAAACATGGCGTTGCGCAGCTTGAGAGGCATCTCGCAGCGCATTGCGAGCAGGGCGGACTGGTCGTACTGACCACTCACCACAGCCTGACGGAAAAGCCTACCGGCTATTGTGAGCTCGATCTGGGACAGCGAGCCGCATGAGCAGCGTATTCACTCTTCTGCTGGCGCGCGAGACGCGTCTGCTGTTCCGTCGCCCGGCTGAGCTGGCCAACCCGCTGGTGTTCTTCGCCATCGTTATCGCGTTGTTCCCGCTTGCGGTAGGGCCGGAGACTCAGCTTCTGCAAACCATCTCTCCCGGCTTGGTCTGGGTGGCAGCACTACTGGCCGTTCTGCTGTCACTGGATGGTCTTTTTCGCAGTGATTTCGAAGATGGCTCGCTCGAGCAGTGGGTCGTTTCGCCGCACCCGCTCGCGCTCCTGGTTCTCGCCAAGGTACTGGCGCACTGGGCTTTTTCCGGGTTGGCGCTGGTGCTGCTGGCGCCACTGTTGGGCTTGATGTTGGGTCTGCCGCTTGGGACCATTCCGGTGCTGCTGGTTTCACTGTTGCTGGGGACGCCGATTCTGAGTCTGCTCGGTGCGGTGGGCGCGGCGTTGACGGTAGGATTGAAGCGGGGTGGCTTGCTGCTGGCGTTGCTCATCCTGCCGCTCTACATCCCGGTACTGATTCTCGGCAGCGGCGCCCTGCAAGCGTCGTTGCAAGGTCTGCCGGCAGTCGGTCACCTGCTTTGGCTGGCCAGNCTGACTGCGTTGGCCGTNACCCTTACACCCTTTGCGATAGCTGCCGGGCTGAAGATCAGCGTTGGCGAATAGCGACACACCCAGATGGCCGGCGCTCACACCCGGTCGATGTAACGAATCTCGGGGCCTGCATTTGCAAGGTCCCGCTGGACGACGAGTCATCCGATGAACTGGACATGGTTTCACAAGCTGGGCTCACCCAAATGGTTCTACGAGATCAGCGGCCGCTGGCTGCCCTGGCTTGCCTGGGCAGCCGTGCTGCTGGTCAGCGTCGGTGTGGTCTGGGGTCTGGCGTTCGCGCCTGAGGATTACCAGCAGGGCAACAGCTTCCGGATCATCTATATCCACGTGCCGGCTGCGTTTCTCGCTCAGTCGATCTACGTGATGCTCGCCGTGGCGGGGGTGGTCGGGCTCGTCTGGAAGATGAAGCTGGCCGATGTGGCTCTGCAGCAGGCCGCCCCCATCGGCGCCTGGATGACCTTCATCGCCCTGTTGACCGGCGCGGTCTGGGGCAAGCCGACCTGGGGTGCCTGGTGGGTATGGGACGCGCGGCTGACCTCGATGCTCATCCTGCTGTTTCTGTACTTCGGCATCATTGCGCTCGGACAGGCGATCAGCAATCGTGACAGCGCGGCCAAGGCGTGCGCTGTGCTGGCCATCGTCGGAGTGGTGAACATCCCGATCATCAAGTATTCGGTGGAGTGGTGGAACACGCTGCACCAGCCGGCAACGTTCACCGTCACCGAAAAACCGGCGATGCCAGTGGAAATGTGGCTGCCGCTCCTGGTGATGGTGATCGGCTTCTACTGCTTCTTCACCGTGGTGCTGCTGATGCGCATGCGCCTGGAAGTGCTGCGTCGCGAGTCGCGCGCCAGCTGGGTGAAGAATGAGGTCAAGGCTCTGGTAGGAAACAACTCGTGAACTTTTCATCCTTCGCGGATTTCATCGCCATGGGCAATCATGGCGTGTATGTCTGGACGTCCTATGGCATCAGCCTGGCTGTCCTGATTCTCAACGTCGCGCTGCCAGCCTTGGCACGCCGGCGTTACCTGCAAGATGAGGCGCGTCGTTTGCGCCGGGAGGAGTCGAAGTGAATCCGGTGCGCAAGAAGCGTCTTTTCATCGTCCTGGCGATCCTCGCCGGTGTCGGTATCGCCGTGGCGCTGGCGTTGTCCGCTCTGCAGCAGAACATCAACCTGTTCTACACACCGACCCAGATCGCAGCGGGGGAGGCTCCTGAGGGCACGGATTCGAGCAGGCGGCCTGGTCGAAGAGGGTTCGGTGAAGCGTACCAACGACTCACTCAGCGTCGCCTTCCGTGTCACTGATGGCGCCCAGGCGATCACTATCACCTACCAGGGAATTCTCCCGGACCTGTTCCGCGAAGGGCAGGGTATCGTCGCGCTGGGGCGGGTCAATTCCGAGGGCGTTCTGGTTGCCGACGAAGTGCTGGCCAAGCATGACGAAAACTACATGCCGCCCGAAGTAACTCAGGCGCTGGAGAAGAGCGGCATGATGAAGCACTACGAGGGCGGTAAGCAGGAGTACGCGAAATGATTCCCGAGCTCGGCCATCTGGCGATGATTCTGGCGCTGTGCCTGGCAGTGGTCCAGGCCACGCTGCCGCTGATCGGTGCTTGGCGCGGTGACCGACAGTGGATGGGCCTGGCCCAACCAGCCGCCTGGGGTCAGTTCGCCTTTCTCGGTTTCTCCTTCGCCTGCCTGACCTACGCCTTCATGGTCGACGATTTCTCCGTTGCCTACGTCGCCCACAACTCCAACAGTGCCTTGCCCTGGTACTACAAGTTCAGCGCGGTCTGGGGCGCTCACGAAGGCTCCTTGCTGCTGTGGGCCTTCATCCTGGCCGGCTGGACCTTTGCCGTGGCGATCTTCTCCCGCCAGCTACCGGAAGACATGCTGGCGCGCGTGCTCGGCGTCATGGGTTTGATCAGCATCGGTTTCCTGCTCTTTCTTATCGTCACCTCGAACCCCTTCGAGCGGCTGCTGCCGCAGGTTCCAATGGATGGACGCGACCTCAATCCACTGCTGCAGGATTTCGGTTTGATCGTCCACCCGCCCATGCTTTACATGGGGTACGTGGGTTTCTCGGTGGCGTTCGCCTTTGCGATCGCCGCGTTGCTGGGTGGTCGCCTTGACGCGGCCTGGGCNCGCTGGTCGCGTCCTTGGACGCTCGTCGCCTGGGCCTTCCTCGGCCTGGGCATNGCCCTTGGCTCCTGGTGGGCCTATTACGAGCTCGGCTGGGGCGGCTGGTGGTTCTGGGATCCGGTGGAAAACGCCTCCTTCATGCCCTGGCTGGTCGGTACGGCGCTGATTCACTCGTTGGCAGTGACCGAGAAGCGCGGCGTGTTCAAGAGCTGGACCGTGTTGCTGGCAATCGCGGCGTTCTCGCTGAGCCTGCTTGGGACCTTCCTGGTCCGTTCCGGCGTGCTGACGTCGGTGCACGCGTTTGCTACCGATCCCGAGCGCGGCGTGTTCATTCTGGTCTTTCTGCTGATGGTGGTAGGCGGCTCGCTGACGCTGTTTGCCATGCGCGCGCCTGTGGTCAAGAGCCAGGTCGGGTTCGGCCTGTGGTCGCGCGAGACTCTGCTGCTAGTCAATAACCTGCTGTTGGTCGTCGCCACGGCGATGATTCTCCTCGGCACGCTCTATCCGCTGCTGCTGGACGCATTGTCCGGTGCCAAGCTTTCCGTCGGTCCACCGTACTTCAATGCGATGTTCGTTCCGCTGATTGGCGCGCTGATGCTGACGTTGGGTGTCGGAATCCTGGTGCGCTGGAAGGACACTCCGCTGAAGTGGTTGCTCGGCATGCTCACCCCAGTGCTGATCACCAGCGTAGTGCTTGGTGGTCTGGGCTCGTTGCTGTTCGGTGACTTCAACTGGGCGGTACTTGCAGTGTCATTGCTGGCGGCCTGGGTGGTAATCGCTGGCATCCGTGATCTGCTGGACAAGACGCGCCACAAGGGTTTGTTCAAGGGCATGCGCAGCCTCGCGCCAAGCTACTGGGGCATGCATCTGGCGCACCTCGGGCTGGCGGTCTGTGCCATTGGCGTGGTACTCACCAGCCACCAAAGTGCGGAGCGCGATCTGCGCTTGGCTCCTGGGGAGTCGCTGTCGCTTGGCGGCTATGAGTTCGTCTTCGAAGGCGCGGTGCATCACGAAGGACCGAACTTCACGTCGGACAAGGCGACCATTCGCGTGCTCGACGGCGACAAGCAGATCGCCACGCTGCACCCAGAAAAGCGCCTGTACACCGTGCAGCAGATGCCGATGACCGAGGCGGGTATCGATGCGGGCTTCACCCGCGACCTTTATGTCGCGCTGGGTGAGCCGCTGGGTGATGGGGCGTGGGCCGTGCGTGTTCATATCAAGCCCTTCGTTCGCTGGATCTGGCTCGGAGCGCTGATGATGGGGCTCGGCGGTGTGCTGGCGGCGAGTGATCGTCGTTATCGAGTCAAGGTGAAGACCCGCGTGCGCGAAGCGCTGGGCATGGCCGCACAAGGAGCCTGATGTGAAACGATTGCTGATGTTGCTGCCGCTGGTGATTTTCCTGGTGGTTGCAGTGTTCCTTTATCGCGGCCTGTTCCTCGATCCTTCCGAGCTGCCTTCGGCGCTGATCGGCAAGCCACTACCGGCGTTCTCGCTGCCGTCGGTGGAGGACGAGCAGCGCGTCATCACCGCCGAGGACCTCAAGGGCAAGCCGGCGCTGGTCAACGTGTGGGCGACCTGGTGCGTCGCCTGCAAGGTCGAGCACCCGGTGCTGAACCGTCTTGCAGCTCAGGGTGTGGTGATTCATGGAGTCAACTACAAGGACGACAACGCCGCGGCGTTGAAGTGGCTCAACGAGTTCCACGATCCTTATCAGCTGAACATCCGCGACGAACGCGGCAGTCTTGGGCTGGATCTGGGAGTCTATGGCGCTCCTGAAACCTTCCTCATCGACAAGCAGGGCATCATCCGCCACAAGTTCGTCGGCGTGATCGACGATCGGGTCTGGCGAGAACAGCTGGCAGCGCTCTATCAGGAGCTGGTGGACGAATGAAACGACTGATCTGCGGCGCGCTGCTTGGTCTGTTCCTGGTCACGACCGCCCAGGCAGCAATCGATACCTATGAATTCAGGGACGAAGCCGAGCGTGAGCGCTACCGCACCCTAACCGAAGAGCTGCGCTGTCCGAAGTGCCAGAACCAGAACATCGCCGATTCCAACGCGCCGATCGCCATGGACCTGCGCCAGGAAATCTTCCGCATGTGGAAGAGGGCAAAAGCAATGACCAGATCGTCGACTATCTCGTCGATCGCTACGGCGATTTCGTTCGTTACAAGCCGCCGGTAAACGCGAAAACCATGCTGCTCTGGTATGGGCCGGTTGGTTTGCTGGTCCTCGGCTTCGGCGTGCTGACCGTGATTCTGGTGCGTCGTCGCCGGGTCGAAAAGGCACCTGCATCAACCCTTTCCGAGACCGAGCGCGAACGTCTCGCCCAGCTTCTGGATAAAAAAGACTCATGATCGATTTCTGGATAGCCGCCGGCGCCTTGCTGCTGGTGGCATTGGCCTTTTTGTTGTTACCCATCCTGCGTGGCCGTCGAGCCCAGGCCGAAGAAGATCGTACGGCGCTGAACGTTGCCTTGTATGAAGAGCGCCTTGCCGAGTTGACCTCTCAGCACTCTGCCGGAACCTTGACCGCCGAGCAGTTGGAGGCTGGGCGAGCAGATGCTGCACGCGAGCTGTTGGAGGACACCGAGAATAGCGACAAGCCGCGAATCGCCAAGCTTGGTCGCAGCGTTCCGCTGATTGCGGCGGTTCTGGTGCCCCTGATGGGCTACGGGCTTTATATGTATTGGGGCGCCAGCGACAAAGTTCAGATGGCTCGACAGTTTTCGGAGCAGCCTCGCACAGTCGAGGAAATGACCGCTCATCTGGAGCAGGCCGTACAGGAACAGCCGGATTCTGCCGAAGCCTGGTACTTCCTGGGTCGTACTTATATGAACCAGGAGCGTCCAGCCGACGCAGCCAAGGCTTTCGGGCGCGTGGTGGAAATTGCGGGCCGTCAGCCCGAGCTGCTCGGTCAGCTGGCGCAGGCACTGTATTTCGCCGGTGACCGTCAGTGGTCCGATAAGCTGCAAGCCCTTACTGACGAAGCGCTGCAGGGCGATCCGCAGGAAGTGACCAGTCTCGGCCTGCTTGGCATCGCGGCATTCGAGGAGGCGCGTTATCCGGACGCCGTGCGCTTCTGGGAGCAACTGGTTGCGGCGCTTCCCGAAGAAGATCCTTCGCGCGAAGCGATCCGTGGCGGCATCGAGCGGGCGCGGCAGCAGATCGAGGGGGGCAGTTCCACCACCGAACAGGCATCAGCGGCAAGCGAGAAGGCTGATACCGCAGGGGCCACGCTGCAGATTCAGGTTGCGCTGGACCCGAAGGTGGCGGAATCGGTTTCGCCGCAGGATACGGTTTTCGTATTCGCTCGCGCAGTAGCGGGGCCACCCGTTCCGCTGGCAGCAAAACGCCTGACGATTGCCGATCTGCCTGCAACCGTCACGCTTGGCGATGCCGATGCGATGGTGCCTTCGATGAAGATCTCCAGCGTCGAGCAGGTCACGGTAATGGCGCGGGTCTCCCGTTCCGGCGACGCAACAAAAGGTGAGTGGATGGGTCAAAGCGAAGCGCTTGATACTGCGAGCGATAACGCCATTGATCTGGTGATCGACCGCGCCGAGGCTCCCTGAACACCCATGAGGTAGAGATGCACACGAATTCGTCAGCACACCCGCTTAGGCTTGCGCGGTTCGGCCCGCGGGTCGTACTGCTCGGATTGACATTGGCGCTCGGCGCTTGCGCAGGTAATCCCTACGGTTCCGCGCCTCAGGGGCCTGCTCCAAGTCCGGTGCCGCGTGCGCCCGAGCCCAGTGGGCCGGTTATCTCACCCCCTCCTATCAAGGCGCCACCGGCACCCAGGGCTCCAACTACCCAGAAGAGCCATCCGCGTTATGCGCCGCCACCGCACGTGGCTGCGCACTGGGACAATCGTCTCGGGGTCTATGTCGTGGAGGGGCGTGATCTCTTTTACCGGGAGCGCCTGTATTACCGGTGGGATGGCGACTGGTACTGTGCTGGGCGCCCCGATGGCCCGTGGGAGCCGGTCGCGCCGCCCAGTGTTCCGCCGGGTCTTCGTGACCGCTATTGATGTTACTCCTCGGCAGCAGGCGCTAACTTTTTGCGCTTCAGCCTAAAGGCGGCTTGCCTATTGCCGATAAAGGTTCAGCACCGTTGCACTGCAACGTTCCCAGCTGGCTCGGCCTATGCCGTCCATCGGGCTCATGCCCCGGAGTCGATAATGAATGCTTCCGTCAAGCGCCTCGAAGAAACTGGTTCCGCTCTACGCGATGCGCTGACGCAGCAGGACTGGGCCGCAATCAGTATGCTGGATCGCGAGTGCCGTAATGCCGTCGACGAGGCGATGCAGGCACATGAACGCGACAACGGCGTGGTTCGTCAGCGGTTGCAGGAGCTTCTTGATCTGTATGGTGAGCTGGTAATGACCTGCCAGATTGAACAGGCACGGGTCGCAAGCGAGCTGCGTCAGCTGAATCAGTCTCAACAGGGTACCAAGGTTTACCAGCTATTCGCCTAAGCGTGGCCTCAGGCCCGACAGCTTCAAATTCTTCCCAGGATCACTGGGGCTGAATTCTTCCTCAATATTTATCATTACAAAGTATGTGGCATTATGCCGCTACCCTTTTGTTGGCGAGCGGCTAATTGGCGCTTATTGTCTGGTAAATACCTATCTTCGCGGTCATCGTGCACCGAAGTCTTCAAATCGATCTTGAGATGTCTCTCAAGGTACTGATTTTTGGCTCGTTCTTTGGTCGCTAATTCACGCCATAAATTTGACTCAGTTCATTTTTTCATTAATCTACGTTCCATCTGCCATCAGTGTGATCGCCGTTCTTCCATGGATGCGAGCGCAGGCTTTCTTTCAGCTTCTTTAGAGCCCTATAAACAAGATGTGGCGTGAAACCAAGATTTTGTTGATAGACGATGATCACGACCGCCGGCGCGACCTGGCCGTCATCCTGAACTTTCTCAGCGAGGATCATCTGGCTTGTTCAAGCAGTGAATGGCAGGAGGCGGTCGCCGGCCTCGAGTCCAGCCGTGTTGTCAACGGTGTCATGCTGGGCGACGTGTCCTCCAAGGGCGGCGCTGTCGANCTGATCAAGCAGATGGGCAAATGGGATGAGAATGTCCCGCTGATGNTGATCGGTGAGCCCGCTCCNGCGGACTGGCCGGACGATCTGCGACGCCGAGTGCTGACCAGCCTGGAAATGCCACCCAGCTATAACAAGCTGCTCGACTCCCTGCACCGNGCGCAGGTCTATCGCGAGATGTACGACCAGGCAAAGTCCCGTGGTCGCCAGCGCGAGCCCAATCTTTTCCGCAGCCTGGTCGGCACCAGCCGAGCGGTGCAGCACGTCCGGCAGATGATGGAACAGGTCGCCGACACCGAAGCCAGTGTGCTGATTCTTGGTGAATCCGGCACCGGCAAGGAAGTGGTTGCGCGAAATCTGCACTATCACTCGAAGCGGCGTCAGGGGCCTTTTGTACCTGTCAATTGCGGAGCGATTCCGGCGGAGTTGCTGGAAAGCGAACTGTTCGGTCACGAGAAGGGCGCCTTTACCGGTGCGATTACTGCTCGCGCGGGTCGTTTCGAGCTTGCCGAGGGCGGCACACTGTTTCTCGATGAGATAGGCGACATGCCGTTGCCGATGCAGGTCAAACTGCTGCGGGTTCTGCAGGAGCGCACCTTCGAGCGTGTTGGCAGCAACCGTACGCAGAATGCCGATGTGCGCATCATCGCGGCGACGCATAAGGACCTGGAGAAAATGATCGAGGAGGGGACCTTCCGCGAGGACCTCTACTATCGTCTGAATGTCTTCCCCATCGAGATGGCGCCGCTACGGGAGCGTGTCGAGGATATCCCGTTGCTGATGAACGAGCTGATCTCGCGCATGGAGCATGAAAAGCGCGGCTCTATACGTTTCAACTCAGCTGCAATCATGTCGCTATGCCGGCACGACTGGCCGGGTAATGTCCGCGAGCTGGCNAACCTGGTAGAGCGCATGGCGATCATGCATCCCTATGGCGTTATCGGGGTAATGGAGCTGCCGAAGAAGTTTCGCCACGTCGACGACGATGACGAGCAGTACGCGACCAGCCTGCATGATGAGATGGAGGAGCGCGCGGCAATCAGTGCGCCAATGGTAGTACCCGAAGCTCAGGCGATGCTGCCGATCGAGGGTCTGGATCTCAAGGAATACCTCGGCAATCTTGAGCAGGGACTTATTCATCAGGCTCTCGAAGATGCTGGTGGCGTGGTGGCTCGGGCTGCCGAGCGGTTGCGGATTCGCCGAACCACGCTGGTCGAGAAAATGCGCAAGTACGGCATGAATCGTCGCGACGACGATATGGGCGACTAGCACGCTGCTAGGCGATTCTAAAAAATCGTTCAAAAAGGCCACCTGGATCAGGTGGCCTTTTTCATTTGGCATGGTCGTGCCGATGGCGGCCGCCGGGACGTGCTGAGTGCCGGGCACGAAGATTGCTGGTCCCCGTCAACCGACTTTCTTTTGACAGGCGCAAGCGACCCGTGAATTCCGTCACCAAGCCATCCGAAAGTTCATTCGATGCCCCAGACGTGCTGGCGCTGACTCGATCGCTGGAGCTCTTTCGTCAGGTATCCGGACAGCTTGGTGAATCCGAGGAGCTATTGCAGGTACGCGTCGCCGAGCTCAAGGGGCAACTTGCCGAGGCCGGCGAGCTCCGACGACAGGAGCTGGAGGAGAAAGAGCGTCTCGCGCAGCGATTGCAGAGCGTTCTCGACCTGCTGCCAGGTGGCGTCATCGTGATCGATGGGCAGGGTGTGGTGCGCGATGCGAACCCGGTTGCTCTTGAGCTGTTGAGCGAGCCACTCGTGGGGCACCCCTGGCGCGAGGTGATTGGCCGCTGTTTTGCGCCGCGGCGGGACGACGGGCACGAGATATCGCTACGCAATGGTCGCCGCCTATCGATCGCTACGCGCTCGCTTGCCGGGGAACCTGGTCAGCTGGTGCTGCTCACCGACCTTACCGAGACCCGCCGACTCCAGGATCAGCTGGCGCGCCATGAACGGCTGTCGTCGCTAGGGCGCATGGTGGCTTCGCTTGCCCACCAGATTCGCACTCCGCTGTCCACCGCGTTGCTATATGCCAGTCACCTCGAACAGGGTGGCCTGAGCGAACAGCAACAGCAGCGCTTCGCCGGTAGCCTCAAGGCTCGTCTGCACGAACTGGAGCATCAGGTCCGTGACATGCTGATCTTCGCCCGCGGTGATCTGCCGCTGAACGACCGACTGAGTCCGGCTGCGCTGTTGTCGGCGCTGCGTTCGGCCGGCGAGCCACGTCTTCAGGGCGCCAGCGTGCGCTGGCAGTGTGACGTGCAGGGGGTGGAGGTGTTGTGCAATCGCGATACGTTGGTCGGAGCATTGCTCAATCTCATCGAAAATGCGTTACAGGCCAGCGTCGGGGCGCCGCGTCTGAAGGTCCACCTGTATCGCCGCGACGAAACGGTGCGGGTGTGCATAAGCGACTGCGGTAAAGGCATCGACGCCGAAACACTGGGCCGGTTGGGCGAGCCGTTTTTCACCACCCGAACCACGGGAACCGGCCTGGGTCTGGCAGTGGCCAAGGCCGTTGCCCGAGCCCATCAAGGTGACCTGCAGTTGCGCTCGCGGCCAGGCCGCGGAACCTGTGCGCTGATGAGCCTGCCGCTGATTCCCGCCACTCACAAACCGGAGTGACCTGTATGGCCGCCACGATACTTCTCGTCGAAGACGATCACGCCCTGCGCGAAGCCCTGGGCATCACGCTGCAGCTTGGGGGCTACGAGTACCGTGCCGTCGATTGCGCCGAAGCGGCCTTGTGTGCGCTGCAGGAAGAGTCATTCGGCCTGGTCATCAGTGACGTGAACATGCCCGGCATGGACGGCCACGAACTGCTCNCGCTGGTTAGGCAACGCTACCCGCAGGTGCCCGTGCTGCTGATGACCGCCTTTGGCGCGGTAACGAGGGCGGTGGATGCGATGCGCCAGGGCGCTGTCGATTATCTGGTCAAGCCGTTCGAGCCAGGCACATTGCTTGAGCTCTTGGGGCGTCATGTGAACGGCATCGCTGCTACCGAGGCAGAAGGGCCGGTGGCGCTCGAGCCGTCCAGCCAGCAGCTGCTGGCTCTTGCCCGGCGGGTGGCGCAAAGTGACTCCACCGTACTGATCTCCGGTGAGTCAGGCACTGGCAAGGAGGTGCTGGCGCGCTATATCCACCAGCAGTCACCGAGGCACTGCAAGCCATTTATCGCCATCAATTGCGCTGCCATTCCGGACAACATGCTCGAAGCAACCCTGTTCGGGCATGAGAAGGGCGCTTTCACCGGCGCGATTGCCAGTCAGCCTGGCAAGTTCGAGCAGGCCGACGGCGGTACTTTACTGCTCGACGAGATATCCGAGATGCCGTTGGGGTTGCAGGCGAAACTGCTACGTGTGCTGCAGGAGCGAGAGGTCGAGCGGGTCGGTGGGCGGAAGCCTATCGCTCTGGATATTCGTGTGCTCGCCACCACCAACCGTGATCTCGCTGGCGAGGTAGCGGCGGGTCGCTTCCGTGAGGACCTCTATTACCGTCTTTCGGTCTTCCCACTGGCGTGGTCGCCGCTGAGGCAGCGCCCGGCCGATATTCTGCCGCTGGCCGAACGCCTGTTGGTCAGCCACGCCAGGAAGATGCGCCAGGCGCCTGCGCGGCTTTCGGCCGAGGCGCAGCGCTGCCTGGTGGCGCACGCGTGGCCGGGCAACGTACGCGAACTGGACAACGCGATACAGCGAGCGTTGATTCTTCAGCAGAGCGGCATGATCCAGCCGCAGGATCTGTGCCTGGCGGGTGTGGGCGGTGTCACCAGCTTGCCTGTCGCCAGCAGCGCGGCACAACCGTGCGAGGGCGCTGCAGGGGAGGCGGGGGCCTGTTCGGGACTGGGGGATGATCTGCGCCGTCGCGAGTTCCAGTTGATCATCGATACCCTGCGTGCCGAACGTGGACGGCGCAAGGAGACGGCTGATCGCCTGGGCATCAGTGCGCGCACCCTGCGTTACAAGCTGGCGCAGATGCGCGACGCCGGGATGGATGTCGAGGCATCGCTCTACGCGGGCTGAGCGCTCAACCTCGCTCTGATAAGCTGCCGCCATCCTCATGATGGAGATTTCCAGGTGCACAAAGACTTCTGGCAGGAGCGCTGGGCTCGCAACGAGATTGGTTTCCACCTTGACGATGTTCATCCCGGCATGCGTCGTCACTGGCCGCGACTGGCGTTGCCTGATGGTGCGACGGTGCTGGTGCCGTTGTGCGGCAAGAGTCTGGATCTGGCCTGGCTGGCCGGGCAAGGGTTCAATGTCGTGGGGGTGGAGCTGAGTGAGAAGGCTGTAGACGCGTTTTTCTCCGAGCAGCAGCTCGAAGCTGAAATTTCCCAGCGTGGGCCGTTCAAGGTCTATCGCTCCGNTACCNTGGAGATCCGTTGCGGCGACTTTTTCGCGCTCAGTGCGNCCGATGTNCTCGGNTGCCAGGCGGTCTATGATCGCGCCGCNTTGATCGCATTGCCGCACGCGATGCGTCAGCGGTACNCGGCACTGATGTCGAGCATCCTCCCGGCCGGCTGTCAGCAGCTTCTGGTTACGCTGGATTATGACCAGGCAGAGATGGAAGGCCCGCCCTTCGCGGTGGGTACGAGTGAGGTGCGCGACCTGTACGCCGCTGAGTGGAGCGTGGAACTGCTGGAAGCCAAGGAAGTGCTGGAGCGTAATCCGCGGATGCGCGAGCGCGGTCTGACGCGGCTCGAGGAGCACTTCCATTGGCTGCAACGGCGGGTCTGACCCGCCGCTTGTAATGCTGCAGCGATCAGCCGTCGGCCTGTAAGCGGCGGATGAACGTGTCGGCTTCGTCGATGGCGCGCTGCATGTCAGCCATCAGCTGGTCGACGTTGCCCTGCAGCGTGCGGTATTCCCCGTGCAAGGCGCTNATNGCGCGAGCATTGAGGTTGTGCTTGAGAAACAGCACCTGATCGCGCAGAACGCTGAGCACCGGGTCGATGCGTTTCTCCGCCGCTTTCATCCGCTGGATCAGCGTTCGGTATTCGGCGCGGGTGCGGTTGAGTTCTTTGGCGCTGGCGGCTTTCAGGCTGGCGTTGCTGTATTGCTTGAGTTCGCTTTCCCATTCCCTGAACAGCGCGTCGGCCACGTCTTCGACCGCTTCGATGCGNGCGCGGACGTCACGCGCACTCGCTACGCTGGCTTCGTACTCTTCGTTGAGTGCGTCGTAACGCTTCTCCAGATCGCCGCCCTTGACCTCGACGACGCTGCGATAGCGCTCCANAGCATCCTTGAACTGCTGNTTGGCTTCCTGCTGCGCGTCACGCGACTCCTCCACACGATCGACCAGGATATCGCGCTTATGGATACCGGCCTTCTCCATCGCTGAATAGTAGGCACTCTGACAGCCGCCGAGCGCGAGCAGCGCGAAGCAGGCGAATATGAAACGACGCATGGCGATTCCTTGTATGCGGGTTGAGTCTGCATAGACAAAAGAAAAGGGCGACTTGCGTCGCCCCTGTTGCGTTCAGTGCAATTAGCCGCGCTGGCGCAGCGCTTCGATGCGGTCTTCCAGNGGCGGGTGGGTCATGAACAGCCCGGCGAGGCCATGCTTCAGCGAACCGTTGATGCCGAATGCCTTGAGCGTGTCGGGCATGTGAACCGGCATGCCNTGTTCGGCACGCAGGCGCTGCAGGGCGCCAATCATGGCGCTGGTGCCGGCCAGTTGGGCACCGGCCTCGTCGGCACGGTACTCGCGTTTGCGCGAGAACCACATGACGATAATGCTGGCGAGCAGGCCCAGTACCAGTTCGGCAAAGATCGTCGCGACGAAGTAGCCGATGCCGTGGCCGTCCTCGTTTTTCAGGATCGCCTTNTCGACGAAGTTGCCGAAGATACGTGCGAAGAACATGACGAAGGTGTTTACCACACCCTGGATCAGCGCCAGGGTCACCATGTCGCCGTTGGCCACGTGGCCGATCTCGTGGGCAAGCACCGCTTTCACCTCATCCGGCGAGAAGCGCTCGAGCAGCCCCTGGCTGACCGCCACCAGTGCGTCGTTGCGGTTCCAGCCGGTGGCAAAGGCGTTGGCCTCGTAGGCAGGGAAAATGCCGACTTCGGGCATCTTGATGCCGGCGTCGCGCGACAGTTGCTCGACTGTCTGCAGCAGCCACTGCTCGTGACGGGTGCGCGGCTGGCTGATGATTTCCGTACGCGTACTCATCTTCGCCATCCATTTGGATATGAAAAGCGAAATGAGCGAGCCCGCGAAGCCGAAAACCGCACAGAAGACCAGCAGGCTGCCGTAGTTCTGGCCGGTATAGCGATCGACCCCGAGCAGCTTCAGGGTGATGCTGGCGATGACCAGTACCGCAAGGTTGGTGGCCAGGAACAAGAAAATGCGCATCATGTTGCGGCAGACTCCAGGGTAGGAATTGAAGAACGATAGGCTATATAAGGTGCGCCCTTGAGCTATTCAACCGGGCGACTATTTCAAGCTATGTCGCTTGCCCATGGAGGCTGGGATGCAGTGGCGCGCCGGACTGGCTTTCGAACATCAATCGGGCTAGCTGAGCGATGCGCTCGCTGTTCGCGCGCTTCAATGCCTCGCGAAGCTGATGGGCGAGGCTGGCCTGAATGCGCAGCACGCTGGGAGGGAGGCTGAGGTCGTCGGCGATCTGTCCAGGCACCGCTCGTGACAGGCGCACGAAGCCTTTTTCGGTAAGCACCGCCTGGTCCAGCGCCTGGAAATGAATGGTGCTCTCGTAACGCAGATAGCCCTCCTCGGCGAGCCAGAGCAGGGTACCCAGGCAGCTCTGGTGGCGTTTGGAGGGAAGGCCGAACTCATCCGGCTCTTCCCGGCCGATCAGATCTTCTACATACAGCGAGACCTTGCGTGGGAAGGCCTGATAGAGCATCAGCAGGCCGCCCGCCGCATCCTTGTAGAAATCGTCGATCTGCAGGTCCATCGCTTACTGGTGGTAGGTCTTGAGGAAGTTGCCGATGCGGCCAATGGCCTGCTCCAGATCGTCGACGCGGGGCAGGGTGACCACGCGGAAATGATCCGGCCATGGCCAGTTGAATGCAGTGCCTTGAACGATCAGCAGCTTCTCGGAAAGCAGCAGATCAAGCACGAACTTCTCGTCGTTGTGGATCGGGCAGATCTTCGGGTCAATGCGCGGGAACGCATACAGCGCGCCCATGGGTTTGACGCAGCTGATGCCCGGGATGTCGTTGAGCAACTCCCAGGTACGGTTACGCTGCTCGAGCAGGCGGCCCGGCGGTAATACCAGGTCATTGATGCTCTGGTAGCCGCCCAGTGCAGTCTGAATCGCATGCTGCGACGGTACNTTGGCGCACAGGCGCATGTTGGCGAGGATATCCAGGCCTTCGATGTAGCTCTGCGCCCTGTGCTTCGGCCCGGAAATCGCCACCCAGCCCGAACGGAAGCCGGCAACCCGGTAGGATTTGGACAGCCCGTTGAAGGTCAGGCAGAGCACGTCCGGCGCCAGCGAGGCGGTGGAGATGTGTACGGCGTCGTCGTAGAGAATCTTGTCGTAGATTTCGTCGGAGAACAGAACGAGCTTGTGCTGGCGNGCAAGCTCGACCATGCCTTCGAGCACTTCCTTGGGGTAGACCGCGCCNGTGGGGTTGTTCGGGTTGATCAGCACCANTGCCTTGGTGTTAGACGTGATCTTGGCCTTGATATCGGCCAGNTCCGGCCACCAGTTGGCCTGCTCGTCGCAAAGGTAGTGCACCGGCTTGCCGCCGGCCAGGCTCACCGCAGCGGTCCACAGCGGGTAATCCGGGGCAGGGATCAGCACTTCATCGCCATTGTTCAGCAATGCCTGCATGGACATGACGATCAGCTCGGACACACCGTTGCCGAGGTAGATGTCTTCGATGCCGACGCCTTCNACCTGCTTCTGCTGGTAGTACTGCATGATCGCCTTGCGGGCGCTGAACAGGCCTTTGGAGTCGCTGTAGCCCTGGGCAGTGGGCAGGTTGCGGATCACGTCNTGGAGGATTTCCTCCGGTGCTTCGAAACCGAACGGCGCCGGGTTGCCGATGTTCAGCTTGAGGATGCGATGGCCTTCCTCTTCCAGGCGTTTGGCGTGCTTGAGCACGGGCCCGCGGATGTCGTAACAGACATTGGCAAGCTTGTTCGATTTGCTGACCTGCATGATCCTGAGTGTCCCGAAGTGAAAACGCGCCAGTTCCGGAAATGGCTGGCCGCGCTTGGCATGAACCCGGGCGCCTTGGCAGTCGGAAACCCCGCTGCCAGACTAGGCGTCGAAGAGGGACGCATGATACGTGCGCCCCGACCACCGGAAAAGGTACAGATCGGCCTTTTTTGAGCTGAGGAGTGTATCGATGGACAAGCTGGAAAAACCGCTCGACGTCTGGCGCGAGGAACTCTCCGATGAGCAGTTCCAGAT
>JGI25321J50212_10001219_pt1 | contig 23120 bp, 19 predicted proteins | sample AutmiccommuBRH23_FD_50212 | JGI IMG/M metagenome (IMG submission 50212)
AACCATCGAAAGCAATTTATTATATGGTGTGGAAGGGGCTTCAGAAGAAGAACTGGCGAAGTCAGCGCAGATTGCCCAGGCAACGGAGTTTATTGAGGCTAAACCTGAGGGCTTTAAAGCAGAGATAGCTCAAGCAGGTGCTAACATTTCCGGTGGACAAAAGCAGCGTCTCTCAATAGCCAGAGCACTTGCCAAGAAATCGGAAATCTATATCTTTGACGATAGCTTCTCGGCTCTGGACTTCAAAACAGATTCAGTCCTAAGAAAGGCTCTGAAAAAAGAGACTGGGCAAAGTACACTATTAATTGTTGCACAACGAATCAGTACAATTATGAATGCGGAACAAATAATTGTACTTGATGAAGGAAAGATTGTTGGCAAGGGGACACACAAAGAGCTGATGAACAATTGCGATGTCTATCAAGAAATTGCTTTATCTCAGCTTTCAAAGGAGGAGCTTGCATAATGAGCGATTCAAGAAGCAGTGAAAACGGCGGATTTAATCGAAATAGAGGCTCGATGGGACCTGGTCCAATGGGTAGAGGACCTATGGGNGGTGGTCCAATGGGGGGAATGGGCAGCGTTCAAAAAGCCAAAGACTTCAAAGGAACAATGAAGAAGCTGTTAGCTTTTTTGCAGCCGTATTTGCCCTCAATAATCATTGTTATCCTGTTTGCAATCGGCAGCTCGGTCTTTTATATAGTCGGACCGAAAATACTTGGTAATGCAACAACTAAAATATTTGAAGGTCTAGTAAGTAAGGTTAGTGGAGCCCCTGGAGCAGGGATTGATTTTTCCTATGTCGGGAATATTGTTGTCCTCTTGCTAATTTTGTACGTAATAAGTGCTCTTTTTTCCTTCGTACAGGGTTATATTATTTCCGGTGTTGCTCAGAAGGTTTCTTACAATTTACGTAAAGAGATCTCTCTAAAAATAAATCGTCTACCATTGAAATATTTTGATAAGCAAACACACGGTGAGGTGCTGTCCCGTGTTACTAATGATGTTGATACGGTTAGCCAAACATTAAATCAGAGCATGTCGCAGGTGATCACCTCGGTGATGACATTAATCGGTGTATTAATCATGATGTTCTCAATAAGCTGGCTGATGACGCTAGCTTCAATAATCATCCTGCCTTTATCTATGGTGTTTATGGCCTTGGTTATTAAGAGATCGCAAAAGTACTTCAAACACCAGCAAGAGTATTTAGGGCATGCAAATGGACATGTAGAGGAAATGTATGGTGGTCACGTTATAATGAAAGCCTTCAACGGCGAAGAAAAAGCGGTTGAGAAATTTAATAAGCTAAATGATGAGCTTTATGATTCTGCTTGGAAATCTCAGTACCTCTCAGGGATGATTATGCCGATTATGACCTTTATCGGGAACATTGGCTATGTTTTAGTTTCTATTCTAGGCGGTTGGTTAGCAATAAAAAGAACTATTCAGGTAGGGGATATTCTCGCCTTTGTCCAGTATGTACGGCAATTTTCTCAGCCGATTGCTCAAGTGGCGCAAATCTCCAATGTGCTGCAATCCACCGTAGCGGCATCCGAGAGAGTATTTGAATTCTTGGAAGAGGAAGAGGAAATAGAGGAGACAGCCAAGCCGCTCAGTACTGAAAATATTCACGGCGATGTCACTTTTAAAAATGTTCATTTTGGCTATAGCCCTGAGAAGATAATAATCAACAACTTTAGTGCTGATATCAAATCCGGTCAAAGAATTGCCTTGGTCGGACCAACTGGGGCGGGTAAAACAACCATCGTTAAGCTACTAATGAGGTTCTACGATGTTAACAGCGGGGCGATATTATTAGACGGTAAAGATATTCGGGATTTTAAACGCAATGATTTGCGAGAAATGTTTGGTATGGTTCTTCAAGATACTTGGTTGTTTAACGGCTCAATCAAAGAGAATATTCGCTATGGTAACTTAGAGGCTAGCGACAAAGAAGTTATTCAAGCAGCAAAAGCTGCTCATGCTCACCACTTTGTCAAGACCTTGCCAAATGGATATGATATGGAGCTAAATGAAGAAGTCAGCAACATTTCTCAAGGGCAAAAGCAGTTGCTGACGATTGCCAGAGCAATTTTAGCTGATCCCAAGGTGTTAATCCTTGATGAGGCAACCAGCTCAGTTGATACGCGTACTGAAGTATTAATTCAAAAAGCGATGGAGAATTTGATGAAGGATCGAACCAGCTTTATTATCGCCCATCGTCTTTCAACTATTAGAGACGCTGATTTAATTCTGGTAATGAACGAGGGAGATATAGTCGAGCAGGGGAAACACGAAGAGCTCTTAGCTTCCAAAGGTTTTTATGCATCATTATATAACAGCCAATTTGAAGCTAATGAGGCGGTATAAGCTTTGTAAACAAAGCACCTCTTAGGCCCGTGTCCATAGGGACACAAATTGAACCGTGGGTTTTAGAGAAGGCAGGCAGCAGATTCACTGTCTGCCTTTGCCGTCTAAACGGCTATTTTCTCGGCTTCTTCTGTGAAGGCACTGATTACGCCGATGTCCCGGTAGTGGATGAAGCTTTTCTGATAAAGCTATACTTTTGTAAATATTTTCGCACGAAAATGATATTGTTATTTTTATTCATGCAAATATATTGAATCCAGCGCAGAAATATTGTATATTTTGGTCATCGGGATACCACCAATTTGACGAGGTGAAAAACATCGACCTTGTGTTCTATAATTTCATTTTGAAATGCTTTGTTGTCATCGACCTTAAAGCTGGCATTGGCGCGTAGGATTATCCGGGATTATACTAATCGCGCTCCCAACCGCCACGAAATCAAGGTTGACCTTTCTGCGATTGAAACTGAATTGAGCCACTATCTCACGACCTCTCGCCCTACATACGCAAGGATGCCAGATACGCAAATACCATCATCCGACCTCGTTGTGGACGGTGCACAGAAACCAAGTAAGATAGCTGAAGATATTTTGAAGGGAGCAAAAATCCTATGAACCTAACCATAAAACCCCTAACGTCAGATCTCATCCCATCCTATCTTGACTTCTTCGACAATCGGGCGTTTGCGGATACAGACTCAAACGGGCCCTGTTACTGCACAAGCCCAATGCAGACCTCGGAGGAAATAGACCAAATGGTAAGCGAGTTTGCGGATGATGTCAAAGGGACAATTCGTCGTCATGCAGTCAAAATGCTGAGCGAGGGCAAAATTCATGGATATCTGGCGTATGATGGAGATACCATCGCCGGTTGGTGCAATGCCGGAGATATGAATGTTTACGTCAAAAATCGTTATCAGTTTGTCCCCGACTTTGCACGGGATAACACCATCGGCAAAACTATGTCTATTGTCTGCTTTTCGGTTGCACCTGAATATCGCAGTAAGGGTGTGTCAACTGCTCTGCTAGAGAGGGTGATTGCCGATGCCAGGGCAGAAGGTTTTGAAGCAGTTGAAGGCTATGCACACATACGAAAAAGGCGGGATGATTTTGACTTTAAAGGTCCGACAAGACTGTATGAGAAATTAGGCTTTGTACCTGTTGTCGAGCATGACGGCGTGGTCGTGATGCGTAAAATTTTGTCTCCGAGTTCGGTTAACAGACGGGGTGCTATTTAGCCACGGAACGCGATATGATGTGGATGCAGAATACGAGCGGCTCTTGAAACTGGGTGCGGAAATGCTCAACCAGCCGACCACCCATCCGTGGGGAGCGCGGTCGTTTCAATTCAAAGACCCAGACGGCAACATACTGAATTTTCGCAGTTTTCCCAAGGAGGGATAAACTATGTCTGCTTTTGATAACAAATGGGTGCAACAAATTCTTGCTCTTCAGCAGGAGGACGGCTCTTGGGGGCATTTTCATACACTGAGCCAACCGACGAAACAGCAGCCCATGACAACCGAACAAGCCCTCAGACGGCTTCGGATTCTCGGCTTGACAAAGGACGATGAACCGATAGCCAATGCGCTTGCCTATATGGAACACAATCTTCTGCGACCGCACCCTACTGTCTTCCATGAGAAGAAGCATGATTCCAAAACATACGGCGACTTAATGCTTGCGGCGTGGATACGTCTGTTTGACCCCGATAATAATGCCGCTCTCTTTATTGCAAAAAAGTGGGCAAAAGTCATCACTTGTGCGTTTCAAAGCGGTGAATATTCTCACACAGAATATGTTGTGGCTTATGAATCTGAATTTACAAAGCTGAATCCGAAAGCGGGCTGTTTGGCTGATTTTGTTGTGTTTTATCAACTTGCTCTGCTGCCGGGGCTTTTAAGCCGCGAAATCGAATCCTCAATGCTTGACTATATTCTTGTACACCCACGTGGCATTGTTTATATATATAATAGCCGCTTGGATATACTGCCTGAACAATTTACTTCGCGCAGAGCCAACGGCTATTTAGCTGCAATGGAGTTATTGACTGATTATTCGCTTGCATCTGAAAAGTTGGGCTTTGTAGTGGATTGGTTAAAAAACCAGCAAGACGAAAACGGACTGTGGGATATGGGTTCTGCCGTTAAGGACGGCATTCACTTTCCACTATCTGATTCGTGGCGTAAAATTGAGGACAGAAAGCGGGATTGCACTTCAAGGGTGATACGACTCTTAGATAAATTGGAGGAAAAAAATGAACCGAGTGTTTGAAAAAGCCCGCACTTTTATCTACCGCTAAACCGTGCCTTTTTGGTGCCTTCTTTTTTTTGTTGACTTTTGAGGTCAGTAAATGGTATATTTATGTAAGTAAAAATGATTTGCGGCAGTGGAGCTTGCCATTTTTTTTTGTAATTTTTCGAGTAAAAAGCTGAATACCTCCGCATAATAAGCGGGATGTTGCCATATTTTTTTTAGACGAAAAATGCAAACGATTGCGCTATAGTTAGGGCTAAAGGAATTTTTTCATAGGGGAGAGTATAGGGATGAAACAATATTTAAAAACCGACGAGTGGAAGATTATCGGGGAAGGGTTTGCTCCGGAAAACCATGAGCTTTCCGAAAGCATCTTTAGTATTGGCAACGGACACATGGGACAAAGAGCCAACTTCGAAGAAGGATATAGCGGTGAATCACTTCAAGGAAGCTATCTGGCTGGCGTATATTACCCAGATAAAACCCGGGTTGGCTGGTGGAAGAACGGTTATCCAGAGTATTTCGCTAAGGTTTTGAATTCAACTAATTGGATCGGGATTAACCTGGAAATTGCTGGAGAGAAGCTGGATTTAGCCAAGGTGGAGGTTCGGGACTTTGTTCGAATATTAAATATGAAGGAAGGTACTTTACAACGGATTTTTACTGCTATTTTACACGATGGCAAAGAAATACGTGTTCAGGCAACCCGTTTCGTCAGCATGGCGAGGAAGGAGATCGGCGCCATTGAATACTCTCTTACCCCACTGAATTTTAGTGGAGATTTAAAGGCAACTTTGTATTTGGATGGAGATATTAAGAATAAGGATGCCAATTACGATGAGAAGTTTTGGGATCTGGTTGCAAGTACCAACAATGAGGGTTTTGCTTCCTTAACAGTTAAGACGAAAAAGCTGGATTTCTATGTAACTTCCACAATGAAGTATACACTTAAGGTGGCTGGAAGAGCAGTGGAGTCGGTGCCGGAACTGCATACTAATGAGAAATATGTCTCACAAACTCTTAATTTGCAGGTAGTTCAAGGTCAAGAGGTTATTATCTATAAATATGTCACAAACGTAACTTCTAGAGATTATCTCCTAACTGATCTGGAGAAGATCGGCAGGGAAAGGGTTGAAATGGCTAAGACAATAGGTTTTTCTGAGCTTTTAAGTGAACATTCGGATGTTTGGGCAGAAAAGTGGCAGGAATCAGATATTGTTATTGAAGGGGATTTAGCAGCACAGCAGGCGATTCGCTTTAATATTTTTCAGCTAAACCAGACCTATACTGGAGAAGATGAACGTCTGAATATTGGGCCGAAGGGCTTTACCGGAGAGAAGTATGGTGGCAGCACTTACTGGGACACAGAAGCGTATTGTATACCATTCTACTTAAGCACGGCTTCCCAAGAAATTGCTCGGAACCTCTTGATTTATCGCTATAAGCATTTAGAGAAAGCTCAAGAAAATGCTCGAAAACTCGGATTTTCCAAGGGTGCACTTTATCCGATGGTTACTATGAACGGGGAAGAGTGCCACAATGAATGGGAGATTACTTTTGAGGAAATCCACCGGAACGGAGCAATTGCTTATGCGATCTATAATTATGTAAATTATACAGGCGATAAAGGGTATTTAAGTGAATATGGTCTGGAGGTTCTAGTGGAAATATCTCGTTTTTGGGAGGAACGAACGCACTACGCACCATTAAAAGATAAGTACGTGATGCTGGGTGTTACGGGTCCTAATGAATACGAGAACAATGTAAACAATAATTGGTACACCAATCGGATTGCTGTTTGGACTTTAGAGTATACTTTACAAGTCTTGGACGAACTTTCCGCAACAGATCAGGCTAGTTATCAGGCGCTTTGCTCAAAGCTGGCGTTAAAGGAAGAGGAAAGGGCTAAGTGGCAGGATATTATTTCCAAAATGTATTATCCGGAGAAGCAGGAAAGGGGTATTTTCTTGCAGCAGGACGGTTTTTTGGATAAGGAACTGATTCCAGTAAAGGAATTAGACCCCAAGCATCTGCCGTTGAATCAGAACTGGTCATGGGATCGGATTTTACGTTCCTGTTTTATAAAACAGGCAGATGTTCTGCAAGGACTCTATTTCTTAGGTCATTTGTATGATTTAGAGACGAAAAAAAGGAATTTCGATTTCTATGAGCCGCTGACCGTTCACGAATCCTCTTTGTCACCGTGCGTCCATGCGATTCTGGCGTGTGAACTGGGTTACCGGGAGAAAGCTTACGAAATGTATTTGCGGACGGCTCGTCTTGATCTGGATAATTATAATAACGATACTGAGGATGGTTTGCATATTACCAGTATGGCGGGTACTTGGATGGCAGTTGTTCAAGGATTCGGCGGTCTTCGGGTGGAGGATGGGGTTTTAATCCTGAATCCTTATTTGCCAGAACAATGGAAGGGCTTCTCCTTCAAGGTAATGTTCAGAGGGGTTCGTTTAAATGTTAAGTTGTCTGACGGATTGATTACCATTACCAACGAATCGGCAAAACCGGTTGCTGTCCGCGTTCAAGGGCAAGAGGTAACAGTTGTAGATATGGTGAAAGTGACAACTGTCAGCTGAAGTAAATACTAAACAACTAAAGCCGACTATGGCAGATGGAGTGGAGAACTCCTACTGATATAGATCGGCTTCTTAAGTCTATCTTCGTTCTGGCTTTATCGGATGATAACTCCAGCTGAATCAGCTTCTTTACTGAGGAAGTTCTTGAGGAGAATTTTCCGGTAAGCTCTTGGCTACTTTTTTTGTTTTAATTTGTAAGAAAACTACGCTCAAGAGAATTAATGTTCCACCGATAACTTGAACAAAGGTTAATTGCTCTGCAAAAAGAATAGTTGCTGCTAAAATTGTTATTATTGGTTCAAAGGTGCTGATAATTGATGCTTTAGATGGTCCTAAACGCTCCAATCCTAAGAAAAAAGTTACGATAGCCATAGTAGAAATGGCTGCCAATAGGGAGATAATAGCCCAACCCTTGATTGTAAGGCTGAGGGTAAAGCTATTCTCGAATATATTAATGAAAATATACGAAAATGAAGCAGAGCTAATAATTACTGTAGTCATTACTAGCGGTATGACCCGTTTATTAATTCGATTCCCAGCTAAGATATAGATGGAATAAACCAATGCGGCAGAAAAAGCAAAGCTTGCTCCTTTAAGGTCAAAGCTATTGGCTGAGATGCCGAGAACCAGTAAAAGGCCAATTCCCGAAAAAAATAAGGCGAAGATTTTTTGCATTGAGAGCTTTTCAATCTTCAAGAAAAAGGCGATTAAAGTAACTAGTGCCGGATATGAATATAATAATAATGCAGCCAAGGAAGCAGAAATTGTTTCTAAGGAAGTGAAAAACAGCTTGGACTGAGCCGTATATCCGACAAAACCCATAATAATTAAAAAAACTAGATCTTTAACAGGTAATTTTATTGATAGCTTTTTATAGACAACATATCCCCAAAGGATAACTGCTCCGAGAGTAAAACGCAACAGCATTAGTGTGTTAACACTAACACCCTCGGCATAAGCATATTTGGCGACAATAGCTAAAAGTCCGAAGCAAATCGCGGAAATTACAATGTAGATGGTGCCCATTAGTTCATTTTTCATTTTTCATCTTCCCCATGTATATTATCTTAAGACGTTGAATTAATATTCACTTAAAATCCGACCTTTGTCAACATATTTTTAGCGGGCAAGGGGACAGGCTAACTGTCTGCTTTGGCAAAAGGTAAGTTTACCATTTCAGACCAAGGGGACAGGTAATCTGTCTGTTTATTAAGTTCTTCAAGTGACTAAGAATTTTATTCATTAGGACTATCATTATTATAATAAATAGAGTATAATAACCTCATATTCGTATATTCGCATAAGCGATTATATATGTGTGGGTTTTAAATGTTATATTACAAATCAGTTGCTGAAACGATCGAAGGTGATCACTAATAAAAATAATTTAAGCCGAAGGGATGATTGTTCAAATGAAGGAGATTGTAGATATCTTTAAAGCCTTGTCGGATGAAACACGCTTACGTATTATCAATCTCTTGTATTCAAGGGAGCTTTGCGTTTGTGATATCGTTGAGACGTTAAAAATCACCCAAACAAAAGCCTCTAGGCATTTGCAATATCTGAAGAACGCCGGGCTGGTAAAAGATAGAAAGCAAGCTCAATGGGCATATTACTCTCTAATCCAAAATGCAGATATTCGGTTCCTAGACAGCTTAGTTCAGGAAAATTTACGGTCTATAGAGTTGTTTGTAGCTGATCTGGAAAGTTTGGACTTGTGGTTGCAAAGTAAAAAAATTGTGTGCGAATATAGGGAGGTAGCTAGCAATAATGGTTAATGAAGATTCAATCAAGGTTCAGAAGTCTGGGGGCATAAGTTTTTTTGAGAGATATTTAACAGTTTGGGTAGCACTATGTATTATCGCAGGTGTGGGAATTGGTCTGTTGATTCCGGCGGTTCCTGAGACGCTAAGTAAGTTTGAGTATATGAATGTTTCGGTTCCTGTAGCAATCTTAATCTGGTTGATGATTTTCCCAATGATGCTAAAAATTGATTTTAGCAGTATTGTTAACGCCACAAAGAAACCTAAGGGCTTGGTCGTAACCAGCGTGACTAACTGGTTGATTAAGCCATTCACGATGTATTTGCTTGCGGCATTTTTCTTTTTTATCGTCTTTAAGCAGTTTATTTCTGCCGATTTAGCGAAAGAGTATCTGGCAGGAGCAATTTTATTAGGTGCGGCACCTTGTACGGCAATGGTCTTTGTTTGGAGCCATTTGACAAAAGGTGATCCGGCATACACCTTAATTCAGGTTGCTGTAAATGACCTGATTATTCTTGTTGCTTTTACGCCGATTGTCGCCTTTTTGCTAGGTATTGGCGGGGTCTCAATACCTTGGGGCACTTTAATCTTATCAGTAGTATTATTTGTGGTAATTCCGCTTACAGCAGGCTTTATTACACGTAATTTGGTGATCAAGAGTAAAGGGTTGGATTATTTTAATGAAGTCTTTATAAAAAAGTTTAGCAATATTACAATTATTGGTCTTCTACTTACGCTAGTTATTATTTTTTCCTTTCAAGGAGAAACGATCTTAGCTAATCCATTCCATATATTCTTAATCTCGATACCGCTGATTATTCAGACCTTCTTAATATTTTTTATTGCCTATGGATGGGCAAAACGTTGGAAATTGCAGCATAGTATCGCTGCTCCTGCCGGAATGATTGGAGCCAGCAACTTCTTTGAATTATCAGTGGCTGTCGCAATCTCGCTATTCGGCTTAACATCTGGAGCAACATTGGCTACCGTTGTGGGAGTATTAGTGGAAGTTCCTGTAATGCTAACGTTGGTCAGGATTGCCAATCGAACAAGGCATTGGTTCCCACAAGCTTAATTTCAAGTGGGGACGGTTATCGTAATGCCGATAACCGTCCCTAATTTTACACCCCTGCGTTTCAGTGGTAATCACCCTTTTTTAACTGTTGATCCAGCTAACGTTGTTTCAACTGCTCCTGAAGGTTCTTGATTAATTCTCTGCTTAATTCGATCTCGGTCTGGTAATTTGGGTGGTTGACTCTTAGTTTAACTTCTGGATTGTTATTTAGAAACGCTTCTTTGTTTTTCTCAGCAAAGGGAAAATGAAGATAGTGAACAGATTGAGTGTATTCTACTTCTTGATCTTCATCTTCGCTGGGTTCATAGGATTTTATCAGATGATTGCCAAAGCTTAATTCTAAATGGTTCTCAATGCCGACGATTGATTTGTTAAACGTCCGTAGATTATCCTGATTAGGTATTTCGATAAATAAGGTCATCGATAATTCGTTTGGATTAGGCAGCAGGTCGTTATAGACTTCCAGCATCTCGGTTAAGTAATGTTCATCAGTAATTTGCTCTAATCTAATCATTTCTTGAATCTGATAGAAAACAGTCAGTTTTGACTCGAATATGCCTGTCATTATGGGACTTAACATCACTCTTCTAAGGCTTTTTTCTGCAATAACCTGCTTAAGGAATTTTTCATGTAAGTTCTTATATTGCTCATAGGGCAATAAATCTTGCATAGTCAGCTTGGTCATTTTTGATCCTCCTCGCTACTCAATATGTACTCATCTTCATCAAAAGACTATCTACTCGAAAGAAAGAAAGGGACTAGGAGAAAAGAAATCCTAGTCCATATTATTTTAGTATACATGCAACCTTTACTAATCATTAAGACGGCTAAGGATCTTTTTGAAGGTATTTGCATGAGCTTTTTCAGATTTTGCCATAACCTCAAACCATTCGGCAATCTCTTCAAAGCCTTCCTCACGGGCGATTTTAGCAAAGCTAGGATACATCTCACTAAATTCATACTCTTCTCCGGCTATAGCCGATCGCAAATTATCAGCGGTATTACCTACTGGCAGGTCAGTCACTGGATCACCTGCGCCGAATTTCAGTAACATGTCAAAATGCCCGAAGGCGTGGGAAGTTTCTCCATCTGCTATGCGCTGAAATGAGGAAGACACATCGGCAAATCCCTCAACATCAGCTTTTTTGGAAAAATAAATATAACGACGATTTGCTTGCGACTCTCCGGCAAATGCTGCCTTTAAATTTTCTAGTGTTTTAGTGTTTTTCAATTCCATTTAATTCATCACCTTTCGATTTATTTAATATATCCGCCTTATGTAAGGCTGTAAAAAGGTACTGTTAATACCTTTAATACTTGAGACATTTCGGGCAGGTTCCTTTAAGATATAAATGCCTCTCACGCACCTCATAGCCTCTCAACTTCTCAGAGTTAACTGTTGCTGCATCAAGAGGGAAATCAGATACCTCACCGCATTGCAAACATTTAAAGTGCCCGTGATCCGAGGTATCGGCATCATACCTTGCCTCGTTTTCTTCAATAGTAATATTTGTTGCTAGCTTATTGGCAATAAATAAATTTAGCGTACTATAGACCGTAGTCTTAGAAAGTGTAGGGATTTCTTGAACCAGCTCTTGATATATCTGATCAACAGTTGGATGATTCCGTTTATTTTTTAAATAATCAAAAATCCTAATTCGCTGATATGAAGGTTTGATGCCATGATTAGTTAAAAAAGCACTTGTATTAAGATCTTTTAGGTTATTCTGCATAGCAATTTTCTCCTATAAATGATATCAATTCAAATTTGTAATGATTACAAATATAATATTATATCATACGTATTTGTTTGTCAAGGTATAAAAAAATTTTTTTCAGATAATTAACGATACCTATTTATAGTTATTCGGAATCTGAACGTATAATATGCAAACTAGAAAAAGCTATTAAGAACTATTATGAGGGGATAAGATTGCGAAAAGGTTTTATTTAGTCTGGATTTTTCACTAATTAGCGGTTTTTTGGGGTCACAGTGAATAAAATAAATAATTGACGTAATACGAAATGAGGAGTAATATGAGTTTCATGTAATTAAATTAAGAATTTAATATGAATTAAAACTACTACAAAAAGAAGGAATACTTGATGTTAGATCCTAAGAATATAAGAAGTTATGGTCTTACAGGTCTTTCTAAAGATGTTTACGCAGGAATAATTGTCGGAATTGTGGCTATCCCCCTTGGGCTAGCTTTTGCCATCGCCTCTGGTGTAAAACCGGAATATGGACTATATACAACAATTATTGCTGGTTTTTTTATTTCCTTGTTCGGTGGGGCCAAGTTTCAAGTAAGCGGTCCGACGGGGGCGTTTATTCCGGTATTATTAGCCATTGTTATCCAATACGGATACGAAAATCTTTTAATTGCTGGTTTTTTATCAGGAATTATTTTAATTATTATGGGAGTGCTACGTTTAGGAGTTTTAATCAAATTTATTCCGAGGCCAGTGACGATTGGCTTTACCGCTGGGATAGCTGTCGTTATTTTTACAGGACAGGTTGCTAATTTTTTGGGACTTAATGTCGAGAATCATGAGAAATTTTACTTGAATGTCGTAGAAATCGCTAAAAATATCACTTCCATAAATCCTTATAGCCTAATTACGGCAGCATTAGGTCTGGTAACGATTCTCTTTACGCCTAAAATAACTAAAAAAATTCCCAGCCCAATTGCCGGCTTAGTAATATCGACTATTGTCGCTTATCTGTTTTTTGGGGATCTGCAAACGACAATTGGTTCGGCATATGGAGGAATTCCAAGCGTCTTACCTTCGTTTATGTTTTTAGATATTTCGTATGAAAAAATTACATTTTTACTTAGACCGGCTCTGGTTATCGCCATGCTGGCTGCTATTGAGTCCTTGCTTTCTGCTGTAGTTGCCGACGGAATGACCGGAAGCAAGCATAACAGCAATAAGGAATTGATTGGCCAAGGAATCGGCAATATGATTATTCCTTTCTTTGGCGGAATTCCGGCAACAGGAGCAATCGCTAGGACAGCTACTAATATCAAANGTGGTGCCGTTTCTAAAGTATCAGCTTTAATCCATGCCCTGGTGGTTTTAATTGTCTTAATTACCTTTGCTCCTTATGCTTCCAATATTCCTTTAGCGGGAATCGCACCTATTCTGATGGTGATCGCTTGGAATATGAGTGAAAGAAAGCAATTTATGCACATCTTAAAAAGTAAAACAGCTGATTCACTAGTTCTCTTAACCACTTTTTTGCTGACTTTACTAACAAGTCTGATAACGGCAGTTGAGATTGGAATTATCTTGGCAGTAGTTTTGTTTGTAAAGAGAATGGCAGAAATGACTTCAGTAACTAAAGTTTTACCGGATCATGAGCATAACAAAAAGCTTGTTCCGAATATGGTTTATGAAGGGCATGATTGTCCACAGTTAAGTATTTATACTATAGAAGGACCATTATTCTTTGGTGCAGCCAGTCTGTTTACCAAATCAATTATGGAGGCTATTAACTATCGGCCAAAGGTCTTGCTGCTTCGGATGGGTCGAGTACCGCTTATCGATACTACTGGTGAGTCTAATCTTCGCAGTATCGTTAATCACTTCAAAGAGGGCGGGGGTGCTGTTTTATTAACCGGATTAAAGAAGCAGCCCGAGGAAGTTTTACGCAATACCGGTCTATATCAGTTGATTGGCGAGAAGAATATATATAATCACGCTGAAGAGGCGATTAGCCAAGCTTTAACAAAAATTGATAAAGAATCATGCTGTAGCTGCAAATATTATGCTTTTAAAGAATGCTCAGGTTTGGCAAAAGAACCAGCAAGGGTTGAAACCAAACTTGCTGCGACACGCTAACGGCAATTTACCCTCCCAAATATGGGGGGGTTTTTATTTCCAAAATTACTATTGTATTTTATATATCGTTGCGCTATATTGAACATATGAGCAAATATTCATATGTAAGGAGTGAATCTGATGTCTCAAAAAAATAATTCCGAAGTATGCTCATGCAATATAATTCATCAGGAGGCAGTAGATAAGGTTAATCAATTGATGCCCAAGGATGAAACACTATATGAGCTGGCGGAGCTGTTCAAGGTTTTTGGTGATACGACAAGAACCAAAATCCTATATGTCTTACTTGAGTCAGAAATGTGTGTCTGCGATATCGCCCATTTGCTGAATATGACGCAGTCAGCGATCTCCCACCAATTAAAAATCTTAAAATATTCTCGTCTGGTAAAATTCCGTCGGGAAGGGAAAATCGTCTATTATTCTTTAGATGATGAGCATGTAAAGCAGATATTTGATTTAGGATTAGTTCACTTAAAGGAAAAGTAATTGTTGGTCGGAAAGATATTTTAATCTAGGGAGAGTAATATGGATACTACATGGAGAAAAGAATATTTACTAGAAAACTTAGGTTGTGCCAATTGCGCTGCCAAAATGGAGGAGCAAATAAATAAACTCGGAGAAATAAAAAATGTCTCAGTTAATTTTGTGACAAAAACTCTATTTATTGAAGTTCTAGCCACCAAGGCTGAGAGTCAGCTTATTGAGGAAATTAATCAGATAGTAACCAGAATTGAACCAGATGTCGTTGTCTACGATAAAAATTCGCTTGAGCAGAGAAGAAGTGCCGAAAAGCAAAAAAACACCAAAAAACTGACGCTGAAAAGTCTCGATCAGGAAATCATCAAGATCGCCCTAGCAATTGCTATTTTTGCCGTAGCTCTAATATTCCCCTTCTATTCCCTAATCGAGCTATCCTTGTTCGTATTAAGCTACATAATAGCTGGACATAAGGTGCTGTTGCGGGCTGTCAGGAATATCTTCCGTGGCCAGCTATTTGATGAGAACTTCTTAATGACTTTAGCGACACTAGGCGCTTTTGCCATAGGTGAGTACCCGGAAGCAGTTGCCGTTATGCTTTTTTATCTTATAGGTGAGTATTTTCAGGATTTGGCTGTGGATCGTTCACGAAAATCGATTACCGATTTGTTGAAAATTAAATCTGATTATGCCAATTTAGCTACTGAGAAGGAGATTATTAAGGTTATTCCCGAGTCTGTGAAAAGGGGCGATACAATTATTGTAAAGCCCGGAGAGAAGATACCTCTAGACGGAGAAATCATTTCCGGGAGCTCTACTGTAGATACTTCGAATATAACCGGTGAAGCGGTGCCGAGGGGAGTAAAGAGCGGCGATACCGTGTTGAGTGGTTTTGTCAACAACTATGGACTGTTAACTGTTCGCGTCACAAAAGAGTATAAAGAGTCAACAGTGGCGAGGATCCTTGATTTAGTCCAAAACGCCAGCAGCAAAAAAGCGCCAACTGAGAACTTTATCACTAAGTTCGCTAAGTACTATACACCCTTTATCGTCGTCTTTGCCTTGCTGGTTGCCTTTATACCACCACTCTTGTTTGCCGACGCCTCTTTAGCTGATTGGGTTTATCGGGCACTGATCTTTTTAGTTATCTCTTGCCCATGTGCGTTAGTAATATCAATCCCCTTAGGCTTCTTCGGAGGTATTGGCGCAGCTTCGAAAAACGGAATTCTAATAAAGGGTGGTAATTATTTAGAGGCTCTCAATTATGTAGATACAATAGTTTTTGATAAAACAGGAACTTTAACAGAAGGGGTGTTTAAGGTTACTCAAAAAACCCCGGCAGCCGGCTTTAGTGAACAAGAGCTGCTAAAGTATGCTGTTGCAGCGGAAACTTATTCTAACCACCCGATTGCAAAATCAATTCTTCAAGCTTATGAAGGTGAAATTGTCAGGGATAAGGTGGAAAGTTTTCAGGAAATAGCTGGTCAAGGAATTAAAGTGAAGATTGCTAATGAAGAAATATTGGTAGGAAATAATAAACTGATGCTTAATGAAAATATAAAATATCTTGAACCAATCGCCACCGGTACGGTAGTCCATGTAGCTGTAAATCAGCAATACGTCGGTTTCTTAGTGATATCAGATCAGGTTAAACTAGATTCACGTCCGGCTATTACTGCTTTGAAGAAGCTAGGTATTAAACAAAACGTCATGCTGACCGGTGATAAAAAAGAGATTGGAACAAAGATCGCGGCAGAATTGGGAATAGATCAGGTTCTTACTGAACTCCTGCCGCATCAAAAGGTTGAAAAACTGGAGAAACTTTTACAAGAAAAATCGACAAAGAGTAAGATCGCTTTCGTTGGTGATGGGATCAACGATACACCGGCACTGGCAAGAGCAGATATTGGCATTGCCATGGGAGGACTTGGCTCCGATGCCGTAATCGAGCTTGCCGATATTGTCTTGATGACTGATGAACCAACAAAAATAGTTAGTGCAATAAAGATTGCTAAGCAGACTAAACGGGTAGTCTGGCAGAATATCTTTTTTGCCTTTGGAGTTAAGTTGATTATCCTACTATTCGGCGTGTTTGGATTGGCAACAATGTGGGAAGCCGTATTTGCCGATGTCGGCGTAGCACTCTTAGCAGTCTTAAATGCCATGCGAGTGTTAAACGCCAATTATTCTGTTGAATAAAAAATTCTTTACAAATATTCAATGGTGAAATAATAAAACAAACCTTCCCTAATAGGAAGGTTTGTTTTGCTTAACTAAGCTATTATACTGGATAAACAGGGTGTTTCCGCTCAGTGAAAACTAAATATTTCGCCATGTAGATGTTGTAACGTTTAATTAACTCATCTCGTAGTGAATCAGTTGGTATTATATCATCTACAATCATATCTGATGCTAAACGGTAGATGTCAATATCCTTGAGATATTCTTCTCTTTTCTCTTGGATATATGCCTGACGTTCTTCAGGTGGAAGTTCAGCGATTTTATTGGCATAGACAGCGTTAACTGCAGCCTCTGGACCCATTACGGCAATTTTTGCAGTTGGCAGCGCTATACAGGCATCTGGTTCAAATGCCGGACCAGCCATTGCGTAAAGACCAGCTCCATAGGCCTTTCGTACAATTACGGAGATCTTAGGAACAGTGGCTTCGGACATTGCAGAAATCATTTTTGCCCCGTGGCGAATAATACCTGCTCGCTCAACCTTCGTTCCAATCATAAATCCTGGGACATCGGCTAAGAAAAGGAGCGGAATGTTAAAAGCATCAGCCAGGGTAATAAATCTGGCGGACTTATCTGCAGAATCTGCGAACAGTACCCCGCCTTTAACCTTTGGCTGGTTGGCAATAATCCCAACCTGTTGACCGTTGAGCCGAGCGAAACCGGTAATAATCTCCTGAGCAAATAATTTTTTGATTTCAAAAAAGGATCCTTCATCTACAACTCGGTCAATCAGATCATGCATATTAAAAGGAGCGTTTTGATTCTCTGGAATTAGCTCTTTTAATGTTGTTTCAAAATGTTTAGGTGAAATGACCTCGCTAACGGGTGGTTTTTGTTGATAATTTGCCGGGAAATAAGAAAGATACTGCCTGGCTAAGGAAATTGCTTCTTCTTCGCTCTTTGCCAAGACATCACCTACGCCGGAAACGGTACAGTGCATTCTAGCTCCACCCATTTCCTCTAATGTTGTCTTCTCACCAATAACCATTTCAGCCATTCGTGGTGATCCAAGATACATTGAAGCATTTCCATCCACCATGATAACAATATCAGAGAAGGCGGGAATGTAAGCTCCACCAGCGGCCGATGGTCCAAATAGAATACATATTTGCGGTACTCTTCCAGATAATTTATTTTGGTTATAAAAGATTCTTCCGGCCCCTCTGCGACCCGGGAACATCTCTACTTGGTCAGTAATTCTGGCTCCAGCGGAGTCAACCAGATATAACATAGGAACTTGTAATTTGTCTGCAGTTTCTTGTATTCTAATAATTTTTTCGACTGTTCTTTGTCCCCATGACCCAGCTTTAATTGTTGAATCATTTGCCATAACACAAACTGTTTGACCGTGGATTTTCCCTAATGCAGTAACAACCCCGTCTGCGGGTAAATCCCCATCCAAATTATTAGCAAATAATGCGTCTTCTACTTCAATATCGTTATCAAATAATAACTTTAAACGGTCACGAATAAACAATTTACCCTGTTCTGCATTTTTCTCGTGGTATTTAGTTGCGCCACCTTTTTTTATTCGCTCGACGTGTTCTAGTAAATCTTTTTCTAGTGACAATTCTTTCCCTCCTGTAGATAACTTTTGATAGAACCCTAATTGCTCATTCACCCGTATAAATCGGCGGACGTTTTTCTTTGAAGGCATGTAATCCTTCTAAACGATCTTTTGTTGGAACTAGAACTTCATAGGCTTTCTGCTCGATAGCAAGTCCTGTATTTAAGTTAACGTCATAGCCTTTATCTATCGCAAATTTAGCTTGTGTTACTGCAATCGGAGCATTTTTTGCAATTTGTCTGGCAATTTCCAGAGCTTTATTCATTAACTGATCAGCAGGTACTACAAACTCTACTAGACCAATTTTTTCTGCTTCTTGAGCTTCTATTCTTCTTGCAGTAAAAATCAATTCTTTTGCACGTCCCTTGCCGATTAACCGAGGTAAACGTTGGGTTCCACCTGCGCCTGGGATAATTCCCAGAGATGTTTCAGTTAATCCGAATTTAGCATTTTCAGAAGCCACCCTAATATCACAGGCTAAGGCTAATTCGGTTCCTCCACCAAAAGCCAGACCATTAACAGCGGCAATAACCGGTTGAGGTAATTGCTCAAAACTATTGATATTTTCTTTTATTAAGCCAATTGTTTTATTTACTTGAGCCACTTCCATTCCAGCACGTTCTTTTAAGTCTGCACCGGCACAAAATACTTTCTCTCCCACTCCGGTAACAATAACACATCGCAGGGAACGGTCGTATTTTATCTCAGATAGTGCTTCTTGAAGTTCAGCAAGCATCTGTAAGGACAGGGCATTCGCTGCTTCCGGACGGTTTAATGTTATAGTTATAATACCTTCATCATCTTTGGAAAAAAGAACTTGTCTCTCCATGCTTACCTCCTAGCAGATTATCTTCTTGACTTTTTGTATACTTGCAAGTTATGGCTTGGCAGCGGCCGGTCCATTTTGTCTTGAATAAATTCAGCTGCAGCAAGAAGGTTTTCTAGATTAACTCCAGACTCAATTCCCATGCCATCTAGCATATAAATTAAATCATCAGTAGCCACATTACCGGACGCCCCGGGTGCATATGGGCAACCACCCAAACCACCCACAGAACCATCAAATGTAGTTATTCCCAGCTCAAGGGCAGCCAAAATATTAGCTAGGGCAGTTCCTCTGGTATCATGAAAATGCACTGCTAATTTATCAGCAGAAAAGCGCTTTAATAATACTTCCAGCACTTCTTGAACTTGAGCAGGATTCGCTACACCAATTGTGTCACCGAGGGATAATTCATTTATGCCCATTTCAAATAAATTTTCCGCTACTCTAATGACATTATCTATCGGAACTTTTCCTTCATATGGACAACCAAAGACAGTCGATACATACCCCCGAACGGACTTACCGGCTGTTAGCGAATCTACTATCACCGCTCGCAATATCGGAAAAGTCTCTGCAAGAGATTTATTAATATTGCTTAAATTGTGCTTTTCGCTAGCCGACATAAATACTGAAGTTTCATTAATATCGGCTTCTATTGCCCGCTCAAGTCCCCGTTGATTAGGAACTAATGCTGCATATGTAACACCTTTTACCCGTTCAATTCCCTTGGCAACTTCTACAGCATCAGCAAGGGCAGGTACCCATTTTGGGTTAACGAAGGATGTTACTTCGATATATTGCAATCCAGAATTGGATAGCTGATTAATCCAAGCAATTTTATCATCTGTTGAAATGAATTCGTTTTCATTTTGTAATCCATCCCGCGGCCCCACTTCTTTAATTATTACCGACTTCGGCCACCTCATTTATCCCCCTCCTTATTCGAGTTCAATTAAGACATCCCCTTCATTTACAAACTCGCTTTCATTGATTTTAATTTCTCTAACAGTTCCGCTTTTTTCAGCGGCTATGTGGATCTCCATTTTCATTGATTCCAGAATTACAACATTTTGTCCCTCTTCTATTTGATCCCCAACACTCACTAATATTTTCCACACATTACCTGCCATGGTTGAAATTACTTTACTCATTTTGGTTCCTCCTATAAGTTAATGTATCCCATCTTCAGCTCTAGCTGAAAAAAGTTCACTTTAAATATTTTGCAACAAAATTAGTTGTTGTATCTCCATCTCTAAATGCTTGATGAGCAGCTACTTCCCGTAGCATTGGAATATTAGTTTTGATACCCTCTATTTGGTAGTCTGCTAAAGCCTTTTGGAGATTGGTAATTGCTTCATCGCGATTACTTCCCTTAACAGTTAGTTTGGCAATCAACGGATCATAAAATGGGGTAACTTGAGATTCTTCCTCAACTCCTAATTCGTGACGAACCTCAGAACCTTCAGGTAAAACCAACTTAGTAATTTTGCCGGGAGACGGGAAGAACGTTTTAGGGTCTTCCGCATAAATGCGAACCTCTATTGCATGACCCTGTCTTTGAAGATCAGCTTGAGATAAATCTAGAGTCTGACCGGAAGCAATCTTAATTTGCTGCTCTACTAAATCTAACCCGGTTATTACTTCCGTTACCGGATGTTCAACTTGAAGGCGCGTATTCATTTCTAGGAAGTAAAAATTTTTATGCGAATCAACTAAGAATTCTATTGTCCCTGCATTGCTATATCCAATTGATTTAGCGGCTTTAACAGCAGCTTCGCCCATTTTTTGGCGGGTAATCTCATCAATAAAAGAAGAAGGAGCTTCCTCAACAACCTTTTGATGCCGACGTTGAATAGAACACTCGCGTTCCCACAGATAAAGCGTATTACCTTGATTATCTGCTAGTATTTGAATTTCAATATGTCTGGGATTTTCGAGATATTTCTCAACATACATTGCACCGTCACCAAAGAAATCGGTCGCCCGTTTTTGGTTACTGGCAAAAGCTTGACGTAACTCAGCTTCATTGTTAACGATTTGCATGCCGATTCCGCCTCCGCCTGCTGAAGCCTTTAGCATAGCGGGATAGCCCATTTCTTCGACAACCTTTACNGCCTCATCAGCATCAGGAAGTGGATAAGTTAGACCGGGAACAACTAAAACACCAGCTTGCATCATTGTTTTTCGCGATTCAATTTTACTTCCCATCCGAGCTATTACTTCAGGTCTAGGTCCAATAAAGACTAGACCTGCCTCTTCGCACTTACTTGCAAATGCAGCATTTTCGGCCAGAAGACCATAGCCCGGATGGATTGCTTCAGTACCAGTTTCTTTAGCTATTTCTAAAATTTTATCGATGTTTAAATAGCTCTCATTAACACGTGGTCCGCCAACTAAGTAAGCTTCATCAGCCATTTTAATGTGTGGAGCATTTTTGTCTGCCTCAGAGTAAATTCCGACTGTAGAAATCCCCATTAATCTACATGTTCGCATAATTCGAACGGCAATTTCTCCACGATTGGCAATTAGGATCTTTTTAAACATAACTCCACTCCCAACTATTAATGTTATTTTTCTATTGATACTTAACAGCTTATACTCCTAGTTGTCTTGCAATAACCATTCTTTGAATTTCTGAAGTACCTTCGCCAATCTCCATTAATTTGGCATCACGCAAGTAGCGTTCAACGGAGTATCCTCGCATATATCCATAACCACCGTGAATTTGAATTGCTTGATTACTTACTCGGAAGGCTGTTTCTGAGGCGAATAACTTCGCCATCGCCGCTTCTTTGGTAAATGGACGATTATTATCTTTTAACCAGGCAGCTTTTAAGACCATATTCCGTGCTAATTCAATCTCCATTGCCATATCGGCAAGCTTAAATTGAATGGCTTGGAATTTGGAGATTGCATGACCGAATTGAACGCGTTCTTGTGAATATCTTAATGCAGCTTCAAAGGCTGCTTGCGCTATACCTACAGATAAGGAACCAATCGATATTCTACCTCCGTCTAAAGTATATAAAAATTGTTTAAAGCCCTTGTTAGGATCACCAAGAAGGTTTTCCTTTGGAACACGAACATCTTCCAATTTAATTTCTGAGGTGTTTGACCCACGCACACCTAATTTTTCATAATTACTTTTAATAGCTACTCCTGGTGTCTCACTAGGAACAATGAGAGCAGAAACAATATTTCTGCCTTTTTCATCTTTACCCGTGAAAGCGGTTACAATAATTGTCCTAGCAAATTCAGCATTAGTGATAAAGGTCTTTTCACCATTTATAACATATTCATCACCGTTTAAGACAGCCTTTGTTCTTGTGCCTCCAGCATCCGAACCGGCACTTGGTTCTGTCAGACCGAAGGCTCCAAGAGCTTCGCCTGAGGCAAGCGGAACTAAATATTTTTCCTTTTGCTCCTCTGTTCCAAAATAATAAATCGGGCTGGCACCCAAGGATACAGCTGCCGCATAACTTAAGCCAGTACTTCCACAAGCCCGGCCAATTTCTTCGACAGCGATAATATAGGATATCGTATCTCCTCCTGAGCCGCCATACTTTTCAGAAAAAGGTATCCCTAATAATCCGATCTCTCCCATTTTTTTAAAGGTGTCAATTGGAAACTCCCCAGTTCTATCAACTTCTTCCGCCTTAGGTGCTACTTCATTTTCAGCAAATTTTCGGACCATCTCTTTTATCATTTTTTGTTCTTTAGATAATTCAAAATTCATATCTCCTTTCACTCCCCCCTCAAATATCGTAAAACCCATTACAAAAATCGGTTATACTATACTTATTATAGTAAAAGTTGAGTAAATAAAATAGGTTTTTTTATAATATTTCGACAATTATGAATATAAAATTAATTTTGTTTTATAGATATTAAAAAAGGGTAGGAGAACCTACCCTTTTAACTTAGTGGTGCAAAGCATAATTTTTCATTGTACTCCTTAATTGGCGGGAGGTCATTTCTCAATCATTTCTTCATTTCTGCCAACCGGTTCATCAAGGATAGAATGCTCGATATTCATTGGTTGACCGGCTACAGTCATCTTAACATAGTTAAGATTTTCGAACTCGGTCAAGGTAGCAACTATC
>JGI25321J50212_10001223_pt1 | contig 23048 bp, 16 predicted proteins | sample AutmiccommuBRH23_FD_50212 | JGI IMG/M metagenome (IMG submission 50212)
TAAACCGGACAATCCCATCATCATCTATAGAAGATAATTCCACCTGCTGCAGTGTATTAACCAGCTGGGGGTCCCAGGGGGCTTTTACCTTTACGTAATTTTCCGTGAACCCCTGTATATATCCGTCCTTATTGCCATCTTCAAAAAGTACCCGGCGGTTGGTGCCGAGCTGGCTTTCATAAAAGGCCCTCCTTTTTTTGACTGACAGTGCCCGCAACATTTTGCTGCGCTTGTTCCGTACCCCGGGCGGGACCACCTGGGTCATCCCGGCAGCTACGGTATTGTCGCGCTCCGAGTAGGTAAAAACATGGAGGTAAGAGATTTCCAGCTGGTTAAGAAAATGGTAGGTTTCGAGGAAATGTTCGTCCGTTTCCCCCGGAAAACCCACAATTACATCGACCCCAATGCAGGCGTGCGGCATACATGCCCTGATCTTTTCAACCCTTTCGGCATATAATTCCCTGCGATACCTCCGGCGCATCATGCTGAGGATCTCATTGCTCCCGCTTTGCAGGGGAATGTGAAAATGGGGAACAAAAGACCTGCTTCCCGCGACAAATTCAATGGTCTCATTCCGAAGCAGGTTTGGTTCGATGGAGGAAATCCTGAACCGGTGAATCCCGGCTATCCTGTCCAGGGCTTCCACAAGGTCCTGAAAGCTGTGCCGGTGCTTCTTATTGCCAAATTCACCTTTGCCGTAATCCCCGATGTTGACCCCAGTCAGTACGATCTCCCTGATACCACTGGCAGCGATTTCCTCCGCGTTGCGAACGAGGTTTTCCAGGGCATCACTCCTGGAGATTCCCCTGGCCAGGGGAATGGTGCAATACGTACACTTGTAGTCGCAGCCATCCTGTACTTTCAGGAAGGCACGGGTTCGGTCGCCCAGGGCGTAACTCCCCACGTAGGAATCCACCTCGCTGATCTCGCAGGAGTGTACCTCCCCGAAATCGTTTTTACTCAGGTCGTTAATATAGTCTGTTAACTTAAACTTTTCGGTAGCTCCCAATACCAGGTCTACCCCGTTTACCGCCGCGAGTTCGGTGGGTTTCAACTGGGCATAGCACCCTATAGCCGCGATAAAGGCCTTCTGGTTGGTTTTCAGAGCCTGCCTTACAATGGTTTTGAACCGCTTGTCGGCGTTCTCGGTTACCGAACAGGTATTGATTACATATATGTCTGCCTCTTCCTCAAAAGGCACCCGGAGGAAACCTTCGCCGGTAAAGCCCCGCGCGATGGTGGATGTCTCTGAAAAATTAAGTTTACACCCAAGGGTGTAGAAGGCTACTTTCTTGCTCACAGGCCCTGTGCTTTACGTGTTGGGGACGCAAATATACGACTCTTTGCCCGAAAGGGCGACCCTGATTCTTATGGCCCGAAGCAGCTTTAAAAGTTAGTAGTTTCGCCAGCGTGCGGTAATATCAAAAACATGCTGCAGGATATCGGCATCCTCCGGGGTGAATTCCACATGCCTCCTGGCCATCATAACCTTTGCCGCATCGAAGGCCTTTACCGGCTGGTAGGTACTAAAGCCCGAAGCCCCGCCCCAGCTGAAACTTGGGATAAAATTCCTCGGGAAGCCGGGGACATATATATTGGAATTGACCCCTATGACCGTACCGGTGTTAAACATGGTGTTAATGGCCGTCTTGCAGTGGTCGCCCATCATCAGGCCGCAGAACTGCAGGCCTGTATGTTCAAAACTTTCGGTGGCGTAGTTCCAGAGCCGCACTTTGGCATAGTTGTTCTTCAGGTTGGAATTGTTGGAGTCGGCGCCAATATTGCACCATTCCCCCAGTACCGAATTACCCAGGTATCCGTCGTGCCCCTTGCTGGAATACCCGAAAATCACTGAATTGCTGATCTCGCCGCATACCTTCGCATAAGGACCTACGGTAGTGGGCCCGTATATCTTAGCTCCCATTTTTACTACCGCGTGTTCCCCCAGGGCAAAGCCCCCACGGATAAGGTTACCTTCCCAGACTTCGGCATTCCTGCCGATATAAATGGGGCCTTCGGTAGCATTGAGGATGCTGTACTCCACCCTGGCGCCTTCCTCGAGGAAGATATCAGCAGCATTGATCAATTGGTTGGATGGCGAAACGGGTGCGCTCTTCCTGCCCCTGGTAAGCAGTTCGAAATCGCGCCTGATCGCTTCCCCGTTGGCAGAGAATATGTCCCAGGTATTCTTCAAACGAAAAACCTCCCCTTTGTAGTCCACCAGCTGGTAGCCGCCTGCCTCTACAACCTCAGGAACCACATCCGTGGAAAGGGCAACAACCTCCCCTTCATAAACCAGTGCCTGCTGGTCCTTTAAACTCCGGATGCTGTTCATTAGCCTCGTATCGGGCAGGAAAGCGCCGTTTATAAGGATGTTAACGGATGATGTTTTGAGGGGAAATTTTTTAGACAGATATGGTTCGGTAAGGGTTGAAGTGGCATGCCCGAGGTATTTTTCCCATTTTTCCCTGATGGTGAGGATCCCTATCCGGATATCGGCCACCGGCCTGGTAAACGTAAACGGCAATAAGGATCGCCTGGCGTTACCGTCGAAAAGAATATAGTTCATAGGCCGGATTTTTGATAAAATTAAAAAAATAACGCCCCCGATAACAAAACCGGAGGCGCATCTTTATATGGTAAGGAAGGGCGACCTATTTTCCGCCCTTGGCATCCTGGCTTTTGGCCGGGGCCTCTTCCTGCTTGAACTTTTTATACTTGTTTTTAAACTTGTCTATACGACCCGCGGTATCAACCAATTTGGACTTCCCGGTGTAATAGGGATGTGAGGTCCTGGAGATCTCGAGTTTAATCAGGGGATACGATACCCCATCCACTTCAATGGTCTCCCTGGTGTCGGCAGTAGACTTCGTAATAAAGACATCGTCATTAGACATGTCCTTGAATGCTACCAGCCTGTAATTCTCGGGGTGTATACCTTTTCTCATCGCTTTAAATAACTTTAATCCTTCAGATTTTCAGGCCGCAAATTTAACGTATTTTCCGGGAATGCACAATTTTTTAAACAAAAAAGCAAATTAAAAATTTGTACCTTCCGGTGTAACAAAACCGGGCGAATACCTACCAATTAACTAATCAACCTAAAATAAACCTAAATGGAAGAAAATCAACCAAAAACCGGAAAATTTTCATTGAATTACGGCCTGATCCTGGGCCTGATCAGCGTAGCGTTCAGCCTCATGCTGTATACCATGGACGCCCACACCACCCGTGACACTACCACACAGGTTATTGGAATCGCAGTTATGGTCGCGGTGGTCCTTTGGGGTATTTACAATTTCAGGAGGGCGAATAACGGCTATCTAAGCCTGGGTGAAGCCCTGAAACTTGGTGCCGGCATCGCCCTGGTATCGGGCATCATCGCGGTAATTTATACAGCGCTGCTGGCCAACGTTATCGATCCTGAATTTGCCACCAAGGTCGCGGATATTCAAAAGGCATCCGATGAATCGGCCGGGACACTGTCGGCCGAACAAATCAAGCAACGCTATGAAGGCACCATCAACTTTTTTTGGATATCGTATCCCATGATCCTGATTTTCAATATTATCATTGGCCTGCTGATAGGCCTTGTGGGGGGACTGATTTTCAAAAAACAGAGGCCCGCCTATTAAACGTTAAAGTTGTACTTTTGGGTGGAAATCCTTAGTACACTATGAATCTATCCGTAGTAATTCCTTTGCTCAACGAAGAAGAATCGCTTAAGGAACTTCATGACTGGATTGTATCGGTGATGCAATCCAATCATTTTTTATATGAGATCCTCTTTATCGACGACGGCAGTACGGATGGTTCCTGGAGTATAATCCAGTCCCTGGCCGAAGGAAACCCGCATGTAAAAGGCATACGGTTCCTCAAGAATTTTGGCAAATCCCAGGCCCTGCACGCCGGCTTCAAGGAAGCCCGCGGGAGGGTCGTTGTAACCATGGACGCCGACCTGCAAGATAACCCTGAGGAAATCCCCGAAATGTACCGGCTTATTACGGAGCAGCATTACGACCTGGTTTCAGGCTGGAAAAAGAAGCGGTTCGATTCCATTTTCAGCAAGAACCTGCCTTCCAAACTATTCAACTGGGCTGCGAGGCGTACTTCAGGCGTTCGGCTGCACGACTTCAACTGCGGGCTTAAGGCTTTCCGGAAAGAGGTGGTGAAAACCATAGAGGTTTCCGGAGAAATGCACCGGTATATCCCGGTACTGGCTAAAAATGCAGGCTTTCAGAAAATCGGGGAGATCGTGGTCCGCCACCAGGCCAGGAAATACGGGAAAACCAAGTTTGGGATGGAACGCTTTATCAATGGTTTCCTCGACCTGATCACCATCTGGTTCGTGTCTAAATTCGGGAAACGCCCCATGCACCTGTTCGGGGCCCTCGGGGTGCTTATGTTTATCATAGGGCTTGGGTTTGCGCTTTATCTTGGGATAGACAAGTTGTTTATTAACCCCTATGGGCGGCTTATCACCCAAAGGCCTCAGTTCTACGTGGCGCTCACGGCTATGGTCATCGGGACCCAGTTTTTCCTGGCCGGCTTCCTCGGGGAGATTGTCTTGAGGGAACGCAAAAGTGAAATCCATTACAAGATCAGGCATACCGTAAACCTTATGGGCCCCAGGAAAGCCAGTGAAACCGTATAGGCCCGGGATATTCCCTTAATTGATAAATCTGATGTACTTTTAAGGCAAATAATTGCACAAGTTATAGTTATGGATTCCATTAGCAGTACCGCAAAAAGCTGGCTTACAGAGTTTTTTGACCCTATGGTGAGAAAGGAAGTTGAGCATCTTCTGGAAAATGACCCTGAGGAACTCAAAGAACGATTTTATAAAGACCTGGAATTTGGTACCGGGGGGATGCGCGGGATAATGGGGGTAGGCACCAACCGGATCAATAAATATACCCTGGGCAGGAGTACTCAGGGCCTGAGCAATTACCTGAAAAAAACCTATCCGGGAGAATCCCTTAAAGTAGTTATCGCTTATGACTGCCGCCATAACAGCGATACCCTTGCCAGAACGGTGGCCGAGGTGTTCTCCGCGAACGGGATCAGGGTGTATTTGTTCTCCGAACTGCGTACAACCCCTGAACTTTCATTTGCCGTGCGCCACCTCAACTGCCATGCCGGGATTGTGCTAACCGCCTCCCATAACCCTCCTGAATACAACGGCTACAAAGTGTACTGGACAGACGGCGGCCAGATAGTCCCGCCCCAGGATAAGGCGATCATAGACGAGATCAACAGCCTCGAATATGAGGATACGGACTTCAATACCCGCGAGGCTTTGATAGAACTGATAGACAGGGAAGTGGATGATGCGTTTATCAGGGCATCAGTTGAAAACGGCGATTTCGATGCCCCCGGGAAAAGCGATTTTAAGATCGTGTTCACCTCCCTTCATGGCACTTCCATTACGGTTGTCCCCGAGACGTTGAAAAGGGCCGGCTTTTCACAGCTGAGCATTATAGAAGAACAAGCCAAACCCGACGGGGATTTCCCCACGGTGAAGTCGCCTAACCCCGAAGAGCCGGAAGCTTTGGCGATGGCCATGGGGTTGGCGGAGGAGACCGGTGCCGATATGGTCATAGGAACAGACCCCGATGGCGACCGCCTCGGCATAGCCGTAAGGAATAACCAGGGGAAACTGGAGCTGCTTGACGGCAACCAGACCATGGTTCTGATGACGCGATACCTGCTCGAAAAAAAGAAGGAAAAAGGCCTGAAGGGCAACGAATTTATAGCTACTACCATTGTTTCCACCCCCATGATGGATGCCCTGGCCAAGGCGTACAGGGTGGAATGTAAGATGGCACTTACCGGTTTTAAATGGATCGCCAAGATGATAAAAGACCATGAAGACCAGGAATTTGTTGGCGGGGGGGAAGAAAGTTTTGGCTATATGGTAGGCGATTTCGTGAGGGACAAGGATGCTGTAACGGCTACCCTGCTGGCCTGTAACATAGGGGCTTCGGCCAAGGCCCGCGGCAGTTCCTTTTACAGCGACCTCATCGACTGCTACGTGGAATACGGATTCTACAGGGAAAGACTTGTATCCCTGACCAAAAAAGGCATAAGCGGTTCGGAGGAAATCCGTCAGATGATGGTCGATTTCCGGGAAAAGCCTGTCCGTTCCATCGACGGATCCCCTGTCCTCTGGATTGAGGATTACGAGACGTCTGAAGCGCGGAACCTCGAAACCGGGGAAGTGAAGCGGCTTGATTTCCCAAAATCGAATGTGCTGATCTACAAAGCTGAAGACGGCACCCGTATGGCTGCCCGGCCCAGCGGGACAGAGCCAAAAATCAAATTCTACTTCAGCGTGAACGCCCCCCTGCTCAGCGCCGGTGAATTCAAAAAAACCGAAAGTGAACTGGAAGCCAAACTCGACCGGATCATCAGTGAACTGAAACTGGAATAAATGGAGTATTTCAAAAAAATCCTTCGCTTTGCCATCCCGTATAAGCGATATGGGTTTCTCAATATTTTCTTTAATATACTTTACGCCCTTTTCAGCGCGCTTTCTTTTGCCGCCCTGATCCCGATGCTCGACGTNCTTTTCGACAAGACCAAAAAGGTGTACGAATTGCCGGAATATACCGGNNTAGGCGATATTAAGGATTATTTGCAGGCCTCCATCAACTACCGGGTTACGGCTTTTTCCGGGGAAGACGAGATGAAAGGCCTGATCCTTGTAATTGGCCTTGTACTGTTGCTGTTCCTGTTTAAAAACCTCTTCAACTACCTGGCCATGTATTTCATCACTTTTTTGAGGAACGGGGTCCTGAAGGATATCCGGAACGCCATGTACCGCAAGATCGTCGACCTGCCGCTGTCTTTCTATTCTGAAAAGAGGAAGGGCGATGTGATTGCGCGGATTACCTCTGATGTACTGGAAATACAGCATTCTTTCCTCTCGATCCTCGAATTGATAGTGAGGGAGCCGCTAACCATTTTGTTCACCATCACTGTGATGTTCTTTATAAGCGTTAAGCTTACCATCTTTGTGTTTATTTTTATCCCGGTCGCGGGGCTGATTATCTCCGCTATCGGCAAGTCCCTCAAAAAAAAATCCGACCTGGTACAGCGCGAACAGGGGCAATTCCTTTCCATAGTGGAAGAAACCCTCGGTGGGCTCAGGGTTATCAAGGCCTTTAATGCGGAAAACAGGTTTTACAACACTTTTAAGGCGTCAACCACCCGGTTTTTCCGCTTTTCAAACAAGCTGCTAAACCGGCAAAACCTTGCTTCGCCAACCGGAGAATTTCTGGGCATCCTTGTTATCGGGGTGCTGCTATGGTTCGGGGGGAAGATGGTGCTTGTTGACCAGACCCTCGATGCCTCAAGCTTCATAGCTTATATGGGGCTTGCCTACAACATCCTCACCCCGGCCAAAGCTATCAGCAAGGCCTCCTACGGGGTTAAAAAAGGCAATGCGGCTGCCGAAAGGGTACTTGAAATACTTGAAACCGAAAACCCCATTAAGGAACGACAGGATGCAGTGGAAAAAGAAAGCCTGGAACGGGGTATCAGCCTGCAGAACGTGAGTTTCAAATACGACAGTGAATACGTACTTAAAGATTTCAGCCTGGAAGTCCCCAAAGGTCAGATGGTGGCCCTGGTGGGACAGTCGGGCAGCGGGAAAAGCACCATCGCCAACCTGGTTACCAGGTTTTATGATGTAACAGGAGGCGCCATCAGCATTGACGGCACCGATATCCGGGACATGAGCAAGAAATCGTTGCGAAACCTGCTGGGGCTTGTTACCCAGGACTCCATCCTGTTCAACGAGACTGTAAGGAGCAATATCGGCCTGGGAAAAGAAAATGCCACTGATGAGGAAATTGTGGCTGCCGCCAGGATTGCCAACGCCCATGAATTTATTGTCGACCTTCCGAAAGGCTATGACACCAATATAGGCGATAGCGGGAACAAGCTCAGCGGTGGTCAAAAACAACGCCTGTCTATCGCAAGGGCCGTACTCAAGAACCCTCCGATTATGATTCTCGACGAGGCTACATCGGCCCTGGATACCGAAAGTGAACGGCTGGTACAGGACGCCCTGGAGCGAATGATGAAAAACCGGACCTCTATTGTAATCGCCCACCGGCTCTCTACCATTCAGAATGCCCACACCATCGTGGTATTGCAGAAAGGCGAAGTGGTCGAGAATGGGAACCATGCAGAACTGATGGCCTTGCAGGGTGTCTATTATAACCTGGTGGCCATGCAAACGCTGAAAGTTTGATCCGCGGTAAAATTAGCGGTTGCGTTAAACTTTTAACTGCCACTGCAATCTTAAACCGATAATACAGCAGATTTTGATTGCCGAAGAAACCCTGGTAAAAGAACTTAAAGCGAAGGCAACACAGGCTAAGGCTTTTGAATTGCTCGTAGACCTCTATAAGCAACGGTTATATTGGCATATCCGCAGAATTGTGCTCGACCATGACGACACCGACGATGTTTTGCAGAATACCTTTATCAAAATATACCGAAATATAGACAGCTTTAAGGGCGACAGCAAGTTGTACTCATGGATGTACCGCATTGCAACCAATGAAGCGCTGCAGTTCCTTAAAAGCAAAGCCAGAAAAGCCGGGGTCACCGGGGGCGAAATACAGGAACGAATGGCAAATAACCTCCGGGCTGATGTATATTTTGAAGGAGACCAGATACAGTTGCAGTTGCAGCTTGCTATCGCGCAGCTCCCGGAGAAACAGAAACTGGTTTTTAATATGAAGTATTTTGAAGCTTTGAAATACGAAGAAATCTCGGAAATCCTCGATACCTCCGTAGGTGCGCTCAAGGCTTCCTACCACCTGGCGGTGAAAAAAATTGAATCCTTCCTGAAAGGAGATTAAACCTTTTAAGTTAATGATAATCAAAGGTGAAGAATGAAAAAGAATCAGGACAATAGCGGGTTTAAGGTGCCGGATGGCTACTTTGATACCTTTACCCAAAGGTTAGGGCAAAAGCTGTCGGAAAAGGAATCTGATATTCCAAAAGACTCCGGCTTTTCGGTGCCCGACGGATACTTTGAAAGCCTTCATGAGCGCTTGCTCCAACGGATGAATCCGGAAGGTGGCAGGGTAATACAACTACGGCCATACAAAAAATATTTCCTGGCAGCGGCAGCCGTTGCGGCCATCGTGGTATTGTTTGTGATGTTACCGCGCGAGCATCTTGCCCAGCCTAGCTTTGCAGACCTTGCCGGCACAGACATTGCCAATTATATGGAAAGCAGTGAACTGGATTTCACCTACGAGGAAATTGCACAGTTATTTCCCGTGGAAGACATGGAGATGGGCGATATGATGCAGAGCCGGCTGAATGAAGAAAACATCATGGATTACCTGGACATGTCCATGGAAGATTATGAAGAACTAAATTTAGGGATTGATGAAACATACCAATAAGCTCCGCCTGATTGCACTGCTGCTGTTGTGCAGCCTGCCACTGGCAGCCCAGAACCCGCCAGACAGGAGCAAGATCAAGGCATTGAAGGTTGCATTTCTTACAGAACAATTGTCGCTCACCAGTTCGGAAGCGGAGGTCTTCTGGCCGATATACAATTCCTTTGAAGAAAAAAGGGATAACCTGCGGGAAAGGCAGCACAGGGAGGTCTACGACCGGATAGACCAGGCAGGAAATTTAACGGAAAACGAATCCAAAGCATTGTTAAAGAAATACCTGTCCATAGAAGAAGAGGAAGAAGAAATGGACAAAGAGTTTTACAATAAGCTCGCCAACGCCATTTCGGCAAAGAAAACCCTCTTACTGTTCAAGGCCGAACACGAATTCCGAAAGCAACTGATAAAACACATGCGCAACCGGAACGGGAATAAGCAATAATCTTTCGGCCCGGCTGAATGATCCAGGGAAGCTTAACAGCTTCCTTTTTTTATGGCAGTTCCCGGCATATTTCATGCTAACTATCATGCCAATCCGCACTAATGCAATACCTTTGCGCCTTAAAATTATCCCATGCGCCTGCACAGGAACCTCGTATTTGCCGTAATAGATGCTACCGACCTTATCTTCAACAAGGGGGAATATGCAGACAAGGTAGTGGAAAAAACGCTGAAGCGCGACAAACGATGGGGATCAAGGGATCGGGCATTTATAGCCGAGACTACCTATGAGATGGTCCGATGGAAAAGGCTTTACGGGGAAATCGCCGAAGTTAAAGCACCTTACAGCAGGGCCAACCTCTTTCGTATGTTTGCCGTATGGGCCGTGCTGAGAGGGGTGGCCCTGCCAGACTGGAAACAGATTGAACCAACCCCTGAACGGCGGATCAAAGGCAGGTTCGACGAATTATCCAAAATCAGGAAATACCGGGAATCCATTCCCGACTGGCTCGACGAACTGGGGTTGAAATCCCTTGGTAAACCCTTGTGGGAGAAAGAAATAGCTGCACTGAACCGGCAGGCAGACGTAATCCTTCGGGTCAATACCCTGAAAACCTCAAGGCCCCTTTTATCAAAAGCCCTGAGTGCAGAAGGATTTGCCAACACCCCCCTGCAGGATTATCCCTATGCCCTTGTTTTGAATGAACGTGCAAACGTATTCACCAGCGAGGCTTTCAAAAATGGGTTCTTTGAAGTACAGGATGCTTCCTCCCAGCTCGTGGCACCTTTTCTGCTGCCGGCGCCCGGCCAGCGAATTGTGGATGCCTGTGCAGGGGCCGGTGGCAAATCCCTGCACCTTGCTGCCCTGATGGAGAACAAGGGGCAACTCATAGCGCTTGATATCTACCCGGGCAAGCTAAATGAACTCAAGCGGAGGGCAAAACGCAATGCAGTTCACAATATTGAAACCCGCGTGATTGATTCAACCAAGGTAATCAAGAAACTCCACGATACGGCAGACAGGGTTTTGATAGATGCGCCCTGCACAGGCCTGGGTATCCTCAGACGTAACCCCGATGCCAAATGGAAAATACAACCGGGCTTCCTTGAGGAAGTCACCAAAACCCAGCAACAACTTTTAAGGGATTATTCCCGCATGGTGAAACAGGGAGGCTATCTGGTGTACGCCACCTGTTCCATACTGCCACAGGAAAACGAAATGCAGGTAAAAGCATTCCTTGCTTCGGAGGCCGGATCGGGATTCGTACTCAACTCCGAGAAAAAGATCCTGTGTTCGAAAAGCGGGCACGACGGCTTTTATATGGCGCGACTGGAGAGAAAGTAATTAACAATCCCGCGTCGGGCTGTTAACTTTTTGGATATGCGGATATTCGTTTAAAGGCGTACCTTTGTGCTTTCAAAAATCCGTAATAAATTTTACCGATGATTCACTTTTTCGGGGACATACGCAACAAGATATTTGCCGTACAAACCACAGCCAGCCTTTCACAGGAAGATACGGAAAAACTTTCATGGCTGTTTGGGGGGCAGGAAAAACTACCCGGGGCGTCGTTGGACGCCTTTTTTATTGGCCCCAGGGCAGCCATGATTACCCCCTGGAGTACCAATGCCACCGAGATTACGCAGAACATGGGTATCGACGGGATCATACGCATTGAAGAATTCCTGCCTGTTCCTGCCGATTATACGGCCTTCGATCCCATGCTGTCGGAGAAATACCATGGGCTGGACCAGGAAATTTTTACCATCAACATCATCCCTGAGCCTATCAGGGAAATCAGCGATATAGCTGCGTATAACCTGCAGGAAGGCCTTGCCCTGAACCCGGAGGAGGTGCAATACCTGCAGGGGCTCTCACACAAACTGGGAAGGAAACTCACCGATTCGGAAGTTTTTGGTTTCAGCCAGGTAAATTCCGAGCACTGCCGTCATAAGATCTTCAATGGCATTTTTGTGATAGACGGTAAAGAAATGCCCTCCTCCCTCTTTCAGCTGATCAGGAAGACTTCGCAAACCAATCCGAACGGGATAGTGTCTGCCTACAAAGACAATGTTGCCTTTGTGAAAGGACCGGTGGTGACCCAGTTTGCACCCCTGAGGGCAGACCTCCCGGATTACTACAGGGAAACGGATTTCGAAGCCGTGATTTCACTGAAGGCGGAAACCCATAATTTCCCTACCACCGTGGAACCGTTTAACGGGGCAGCCACAGGATCGGGAGGTGAAATACGCGACAGGCTAGCCGGGGGGAAAGGTTCCCTGCCGCTGGCAGGCACGGCGGTGTATATGACTGCTTACTCCCGACTGGAAGGCGGCCGGCCCTGGGAAGTGGACATGCAGGAACGCCAATGGTTGTATCAAACCCCCCTCGACATCCTCATCAAAGCATCTAACGGAGCTTCCGATTTTGGCAACAAATTCGGCCAGCCGCTGATCTGTGGGTCCGTACTCACCTTTGAACATGAAGAAGACAACAGGAAACTCGGGTACGATAAGGTCATCATGCTGGCAGGGGGTATTGGCTACGGCAAGGCCAGTGAAGCACTTAAAGGCAAACCGAAAAAAGGCGACCGTATCGTGGTGCTGGGGGGCGACAACTATCGCATTGGCATGGGTGGTGCAGCTGTTTCCAGTGCAGATACCGGGGCTTTCAGTACGGCCATCGAACTGAACGCGGTACAACGCTCGAACCCCGAAATGCAGAAACGGGCAGCCAATGCCATCAGGGGTATGGTGGAAGGGGAAGCCAACCCAATTGTTTCCATCCATGACCACGGCGCAGGCGGCCACTTGAACTGTCTCTCAGAACTTGTCGATGAAAGCGGGGGCCGGATCGATATGGACCAACTACCCATAGGCGATCCCACCCTCTCTGCAAAGGAGATTATAGGTAATGAATCACAGGAACGGATGGGGCTGGTGATTGCCCCTGAAAATATAGACCTGCTGGTGCGTATCGCAGCACGTGAGCGATCACCGCTCTACCAGGTCGGCGAAGTAACCGGCGACCGNCGCTTTAGCTTCGCATCGGAGAAAAAAGGTGAACGCCCCATGGACCTNGAACTTTCCGAAATGTTCGGCAGTTCGCCTAAAACCATTATGACAGACCATACACTTGACAGGAAATACAAGGCCACTTTTTACCAGGAACAAAAGATCGGGCAGTACCTGGAACAACTATTGCAATTGGAGGCAGTGGCCTGCAAGGATTGGCTTACCAATAAGGTAGACCGTTGTGTAGGCGGGCGGGTCGCAAAGCAGCAATGTGCAGGACCGCTGCAACTGCCCCTGAACAATTGTGGGGTTATGGCCCTCGACTTCAAAGGAAAGGAAGGAATAGCGACCTCTGTGGGGCACGCTCCTGTCTCGGCCCTTATCGACCCGGAAGCAGGCAGTCGCAACAGCGTGGCCGAAGCCCTCACCAACATCATTTGGGCCCCTTTGAAAAACGGCATTAAATCCGTTTCGCTTTCGGCCAACTGGATGTGGCCCTGCAACAACGAGGGGGAAGATGCCCGCCTTTATTCCGCGGTCAGGGCGGTTTCGGATTTTGCGATTGCCCTGGGCATTAATGTCCCCACAGGCAAGGATTCGCTCTCCATGAAACAGAAATACCCAGACGGGGAAGTACTTGCACCGGGAACAGTAATCATTTCGGCTGCAGGTCATTGCGATGATATTACGGCAGTGGTGGAACCGTTGCTCAGGAAAGGCGCGGGCGATATTTTTTATATCAACCTTTCGTCTGATACTTACAAACTTGGAGGTTCTTCATTCGGCCAAATTGTAAATGCCATTGGCGATGAAACCCCCACCATTAAGGATCCGGTCCTGTTCGTGCAGACGTTTGACGGCCTGCAGGCCCTTATCAGGCAAGGGAAACTTGCCGCCGGACATGATGTAGCCTCCGGAGGCCTCATCACCACCCTGCTTGAACTTTGTTTTGCCGACAATCAACTGGGAGCAACGGTAGACCTGAGCGACCTGGGTGAAAAAGACAGCGTAAAACTCCTTTTTTCGGAAAATGCGGGGCTTGTATTTCAGGCATCCGAAAATGGACTCGAAAAGGAACTGAAGGCAGCCGGCATCCCGGCTGTGAAGATCGGGAAGGCCAATGGAAGCGGTAACCTGCGGATCATGAACCACGGCAAAGTCCTGGAATTTTCGGTGGCGGAACTGCGGGACCAGTGGTTCCGGACCTCCTACCTTTTGGATAGCAGGCAAACGGCCAAAAACCTGGCTAAAACCCGGTTCGATAATTACAAGAAACAGCCATTGGTATATAACTTCCCCGCAGGATTTGTTGGAAAACCGGAAAACAGGGAGCAAGGGGGGCATCCAAGGCCAAAAGCCGCCATCCTGCGTGAAAAAGGCAGCAATTCGGAACGTGAAATGGCCAACGCCATGTATCTGGCGGGATTTGACGTGAAGGATGTGCATATGACCGACCTGATCAGCGGAAGGGAAACTCTGGAAGACATACAGTTTATAGGCGCCGTGGGCGGATTTTCAAATTCGGATGTCCTGGGAAGCGCAAAAGGCTGGGCCGGGGCCATTAAATACAACGAGAAGGCCAATACGGCTTTAAAGAACTTCTTCTCCAGGCCGGATACCCTTTCGGTCGGGATCTGTAACGGTTGCCAGCTTTTTATGGAACTTGAGCTGATCAACCCCGACCATAAAGAACACGGAAAATTAACGTATAACGAATCCCATAAACACGAAAGCGGCTTCACTTCGGTGAAAATATCGAAAAACCATTCGGTGATGCTGTCATCTATGGAGGGCGCTACCCTGGGGGTATGGATCTCGCACGGCGAGGGCATGTTCCGTTTGCCCATGGAGGAATCGCAGTATCACATCGTTGCCCGATATGCTTACGAAGGCTATCCTGCCAACCCCAACGGGAGTGATTACAATACGGCCATGCTCTGCGATATCAGCGGCAGGCACCTGGTAACCATGCCCCATATGGAGCGGTCTATCTTTCCCTGGAACTGGGCGTATTACCCCGAAGAAAGGAACGACACGGTATCGCCCTGGCTTCAGGCATTTGTGAATGCCCGGGTGTGGGTTGAAGCCCACCGCAGGCAACTGGCAGACCAATCCTGAACCCCTTCCACCCACAGATTCTATAAGCCGCCTGTTCACCCTTTCCGGGATAGCTGACTTTTCGGGGCATCGGGATTTTATTATCCCGACTGCTTTTCCTATTTTGCAGGTACCTTTTCTGAAACTTAGTATGCAAAAGATTACCCGTCTCTTCGATTTTCCGNATTACCAGTTGGAGAATTACAATTCGCATAATGCCCTGGTTACCAAATACGGGGATGAATGGGTTCCCACTTCCACTGCTGCATACCTCGCTAAGGCCAATGCCGTCAGCAGGGCCCTTTTAAGGTTGGGGGTACGGCCGGGCGATAAGATTGCCCTGATCTCCATGACCAACCGCACGGAATGGAATATCATGGATATAGGCATCCTGCAGCTTGGCGCTCAGAATGTGCCTATATATCCGACCATTTCCGAAGACGACTACGCCTATGTCATGAACCATTCGGAAACAAAGTTTTGTTTTGTTTCCTGCGGAGAGGTCCTGGCTAAAGTTAATACGATCCGGGCAAAGGTGCCAAGCCTTGAGGACGTATATTCATTTGACAGGCTGGATGATTGCAAGNACTGGGATGAGCTGCTNCGTTTGGGCGAAGACGATTCAAANCAGGAAGAGGTAGAAATACTCAANGCTGCGGTAAAACCCAATGACCTGGCGACCCTNATTTATACTTCCGGTACCACAGGCAAGCCCAAAGGGGTAATGCTTTCCCATAGTAATATTGTATCCAATGTACTCGCCAGCAAGGAAAGGGTTCCTTTTGAACAGGGAGGGGTTGCCCTTAGCTTCCTGCCTGCCTGCCACATCTTTGAACGTATGATCCTTTACCTTTACCAGTATTGCGGGATCGATATTTATTTTGCCGAGTCTATAGAGAAGATCAGCGACAACCTGAAGGAAGTCAGGCCCAACGTGATGACCGTGGTTCCCCGACTGCTGGAAAAAGTCTATGAAAAGATAATTGCCAAGGGATCGGATCTGAAAGGGATCCGGAAAATGCTTTTTTTCTGGTCGGTAAACCTGGGGCTGCGGTATGAACCCTACGGCGCCAATGGGTGGTGGTACGAGCTCCAGCTAAAAGTGGCCAGGAAACTGGTATTCAGTAAATGGAAGGCAGGCCTTGGGGGGAGGCTGGAAACTATGGTTTCCGGATCGGCGGCACTGCAGCCACGGCTTGGCCGGATATTCGGGGCGGCTGATATCCCGGTCATGGAAGGTTATGGCCTGACGGAAACCTCGCCCGTTATCTCTGTAAACGACAAACGTAACGGGGGATGGAAAATAGGTACGGTAGGCCGGATTATAAAAGATGTTGAAGTGAAGATAGCCGATGACGGCGAGATCCTGTGCAAAGGCCCTAATGTAATGCTGGGATACTACAAGGAACCTGAAAGAACCGCCGAAGTTATGATTAACGGGTATTTCCATACGGGCGATATAGGGGAGGTCGATACGGATGGCTTCCTCCGGATCACCGACAGGAAGAAGGAAATGTTCAAAACCTCGGGAGGTAAATATATTGCACCACAATTACTGGAAAACAGGTTTAAGCAATCCCGGTTTATTGAACAGATAATGGTCGTTGGTGAGGGGGAGAAAATGCCTGCGGCACTAATTCAGCCGAACTTCGACTTTCTCAAAGTCTGGGCTGAGAAACACCATATCGGTACCAAAAAAGGCAAAGAGCTTATACAGCATGAAGAAGTTATTAAACGATTCCAGCAGGAAGTAGACCTTGCCAATGAAAACTTCGCCAAATGGGAAAAAATAAAACAGTTCCGCCTCACCCCCGACATCTGGTCGGTTGAGGAAGGACACCTTACCCCTACCATGAAATTGAAACGAAAGGTTATCAGGGAGAAATACCTTGGGCTGTACAATGATATTTATGGTCACCACTAACCAACGGAAACGGCTGGTCACCTGAATCCACCGGTAACTTATTCCTATCCCTGCCCCTCCCCTGTTTGAACGCCGGCAAGCAGAAGATTTTCACTTATATATTATGCATGCATAATATATTTTTTTATCTTTGAAAGGATTACAAAGTTCCCATGAAGGATATTACCATTGATTATATGCTCCGCGCTACCTGGCAGGCGGTCGCCAGGATGTACAACGAGGAGGCCAAGCTGTTTAATTCTACCATGGCCGTAGGTTTTACGCTCCTGAGCATTGATCCGAAAACCGGAACGCCATCCACCGCNCTTGGCCCCAAAATGGGGATGGAAGCCACCAGTTTATCGAGGATCCTGAAAAGCATGGAGGAAAAGGGGTTGATTGAGCGCCGCCCCAACCCTGAGGATGGCAGGGGGGTATTGATTTACCTGACGGATTTCGGCCTGGAGAAAAGGAAGGACTCCAAAGATGTTGTCCTCCGCTTTAATGATGTTGTGAAAGAACACCTGACAGAAGAGCAGTTAACCTGCTTTTATGAGGTAATGGAAACAATAAACAGGCTTATAGGTGAAAGAAAAATATATTTCAGAAACAATAAATAATTAATACCCGAATCCATCAATGAACAGACATATCAAAAAGGTTGCAGTAATTGGTTCCGGCATTATGGGAAGCGGTATTGCCTGCCATTTCGCAAATATCGGGGTGCAGGTATTGTTGCTAGATATAGTACCCAGGGAACTTACCGAAACGGAAAAATCAAAAGGCCTCACCCTCAAGGATCCCGCGGTAAGGAACCGCATTGTAAATAATTCGCTGGCCGAGGCCCTGAAGTCGAATCCTTCACCCATCTACCATAAAAAATTCGCATCCCGTATCAGTACCGGGAACCTTGAGGACGATATTTCCAGGGTTTCCGGCGTGGACTGGATCATAGAAGTGGTCGTCGAGCGGCTCGACATAAAAAAGCAGGTCNTGGAGAAACTGGNTCTTCACCGCAAAGCCGGGACGCTTATCAGTACGAATACGTCGGGGATCCCCATCCGGTTTATGAGCGAGGGCAGGTCCGAAGATTTCCGCCGGCATTTTTGCGGGACACATTTCTTTAACCCGGCGCGATACCTCAAATTATTTGAAATTATCCCCGGGCCTGACACTAAACCTGAGGTACTTGAGTTCCTCAATGGCTACGGGGATCAGTTCCTTGGCAAGACTTCCGTGGTGGCAAAAGATACCCCCGCATTTATAGGGAACAGGATCGGGATTTTTAGTATACAAAGCCTGTTCCATATGGTTGGGGAACTGGGGCTGACCGTGGAGGAAGTGGATAAACTTACCGGGCCCGTTATTGGCAGGCCAAAATCGGCCACTTTCAGAACGGTTGATGTGGTAGGCCTGGACACCCTGGTACATGTTGCCAAAGGTATTTATGAAAACTGCCCGGAAGACGAGCGCCACGAAATTTTCCGCATCCCGGGTTTTATCGAAGCCATGATGGAGAAGAACCGGCTCGGCAGTAAAACCGGAGAGGGGTTCTATAAGAAAGTTAAACAAGACGATGGTTCAAGCGACATCCTTACGCTGGACCTGGACACCATGGAATACCGGCCCGGGAAAAAGGCGCGGTTTGAAACCCTCGAAAATACCAAAACCATCGAGAAGGTCATCTCAAGGTTTGAAGTGCTGATCAACGGCAAAGACAAAGCGGCAAATTTCTACAGGAAAAGTTTCGGGGCCCTGTTCGCCTATGTAAGCAACCGGATCCCAGAGATCAGTGATGAACTCTACAAAATAGACGATGCCATGAAAGCCGGCTTTGGCTGGGAACATGGCCCTTTCCAGATATGGGATGCCATTGGCCTCGACCGTGGTCTGGAGCTGATTGCCGAGGAGGGTCAAACTGCCGCCTCCTGGGTACTTGAAATGAAGAAAAAGGGGATAACCGGCTTTTATAAAGTAAAGGAAGGGGCTACCTATTTCTACGACCAGGCTTCGGGGGATATGCAAAAAGTACCGGGCCAGGATGCTTTTATCATCCTCGACAACATACGGCAGACCAGGGAGGTCTATAAAAATCCCGGAGTAGTCATAGAAGACCTCGGAGACGGGATCCTGAACGTGGAGTTTCAATCCAAGATGAACACCATCGGCAGCGAAGTGTTGACTGGCCTCAATAAAGGGATAGACCTTGCCGAAAAGGATTTCCGAGGTTTGGTTGTGGGCAACCAGGGCGCTAACTTTTCGGTGGGCGCCAATATCGGGATGATCTTTATGATGGCTGTGGAGCAGGAATACGACGAACTCCATTATTCGATAAAAATGTTCCAGGAAACCATGATGCGGATGCGTTATTCTGCAATCCCTACAGTGGCAGCCCCGCACGGGATGTGCCTTGGGGGCGGTTGCGAGCTGTCCATGCATGCCGATATGGTGGTGGCTGCCGCCGAAACCTACATCGGGCTGGTAGAATTCGGCGTGGGGGTGATTCCCGGTGGCGGGGGCTCCAAGGAAATGGCCCTGCGCGCTTCGGACACCTACCATGAGAACGATGTGGAACTTAATGTCTTACGGGAATATTTTCTAACCATTGGTACTGCCAAGGTATCAACTTCTGCGTATGAAGCCTATGACCTGGGGATCCTCCAAAAAGGAAAAGACATAGTGGTAGTTAACAAAGACCGGCAAATTGCCACCGCCAAAGCCTATGCCGGATTGCTGGCAGATCGGGGCTATACGCAGCCTGTCCGCCGTACCGACATAAAAGTACTGGGCAAACAGGCCCTGGGGATGTTCCTCGTAGGAACCGATGCCATGCAAGCCGGGAATTATATTTCAGAACACGATAAGAAAATTGCCAATAAACTGGCCTATGTAATGGCTGGCGGCGACCTGTCTGAGGCCAGTCTGGTGAGCGAAGATTACCTCCTTGAACTGGAACGCGAAGCTTTCATGTCGCTCTGTACCGAGCGAAAAACCCTTGAAAGGATTCAGCATATGTTGAAAACAGGGAAACCCTTAAGAAATTAAAAGCATACAACCCATTTATTATCTGACAATTGTAACCATGAAAACCGCATATATAGTTAAAGCATACCGAACCGCCGTTGGCAAGGCACCCAGGGGCCTCTTCCGGTTTAAGCGCCCCGATGAGCTGGCAGCCGAGACCATTGAGTACATGATGCAACAATTGCCGGGGTTCGATAAAAAACGAATCGACGATGTAATAGTCGGCAATGCCATGCCGGAGGCAGAACAGGGCCTTAATGTAGCGCGCCTGATCTCGCTTATGAGCCTTGATATAGAAGATGTCCCCGGGGTAACCGTTAACCGCTATTGCGCCTCCGGACTGGAGACCATCGCCATTGCCACTGCCAAGATCCAGTCGGGCATGGCCGAATGTATCATTGCGGGGGGTGCGGAAAGCATGAGTTATATCCCTATGGGCGGTTACAAACCTACCCCCGATTACGGCCTTGCCAAAGAAGGACATGAAGATTATTACTGGGGTATGGGTCTAACGGCAGAGGCAGTAGCCAAAGAATACAAAGTGTCGCGCACCGACCAGGATGAATTTGCCTACCGCTCCCATATGAAGGCATTGAAGGCACAGGAGGAAAACCGTTTCAGCGGACAGATCGTTCCCATCGAAGTGGAGCACACCTTTGTAAACCCAGAGGGCAAAAAGGAGACCAGGAAATACACGGTAGATAAGGATGAAGGCCCCCGGGCGGACACCTCCCTGGAAGTACTCGCAAAATTGAAGCCCGTCTTCGCGGCAGGAGGGAGCGTAACCGCCGGGAATTCATCGCAGATGAGTGATGGAGCCGCCTTCGTGCTGGTGATGAGCGAGGAAATGGTAAAGGAACTGAACCTGGAGCCCATTGCGCGCCTGGTGAATTACGCCGCCGCCGGAGTACCTCCCAGAATCATGGGGATAGGACCCATAAAGGCTATTCCGAAAGCCCTTCGCCTGGCAGGGTTAAAGCAGGATGAGGTCGAACTTATTGAACTTAATGAAGCTTTCGCGTCCCAGTCGCTGGCTGTAGTACGCGAACTAGGGCTTGACCCCGATATAGTAAATGTTAACGGCGGGGCAATAGCACTGGGCCACCCCCTGGGGTGTACCGGCGCTAAATTGTCGGTACAATTATTCGGGGAGATGCGAATGCGTAAAATGAAAGGCAGGTACGGAATGGTAACCATGTGTGTGGGTACCGGGCAGGGTGCCGCGGGAATTTATGAATTTTTAAATTAAAAGTTATGAGTACGGAAACCATAAAAAATGATCTTTTAAGGGGTGGGCAATTCCTGGTAAAGGAAACCCCTTGTGAAGCGGTATTTACCCCCGAGGACCTGAACGAGGAGCAACGCATGATGCGCGACAGCACCAAAGAGTTTGTAGACCGCGAATTGTGGGCGCATTGGGAACGGTTCGAGCAAAAGGATTATGCCTTTAATCAGGAATGCATGAAAAAAGCCGGTGAAATGGGCTTTTTAAGCATCGCCGTCCCCCAGGCCTACGGGGGGATGGGAATGGGATTTGTATCAACCATGCTGGTATGTGACTACATCTCGGGGGCAACCGGTTCTTTCAGCACGGCTTTTGGTGCGCATACCGGGATTGGGACCATGCCTATCACCTTATATGGCACGGAAGAACAAAAACAGAAATATGTGCCAAAACTGGCCAGCGGGGAATGGTTTGGGGCATACTGCCTCACCGAACCCGGTGCAGGTTCGGATGCCAACTCGGGCAAGACAAAGGCAGTACTCTCCAAAGACGGGAAATTCTACAGCATTTCAGGGCAGAAAATGTGGATTTCCAACGCCGGGTTCTGCGATATGTTCATCGTTTTTGCACGGATAGAAGACGATAAGTACATCACGGGCTTTATCGTTGAAAACGACCCGGATAATGGAATTAGCCTGGGCGACGAAGAAAAGAAACTGGGGATCCACTCCTCCTCTACCCGGCAGGTTTTCTTTAATGAGACAAAAGTGCCCGTTGAAAATATGCTTTCCGAGCGTGGTAACGGCTTTAAAATTGCGATGAACGCCCTCAACATAGGTCGTATTAAACTTGCGGCAGCCTGCCTGGAAGCCCAGCGCCGGGTCACCACCGAAGCTGTAAGATATGCCCTCGAACGGGTTCAGTTTAATACCCCTATCATGAATTTTGGCGCAATCAAGGCGAAGATCGCCCGGATGGCTACGAATGCTTATGTGGGCGAAGCGGCCTGTTACCGTGCAGCCAAAAATATTCAGGACCGGATAGCGATCCGTGAAGAAGAAGGGAATTCCGCACCAGAAGCTGAACTCAAAGGGGTGGAAGAATATGCCATTGAATGCTCCCTGCTGAAAGTTGCGGTTTCGGAAGACCTGCAGGATACCACGGATGAAGGGATACAGATATTCGGCGGGATGGGCTTCAGTGCAGACACCCCAATGGAATCAGCCTGGCGCGATGCCCGGATCGCCCGTATCTATGAGGGCACCAATGAAATAAACCGCATGCTTGCTGTGGGCATGCTGATCAAAAAAGCCATGAAAGGCCATGTAGACCTCCTGGGGCCTGCCACGGCTGTGGGCGAAGAACTTATGGGGATCCCTTCCTTTGATACCCCCGACCTTTCACAACTGTTTTCACAGGAAAAAGACCTGATCGCCAGGATGAAAAAGGTCTTCCTTATGGTTACGGGAAGTGCGGTGAAGAAGTTCGGGCCCGACCTGGAAGCCCACCAGCAACTGTTGCTGGCCGCGTCCGACATCCTCATTGAGGTGTATATGGCCGAATCTGCTTTGCTCCGTACGGAGAAAAACGCCAAACGCTTCGGGGAAAGCGCCCAGGCAGCACAGATCGCCATGGCACAACTTTACCTGTATGAAGCAGTAGACCTGGTTATAAAGAGGGCCAAGGAAGCCATAGTTTCCTTTGCAGAGGGTGACGAACAACGCATGTTGCTGATGGGATTAAAACGTTTTACAAAATATGCCGAACAGCCCAATGTAGCGGCTTTGCGGGAGAAGATAGCCGACGCGGTCGCGGCTGAAAAACGGTATTACTTTGATGACATCAGGTAAATATTGCCATTTAAATATGATGCCTCCTGAAGGTCATCCTATGTCGTAGCAGGTGCATTGGTCAGGAC
>JGI25321J50212_10001241_pt1 | contig 22771 bp, 18 predicted proteins | sample AutmiccommuBRH23_FD_50212 | JGI IMG/M metagenome (IMG submission 50212)
GCCNNNCNNGNTTGGCGAAACATCGAAGCCCAACCCTGGCGCATCATGTCCATTGGAATGCGCCTATGGGCTCATGGGTTCTGATCAATGAGAGTTGGTATGAGACAGCGTCTGGATGACACGATCGCCTACTTGGTGGCCTTTCGTGTCGTTGACTTGCTTGAAATGATCGATATCGAGCAGACAGACGCTGAACTGCGAACCGGTGCGCCGACAGCGCTCCAACTCCACCGCGACGCGATCTTTGAACCGCGCATGGTTCAAGAGTCCGGTGAGACTGTCTCGCTCGCCGATCTGGCGCAGGGCGACAGCCCGTTCGGCGCGCATTCGCACGAGCGATGCAAGGTGATCGAAGCCGACGGACTTGTTGATGAAGTCGTCGCCGCCGAGTTTACGCGCCTGGCGCTGGCGCTCGACATCCTGCTCGGCGGACAGGAAGATGATCGGAAGCGACAGGTTGCGGCGCGATTGGCGAATGATTTGCGCGACCTCCATCCCGTCCGCGACGGGCATGTGCATGTCGAGAAGTATGAGATCGGGCGTGTTGCTGCTGATTTCTTCCAGCACGCGGCCCGGATCGGTCAAGATCCGCGCGCGCATATCGGCTGCTTCCAAGGCGAAGGCGAAAGCTTCGGCGGCGATTTCGTCGTCGTCGACGATCAGGATGGAAAGCGGCTCGGCCTCGCCAGTATCGTAGTCGTCGAGCCAGGCGCCGAGTTCGACGGTGTCGAGGGGCGTCGACAAGATCGCTTCGACGCCGGCGCGTGCCGCCGCCAGCTTGAATTCAAAGCTGGTCTCGTCAGCGAGCAGGATAACACGGTGGCGGGCCACTTGCTCGCGCGCCAGCGTCAAGTCGGGATCGACCTGGGTGTTGATGAGAACCGCGACGCACGCGCCCTCGGTCTGCTCACCACGTCCGTCGACCGGTCGATAGCCCAAGCCCGAGATCATCGATGCGCATTGCTCGATACGGGCATCCTCCTCGAAGAACTTGACGCTTTTCCGAATGGCGGAACCCTCGGGGGAAAGTCCGCCGCGGTCCTGGTCCTGCTCGTTGACCCGCGCCACGCCGATCAGTTTATTGTCCAAGAACATCAGCCGAACACCTCAAGAACCGTCGGATCCAGGGCCGTCCTTCGGCCCTTCGACTACGCCGCATCCGGCTTCATCGTCACGAATCACGCGCCTAATTTCTGGGGCGACCGTTTCAGTGAGGCCCCTGAGATCCGCATCGCTGCGATGCGAAAGAACAAAATGCTCCAGCTCGCTCGCCCGCGCCGTAAGAACACTGAAGGCGAATATGCCAGCTCTGCCGGCCAAGCGATGGGCGATCCGCCCGATCTCTTGGCGAACATCTGCCTTGTCTCCAGGTTGAGCCAGACAAGCGGCCAATCTTTCCAGTTCGCAAGTCTGGAGAAGCGTATCCTCGATGAACCGCTCCTTCAGCGCCGCCATTCTGGCTTCCATCGATGTCGCCGGAACATTCGAAGGGCTCATTCCGAGCCCTTCAGAAATTGGACGCCGATATCGTTTCCGCTCTGCCATTTCGTTTCGACGGCGCGTTTGTTGCCGGATCCGACGACGAGGAGGTCGAATCGGTCGGGCGCCGCGAAATAGATGTCGACCCGCAACAGGGCGCCCGCAGCGGAGAGGTTGCGAACGGTGCAGTCGATGACCGCGTCGCCTTGCCGGAGATACATCGTTCCCCGCTTAAAGACCCGCTGGCGACGTTCCGCGCGTCGCTCGTCCCGTTCGTTGATCAGAGAGGGCTCGGCACGATCGCGCTCAGGGGATGTGGATGCATCCGGCTGGCTGGAGGCCCCCACCGCCGCCGCTGCTTCTGCAAACGCGGTACCAAATGGCTTCCCATTCGCGGCGGCTGTATCGAGCGCCTGCTGCGCAGCCTGGATGAGAGCGACCGGATCGGTCCCGTCGGCGGGAGCCATCGCCGCGCCGATCGCTGGAATGATCTGGACCACGCTACGATCCAGATTGACCTCCAGTGTAAGCTCTTGTGCCAATCGACGGCAGCATTCGGAGATCGTTCGCGCGTCGACGTCGCGGTCGATCAGATAAAGAAAACCGTCATCATCGAGCGATCCGCAGAGGTCGCCGGCGTGGGTGGCCAGATTGAGTCGTTTGGCAAAGTTGTGCAGCAGCCGATCGCCGGCGATATGTCCCAAGCTGGCTCGAATTTGCGCCAGGTTGCGAAGCTTGATGAGAACGATGCCGAACGCGGAAGGCGCGCGTCTGCCGGTGAATTCGCCCAAGCGCTCCTGCATGAACTGCGCGCCGTACAGGCCGGTGACGTTGTCGAATTGCAGGCGCTTCTTGATGAGATCGGCTTCGATGGTTTCCGACTGCGCCTTTTTGCGTGTGCCGACCGCCGAGCGGATCGCCGTCACCAATTCGTGCTTGTTCAGGTCGCGTTTTGAAACATAGTCGCTGAATCCACTGCGAAACGCCTTGACCGCCGTTCGCTCGCTTCCGCCACCCGTTAACATCACGATCGGCGGAGCATTGGGAATCGTCGCCCGTATCGTCTCAGCGATATTCAGCCCGTTCTCGGCGCCGAGATTATAGTCGACAAGGACACAATCCATCGGGCCCGCCTTGAGGGCACGCAACAGTTGCTGCCCATTGGACGCTTGGGTGATTTCCATGTCTCCGCCATGACCCAGCATGGCGGAAATATACTCCAGAAAAATCGGATCATCGTCCAAAACGGCTAGCTGTATCGAACTTGCGCTTTCCATTGGTCAGCAATCCTTAAATAAAGTAAGCTGGACGAATTGGCTTTAACTTCATTCTACGGGTGGAGACCTTTTGTACGGGTTAACGACAACAACCTTGGTTCTGACAGTTTGGTGAAGTCTCCATCTCATGCGCCGTCGAGGCCGGTCAGTGGGCGCCCCAGTCGTCCGGCCAGATCCTGCACGAACTGGTAAGCGACGCGCCCCGATCGGCTACCACGGGTTGTCGCCCATTCGAGGGCCTCGCAGCGAACCATTTCGGGATCGGCGGCAATGTCATGCGCGGCCAGATAACCGTCGATCATCGCCAGATACTCGTCCTGGCTGCAGCGATGGAAGCCCAGCCAGAGGCCGAATCGATCCGATAGCGAGACCTTCTCCTCGACCGCTTCACCGGGATTGATCGCGGTCGACCGCTCGTTTTCGATCATGTCGCGGGGCAGAAGGTGGCGACGGTTCGATGTCGCGTAGAACAGCACATTGGGTGGCCGACCCTCGACGCCGCCCTCCAGCGCCGCCTTCAGCGATTTATAGGCGCTGTCGCCCATGTCGAAGGAGAGATCGTCGCAGTAGAGAAGAAACGGGCAGGGCACTTCGCGTACCAGACTCATCAGCTGCGGCAAATGATCGATATCCTCGCGGTGGATCTCGATCAGCTTGAGGCGCGGCGTCCCGGTGGGAAGCGCCGCGTTCACCGCGGCATGCGCGGCCTTGACTAGAGACGACTTGCCCATGCCGCGGGCGCCCCACAAAAGCGCGTTGTTGGCCGGGAGCCCGTGGGCGAAGCGCTCGGTATTTTCCAGGAGAATGTCACGCGAGCGGTCGATGCCCCTGAGCAGTTCGATGGGGACGCGATTCACGATCCGCACCGGCGCGAGGGTGGCTGGCGGTTCGAAGACGAAGCAATCGGCCGCAGTGAAATCCGGCGTGGGAGCCGGCGGCGGCGCAAGCCGTTCGAGGCCTTGCGCGATCCGGTTCATGGTCTGCATCAAGCGGGTGAACTCAGCGGAATCCATCAGGAAATCTCGTCTCTTTCGTGGCTGTCGGACCGGTCTTGCGCCAGCTTGTTGCATTCGAGGTGACCGATCGTATATTCCGCGCTGATCGTAAAGGCCCTATGCCGACCCATTTCCTGAGAGGTTCCTGATGTTTGTGTCCGAGGCTTTTGCCCAGACGGCTTTGCCCACTGGTGGGGGAAGCGATATCCTGATCAGTGTGCTGCCGTTCGTCGCGGTTTTCGCGATCATGTATTTCCTGATCATTCGGCCGCAGCGCACGACGATGAAGAAGCGTCAGGAAATGCTGAGCAACATCCGCCGCGGCGATACGGTCGTGACCGGCGGCGGCATCGTCGCCAAGGTGACCAAGGTGCTGGATAACGGCGAACTCGAGGTGCAGATTTCCGAGCAGGTGCGCGTGCGGGTCGTGCAGGCGATGGTCGCCGAGGTGCGCGTCAAGGGCGAACCGGCTGCGGCGAACACCAAATAGCCGCTTTGCTTGAGCAAACGAGGCCACTGCCTTAAAATCGTCCGCGACACGACATTGACGTGTCGCCGGCTGCGTCGATCGAACGCTTAATACGGATTGCGCCCCTTTGGAGCGACCGTCGACCCTTTCGGGACCCATATGCTCTATTTTTCGCGCTGGAAAACGATCCTAATCTGGCTGACGGTCGCGCTCGGGGTCGTCTACGCTGCCCCGAACCTGTTCTCGACCCAGACGCTCGACGAAATGCCGTCCTTCGTGCCTGACAACAAAATCACGCTCGGGCTGGATCTACAGGGTGGATCGTACATTTTGCTCGAGATCGACGGTCCGTCGCTGACCGGGGAGCGCCTACAGACCTTGCGCGACGACGCGCGCCAGATATTGCGCACCGAGCGTGTCGGCTATTCGGGTCTCAGTGATTCCGGCACGACGGTGACGGTGCGGCTACGCGATCCTGCGCAGGCCGATGCCGCACGCGAAGCTTTGCAGCCGCTGGTCCAGCCGCTTTCAAGCGGATTGCTGAGCGGCGGTACGGTCACGGAAGTGGCGATCGCGGAACCCCAACCCGGCGTCCTGACCCTTTCGCTGACCGACGAGGGAATTGCCTACCGAACATCCACCGCCGTCGCACAGTCGATCGAGGTTGTGCGTCGCCGGGTCGACGAACTCGGCACGACTGAACCGCTGATTCAACGCCAAGGCGATGACCGGATCATGGTGCAGGTTCCCGGCTTGCAGGATCCGCAGCGGCTGAAAGCGTTGCTCAACCAGACCGCCAAGCTCACCTTCCGTTTGGTCGACGAGACGGCCTCGGCTGACGAGGTCGCCAGGGGGGCCCGCCCGCCCGCCGGATCCGAACTGCGTTACACCAACGACCAGCCGCCCCAACCGATCCTGGTCCAGCGCCAGGTGATGGTCTCCGGCGAGAACCTCACCGACGCGCAAGCCGGCTTCGACAGCCAGACCAATGAAGCCGTCGTCAACATTCGTTTTGATACGCAGGGTGCGCAGCGCTTTGGCGCGGTGACCCAGCAGAATGTCGGGCGGCCCTTCGCTATCGTGCTCGACGACGAAGTTCTGTCGGCGCCGAATATCCGCGAGCCGATCCTCGGCGGTCAGGCGCAGATCAGCGGCAATTTCACCGTCGACAGCGCCAACGACCTCGCTGTCTTGTTGCGCGCCGGTGCGCTGCCGGCGACGCTCAATATCATCGAGGAGCGGACGGTCGGACCGGGCCTCGGAGCCGATTCGATCGCCGCGGGCGAAATCGCCGGCATCATCGGATCGATTCTCGTCGTCGCATTCATGTTGGCGGCCTACGGCTTCCTTGGCATCATCGCCAACATCGCGCTGGTCGCCAACATCGTCATGATCGTCGCGCTTTTGTCGGTGTTCGGTTCGACCCTGACCCTGCCGGGCATTGCGGGCATCGTGCTGACCGTCGGCATGGCGGTCGATTCGAACGTGCTGATCTACGAACGCATCCGCGAGGAACGACGCGCCGGACGGTCCGTGGTGCAGGCGATCGACGTCGGCTTCCAGAAGGCGCTGGCGACGATCATCGATGCCAACATCACCACATTGATCGCCGCGGTCGTGCTGTTCTCGCTCGGCTCCGGCCCGGTCCGCGGCTTCGCCGTGACGCTTGCCTTCGGTATCGTTACGACCGTCTTCACGGCCTTTACCCTGACCCGCTGGCTGATGGCCGAATGGGTTCGCCGCAAGCGGCCGAAGGAGCTTCCGAAGGGCTTCCTCCATCTGGTTCCGGACGTGACAAAGATCCCGTTCATGGCGATCCGCAAATGGACCTTCGCGGCCAGCCTCGCGGCTTCGATCGCAGCGCTGGTCGGTTTTGCGACCCTCAGCATGAATTACGGCATCGATTTCACTGGCGGAACCCTGATCGAGGTGCAGGCAAAGGGCGAAACCGCCGATATCGGCGGTATCCGCTCGGCCTTGACCGCCCGGCCAATCGGCGACGTCTCGGTTCAGGAGTTCGGCTCGCCCAAAGAGGCGCTGATCCGGATCGGCTCGCTGAGCGTCGAGGGACAAAGCGGCGACGCCGCTCAGCAGACGACCGTCAATGAGGTGCGCGACGCGCTCTCTGCCGATTATGACTTCCGGCGGGTGGAGGTGGTCGGGCCGACGGTCTCGGGCGAACTCGCCCTGGCCGGCACGATCGCGGTGCTTTTCGCGATGTTGGCTATCCTGGTCTATGTCTGGATTCGGTTCGAGTGGCAGTTCGCGATCGGCGCGATCGTCGCCACCCTGCACGACGTCATCATGACCATCGGCTTTTTGGTCGTCACCCAGATCGAGTTCAACCTGTCGAGTATCGCTGCGATCCTGACCATCGTCGGCTATTCGCTGAACGACACCGTGGTGGTCTACGATCGCGTGCGCGAGAATTTGCGTCGCTACAAGAAGCTGTCGCTGATCGAGCTTTTCGACAAATCGATCAACGACACATTGTCGCGAACCACTCTCACGGCGTTGACCACCTTGCTAGCGCTCGCCGCGCTGGCAATCTTCGGTGGGGAGGTCATCCGCTCCTTCGTTCTGGCGATGCTGTTCGGCGTGATTATCGGCACCTATTCTTCGATTTTCGTGGCGGGTCCGATTCTCATCCTGTTCAAGCTGCGTCCAGCGGACTTCCAGGCCGACCGCGAGGAGAACGCAGCCGCGCGGACGGGCATCCCGGCACCGCGCGAAGGCTGACCGGGGGATGGCGAAGGGCATCGAGATCCGCGCGGCGCACTTTTCTGGGCGGGCGCCGATCGAGGCCTACGGCAATGGCGGATTTCGCTTCGCGGAGATGTCGCATCGCGGCTCCATCCTGTGTCTACCCTCCGGTATTTACGGTTGGGGCGCGACCGTCGAGGCCCCGTTTGCCGGGGATCGGCTGGCCAAGGTGTTCGAAGAAGCGGACGATATCCGCTTTCTCCTGTTCGGAACCGGCAGTGAAATCTGTCGGCTGCCGCCAGCGCTGGCCGACCGAATGAGACAGGCGGGGATTTCCTGCGATCCGATGTCGACGGGCGCGGCGGTGCGGACCTTCAACGTGATGCTGGCCGAAGGCCGCCCGGTAGCCGCGGCGCTTGTCGCGGTCGACTGACCCCATGAACGAAAACGCAAAGGAATGCGTCCGTCTGGTCGAGGCGGAGGATCGCGACCGGGCGATCTCGCTGGCCTTTGCTCCGGCGGACAGACGACCCCACCTTGCGGCGCTTTATGCCTTCGATGGCGAAACCGGGCGGATTCGCGATAAGGTCAGCCAGCCGATGCCGGGCGAGATTCGGCTGCAATGGTGGCGAGATGTTTTGTCGGGAGACGGCGAGGGTGCGGCCGCACACCCGGTCGCGGCCGCCCTGTCGGAGACGATCGAACGCTACCAATTGCCCCGTTCTGCCTTCGATCGCCTGCTGGAGGCCCGGATTTTCGATCTCTACGACGACCCGATGCCGTCGCGCGAGGCGTTCGAGGCCTATGCGGGTGAAACCGCGTCGACGCTGATCATGCTGGCGGCGATGATCCTGTCACGGGATCAGGCAGAGAGGATCACCGAGGCCGCTGGCCATGCCGGCGTCGCTCAGATGGTTGTGGGCGTCCTGCGGTCGCTGCCGATGCATCGCGCGCGGGGACAGGTTTATTTTCCGGCCGATCTGCTGGCGGCGGCGGGATGCACGGCCGACGATCTCGTCAGCGGAGAGGACGAGCCGTCACACCGCGCCCTGACCGCGATGGTCGCCTTCGGCCGTGAACACGATCGCGCCTGGCGACGAAATCTGACGGACATTTCGCGGGCGCTCCGCCCCGCGTTCCTGCCGGCGGCGCTGGCGGCCTCGTATCTCGATCGGATCGAGCAGGCAGGGATTGCGACGCTCGACAAGCGCGTCGAGATCGGGCCGCTGAGAAAGACCTTCCTCTACTGGCGGACCATGCGTATTTGAACGGGTGAGACGGCTGTCCGCTCCGCGGAAATGTGGAAACGGGCGACTGGGACGCAACGGGGATCGTCATGATCGGCAGATTGAAACGCGTCCCAGGCCGATTCGGCCGATTCACGCAGTCGCTTGCGGAAGGGGCCGGCTCGGCAGCAATCCGCTTTCCGGTTGCGACGCTGCTGGTTGTCGCGATCGCAATCGTCTCCAACCTCGCCGTTCGGACCATCTATCTACCGAACGAAGCCGATTTCGTCTGGCTCGTCGTCGCGCTCTATGGGGCAGCGGCAAGTTCCGTCGTCGCGGCGGTCTTCGCCGAGGCACGGCGCTTGCCCGTAACAGTTCGAGTAGTCTCCCCGATCGCGGCCGCAATGATCGTCGGACTTGTGATCTGGTTCGGGACGGACCTTGGTGTCACCGCGCTGCCCTTGATCCTGGCCGCGACCCTTGCCGTTCCGCTAGCGCCTTATCTCGGACGGCATGACGGGCGCCGCTTCTGGGTCTTCACCCTGTGGACGATCGTCGGAGCCGCGTTGGCGTTCCTGTCGGTGCTGCTTTTCGTGCTCGGCCTGTCCGCAATTCTGGAAATGATTCGGTTCTTGCTTGATGTCGGACTGCCGAATGACGCCTACGAGCACATCTATGTAACCGCCTTTGCCCTGGTCGGGCCGCTGTTCTCACTCGGGCGCATCCCGCGGGGCTTCGATGAGACGATGCCGGTCGCGGGCGACGACCGGTTGATTGCCGGGGTGCGCATCCTGATCGACTGGGTGGCGGCACCGCTGGTATTGGCCACGGCGGTCGTGCTGCATCTCTATGCCGCCAAGATCCTCGTCACGGGCGAGTTGCCGTCGAACGAGATCGGCTGGATCGTGAGCTTGTTTGCGTTCTTGTTGCTGTCGTGGCGGATCGCAAGCGATCCCTTCATCGCGGGCGGGGCGTGGCCCACGCGGTTTCTGGCGCGAATCTGGGCGCTCATATTGCTCGTCCCCCTCGCATTCCTGATTTATGCCATCTCGCTACGGATCACGGCCGAGGGCGTGACGCTGGAGCGCTACTATCTGGCCCTGGCCGCGGTCGCAGCAGTGATCGTGATCGTGCTGGAGGCCGTGCCACGCGCTCGCGGCGATATCCGTTGGATGGCCGCGGTTCCGATCGTGCTACTGGCACTGTCGTCGTTCGGGCCCTGGGGCGCGGCGAGCACGGTAGGGCGAAGCCAGACCAGCCTGATCGTGACCGAATTCGGCTGGAGCGACGAAATGGTCGGGTCCGGAATCCCCGCAGCCGATCGCCCGGCGAACGTACCGGCCCGGCTGCGCTCGCGTCTTTATGCTCTGAAAGAGGCCGGAGAACTCGACCGAATCCTGCCTTATCTCGATCCCGAGGCAGCGGCGCGCTACGCCGAGGCAAAGCGGGGCAGCCCCGGCACGGAAATCAATATGGTCTTCGCCGAGTTGGGCTTGGCTGCTCCTTCACCACTGAGCGAGGTTCGCAGCTTCGCCGCCAACGCCGGGGCCGCCGTCGATCTCGCCGGCTTCGATCGCGCGGTGCTGGAAAGAGCTGTAGCGGTCATCGAGGGCGTCGGCGGAGCAAAACGCGTGATGCCGGCGCGACCAGGCGACGTCGCGCTCGCGATTTCGGGCTCGGAACTCACGATCCGGATCGGCGCCGTCGCGGATCGCGTCGATCTGACGGCTGCAATCGCCGCGCTGCCCGAAACCGTCTTTACCACCGACCCTTATCGGTTGGCGCCGCCGATCGTCGATGTCACGAGCGCAAGCGGGCGTCGAATCCGGCTGGCGCTGCGCCAATTGTCGCTGTCCCGCGACACCGGGGCGATCCTCTCGGCAACCCTGGCGCTCTACTACCGGTCCGCCGACTGGCCGGCGGAAGCGGCAGAAGCGCCGGACGGCGTCGCGCCGGAAACCTCACTCGGCGGCAGTGGCGACCGCATCGAGCCCAAGCCACGCGGCATAGTCGGCGAGGGCGCGCGCTGACATCGCCTTCTTCTTGGCGATTGTCTTTTCCTTGCCGCGAAACCGCTTCTGCCCTTCCGGCTTCTGGATCGTGCCGGGGTCGAGCGGCGGGAACAGGCCGAAATTGACGTTCATCGGCTGGAACGAGCGCTTGCCGCCGTCTTCCTCATGGGCGAGATGTCCGCCGGTGATGTGAGCGATGAGCGCGCCCATGGCCGTCGTCTGCGGCGGTGGGATCAAAGCCTCGCCGAGCCGCTCGGCGGCTGCGAAGCGCCCAGTCATCAGGCCGACGGCTGCGGATTCGACGTAACCCTCGCAGCCGGTGATCTGGCCGGCAAAGCGCACATGCGGCAATGCCTTGAGCCGCAACGTCGCGTCGAGCAGCACCGGCGAGTTGAGATAGGTATTGCGGTGCAGGCCGCCCAGTCGGGCAAACTCGGCGTTTTCGAGCCCCGGAATCATCCGGAAGATGTCACCCTGGGAACCGTATTTCAGTTTCGTCTGGAAACCGACGATGTTGTAGAGCGTGCCGAGGGCGTTGTCCTGGCGCAATTGCACGACGGCGTACGCCTTGATGTCAGGCTGATGGGCGTTGGTCAGACCCATCGGCTTCATCGGTCCGTGCCGAAGTGTCTCGGGACCGCGCTCCGCCATCACCTCGATCGGCAGACAGCCGTCGAAATAGGGCGTGCCCTCCCACTCCTTGAACTCGGTGCGGTCGCCCTCGACCAGCGCCGCGACGAAGCGCTCGTAGGTTTCCTTGTCGAGCGGGCAGTTGATGTAATCCTTGCCGGTGCCGCCGGGGCCGACCTTGTCGTAGCGCGATTGAAACCAGGCTTTGTCCATGTTGATCGAATCGAAATGGACGATCGGCGCGATCGCGTCGAAGAAGGCCAGGGCATCCGACCCCGTCGCAGCACGAATTGACTCGGCCAGGGAGGGGGCCGTCAGCGGGCCGGTGGCGACGATACTTGGACCCCATTCCTCAGGCGGCAAGCCTTCGACCTCGCCGCGCTCGACCCGGATCAGGGGGTGATGCTCGATCTCCGCGGTGACGGCTTCCGCGAACCCTTCACGGTCGACGGCGAGCGCGCTGCCGGCCGGCACCTGATGCGCGTCCGCCGCTCGCATGATCAGCGAGTTGGCCAGCCGCATTTCCGCGTGCAGGACGCCGACGGCGTTGGTTTCGCTGTCGTCCGAGCGGAATGAGTTCGAGCACACCAGTTCGGCAAGCGAATCGGTCTGGTGCGCGTCGGTCCCGCGCAGGGGCCGCATTTCGTGAAGCACGACCGGGATACCGCGCTCGGCGATCTGCCACGCGGCCTCGGAGCCGGCGAGCCCGCCGCCGACGACATGAATAGGTTTGTTCGACATGGAGAAGATTTAGCAGCCGGTGCGCCGTCCCGAAAGGGCCGGATGGACCGCCATGCCCAGAAACGACGAAACCCGCCGGGGGGAGGACCCGACGGGTTTCAAACGTACCTGCGCTGGGAGGAGGATGCGCAGGCTACAATCCGCATCCGGCCCGGGAGGAGGTGGGCCGTCAGCGAAACTTTTGCCTCTCTCATCGGCCGCCGGGGGGAGGACCCGACGGCCGACCGAGAGATGCCCGCGCTGGGAGGAGGATGCGCGGGCACTTTTCCGCCTTGGGGGTCTGGGAGGAACAACCCTCGGCGAAGCTCTGATCTCTTTGGCGCCCGCCGGGGGGAGGACCCGGCGGGCGTCTTGGGGAGGTCCACCTCATTCTGGGAGGAAGATAGGTGAACCTTGATCCGCTCGGGCCCTGGGAGGAGGATGGGCCGTCGCGAAATCGAATGGGTTGGGTGGCCGTTTAGCCGACCGCGCGGCGGGCGATGCTGCTGATGTCGCCGCGGGCGATGCCGAGGTCGGACAGTTCGCGCTGCGACAGGCGGCTCAGCTCGTTGACCGTCTCGCGGTAGCGGCGCCAGTTGTTGTAAGAGCGGACGATGTTCATGGTCTTCACCTGATTGTCTAACTTTAATCGATTGAAGCGGCCCGGCTTATCCGTCAGCGTCGCCTCGTTGACCAGGAAGTTAGGGGGCCGGATCGAAGGTTGCCAGACGTCTAAACGCATGGCAGCTTTGCAATTTGTGCAATGCAACAAAAATCTGGAATAACATCATAAAAATCAATATGTTATAGAAATGGCTCGTGCGCTTGGTGCTGAGGACCGTGCTGCAGGTGCGTCGCGTTAAGCTGCAGTTAAGCATCGCGTGAGGCCTGTGGTCGAACCGGCGTTGACCAGCGACGACCTTCGGCAAACCAGAAGAGCACTGCGAATTCAGGCCAGATTTGCCCTTTCGTGGCTGGAATGCCGGTGATATAGAGGCGCGCGCCTCGCGTCGCCCGTTGTTCGGCGCACCATGCGGGTGTGGCGGAATTGGCAGACGCACTTGGTTTAGGTCCAAGCGCCGAGAGGCATGGGGGTTCAAGTCCCTCCACCCGCACCATTCGGGCGCTTTCACGGAATTCATAACGGGCTCGGTCGGCACAGGTCGGCCCTGGCAAGATCAAGAAGGTATCGAGAATGCAGGTAACGGAGACCAAGGCCGAGGGACTGAAGCGCGAGATCGAGATCGTCGTGCCCGCCTCGGATCTTGAAGCGCGCCTCCAGACACGGCTCTATGAGGCCAAGGACCAGGTGCGGCTGAAGGGTTTCCGGCCGGGCAAGGTTCCCGTCGCACATCTTCGCAAGATGTACGGCAAGTCGATGATGGCCGAGATCGTCAACCAGATCCTCACGGATACGCCTCGCACGGTCATTGCCGAGCGCAACGAGCGCTCCGCCATGCAGCCCGAGATCGGGATGACCGAGGACGAGGGCGAGGCTGAGAAGGTTCTTCGTGGCGAGTCGGACTTCAAGTTCACGCTCGCCTACGAGACGCTCCCGGCAATCGAGCTCAAGGAGACCACGGGCATCAAGATCGAGCGACCGATCGTCGAGGTTTCCGACGAGGAGATCGACGAGCAGGTCAAGCGGATCGCCGAGAATGCCCGAACCTACGAGCCCAAGAAGGGCAAGGCCAAGGACGGCGATCGCGTCACCATGGACTTCGTCGGCAAGATCGACGGCGAGGCGTTTGACGGCGGCGCGGCCACCGATTCCAATCTGGTGCTCGGCTCCAACCAGTTCATTCCCGGCTTCGAGGAGCAGCTTGTCGGTCTCAAGGCGGGTGACGCCAAGACCGTCGAGCTGACGTTCCCCGAGGATTACGGCGCGGCTCATCTGGCAGGCAAGGCGGCCACCTTCGACGTGACCGTCAAGGAAGTCTCGGCGCCGGTCGAAACGGCGATCGACGACGAGATGGCCAAGAAGCTGGGGGTCGAATCGCTCGAGCGCCTGCGGACGGTCGTGCGCGAGCAGATCGAAAGCCAGTACGGCCTGGCCACACGTCAGAAGGTCAAGCGGCAGCTGCTCGATGCTCTCGACGAGACCTATGATTTCGCTCTGCCGGAGAAGCTCGTCGAAGCTGAGTTCACCAATATCTGGACCCAGGTCGAAAACGAGCTGAAGCAGAACGGCAAGAGCTTCGAGGACGAAGACACGACCGAGGAGGCCGCCAAGGCCGAGTATCGTCGCTTGGCCGAGCGCCGCGTCCGGCTTGGCCTGGTCCTGTCGGAAATCGGTGAAAAGGCCGGCGTGCAGATCACCGACGAGGAGCTGCAGCGCGCGATGTTCGAGCAGGTTCGCCGCTACCCCGGACAGGAGCAGGAGGTCTACGAGTACTTCCAGAAGACCCCGGACGCGGTGGCGAGCCTCAGGGCTCCGCTCTATGAGGAGAAGGTCGTTGATCACCTCCTCGCCGAGGTCGACGTCACCGACAAGACGGTCAGCAAGGAAGAGCTGATGGCCGAGGACGAGGACGACAAGGAAGCGGCTCTCGCCTCCTGATGCGCACCCTGTGGTGAGGCGAAATGTCACGGGGGCCGGCGAAAGTCGGCCCCTTTTTGCGTCGCGTTGCCGTTTGGGGGCCCCAGTCTCGTCAAAGCCACGGGTGATAGACCAGCGCCGAGATGGGAAGGCGGCGGCTCGCGCCAAAGGACTTAGGCTATATCCGGCATGCAGCGATTTACGACGACCGGCATCATCGCATTGTGCATCGGCATTTTCGTTTGGGCGGGAGCGAGCTCGGCCCAGATTCCCGGCCTTCCGAGCACTTCGTCAGCCGCCAACGATACCGGCGGGCAGGGCGGCGGTACCGCCAACCTCGATGATCTGATCAAGATCCTGGAGAATGACGAGACCCGTGCCAAACTCGTCGAATCGCTGAAGGCCGCCGCCTACAAGGCGCCGGGAGGCGAGGGCGAGGACGGTGGGGATGCCGCCGTCGTCCCGATGGGCGCGGAGGTTGTGCGGACGCTGCCCGGCGAGATTGCCGACTCCACGCGCGCACTGATCGGCGGCCTGTCGGAAACTTGGGAAACGCTGCGAACGAATACCGCCTCCGCGCTCGAAATGCTGGCCGGCGTCGGCAGCATCGACCTGCCGAACGTCCTTGCGACGATACTGCCGGTCGCGCTCGTCGCCATCGTGGTGTTCCTGGTGCTGGCCGCAAGTCGGCTTGTAAAGGCACCGATTTTCCGCCGAATGGCCGAGCGCGCCGAGCATTCTGGCCCGCTGCGCAAGCTGATGTTGCTGATCGTTTCGGCCCTCGTCGACGCTGCGTCGATCATTTTCAGCTGGGCGGGCGGCTATGTGGCCGCGACGATTTTCTTCGGCGGTCGGCCCGGCATCAATCAGGCTTTGTTCCTCAACGGCTTCTTGTTGATCGAGATGATCAAGGTCACCCTCGGGACCTTCGTCGCGCCGACCTATCCCAAGCTTCGGCTGACCCCCTTCTCGGACCGTCAGGCAAGTTATTGGTATTTCTGGATTTCGCGGTTGATCTCGATCTTGGGCTACACCTTCCTCTTCGCCGCCCCGATCATGCAGCGGTCTTCCGGCCCAGCCGCGGCCGATGCGACGCGTCTTATCGGCGTGGTGCTGTCGCTGATTCTGGCAGTTTGGCTCATTCTCAAGAACCGCGGCGTCGTACGCGAGCGTCTGAAGCGCGCCAAGCACGAGGGCGACAAGAGCTTCGGCGCCCGCTTCAATGCGTTTGTCGGTCAGATATGGTGGGCGCTCGCCATCGGGTTCGTGCTGACGCTTTCCGCAGTGTGGCTGCAGAGTCCCGAAACTGGCTTGACCTTCGTCGTCGTTTCGACACTCAAGTCGATCGCGGCGATGGCCTTGGGCGGTCTCGTCGTCTCGATTCTGTCCCGGTGGATCGCGAAAGGCGTTCCAATCCCCGATGACTGGAAAGAACGAATCCCGCTTCTGGAAAGACGCGTGAACTCATTCATTCCGAAAATGCTCACCGTCGTTCGAGTCCTGGTGATCCTTGTCGTGCTGGGCGCGATCCTGCAAGCGTGGAATCTGTTCAGCTTCAGCGACGGACTTGGCCGGCTGGTAGGCCAACGCTTCGTCGGCAGCCTTGTCGGCGCCGGTGTGATCCTTGCCGTTGGCGTGGCGATCTATATCGGCATCTCGTCCTGGATCGAATATCGGATGAACCCGAATTTCGGCACCGTTCCGACGGCACGCGAACGCACCCTCCTGTCGCTGTTTCGCAACGCCTTTACCATCACCATGGTGGTGATCGTGTCGATGCTGGTCCTGTCGCAGGTCGGAATCGATATCGCGCCGCTGCTCGCCGGTGCCGGCGTCGTCGGTTTGGCGATCGGTTTCGGTGCCCAGAAGTTCGTTCAGGACATCATCACCGGAGCCTTCATCCAGATCCAGAATGCCATGAACGAGGGCGATATCGTCGAACTCAACGGCGTCTCCGGCGTCGTCGAACAACTGACCGTGCGCTCGGTCGGGCTCAGGTCCGTCGATGGGACCTGGTATCTGATCCCATTCTCTTCGGTCGACCAGGTCGCCAACTACTCCAAGGACTTCGCCTATTACGTTGCCGACATCGGGGTTGCGTATCGGGAGAATGTCGAGGACGTGAAACAGATGATGCACGACGCCTTCGAGCAGCTGAAGCAAAGTTCGGTCGGTCCCAACCTGATCAGTGATCTCGACATGTGGGGCGTGCAGGAATTGGGCGATTCAGCTGTCGTCGTGCGTGCCCGTGTCATGACCAAGCCCAGCACCCAATGGGGCGTCGGCCGCGCCTATCGCGAGATCGTGAAGCGCCTTGCCGACGAACGCGGTATTGAAATCCCGTTCCCGCATATGACCGTCTGGTTCGGCGAGGACCGGGGTGGCAAGGCACCGCCCGTTCGCATCGCAGGCGAGGAACCAACGGTGCCGCAGGGCCGCGTGATCGACGAGGCCGCCACGCCGAGCGAGGCGACGCGGACGACGCGCGAAACAAGCGGTTCGGACTACGGCTCCACCGACGCGACCGGGCGGCCAATCCCCCCCAGCGGCGGTGACATCGACAGCGCCGGCGGAGACCGCGGCTGACGCCGGCAACGGCAGTGGCGAAACGGAATTCGGTCATATCCGTGGTGTCGGCGGACCGAACTGCGATAATGCCGTCGGGGGATGGCTTGCATAGGCCCTTTGCCAAGCCCTATCTACGGCGTCAGAAACGAGCATCGATTCTCACAGGCGGGGCCGTCCGGTACCGCTCCACCCGAACAAGCAGCGAGACGACGACTGATGAAGCACCCCTTGGAAACCGCGATGAATCTCGTCCCGATGGTGGTCGAGCAGACCAATCGCGGCGAGCGCGCCTATGACATCTTCTCGCGTCTCCTCAAGGAGCGGGTGATCTTCATCACCGGCCCGATCGAGGATTCGATGGCGACGCTGGTTTGCGCCCAGCTGCTTTTCCTCGAGGCCGAGAACCCGAAAAAGGAGATCGCGCTCTACATTAACTCGCCGGGCGGCGTGGTGACGAGCGGCATGGCGATCTACGATACCATGCAGTTCATTCGGCCAGCGGTCTCGACGCTGTGCATCGGCCAGGCGGCCTCGATGGGCTCGTTGCTGCTTTGCGCCGGTCAGAAAGATATGCGGTTCGCGACGCCGAACGCGCGCATCATGGTGCATCAGCCCTCAGGCGGCTTCTCCGGGCAGGCCTCCGACATCGAGCGTCATGCGCAGGACATCATCAAGCTGAAGCGCCGGCTCAACGAGGTCTACGTAGAGCATACCGGGCAGGACTACGAGACCATTGACCGCACCCTCGACCGTGACCATTTCATGACGGCCGAAGAAGCCAAGGAGTTCGGCCTGATCGACACGGTGTATTCGTCGCGAGCCTCGCTTGAAGCTGTTGTAACTAAGTAACGCATAGCATTTGCCACGTCGAGGCCACAGTCGGCGGTCGATATGGGAGGCGCCGCGTTAAGCGCTGCTCAAGCAATCGACGTTATGTCGGATGATGTGCATAGGTGCGTAGGACGCCTCTTCCGCGACCCGTGAGGGCCGAAGTCGCTTTGCCGACAGGCCTTATTGGGTTTACGCTCGGCGGAGATATCAAGAAACGGATCCCTGGAGGGGACCGGATCGGAAGGAAAGACGAATGAGCAAAACGAGCGGCGGCGATTCCAAGAACACGCTCTATTGCTCTTTCTGCGGAAAGAGCCAGCACGAAGTCCGTAAGCTGATCGCCGGGCCGACGGTATTCATTTGCGACGAATGCGTCGAATTGTGCATGGACATCATCCGGGAGGAAAACAAATCCTCCATGGTGAAGTCCCGCGAGGGCGTGCCGACTCCTCAGGAGATCATTGCGGTCCTGGACGACTACGTCATCGGTCAGGCTTTCGCCAAGAAGGTCCTGTCGGTCGCGGTGCATAACCACTACAAGCGCCTGGCCCACGCGGCCAAGAACAACGACGTTGAGCTGGCCAAGTCGAACATCCTGCTGATCGGTCCGACTGGCTGCGGCAAGACGTTGCTGGCCCAGACTCTGGCCCGCATCATCGACGTGCCGTTCACGATGGCGGACGCAACGACGCTGACCGAAGCCGGTTATGTCGGCGAGGATGTCGAGAACATCATCCTGAAGCTGCTGCAGTCGGCCGACTATAATGTCGAACGGGCGCAGCGCGGCATCGTCTATATCGACGAGATCGACAAGATCAGCCGCAAGTCCGACAACCCCTCGATCACCCGCGACGTTTCGGGCGAGGGCGTGCAGCAGGCGCTGTTGAAGATCATGGAGGGCACGGTGGCTTCCGTGCCGCCGCAGGGCGGACGCAAGCATCCTCAGCAGGAATTCCTGCAGGTCGATACGGCGAACATTCTGTTCATCTGCGGTGGTGCCTTTGCCGGCCTCGACAAGATCATCTCCGATCGCGGCCGCAAGACCTCCATCGGCTTTGCCGCGAACGTCGCCGCGCCGGACGAGCGGCGCACCGGCGACGTGTTCCGCCAGGTGGAGCCCGAGGATCTGCTGAAATTCGGTCTGATCCCGGAATTCGTCGGCCGTCTGCCGGTTCTGGCCACGCTGGAGGATCTCGATGAGGTTGCCCTCGTCCAGATTCTGGAACAGCCGAAGAACGCTCTGGTCAAGCAGTACCAACGCTTGTTCGAGATGGAGAACGTCGAGCTGTCGTTCCATGAGGACGCGCTGAAGGCGATTGCCCGCAAGGCGATCGAGCGCAAGACCGGCGCGCGCGGACTGCGCTCGATCATGGAGGCAATGCTGCTCGATACGATGTTCGATCTGCCGACGCTGGAAGGCGTGCAGGAGGTCGTGATCTCCGAGGACGTGATCGATGGCAACGCGCGTCCGCTCTATATCTACGCCGAGCGTAACGGCGAGAAGGAAAACGTCAGCGCGTAACAGTCTCGATTTTCGGGGAATTGACGGACGGCATCAGAGCCCGTCCCGGCTTCCCGCCGGGACGGGCTTTTTGTTATCGGGCGGGAATGCCGGGCAACAGGATTGCGGCTCGGTTGCGGTCCGAATCGCTTGAATTGCCGGTCATTGACGCCCACATTGACGGTCGAAGAAGGCGTCGGCCACGAGTGCTTGAACAAGGCTCGAAGCGGACGGCCGTAGACGGCATATGCCGTGGAAAGGAATCTCATGACCCAGACGCCAGAACGCCAAGGAGCCGGAGAGGCTTTGCTGTATCCGGTCCTGCCGTTGCGCGATATCGTCGTGTTCCCGCACATGATTGTTCCGCTGTTCGTCGGTCGGGAAAAATCGATCAAGGCGCTTGAAGAGGTGATGGGCGCCGACAAGCAGATTCTGCTTGCGACGCAGAGGAACGCCAGCGACGAAGATCCGGCGCCCGATGCAATCTACGACGTCGGCACCGTCGCCAACGTCCTGCAGCTGCTGAAGCTCCCGGACGGGACGGTCAAGGTTCTCGTCGAGGGCATCGGCCGCGCGCACATCGAAACCTTCACTCCCCGCACCGAGTGGCACGAGGCCTCCGCGCGCCTCATTGAGGAGGCCGAGGAGGACCCCGTCGAGATCGAGGCGCTGGCGCGTTCGGTCGTGTCGGAGTTCGAGAACTACGTCAAACTGAACAAGAAAATCTCGCCCGAGGTCGTCGGCGCGGCCGGCCAGATCGAGGACTACTCGAAGCTCGCCGATACGGTGGCGTCGCATCTGGCGATCAAGATTTCCGAAAAGCAGGACATGCTGACCCTGGTCAGCGTGCGCGAGCGGCTGGAGAAAGCGCTCGGCTTCATGGAATCGGAAATTTCGGTGCTGCAGGTCGAAAAACGCATCCGCTCGCGCGTCAAGCGCCAGATGGAGAAGACCCAGCGCGAATATTACCTCAACGAGCAGATGAAGGCGATCCAGAAGGAACTCGGCGACGGCGAGGAAGGTCGCGACGAGATGGCCGAACTGGAGGAGCGGATCAAGAAGACCAAGCTCTCCAAGGAGGCGCGGGAAAAAGCCAACGCCGAGATGAAGAAGCTCAAGCAGATGTCGCCGATGTCTGCCGAATCGACGGTGGTGCGCAATTATCTCGACTGGCTGCTCGGTCTGCCGTGGGGCATCAAGTCGCGGGCCAAGATCGACCTGAAGAAGGCCGAGGAAATCCTCGACGGCGATCATTATGGGCTGGAAAAGGTCAAGGAGCGGATCGTCGAGTACCTCGCGGTGCAAAGCCGGCAGTCGAAGCTGAAGGGCCCGATCCTGTGCTTGGTCGGCCCTCCGGGCGTCGGCAAGACCTCGCTCGCCAAGTCCATCGCCAAGGCGACCGGGCGCGAATATGTGCGCATGGCGCTCGGCGGCGTGCGCGACGAGGCCGAGATTCGCGGTCATCGGCGCACCTATATTGGCTCGATGCCCGGCAAGGTCATCCAGTCGATGAAGAAGGCCAAGAAGACCAATCCGCTATTCCTCTTCGACGAAATCGACAAGATGGGCACCGATTTCCGCGGCGATCCGTCGTCGGCGCTTCTGGAGGTGCTCGATCCTGAGCAGAACTCGACCTTCATGGATCACTATCTCGAAGTGGAATACGACCTGTCCTCGACGATGTTCGTGACCACGGCGAACACGATGAATATTCCCGGTCCCCTGCTGGATCGCATGGAGGTCATCCGGATCGCCGGCTACACCGAGGACGAGAAGGTCGAGATCGCCCGGCGGCACCTGTTGCCGAAGGCGATTCGCGATCACGCGTTGAAGGAGGAGGAATTCTCCGTCAGCGCTGACGCTCTGCACGAGATTGCCAGGCGCTACACCCGTGAGGCCGGCGTTCGTAATTTCGAGCGCGAGCTGATGACGCTTGCCCGCAAGGCCGTGACGCAGATTCTCAAGGGCGAAGCCACCAAGGTGGAGGTTACCGCGGCCAATATCGGCGACTTCCTCGGCGTGCCGCGGTATCGTTATGGCGAAGCCGAGCTTGAGGATCAGGTCGGTGTGGTCACGGGGCTTGCCTGGACGGAGGTCGGTGGCGAATTGCTGACGATCGAGGGCGTGATGATGCCCGGCAAGGGCAAGATGACGGTGACCGGCAACCTCAAGGAGGTGATGAAGGAGTCGATCTCCGCCGCCGCTTCCTATGTCCGTTCGCGGGCGCTGGATTACGGCATCAAGCCGCCCTTGTTCGAAAAGCGTGACATCCACGTCCACGTGCCGGAGGGCGCGACACCGAAGGATGGCCCCTCGGCTGGCACCGCGATGGCGACCGCCATCGTCTCGGTGATGACCGGCATACCGGTTCGCAGGGATATCGCCATGACCGGTGAAATCACCCTGCGCGGCAGGGTGTTGCCGATCGGCGGCCTGAAGGAGAAGCTGTTGGCCGCGCTGCGCGGCGGCATCAAAAAGGTCTTGATCCCGGAAGAGAACGCGAAAGACCTCGCGGAGATTCCGGACAACGTCAAGAATCAGCTCGAGATCGTGCCGGTCGCGCGGATGGGCGAGGTGCTGAAGCACGCGCTCGTCAGGGAGCTGACGCCGGTCGAGTGGTCGGAGGTCGACGAGCCCATGACGGGCCGCGCCGACGTCGAAGACGGCGCCACGGCTGTTGCCCACTAGGCGCACCGTTAAGATTTGTTGAAAATGCCGCCAATTTTGGCGGCATTTTTTTTGCAAAGCCCGCGAAATCGGGCATCTTGCCGTTGCCGAAGGCGTTTCGATCCGCGAAGGTCGCGCACCGTGCTCACGGAGTCGTTATTGCCAAAGAATCAGGAGGGTATCCTAATGAACAAAAATGAGCTCGTTTCTGCTGTCGCGGAAAAAGCTGAACTGTCCAAACAGCAGGCTAGCTCCGCAGTGGACGCTGTCTTCGAAGCTATTCAGGGGACGATGGCCAAAGGCGATGATATTCGTCTGGTCGGATTCGGAACGTTTTCCGTGTCCCACCGCGCCGCATCGAAGGGGCGCAACCCGTCGACTGGCGCCGAGGTCGACATCCCGGCGCGCAACGTGCCGAAATTCGCTGCCGGCAAGGGTCTCAAGGACGCCGTCAACAACCGCTAACGATTACATCTCGAGATAGTCTCAGATAACGGCCGGGCGTCAGCGCCCGGCCGAAATGCGTTCGGGCGCTCGCACGCGGCCGATGGACCGGTTCGATGTTCAGGACTTGCGGGAATGTGACTAAAGCGCTGCCGGTCGTGCGGCGAGTCCAGGATCGCGTGACGATCGGGTTTCGCCTCAATCCTCAATCGCCTCGGCGGAGCAGGGCAGAGGGCTCGCGACGGTGAAGCGGTGAGTGTGGCCATGCCCGAATCGGACGGCTGCGTCTTGACGCATCAGGAACCTGGTGGGCGATGAGAGACTCGAACTCCCGACATCCTCGGTGTAAACGAGGCGCTCTACCAACTGAGCTAATCGCCCGCCGACGCTTCGTCTAAGCGTTCGAGGTCTCGCTGGCAAGCCGGGCGACGTGCGCGAACAGGCGGACGAGCCTCGCAAAAGGGGCCGTTTCACCCGCTTGTGGCCTTCGGCTGCGACCGCGAGGATGACTGGCATGGCAAGCGTCCCGAACTTCCTGCGAACGGCCCGAGAAACTTTGCCCGGTTCTGCTTGACAGCATAGGGGGATGCCCGTAAACGACCGCCTCACAAGCCGCATCGAGCGGCCGAGCGCGGGTGTAGCTCAGTCGGTTAGAGTGCCGGCCTGTCACGCCGGAGGTCGCGGGTTCGAGCCCCGTCACTCGCGCCATT
>JGI25321J50212_10001244_pt1 | contig 22736 bp, 16 predicted proteins | sample AutmiccommuBRH23_FD_50212 | JGI IMG/M metagenome (IMG submission 50212)
CCCCGGGCTGAAAATACAAGTGCAGGTACACCCAATTGTTCAGTTCCAGCAGGTTGTCAAAAACAGACTTATCCGGGTCGAAATCATAGAGGCCATCGAAGTTTACCGGAAGCTCCGTAAACTTCGTGGTACGGAGGAAGGGCTCGTAGGTTACCTGAAAGTCGAGGGTTTCAAGTTTTAAAAACCCTGCCCGCGGGTCTTCCGCAGGAATAAAATCAAAAGGGTTTACCTCATATTTACGAAGTTTAAAACTACCCTTGAAGCTGATATCCTTAAAAGGGACCCTCGGATTAAGCCTGAATGTCTTAAAACCAAATCCATTGATGGAAGCCTGGACAGGGGTATGGAGGGAATTAACGAAATCGGAAGTTATAAGCTCCTGATTATCATTATCTTCAGGAATTATAAGAAATTGCAAGACCGCATCATTTACAATCCTGTCATAATGATTTTCTGCCTTGTAGACGATAGTGTATTCAAGAGGCATATTTCGGATATCTCCAGGCGAAATTAGACTAAAGCGGCTGGAATCAATAGTTAAAAAATTCCTTTTCCATTTTTTGTGCGATGTGCACCAGGTCATTCAGCTTTTTTTCAATAAAGTAGAGTATATCTTCCTGTATTTCTTCAACATATTTAAATTTCAGGTCGGCCCTGACCTTTTCAACGAGGAAAGCGGTGGAATCCTTGGCAGGGTATTTACTCCTGTCGACCACCTTGATATGCCGGGTTACCTGGTTCAGGCTGTTCATCACGGATCTCGGGCAGTCGGGATTCAGGATTAAGAATTCGAGGGTGCTGATACTGTTCGGGGGTTTTTTATAGTAACGGCGCATCATATCATAGGATTCCGCACATTTAAGCAAAGTGACCCACTCGAAATTGTACCCTGGTTCTTCTTCCCGCAGATCGCCCCTTGCGAGCATGGCATCGTTGTATTTCGTATTGATGATCCGGATTATCTGGGTTGCCCGTTCGAGGTTCATGCCCATCATGATNATGGCATANACTTCGTCGTGCAGCAGGGTACCTCGTATTTTACCCCTTAGGATGGTGGTCATTTCCGTGATGTTCATACAAAAGTCATAGAGTCCCCTTTTTACATAGGTCTCCACATGGTAGTTCACCACAAAATGATAGAATTTGTTGATCGCTTCGTAAAGTTCCGTAGAGATAAGGTCCCTGGCGCTGTTGGCATTTTCCCTGGCCCATTTTACATTGCTGATAATGGAATAAGGGATATCGGGGTTCATGCCCAGGTTGTAAAGCACCTCTTCCTCATCTAAAATAACCTCCTCGTCTTTTACGGGATCACCTATCATAAAGCGCATAGAGCGCAGTACGAACTGCCGGTCCTGTGAGCGTTCATTGGGGGCGTCGAGGGAGGAGAAATAATTTACCTGCATAAAGCGGGCAACATGTTCGGAACGTTCAATATAGCGCCCCATCCAGAAAAGGTTGTTGGCTACTCGTGCTAACATGGGCCTCTGTGGTTTTTAAGCACCCAGGTGTCTTTTGAACCGCCCCCCTGGGAAGAATTAACCACCAGGTTCCCCTTTTTCAGGGCGACCCTGCTGAGCCCTCCTTTCAAAACAAATTCCTTGTCCTTGCCAAGCAGGGTGAAGGTCCTTAAGTCTACATGCCTTTGTTCGAATGATTCACTTTCGTCTATATAGGTGGGGTGTACCGAGAGCGACATAATAGGCTGGGCAATATATTTGCGGGGTTCTTTGCGAATCTCCTCCTTAACCCTGGCAATTTCCTCCCTGTTAAGCCTGTTGCCTATGGAAATCCCGTAACCGCCGGATTCATCAACGGGCTTGATCACCAGTTCATGTACGTGCTCCAGCACATACCTGAGCTCATCGGGCCTGCTGCAATGGTAGGTATGTACGTTTTTCAGGATGGGCTCCTCATCCAGATAATATTTTATNATCTGCGGCATATAGGTATACACCGCTTTATCATCGGCTACCCCTGTACCAGGCGCATTTGCAAGACAGACATTCCCTTTGCGGTAGGCCGAGAACAGGCCCGGGACGCCCAGGGTAGAATCGGGCTTAAACTCCAGGGGGTCCAGGAACAGGTCATCAACCCTTCGATAAATTACATCCACCCGTTCCGGCCCTGAAATGGTCTTCATGTATACAAAGTCGTTCTCCACATACAGGTCCCGTCCTTCCACCAGTTCCACGCCCATTGCCTTTGCCAGGTAGGAATGTTCATAATAGGCAGAATTATACATCCCTGGTGTGATGACTACGGAGTTGGGGTTATCTACCCCTTTGGGCTTAACGCTTTCGAGGATTTCGAGCAGGTTCTCGGCATAGTTGGTAACCGTACAGGCCTGGTAATGGTTAAATACGCCAAAAAGAGCCCTCTTCAGGGCGGTACGGTTACATATCACATAACTTACGCCTGACGGGCAGCGGATATTGTCTTCCAGCACATAGTATTGGCCGTCTGAATGTTTAATGATATCGGTGCCGGATATGTGGTTATAGACCCCGCCGGGGGGGTCCAGGCCGAGCATCTGCTGCAGGTAATTCGCCGAGGTACTTAATAGTTCCAGGGGAACAATCCCGTTTTTAATGATCTTTTTGTCATGGTAAATATCCCAGAGAAAAAGGTTAAGTGCCCTGCTCCTCTGAATAGCCCCCTTTTCGATATGTTCCCATTCTTCCTGACCGATGATCCTTGGGAACAGGTCGAAAGGAAAGATCTTCTCCTTGGTTTCATGGTCGCCGTAAACCTGAAAGGTAATGCCCTGGTTGAAGAACGAGGCTTTGGCCTTGTTGTTCAGGTGTACATAGTCTTCGATGGAATGGGTTCCATAAAGCTCAAATAATTTTCTATAGACCTCCCTGGCTTCCCCTTCCGTATCGAATACTTCATCAAACAGGCCGGGATCTCTCTGGTAGGAGGCAAAAATAGGGTTTTTGGTATTTAACATCCCTTAAGAACTTTTCCCATAAGATACATGATTTTTTTTAGCAGATAGCGATAGCCGGTGTTTAGGCCTGCCGATTTGTTAACTTTCTAATCCTGTAGGGGGGAGAATCACAATATCGATAAAAAGGCGGCATAAAAGTTACGGGCTGCATTATTAAAGGGTTTTTATCTAAATTTAACGCTCCAAACCATAATTATGAAATACAGTGTTCTGCTTCTTGCCCTGGTTGCTTTCCAAACCATGGGAAGTGCCCAGTTTTCAGAAAAAAGTAAAAACTTCCAAAAATATGATGGCTTTTTTAACTTCTATTATGACGAAGGTAGCGGGAAGGTTTATTTGGAGGTGGCAGACCTTGAGAAGGAATTCCTATACGTTTATTCCCTGAGCAGCGGGATCGGAAGCAATGATATTGGCCTCGACCGCGGGCAGCTGGGCAGTGAACAGGTTGTTTATTTCCGGCGGGCAGGCAATAAGTTGCTGCTCATTCAGCCTAACCTGAAGTTCCGGGCACAAACAGAAAATGCCCTCGAGAAAAAGTCGGTTGAACAGGCATTTGCCAAATCGGTGCTGTTTGGGTTCCCCATAGCGGAAGACAAAGGAGGGCGTGTGGTTATAGACATAACAGAATTCCTGCTGCAGGATGCCCATGGGGTTGCGGCAAGGCTGAAGGAAACTGAACAGGGAAATTACGNGGTAGATACCTCCAAAAGCGCGGTTTCNCTGGAGCGGACACGCGCATTCCCTAAAAATGTGGAGTTCGATGTATTNCTTACNTTAAAAGGGGAACCCAAGGGGGAATTATTACGCTCAGTGACCCCTAATCCCGGGTTGCTCACGGTGGCCCAGCACCATTCATTTATTGAGTTGCCCGACAGTAGTTATAAACCACGGGCATTTGATCCGCGTTCCGGCGCTTACCCCTTTGGTTACTATGACTATGCCACCCCGGTAGACGAACCGATTATGAAGCAACTGATTACCCGGCACCGACTGGAGAAGAAAAACCCCGGGGCCGCTATGAGTGAAGCGGTGAAACCTATTGTGTATTACCTGGACAACGGGACTCCCGAACCGGTCCGCTCGGCCCTGCTGGAAGGGGGCCGCTGGTGGAATGAAGCCTTTGAAGCCATTGGCTATAAAGATGCTTTCCAGCTAAAAATGCTCCCCGACGATGCCGACCCCCTGGATGTGCGTTACAATGTGATCCAATGGGTTCACCGTTCAACCCGGGGATGGAGCTATGGCAGCAGCATAACCGACCCTCGTACCGGGGAGATCATTAAAGGGCANGTAAGCCTGGGGAGTTTGAGGATACGCCAGGATTACCTCATCGCCCAGGCCCTGACCAACAAACCTTTCGCAGGAGAGAATAACCGGGGGCCAGCCCTGCTTGAAATGGCCCTGGCACGGATACGGCAGTTGTCGGCCCATGAAATCGGGCATACCCTTGGTTTTGCCCACAATTTCGCGGCGAGTACCAATGAGAAGGCCTCTGTAATGGACTATCCCCACCCGGGTTTCAGCATCCGGGAGGGTGAGATTGATTATTCGCAGGCCTATGACACGGGGATGGGCGCATGGGATATGGTAACCGTTGCCTATGCCTATTCGGATTTTCCGGAAGGGACAGATGAACAGGCAGGCCTGAATGCCATACTCGATAAAGCCCGGCAAGTTGGCCTCCGTTACATTTCAGATCAGGATGCCAGGCCGCAGGGCGGNGCGCATATTTTGGCACATCTCTGGGATAACGGTGCAAATGCNGCCGATGAACTGGAACGGGTTCTGGAAGTAAGGAAACAGGCCATAACCAATTTTTCTGTCGACAATATCCGCGAGTTTGAACCCTATTCGGTATTGGAGGATGTATTTGCACCCCTTTATTTTTTTCACAGGTACCAGGCCGAAGCCGTCTCAAAGCTGATAGGCGGCCTTGATTATAATTATATTGTTAAAGGCGATAAGCAGTTCAGCGTAAAAACAGCGGACCGGACTGAGCAACTCACCGCCCTGAAGGGGCTGCTGTCTACCCTGGATGCAGCTGTGATAGCCATCCCCGAAGATAAACTTACATTGTTTCCCCCCAGGGCGATCGGGTACCCCAGGAGCCGGGAATCCTTCAAGGGACGTACCGGGGTTGCCTTCGATGCCTTGTCGGCCCCGGAAACAGCCGCCGAACTTAGCCTGGAGTTGCTCCTGCACCCGCAGCGCGCTTCCCGGCTTATCGAGCAAAAAAGCCGGCAGGACGACCAACTGGGCCTGGCAGAACTCCTGCAACAACTTTCGGCAGGCACTTTTGACAGGAAACACGGGAATGCCTACCTGCAGGAAGTTCAGAACACCATTAATTACCGGGTGCTTTATCATATCCTGCAACTTGCNGCCAATAAAGAAGTACATCCGCAGGTCCATGCAATTGCCAACCAGCATCTACAGGACCTTAAGGANTCATGGACCGCAGCTGAGGGCGGTATCCACAAAAGGGAAATGGCCCGGCAGATTGATGCCTTTTATGCACATCCGGACCAGTTTAAAGTCCCCGCAGCACCTAAAATCCCCGATGGTTCCCCCATNGGGATGGAATGTATGTTTTAATCCAGGCCATAGATGGAAGTAAACCTAATCAGCGATACGGTAACCAAACCAACCAAAGGGATGCTGCAGGCCATGATGTCTGCGGAGGTCGGGGACGATGTTTTTAAAAATGACCCCTCGGTTAATGCTTTGGAGAATAAAGTGGCCGCGATGTTTGGCAGGGAGGCTGCCCTTTTCTTTCCCAGCGGTACCATGACCAACCAGACTGCCATCAAAGTACTGACTTCCCCGGGCGACCAGCTCATATGCGACAAGTTTGCACATGTGTATAATTACGAGGGAGGTGGGGTGAGTTTTAACAGCGGGGTGTCCTGCAAGTTAATCGATGGCAACAGGGGGATGGTTACGGCTCCGCAGGTGGAAGCCGCAATCAACCCGCCGGACTTTTACCATAGCCCGCTAACTGCCCTGGTTTGCATAGAAAACACAACCAATAAAGGTGGAGGTGCCTGTTATGATTTTGAAGTATTAAAAGAAATTGGTGAGGTATGCCGGAAGCATGGCCTTGGTTACCACCTGGATGGGGCAAGATTGTGGAACGCCCTTGAGGTAAGGCGGGAGAGTCCTGAAATGTACGGGCAGTTGTTCGACACGATCAGTGTTTGCCTGAGCAAAGGACTTGGATGTCCGGTTGGCTCCCTCCTGATCGGCGATGCCACCCATATCCGAAAGGCACTCAGGATCCGTAAGATCCTTGGTGGTGGGATGCGNCAGNCCGGATACCTGGCAGCGGCCGGGNTATATGCCCTCGACAATCANCGGGAACGCCTGCGCGAAGACCACAGAAGGGCTGCGGAATTGGGGGAAACGCTTCAGGGATTATCTTTCGTGGCAAGGGTGGAACCGGTAGAAACAAATATCGTGATATTTGAAACCGATGAAGAAATCCTTCCCTCTGTAAAGTGTATTGAAAGACTAGGCGCTAAAGGGATACAAATGATCGGAATGGGGCAGGGGAAAATAAGGATGGTTACCCACCTCGATTATACGGAAGCCATGCACGAATATGTCATCCGGATATTGAAAAACCTATGAAGTCCTGTCCCTCCCCATGGATGCAATATTGTTCCTGAGATTTTTAATCCCGTTTTCCATCCCCGCCTCCGAATTATAAAGCTGGCTGTTGCCGAGCAGCCGTCCGGTTCTGTCCTTAATCTGGAAGAGGAATTTACCGGTATGGTTGGTTCTGCGCTCAAAGACCATGGGGTCATCAACCAGGGAATGAAGGTTTTCCACGATGCCGTTCAGTTCTTCACGACTCCGGAAATCAATGCTTTTAAGCAGACTGTTACCATCCTCGGTCCTGAGGTGGAAATGATAGGAGCCGGAACTTTGTTTTACAATCTCNATCATGGCTTAGGGCATTTACTTAAAAATATCACTTTTTTTTCAATCTCCGGCCACGGCAGGCACGAATCACTTCAGGAATGAATCCAGTCCCGGGATGTTGGGCATCCCTTCTTTGGCCACAGCTGCCAATTCGGCTTCCTGTATCCCGGAAGCTTTTTCAATGGCCCGGTTAAGCGTTAGCACCAGGTAATCTTCCAGTTGTTCCTTGTCTGCCATCAGACTTTGGTCAATTGCAATATTTTTGATCGTCCTGTTGGCTGTTATCGTAACCTTCAACCGGCCATCTGAAGACGCTTCCTCAAGGGTTACGGAATTAAGCCGCTCTTTGGTGGCCTTTACCTTTTCCTGGGTTTCTTTCAATTTTCCCATCATTCCCATAAGATCTCCGAACATAATTTTAGATTTAAGCCGTTATTTTCCAAAAGTACTAAATTGGTGTCCTTCTTTACTACTTAATTATGACTGCATTCAAAGAACTACTGTGCATTATGGTAATATGTAGTATTTTTGCAGGCTCCTGTCAGAACCAAACTAGGAATATGATTGCAGTAAATACCCCGGCCGCCAGAAAGCAACCGAAAATGCTGGAAATTCACGGCGATGTCCGAACGGATAACTACTTCTGGCTGCGGGAACGGGAAAATGAGGAGGTATTGGATTACCTCAGGAAAGAAAACGAATATTATAATACGCTTACCGCCCATACTTCGGAATTCCAGGAAAGGCTGTTTCAGGAAATGAAGGGNAGGATCCGGGAAGANGACCAGTCTGTTCCCTACAAACAGAACGGTTACTGGTATATAACCCGCTATGAAAAAGGGAAGGAGTACCCGGTTTATTCGCGGAAAAAAGAATCCCTTGAGGCGCCTGAAGATATCATCTTTAATTGCAACGAACTGGCAGCCGGCCAGGAATACTTCAATCTGAAGGGAATATCGGTAAGCCCCGACAACCGCCTCGCGGCCTTTGGGGTGGATACCGTATCGAGGCGGCAGTACTACATTCAGGTCAAGGACCTGCAGACTGGTGAACTGTTCGCGGACAAAATTGATAACACCACGGGGACCGCGGTATGGGCCAATGACAATAAAACACTGTTTTACACGAAAAAGGATCCGGTAACTTTACGATCGGATAAGGTTTATAGGCACATCCTCGGCTCTCCTGTTGACGATGACGAACTTGTTTACCACGAGGAAGACGATACATTTTACACTTATGTGACCAAATCCAAGTCCAAAAAATTCATCATTATTGGTTCGGTTAGTACCATTACTTCCGAATACCGTATTCTGGAAGCCGATACCCCTGAAGCCGGTTTTACGGTGTTTTCGCCCAGAACCAGGGGTTTGGAATATTCCATTTATCATTACGGGAGTGATTTTTACATCCTTACCAATAAGGACGGGGCTACCAATTTTAAAGTAATGAAGGCTGCTGAAGGCAGGACCAATATTCGTTTCTGGCAGGAATTTATCCCACACAGGGAAAAAATCCTTTTGGAGGATATTGAGATTTTCAGGGATTATTATGTCCTCTCGGAGCGGGATAACGGCCTGAACAGGATTAAGGTAAGCCGTTGGGATGGCAGCGAGTCTTATTACCTGCCTTTTGAAAGTGAAACCTATGTTGCCTATACGTATGTAAATCCGGAGTTTGAAACGGATACCTTGCGGTATGTATATAATTCCATGACTTCGCCCTATACGGTTATCGACCTCGATATGAAGACCCGCGAAAAGGTGATTATGAAGGAGCAGGAGGTCCTTGGCGGAAGCTTCAGGAAAGAAAATTACCGTTCGGAGAGGAGATGGGCAACCGCAAGAGACGGGAACAGGATCCCCATCTCGCTTGTCTACCACGTAAACACGCCACTTACACCGCAAACACCACTTTTCCTTCACGCCTACGGATCCTATGGGGCAACCCTGGACCCTTACTTCAGCACGGTGCGTCTGAGCCTGCTCGACAGGGGTTTTGTTTATGCCATTGCCCACGTAAGGGGAGGGGAATACCTGGGCAGGGAGTGGTATGAAGATGGGAAACTGCTTAAAAAATGGAATACCTTCAATGATTTTATAGACTGTTCCAAATATCTGATTGAACAGCAGTTTACCAGCGAAGGACATTTATACGCCTACGGTGGGTCGGCAGGGGGCCTGCTGATGGGGGTAGTACTGAATGAGGCACCAGGGCTGTACAATGGGGTGATCGCCGCCGTACCCTTTGTTGATGTGATCACTACCATGCTNGATGAATCCATCCCCCTTACCACAGGGGAGTACGATGAGTGGGGTAACCCGAATGACGAGGTCTATTACCGTTATATGAAATCCTATTCTCCTTACGATAATATAAAAGCACAGGCATACCCGAATATCCTGGTCACCACCGGACTTCACGATTCCCAGGTACAATACTGGGAGCCCGCCAAGTGGGTTGCCAAACTCAGGGAATACAAAACAGACAATAATTTGCTCTTTCTGGAGACCAATATGGATACGGGCCACGGCGGTGCTTCTGGCCGTTTTGAGGCCCTTAGGGAAACCGCCCGGGAATATGCTTTTTTGCTGGATTTGGAAGGGAAAATCCAATAATTAAAAAAAAATAGTACTTTTGTGCCGGAGTACGTGTTTCTCCTGGAAGGCGTACGGCTAACCTTACTTTATGAAACAGCAGATACAAGCTTACAACAGCGTCCTGGATCTCATAGGGAAAACCCCACTAATCAAGTTAAACAGAATCACCGAACCATTTACCGGTAATTTTTATGCCAAGGTTGAAGCTTTTAACCCCGGGCATTCATCCAAAGACCGCATTGCAGCCTATATTATTCAGGAGGCCGAACGCCAGGGGATCCTGAAGGAAGGCAGCACCATCATTGAAACTACTTCCGGGAATACAGGTTTCAGCATAGCTATGGTAAGCATAGTAAAGGGTTATGAATGCATCCTTGCCGTAAGCTCCAAATCATCAAGGGACAAAATAGACATGTTGCGTTCCATGGGCGCGAAGGTATATGTGTGCCCCGCACACGTGAGTGCAGATGACCCGCGTTCCTACTACATGGTCGCCAAACGTTTGCACGAGGAGACCAAGGGTTCCATTTATATCAATCAGTATTTTAATGAATTGAATATTGAGGCCCATTATAAAACAACCGGCCCGGAGATCTGGGAGCAGACGGGCGGACAGATCACCCATTTAATAGCCTGCAGCGGTACAGGGGGGACCATTTCCGGTACTGCGCGTTACCTGAAGGAAAAAAATCCCGGGGTAAAGATTATCGGGGTGGATGCCTTTGGCTCCGTACTGAAAAAATATCACGAAACAGGCGAATTCGACAATAGCGAAATATATCCTTACCGAATAGAAGGGCTTGGAAAAAACCTGATCCCGGATGCCACTGATTTTTCGGTAATCGACAAGTTTATTAAAGTCACTGATGAGGAAAGTGCCCATATGACAAGGGAAATCTGCAGGAACGAAGGGCTTTTTGTCGGGTATACCAGCGGGGCTGCGGTACAGGCAATAAAGCAGCTGAGCGCCGAAGGGGAATTTGACGAAGACAGTAATGTGGTGGTGATTTTCCCAGACCATGGTTCCCGTTATATGAGCAAGGTCTTCAGCGATCAGTGGATGAATGACCAGGGATTCTTCGACAGCAAACATACAGAAGAACCCCAGCAAATTCAGGTTGTAAAGTAAACGTCATCTAACGTAGCGCACAATAAGCAATGAGGTTCCGCTATCCTTGTTGCTTTTTTTATTGCATAATAAATTTTTATGAATCCTTGTTAAAAATCCATACTTTTATCACCTCGTTATAATGCATCGGGCAACTCAAAATTCTGCATGTTTTCCGATGAAATTAGAACAAAACCAAGCTACACTAAATGAGAGATTTATTCGACAGGATTATTGAGAACAAGGGCCCACTGGGCAAATGGGCTTCTCAGGCGGAAGGATATTTTGTTTTTCCAAAGTTGGAGGGCCCAATCTCCAACCGTATGAAATTCAGGGGAAAGGACGTGATTACCTGGAGTATTAATGACTACCTGGGGCTGGCCAACCTGGATGAGATTAAAAAAGTTGACGGGGAAACTGCCCAGGAATATGGCGCCGCCTACCCGATGGGGGCCCGGATGATGAGCGGGCATACGGATTTTCACGAACAACTGGAAAGGGAACTTGCCGAATTTGTTGGCAAGGAAGCATCTTACCTCCTCAATTTCGGTTACCAGGGGATCATGTCGGCCATAGACGCCCTGGTATCCAAAGACGATATCATCGTATACGACGTGGATTCCCACGCCTGCATCATAGACGGGGTCCGTCTGCATGTGGGGAAACGATTTACCTTCAAGCATAACGACATTGACAGCCTGGAGAAAAACCTCGAACGTGCCACGAAAATGGCCGATCAAACAGGCGGGGGCATACTGGTAATCACTGAAGGTGTCTTCGGAATGCGGGGCGAGCAGGGAAAATTAAAGGAGATTGTAGCCCTTAAGCACAAATATAACTTCCGTTTGCTCGTAGATGACGCCCATGGTTTTGGGACCCTGGGTAAAACAGGTGCCGGGGCAGGGGAAGAGCAGGGTGTCCAGGACGAGATCGACGTGTATTTCGCCACCTTCGCAAAATCCATGGCAGGGATAGGAGCTTTTTTGGCAGCCGATAAAGAGATCATAGATTATTTGAAATATAACCTCCGGTCGCAGATGTTTGCAAAGTCCTTACCCATGATCTATGTGAAAGGGGCTTTGAAACGCCTTGACATGCTGCGTACCAGGCCTGAACTCAAGGCCAAGCTCTGGGAGAATGTTAACGCCCTTCAGAATGGCCTTAAAGACCGCGGTTTCGATATAGGAACCACCACCAGTTGTGTAACCCCGGTTTACCTGAACGGCAGTATCCCGGAAGCCATGGCACTGGTCAAGGANCTCAGGGAAAATTACGGGATTTTCTGCTCCATTGTGGTGTATCCGGTTATACCAAANGGGCTTATCCTGCTAAGGATGATCCCTACNAGTACCCATACCATGGAAGACATCCTGGAAACGCTCGATGCCTTTTCCGCAATCAGGGAACGGCTCGAAAACGGCACCTACAAGCGACTTTCCGCGGCTGTGGCATCTGCCATGGGCGAGTGAGGGTTCAAAGTTCAACGTTCAATGTTCAAGGTTGGGTTCCGGGTTCTGCGTTCAGGGTTCCGTGTTGGGGTTTTCACTTGTTCAAGCTGTTGTGTAAAGTTGTAGTTTCCACGTCCGTTTAAATCAGAAATCAAATACACATATAACCAAATAAACCAGCTTCTGCCTACTGCCACTGCCTACTGCCTACTTTGTTCAGGGTTCCGGGTTCCGGGTTCCGGGTTGTTACTGTTCGGGCGTCTGTGTAATGTAGTAGTTTCCATGTTCATTTAAGTCGACACTCAAATAAACCCTCCTTCGGCCGGCCGGCAAATACACGCATCCCCAAATAAACCAGCTAATAAATTCAAACCTGCCTGCCGCAGGCAGGTTCAAAAGCAAACGCAAATACAAAAGGAAAATGGGGAATGCTTTTTAAGTTCAAGTACAAGCTCAGTTGCAAGTTCATTTTTTCATAGTTCGGTGAGGGATATAAACAAATACACGCATCCCAAAATAAACCACCTTCTGTCTTAATCATGAAGCGAGCTAAGCTCTGCTACATGACTGCCTACTGCCTACTTTGTTCCGAGTTCCGTGTTCCGCGTTCAGTGTGCCTGTGTTGAAAGCATTACTTCATAATCTGCATACTGCCTACTGCCCACTGCCTACTTCTTAGTTGCGTGTTCAAAAGCTTACAAGGGGTTATTCCCTATAACGCTTTCCGGTAGGTCCTTCGCCTCTTGTAAATTTCCGGGTTGAAATGCTTCCACATCTGACGGATTGCCACATTCTCCTCCAGTTCGGGGGTGCGAATGCAGTTCTCGATGCGCTTTTCATTGAAAGTGTGGTGATACTCGTTAAAGATGATGGAGGTGACCCCTTTGTTCTGATACTCCGGATGGATCCCAATCAGGTAGAAGATGACATCCCTGCTAAACTTTTTTGCCCACAGGAGGTGAAAGATCCCGAAAGGGTAGAGCCTGCCGCGGGTTTTTTGCAAAGCTTTGGAAAAGGAGGGCATTACAATGGCAAAAGCGATCAGGTTATCTTTTTCATCCACCACGAATTTTATATACTCCGGATTGATGAATGAAATGTATTTTTCCCTGAAATATGCCTTTTGTATAGGGGTGATGGGCACAAACGATGAAAGTTTGGCATAGGATTCATTGAATAAATCGAACATTTTATCCACCCAGGGCATAATGTCGCGCGTGCTGGTAAAATTCATGGCCCGCAAGCCATATCGCTTTTTAATCAGCAGCTGAATGTCCTTAAACAACTTGGGGTCGGCATTCTTTGCCGGGAAACGGTTTTCCATATATTCCTTTTCCTTCACCATCCCCCAGCCTTCGTAATGATCCATGTAATAAGCATGATTATACCAGGTGATCATGTTCCCAAGTTCATTGAAGCCTTCTGTGAGCACGCCTACTTTATCAAGGTTGGAAAATCCCACGGGGCCTTCCATATAATCAAGCTTGTGAGTTCTCCCGATTTCCGCAACTTTTTCCAGTAAGGCTCCCGAAACTTCCCTGTCATCTATGAAATCAAACCAGCCAAAACGCATTTTAGGGAGTTTCTGGTGGTCTACTTCAATCCAGTTAATAATGGCAGCAACACGGCCAACAAGTTTGTCCTCACGATAGGCCAGGAAAAACCAGGCATCGGCATCCTTAAATACCGGGTTTTTTGTCTTGTCAAAGGTATCCAGTTCATCATTGATAATAGGGGGGACCCAATAAGGGGATTCCCTGTAAAGGGAAAACGGGAATTTAACAAAGGCTTTCAGATCGGCTTTGGTGGTCGCTTCTTTAAGGGTAACCATAGGTGGAAAATATAGGCCCAATAATAGGAATAAATGCCTATAGTAAAAACATTAAACGATTTTTAATGGAATTAGCCTGGCGGATCCAGGATAATATCCTCCGCCCCTTTCCCGGTTTTGCGGAATTTTCGTTTTTTCTTTTTCATACTGTTCCGCTCAATAGGCCCTCCATCGCCATTATCGATTTCTACCGGGCTATCTCTATGGTAATCAAGCCGGTAGGAAAACCCGAGCGTCCCGAAGATCCGGGTAGGGGTACTTTTAAAGCTCGTCCCGAAATGGATGTCGGCCTGGAAATTTTCATTAAAGAGGTGGGCCAGCCCGCTGCGAAGGAGAATATCGGCATAACGGTCGCTGCTTATCCCCTGATTTTCGACAAACACGCTCCATTTGGGGTTGCGAAATGCGTGCTGCAGCGAAAGCAGGTAGCCCCATTCCGGGAAATCGGTACCAATACGGTCGTAGGAAATGTTTGATATAAGTACAAACCTAGGAGTGAGTTTGCTCTGTGTTGCAATCATGGCCCGGGGTGATACCGTAGGATCCCCGGGGTAAAACGGATTGTCGCCCAGTACAAAATTGGCTCCGGCATAAACCGATACGGCGGGTAGCAAATTCCGGAGCTGGAAGACGTTATTGGCCCTCCAACTGTAAAGGTTGGGTTTGTTGCGCTGCGGATCCTTATAGGGATCATAAACCAGGAATTTCAGGCCAAGCCGGTGGCGGGAAAAATCGGTACGGGTATCTTCCAGTCCCAGGGCCGGGAACTTAATTTTTTGGTTTTCGAAAGTACCTTCCCAGTTTAGCTCCAGGCTCTCAAAAAGCAGCCCGTATCGAAGCGAAAGGTCCGCCCCCAGGATATCGGATTCCCTTGATATATCCGAATGGTCGCGCTGTTCATAAGAGATGCCCATCTCTGCCTGGATGACCCCGGTCCCTACGGCATAGGCACTTACCGATAAGCCAGGACGATTGGAATTGATGACATCCGTGTATTGGGAAATGCTTGCGAGCGGGATCAGGAAAGCGACAAAAAATAAGCCCTTAAAACTGCGTTTCATGCTGGTATGATTGACTTCTGCGGGGTTTTTTATTATTATTTTATGACTTTTGTACTGCTTATACAACGTTGGAATTGTACTTTTGATATAAATACATTAAACATTATGGGTTTATTGCGGACAATAGCGATTATCCTGGCGATTTATTTCGGGCTCAGGCTACTTATGCATTGGCTGGCTCCCAAACTTTTTGCCTATGCGGCCAAAAAAGCAGAGGCACGATTCAGGGAAGTCTATGGAATGAGGCAGGAAAGCAATGGGAGGGAAACGGATCAGGCAGGCAATATTATTGTTGATAAAAAGAAGCAGAAAAGGAATAAAGACTCGGAAAAAGTGGGAGAGTATATAGAATTTGAAGAAATCGAGTAAACTTTACCCCTAACCAACCTATGAAGACCGGCATCAAAGCGTTTTTTATCCATTTCTTCGCTCTTGTATTTTTTCTGATAGCTGCCCTGGCGTATTTCTACCCGGTATTGCAGGGGAAAGTCATTTACCAGTCCGATATAGTACAGTATACCGGCATGGCCAGGGAACAGAATGATTTCAGGAAGGAAACGGATTCGGAACCTTACTGGACCAACAGCGCCTTCGGCGGGATGCCTACTTATCAACTGGGCGCTGACTATCCCCACAATTATATCAAAAAGCTCGACAGGGCACTGCGCTTCCTGCCGCGACCGGCTGATTACCTGTTCCTTTATTTCCTGGGGTTCTATATCCTGCTATGCTGCATGAAAATAGATTACCGCCTGGCGGTTTTAGGGGCCCTGGCCTTCGGCTTCTCAACCTATCTCATCATCATCCTGGGGGTAGGCCATAACGCCAAGGCCCATGCCATTGCCTACCTGCCCATGCTTTTGGGCGGTATCCTGCTCACCTTCAGGAAACAGTATATCTGGGGTTTCGCCCTGACCGCCGTGGCCATGGCACTTGAAATAGCGGCCAACCACTACCAGATGACCTATTACTTTATGTTGCTGGTACTGGTTATTGGCACGGTATACCTAATAGACGCAGTCCGCAGGAAACAACTGCTGCATTATTTAAAATCGGTAGGTATCCTGCTGCTGGCCGTGGCCCTCGGGATTGCCGCCAATACCAGTTCGATCCTGGCAACAAAAGAATATGCCGACTGGAGTACGAGGGGGAAAAGTTCGCTGACCATAGAACCCGATGGCTCCGCCCGTGCCAATACCGAAGGGCTCGACAGGGAATATATCACCCAATACAGCTACGGGATCGCCGAGTCGTTGAATATTTTTATTCCCCGCCTTTTCGGGGGTTCTAACAGCGAAAACCTGGGCGCGGATTCCAAAACCTATACCTACCTAACGGAACAGGGTTTGTCCCGTTCCATGGCGTTGGAGTTCGCCAGCGGATTGCCCTTATACTGGGGCGATCAGCCCATAGTGGCCGGGCCGGCCTATATAGGTGCCATTGTATTCTTTCTCTTCATTTTGGGCACTTTTCTGGTGCATGGCAGGCGGAAGTGGTGGCTGCTGGCAGGTACACTTATGGCCTTGTTGTTATCCTGGGGTAAGCATTTTGGCCTGCTCACCGATTTTATGATCGATTATTTCCCTTTGTATAATAGGTTCCGGGCAGTTTCCTCCATACAGGTAATCCTGGAATTATGTGCCCCGGTACTCGGAATACTCGCTGTTAATGAATGCCTCAAAACTACCGTCCCTGCTGCCAATAAATTAAGGGCATTAAAAATCAGTTTTTTTATAGTGGCCGGCCTGGCGGTATTACTTTTTTTGATCAAAGGGCTTTTTGATTTTACCGCGCTCAATGATGCCACCCTCGGGCAATATTATGGAGAGGAAATATTATCCATGATCCGCCGCGATCGCGAAGCCGTGTATGTGAATGACACCTTCAGATCCCTCGTATATGTCCTGCTCGCCGCCCTGGCCTTATGGCTGTACCTGAAGGAACGTATTGGGAGGAACCTGCTTTTGCTTGCACTTGGGATCCTCATTGCCTTCGATCTGGTAGGGGTAGCCGGTCGCTATGTGGACGCATCCGATTTTGTTGCCCGCAGGGAAATGAAGACCCCGTTCAGCCAGACTGCTATGGACAGGCAGATCCTGGAAGACCCGGCCATCTTCAGGGTTTATGATCCGGAGGAAGGCCTTAACGGCGCCCGGACTTCCTATTTCCACCGATCCATCGGAGGCTATCACGCGGCCAAGCCTGCAGGTATTCAGGACCTGTTCGATTTTCATATTTATAAGAACAATATCGAAGTGCTTAACATGCTAAATGTGAAGTACGTTGCGCAGAAAGANGAAGAAGGAAATACATATGCAGCCCTGAATCCCGGGGCGAATGGCAATGCGTGGTTNGTTGAGGAACTGATTGCGGTTCCTGATGCCGACGGTGAAATCCTGGCATTAGACAGCCTGAATACCAAATTACAGGCTGTAGTGAATACACAAAAATTNCCGGGAGTGACTGCCGGCCAGTTTGAGAAAGATTCCTCAGCCACCATAAGCCTTACCGGATACCAGCCCAATAAATTGGTCTATACCACCAATAACCGGGCACCCGGCCTTGCCGTTTTTTCTGAGATGTACTACCCCCATGGGTGGCAGGCCTATATAGACGGGCAGGAAGTACCCCATTTTTCCGTGAACTATGTATTGAGGGCCCTGGAAGTCCCGTCAGGCGAGCATCAGATTACGTTCCGGTTTGAACCACAGGTGGTACAAACAGGGAGCACAGTGAGCCTGGTAAGTACCATCCTGCTTGCGCTGCTGATTGCAGGGGGCGCTGTTTACAAGCTTCGGTTTAACACAGATAAGGAAGGGGCTACATGAAAAAGGTGCTGTTGATCACCTATTACTGGCCACCGGCCGGTGGTCCGGGGGTTCAGCGCTGGCTCAGGTTTGTTACCTATCTCAGGGAATTCGGGGTGGACCCCGTACTTTTTATTCCCGAAAACCCGGAATACCCTTTGCAGGACCAATCCCTGATCGAAGAAGTGCCGGCTGATATCCGCATCTATCAACTTAAGATTACCGAGCCTCTGCAATGGGCGGGAAAGTTTCTGAGGAAGGATGTAAAACGGATTAGTTCCGGGATTATTTCAGAACGAAAACCTTCACTGCTGGAAAGTTTGCTCATTTGGATACGCGGTAACTTTTTTATCCCTGATGCCCGTGTCCTATGGGTCCGCCCTTCGGTCGCATATTTAAAGAAGGTACTCAGGGCTGAAGATATCGATACGGTTATTACCACAGGNCCNCCCCATAGCCTGCACCTTATCGGGCTTCAGCTAAAAAAGGATNGNGGCATCAGGTGGATTGCGGATTTCAGGGACCCATGGACCTCCATCGGNTACCATAAAAAGCTTAAGCTGGGCCCGCTTGCCTCAAACAAACACAAAGCCCTGGAAAAGGAGGTGCTGATGTCCGCAGANAAAATCCTGGTAACGAGCAGGACTACCGGAAAGGAATTCGAAGCCCTGACCAGCATACCTGTTATTGTTATAACAAACGGATATGAGGAAAAGGATTATAGGACTGCCCAAGCGGTACCCGACAGCCATTTTACCATCTCGCATATCGGTTCCCTGCTCGCCGGGAGGAACCCTACGGCTCTGTGGAAGGCCTTAAGGACGTTAGCGGAAGAAAACCATGATTTCCGGAAGGCACTCCGTCTTCAACTGGCCGGGGTGATAAGCCCGGAAGTACTGGAAAGTATTAAAGATCACGGGCTTGAACCCTACCTGGAACAATTGGAATATATGCCGCATTCCGGGGTGGTTAGGATGCAACGACAGACACAGGTACTATTACTGATAGAAATAAATTCAGAGGAGACCCGCGGGATCCTTCCGGGGAAATTGTTTGAGTACCTGGCTGCTAAACGGCCTGTGCTTGCCATTGGNCCGGAAGGTTGGGAGGCAGGCGATATTATCAGGGAGACAGGGGCAGGGGCAGTGTTCGGTTATGATTCCGGGNATGAGATATTGCATCTGCTGAAGGATTGGTTTGAACGGTATGAAAAAGGCTCCCTGCAGGTCGACCCGGCAGGTATAGAAAAATATAGCAGGAGGGAATTAACGCGAAAACTCGCCAAAGAACTGTTATGGGAATAGTCTTCAGGCAATCGCTCAGTAATACCATTGTGACCTACCTGGGTTTTGGGGTGGGTGCCGTCAACACGCTTTTTTTATATACCCGCTTCCTCACTGCCGAATATTACGGCCTGGTTGGGGTAGTACTGTCAACTTCTGCCATCCTGATGCCTTTGCTGGCTTTCGGGGTCCCCAATACCCTTATCAAGTATTTCAGCAGTTTTAAGGATAGGGGGGAGGCCAATGGCTTCCTTGGGATGATGTTGCTGCTCCCGCTTTTGATGATAATACCGGTGGCCATCCTGAGCTATCTGGCAAATGATGCCATCGGCTTGTTCCTTTCACACCGGAACGCAATCGTACGGGATTATGTCTGGCATATTTTTCTGATCGGGCTGGCCATGGCGTATTTCGAGGTCTTCTACTCCTGGTCCAAAATACAGATGAAATCGGTTTTAGGAAATTTCATGAAAGAGGTATTCGTCCGCCTTGGCGTCACCCTCTTACTAATGGGGGTTTATTGGCAGGCCATCAGTGTGACGGTTTTTCTCAATGCCCTCGTTGGGCTTTACCTCCTTAGGACATTGCTGATGCTGGGGTACGCCTTCCGTCTCCGGGCTCCGGTATTTCGGGTGCGATGGCCAACCAATACCCCTTCCATATTGAATTACAGTTTCCTGATCATTTTTGGCGGATCTGCTTCCGTCCTNTTGCTTGAACTGGACCGATTTATGATCAACCAGTTTATTGCCATAGAGAATGTGGCCTATTACAGTGTGGCGGTGTTTATAGCCACGGTGATNGCGGTACCCTTCAGGGCCATGCACCAGGTANCCTATCCGCTCACGGCCGAAATTATGAACCGGGACGACAGGGAGGGATTAAAACNACTGTACAGGAAGAGTTCCCTGACCCTTTATATTATTTCGGGCATTGTTTACCTGCTTATCCTTCTCAACCTGGATGAGCTGTACCTCATGCTTCCTGAAGAATACCGAGGTGGGTTCCCGGTGGTTTTCCTGATCGGGCTGATAAGGGTTTACGATGCGGCCCTCGGGATCAACAGTGCCATCCTGTATAATTCAGACTATTACAGGGCGGTCCTTGTGATGGGTTTTTTCCTGGCCCTGATGATCATCCTCTTCAACCTGTGGTTTATCCCGCTTATGGGCATCAATGGGGCCGCCCTGGCAAGTTTGCTGGCGGTAGGGATCTATGACAGCTTAAAACTGTATTATGTGTGGAGGAAGTTCGGTATACTTCCATTTACAAGAGACAGTATCAAGGTAACCGCCCTGCTGTTGCTACTCGGCCTTCTCTTCTATTTCGTTAACTTCACTTTTTATCCCCTGTTGAATATCCTGCTTAAAAGCTTTATCATGGCAACTATTTATTTTGGCATGATCTACAGGTTCAGGATATCGGAAGATGTTTTTGAGGTACTTGCTTCTTTTTTAAACAAAAGGAAGAACCCGTAACGCTTGGGTTAAAATTCAAATTCAATTTCAAATTCAAAAATTGCTCGTTGTTTATTGCAAAGCCCTGCCCACTGCCGACTGCCAAATCAGTTCCGGGTTCCGGGTTCCGGGTTCCGGGTTCCGGGTTGTTACTATGAGCATGCCTGAACAAGGTTGCCCTTTTTTTAATTACAGTTCTATATGGGGAACTTCAAACCCCTCCCCGGTTAAAGGTAAAATACTTGACTGCAGGAAAAAAGCAGGCACCTAGGTTCAAAGTTCAACAATCAATACCGATTTCGAGTTTGAAGATCAAAATAACCTCGTAATCCAACAACGGCTACTGCCTGCTATGTATCATACCTCGTACTTACTTCAGTCTACATCATGAAACGCGCGAAGCTCTGCTTCATGGCTGCCTACTTTGTTCAGAGTTCCGGGTTCCGTGTTTGTCTTCAATATTAAAACAGGGTAAGCCAGGGGGCCTCCTACCTCCTCCCCAATTTAAAGATAAGTCGTTTCACTGCAATAATCAAGCAGGCGCGGGGGTTCAATGTTCAAAGAGGGTTCCGTGTTCCGCGTTCAGGGTTTGGATTACATCCCTTCATATCCTATACTTGGTACTTCCCATTCCTGCCTACTGGCTACTGCGCACTGCCTACTTTTGTTCCGGGTTCCGGGTGCCTGGATTCAAAGTTCAATGTTCAAAGTTCAAGGAGTGAGCATGCCTGAATAAGGTTGCCCTTTTTTTAATTGCAGTTCTATATGGGGAACTTCAAACCCCTCCCCGGTTAAAGGTAAAATACTTGACTGCAGGAAAAAAGCAGGCACCTGGGTTCAAAGTTCAAAGTTCAATGTTCCTCTACTAAAACCTTCGTACCTCGTACTTCGTACTTTCCTCTGCCCTCTGATTACCATGTTTTAACCTAAGTTCGACATATATCCAAAAACCACCCCCTTGGATTCCAGTTCCCTTTGCTGTTTCAGGAAAACATCTTTCTTCAGGGGCATGGTGGCGTCAAGGAACAGCTTCACGGCAAACCCTTCCTTAAGGGCGTCGAGGATGCTATAGTATACGCAGATATCAGCGGCAAGGCCACAAAAACTTAGCTCTTTTACCCTTTTTTCCCGTAGGTACCCTGCCAGGCCGGTGTTTACCCTGTGGCCATTGTCATAAAACCCGCTGTAGCTGTCGATTTGTGGATCCATGCCCTTCCTGATGATTGTTGAAACCGGTTTTTGATTGAGCGCTTCAGGGAAAGCCGCGCCGTGGGTTCCCTGCACACAGTGGTCCGGCCAGAGGGTTTGTGGCATGCCTTGCCAGTTGATCTCGTCGAAGGGCGCCTTGCCGGTATGGTTGGAAGCGAAGCTCATATGATTTGCCGGATGCCAGTCCTGGGTAGCCACAACAAGATCAAAGGCATGGATATGATCATTGATAACAGGGATTATTAAGTCTCCCCCGGGCACGGCAAGGGCGCCGCCGGGGATGAAGTCGTTCTGAATATCAATAAGAACCAGGGCTTTCATAATGTTCTTTTTTACTGTAAGTAGCTATCAACTGGTCGCGCGAATCCTTTAATTCACGGCTTAAGCCGATTTTGTACCGGTGGGGGTTCTCAAAACGTTTGTATTCGAGGGGTAATTGCTGCAGCCTGGCTTTACTGTAGGCGGCGATTTCATCAAGGGAACGCGGTGGGGAAATCCGTTTCCCTTTGGCCATTACCTGGTGCAACAGGGGTTCGGTTTTATGATTTGAAAAGCGGAAGAACTTCCCGGGTTCAAAGGGGTGGAACATTTGTGTCACTTCCCGTTCGTCCCATAGGGAAATGCATTCTGCCCCCAGGGCCATATGTTCCCCGTTATAAATACGGTGCACCTGTTTTTTAAACGGCAGGGTTACCTTGGCAATGCTTTCGGAAAGTTTGATCCTTGGCTTATCCGCTACGAATGCCAGTTTGTAGACCCCGTCGAGGGCTGCGTCTGGCTGGCCTGTCACCAGGCTGGTACCCACCCCGAAAACGTCGATGGGTGCATCCTGGCCGAGTAAACTACGGATGACGTATTCGTCCAGTTGGTTGGAAACGGCAATTTTAACATACGGCAGCCCTGCCTCATCCAGTAATACACGGGATTTTTTGGCCAGGTATGCCAGGTCCCCGCTGTCGAGCCGTATCCCTTTTAACCGATGTCCTTGCTTTTCCATCTCGCGGGCTACCCTGACGGCATTGGGTACCCCGCTCTTCAGGGTGTCATAGGTATCA